>Ga0214921_10002146_pt1 | contig 32494 bp, 33 predicted proteins | sample LL1505_MetaG_FD_177992 | JGI IMG/M metagenome (GOLD analysis project Ga0214921, IMG submission 177992) | Freshwater microbial communities from Lake Lanier, Atlanta, Georgia, United States - LL-1505 | ecosystem: Environmental > Aquatic > Freshwater > Lake | place: USA: Georgia | collected... | reverse complement strand
AAAGTACAGCACTTGCAAGCTGGCCAGCGAGCGCGTCGAGAGGCGGTCTTTTTGCTCGGTGCAGCCGAGTTTTTTAACGGCGTTGGTCAGCCACACGGCGTCGTCCACATTCGCGCCGGCGTCGGTGTGCTTGAGGATGGCTTCACGGATCGTCAGGCGTTCAAAAGGCTGGCTCAGGTCTACCGGCTTGCCGCCGTAGCTCAGTTGCAGCGTGCCGCAGGCTTTTTGCGCCACGTCACGGATCAGCGCTTCGGTGTAGGCCATCAGGTCGTTGTAGTTCCACCAGGCGGCGTAGAACTCCATCATGGTGAACTCGGGGTTGTGCCGCACGCTGATGCCTTCGTTGCGGTAGCTGCGGTTGATCTCGAACACGCGCTCAAAACCACCGACGATGAGCCGCTTGAGGTACAGCTCAGGGGCGATGCGCAGAAACATTTCCTGGTCGAGCGCGTTGTGGTGCGTCTTGAAGGGCTTGGCATTGGCGCCGCCCGGAATCGGGTGAAGCATCGGCGTTTCGACTTCCAGAAACTCATTGGCCACCATGAACTCCCGCAGGCTGCTCACAGCTTTGCTGCGCGCTACAAAACGCTTGCGCGCGGCCTCGTCGGTGATCAAGTCCACATAGCGCTGGCGGTATTTAACTTCCTGGTCGGCCACGCCATGAAACTTGTCAGGCAGCGGGCGCAGGCTTTTGGTGATGAGGCGCAAGCCGGTGGCATGGATGGACAGCTCGCCGGTTTTGGTTTTGAACAGCGTGCCTTCGGCGGCCACGATGTCGCCCAGGTCCCAGTGTTTGAAGGCGTTGTGCAAGTCTTCGCCCACGCCTTCGTTGTTGATGTAGACCTGGATACGTCCATGCGAGGGGCCGAAGGACGCGTCCTGGATGGTCGCAAAGCTGGCCTTGCCCATGACGCGCTTGAGCATCATGCGGCCGGCAACATTGACCTTGACGGCCAGCGGCTCGAGCTCTTCTTTGGTCTTGTCGTCGTATTGCGAAAAAAGAGCTTGTGCGCGGTGACCGGGTTTGACGTCGTTGGGAAAAGCAATGCCGCCGGCGCGCAGGGCTTTGAGCTTTTCGCGGCGCTCGGCCATCAGTTGGTTATCGTCAACGGCCGGGGGGGCGGTGGCGTCAAGGGGCAGAGCGTTGGGTGTAGACATAGGGCAGCCGAAAAAGAACTAATCAAAAAAGAGTCAAAGGCAAGTGGTCTGCCAAAGTACTGATTTTAGGTTTTAAAGCGGGGGCTGAAGTCCCAGCCCGCCGGCTAGGTAGATATTCCGCTGCGATCGAGGATGTCGTTCACTAATTCCAGCCTTAAAAGCGGGTTGTCCAGCGCCATCAGTTGTTGCTTACGCTGGGTCGACATGGGGAGCAATTCACTCCAGCGATTAGCCACCCATGCGCAGTCATCAAACTGATAGGGGGGCAAGATCGGCATCTGGTCGAGTGGCACATCACGCTCTTGGAGGGTGCGGATCACCTTTTTTAGCCCATCGCTGGCCGCTTGCAAGTCGGGCGGTACAGGCACAAGCTTGTCTTCGGGCAGAGTTGTGGCCTCAGCCACCCACAGGCCATGCTTGAGTTGATGGCTGCGGCTAACTTTGAAGCGCTGGGTGCCAGTGCAACGCACCATCACCAAGCCGGCTTGGGGCGCTGAAAACTCCGTGATGCTGGCCAAGGTGCCTATGTCTTCAAAGCTTTCAGTCGGAAAATCTCCGTCGCCGGCCTTGTCCTGCAGCCGGCGCACCTCAGAGCCCTGCGTCAGTGCGACCACACCGAAAGGGGTACCGTTTTTGCGGCATTTACCGATCATGTCGAGGTAGCGCACTTCAAAAATACGCAGCGGCAGCAAACCCGCGGGAAACAGTACAGACCCCAGGGGAAACAAGGGCAACTCAGACAGGGTCAAGGTCTCAGACATGGAAATTAGCGCGCATGTTTCAGCCCGGGGGAGCGCCTGTGATACGGCGGCCCTGGGCAGTTTCTTAATCGACGGCGTCGGCCGGTTGGCGCATCAGCATGGCTAGCGTGTTGGCAACAGTTTTGCGTAATTCGCGGCGGTCGCAGATCAAATCAACGGCGCCCTTGGTTTGCAGAAATTCAGCGCGTTGAAATCCTTCAGGCAAAGTCACCCGCACGGTGGACTCGATCACCCGCGGGCCGGCAAAGCCGATCAGCGCTTTGGGCTCCGCAATCACCACGTCGCCCACAAAAGCAAAGCCGGCGCTGACGCCGCCCATGGTCGGGTCGGTCAGCACGCTGATATAGGGCAGGCCTTTTTTAGCCAGGCGCGTGAGGGAGGCGTTGGTTTTGGCCATTTGCATCAGGCTGAGCAGGCCCTCTTGCATGCGTGCGCCGCCGGTGGCGGTAAAGCAGATGAAGGGCACTTTTTGCTCAATGGCTGCGTGAACACCGCGCACAAAGCGCTCGCCCACCACGCTGCCCATGCTGCCGGCCATGAAGTCAAATTCAAAGCAAGCCACCACAACGCCGATGCTGTGCACCGCGCCGCCCATCACAATCAGCGCATCCGTCTCGCCAGTGTTCTCTAAGGCCTCTTTCAGGCGTTCAGGGTATTTGCGGCTGTCTTTGAACTTGAGCGGGTCAACAGGCAGCACTTCCTGGCCGATCTCGTAGCGACCTTCAGCGTCCAGAAAAGCGTCCAGCCTGGCGCGCGCGCCGATGCGGTGATGGTGGCTGCACTGCGGGCAGACGTTTTGGTTTGTTTCGAGGTCGGTTTTATAAAGCACAGCCTCGCAGCTGGGGCACTTGATCCACAAGCCTTCCGGCACGCTGCGGCGCTCAGTCGGGTCGGTGGGCGTGATCTTGGGTGGAAGCAGTTTTTCGAGCCAGCTCATCTTGTTTCCTTAAGTCAAGCGCAATTATGCGTCCAGTGCGCTGCGGATATCGGCCATGAATTCACGCACGACGGGCACTACCTGCTCGCGCGGCTGCTGGTCAATCAGCTGAATGATCTTAGAGCCGATGACCACGGCGTCTGCCACACGGCTGATGGCCTTGGCGGTGGTGGCGTCGCGAATGCCAAAACCCACGCCCACCGGCACGCTGACGTGCTCGCGGATGCGCGGCAGCATGGCCTCGACAGCGTCAATGTCGAGCGCGCCCGAACCCGTCACACCTTTGAGCGAGACGTAGTACACATAGCCGCTGGCGACCCGGGCCACCTGCGCCATGCGCTCGGGGGTGCTGGTCGGGGCCAGCAAAAAGATCAGGTCCATGTGGTGCGCCCGCAGCTTGGCCGCAAAGTCCACGCATTCTTCTGGCGGGTAGTCCACGATCAAAATGCCGTCAATACCAGCGGCAGCTGCGTCGCGTACAAATGCATCAGCACCGCGTTTGAAGTCGTAAGCCTCGACCGGGTTGGCGTAACCCATCAGCACCACCGGTGTCTTGTCGTCTTGCAGGCGGAACTCGCGCACCATGGCCAGTACCTGTACCAGGCCGATACCGAAGCCCAGCGCGCGGTCGCCCGCCTTCTGGATCACCGGGCCGTCAGCGCTGGGGTCAGAAAAAGGCACACCCAGCTCAATGACGTCAGCGCCCCCGGCCACCATGCCGTGCATCAGCGCCGGCGTGATGTCGGCAAACGGAAAGCCGGCGGTGACGTAAGGAATCAGCGCCTTGCGTTTTTGGGCCAGCAGCCCGCTCATCACGGTTTGTATACGGCTCATGGCTTGAATGCAATCACTTGTTCGGTGCCGGCCGGGCCGCCCTTGACACCCTGGCCCTGACAGGACGGGCGGCAGTAGAAGCTGGCATTGGACAGGTCAGCCACGGTCCCGATGTCTTTGTCGCCACGCCCCGACAGGTTGACCAGAATCGACTGGTCGGAGCGCATGGTCTTGGCCATCTTCATGGCGTAAGCCACGGCATGGCTTGATTCGAGTGCCGGGATGATGCCTTCGGTACGGCACAGGTAATGAAAGGCCGACAGCGCCTCGGCATCCGTGATCCCGACGTATTCGGCGCGGCCGATGTCTTTAAGGAAAGCATGCTCGGGGCCCACGCCCGGGTAGTCCAGGCCGGCGCTGATGCTGTGCGTCTCTGTCACCTGGCCGTCTTCGTTTTGCAGCACGTAAGTACGGTTGCCGTGCAGCACGCCGGGCACACCACGTTGCAGCGAGGCTGAATGCTTGCCGCTGTCCATGCCCTCGCCAGCCGCTTCAACACCGATCAGGCGCGTGTTCTCGTGCTTGATATAGGGGTAAAAAATACCCATGGCATTGCTGCCGCCGCCCACGCAGGCCAGCACCGCGTCGGGTTGTTTACCGCCCAGCATCTCGGGCATTTGCACCAGACACTCTTCGCCGATCACGCTCTGGAAATCGCGCACTATCATCGGGTAAGGGTGCGGGCCGGCCACGGTGCCGATGATGTAAAAAGTGTTGTCCACGTTGGCCACCCAGTCGCGCAGGGCTTCGTTGAGTGCGTCTTTGAGCGTCTTGCTGCCACTTTCAACGGGCACTACGGTAGCGCCCAGCAGCTTCATGCGGTAAACATTGGGGCTCTGGCGTTTGATGTCTTCGCTTCCCATGTAAACCACGCATTCCAGGCCGTAGCGCGCGCAGATGGTGGCCGTGGCCACGCCGTGCTGGCCCGCGCCGGTTTCGGCAATGATTCGCGGCTTACCCATGCGCTTGGCCAGCATGGCCTGGCCGATGGTGTTGTTGATCTTGTGCGCGCCGGTGTGGTTCAGGTCTTCACGCTTGAGGTAAATCTGCGCGCCGCCCTGTTCGCGGCTCATGCGAGCCGCGTGGTAGATCGGTGAAGGCCGGCCGACAAAGTGCTTGAGCTCGTAATGAAACTCGGCCAGAAAAGCCGGGTCATGCTGGTAGCGCGCATAAGCGGCTTTGAGTTCGTTAATGGCGTGGGTCAGTGTCTCAGACACAAAGCTGCCGCCGTAAATGCCGAAATGCCCGCTGACATCAGGTTGCTGATAGGAATACATGGTTTTAACTTGTGGCAAATGGTCGGTCTGCGGCACGCACGGCCGCGACAAACTGGTTGATCTTGTCGGCGCTCTTGATTCCCTTGGAAACCTCGACGCCGGAGCTCACATCAACGGCCAGCGTTGTGCAACGCGGCCTGACTTGCAAGATGCCATCGGTCACATTTGCAGGCGTCAATCCACCAGACAAAACGAGGTGAGCGTTGACGTTTGGAGGAAGCAGTGACCAATTGAATGTTTTCCCGCCACCGCCGAATCCCTCGACATGGGCGTCGAGCAAGATGGCCTGGGCTTTGTTAAAGGATGAAGCATAGTTTACGAGATCAAAGCCGGCCTCACCGGGCGCAGGGGCTTGCAATGGAATGCGGGCCGCTCGCACAAAAGGCCGACCGTGGGCCAGGCATTCGGCGGGGGTTTCGTCCCCGTGAAACTGCAGCAGGGCGTGCGGCAGCAGCGCGCAGGCCGCGGCGACATTGGCAAGCAACTCATTGACGAAGAGCAACACCGGCGTGACATAGGGCGGCAGCCGCCCTGCCAAAACGGCCGCGCGCGCCGGGCTGACATAGCGCGGGCTGGCCTGGTAAATGACAAAGCCAACAGCGTCTGCCCCGGCGGCCACGGCAGCATCCACGTCTTGTTCACGTGTGAGGCCGCAGATTTTGATTCGGGTCCGGTTCATGGCAGCCAATCATAGGCTGGCGCGCTGGCCGGCAGGGCGTAGCGGTCTTCGTAAACCGGCCCCATGAAATACAGGCCGTCCGGCGAGAAAGTAGGCGCGGCGGCGTCACGGTCGCGGGCGGCCAGTACCTCCAAAATCCATTCGGGGCTGTGCGCGCCTTGGCCCACGCTGACCAGGCAGCCCATGATGTTGCGGATCATGTGGTGCAAAAAGGCATTGGCCTCAAACTCAAAGCGCCAGTAGGGCCCGCGCCGCGACACCTGAATGCGCGTGAGCGTCTTGACGGGGCTTTTGGCCTGGCACTGCGCCGCCCGGAAAGACGAGAAATCATGTTCACCCACCAGGTAAGCGGCGGCGCGCTCTATGGCAGCGCCATCCATCGGCCGGTAAACCCAGCCCACGCGGCCGGCCTCCACGCTGGGTCGCACGGGGGACTCGAGCAGCACATAGGCATAGCGCCGGGCCATCGCCGAGCCGCGCGAGTGAAAGTCGTCGGGCATGTGGCGCGCCCACTGGATGGCAATGTCGCGCGGCAAAAACGCGTTGGTGCCGCGCACCCAGGAGGCCTCGTCGCGTGCCAAGAGCGTGTCAAAGTGCACCACCTGCATCAGGCCGTGAACACCCGCGTCGGTGCGGCCGGCGCAGTTGACGCGAAACTGCTGGCCGGTGAATTGGCCGAGCGCGTGCTCAAGCCGGTCTTGAATGGTGTTGCCCGAAAGCTGGCTTTGCCAGCCCTCATAGCTACTGCCGTTGTAGCTCAGGCCCAGTGCAACTCTCAATCGCTCACCTGCTTGATAAGGTGTTGAATGCCACGGTTCAGGAGGCCTTGGGTGGCGGCTTGTCGCCGGCACCTTCTGGAGGCTGCAGGTCAAGCGAGATCGAGTTCATGTCAAAGTCAGCCGCAGGAGCGTTTGATTTGGCCAACGGTGCCGGGCTGGCCATGGATATGTCTGCGTTACGCACGGCAGGCTCGTTCGCGGCGACCACCCCGGGGCTGGTGCTAGGAGGCAGTTCCAGGTCAAAGTCAAGCTTGGGGAAGGGACTGGTCTGCGGCACTGGCCGGGTGGGCCCGTAAAGTGGGTTGGTCGGGTCCAGTGACTGCCCTTTGATGCAAATCTCCGGCCATTCCGGCCCCGGCCCTCCCATGGCGCCAAGCGCCCGCACGGCCAGCGCTTCAAAGCCAACGCTGTCTTCGTTTTGAACGCAAAGGTCCATCAGCTCCAGCATGATGTCAATGCGCTTGGGTGTCTTGTCCAGCGCTGTGCTCAGCAGGGCTTCGGCCACCATGTCGCGGCCGGCTTCCAACTCTTTGCGCGCCTTGTAAAGCGGGTCTTCCGGCGGCAGCGGCGTGGCGGCTTTTTCGGCATTGGAAATAAAGGACTGCTCGTTAACACGCACATAGGTGGCAGCCTCTTCGGCTGTCATATCAAATGACGGGGCGTCAAAGTTTTGCTGCACTTCTTTGGCTGGGCGGTTGCGGCGCAAGCGCAGTAAAACCCAAACCAGTAACAAGCTCAAAAAGACGCCGGCGGCGGGCAGCACGGCGTCGTCTTTTGACAGCCGGTCAATCAGGTTGGGCTTGTCTTCGCCCATGGCCGGCGGTGCGGGCAAATTGACGGCGGGCAGGCTGGCATCTGCAACGGCAGGCGCGTTGACTGCGGCGGGTGCCGGGCTGCCAGCGGCAGCCGTGGCCGGCAAACTCTTTGTACCCAGATCGCTCAGGTCCTTGATGTTTTTAGAGAGCTCTGCCACTCGCTGGGCATCGTCTTTGGCTTTGCGTTGCTGACTCAGTTTTTCTTCAGCGCTGCCGCCGGCTTGCACCCCGCCCTTGGACAGAGTGAGCTTGTCGGTGGCCGCGGCCCCTGGTGATGTGTCCTTCAGCGCGCTTTGCACTTTGCCCGAGGCTGTACGACCGGCCGGTGCTACGTTGGCCTCTTTGGCTTTGTTGGCCAGTTGCTGGCGGTAGGCATCGAAGTCTTGGCTTTGCAGCAAGATGGACTTGCGCGCCTCGACGGGGTCCAATGCCTGCGCCTGGTCTGCGCTGGGCATAGAAATTTCTGCCCCGGCCAGTAGCCGGTTCACGTTGTTGGCAACAAAGGCTTCCGGGTTGCTGTTGAGCATGGCCAACAGCATCTGGTCGAGTGAGACATTGACTGACTTGGCCTGCACTGCCAGTTCGCTGGCAGTGTCGCCGGCCTTGACTTTCAAGCGAGCGCCGCCAGTGGCCGCAACTTCAGCCGGCTTGGGTGCCGCAGGGGCTGAAGCAGGAGTGGCAGGTGCCGGTGCCGTTACTGTTGGCGTTGGCGTTTGGGCCGTTACCGGGGGTGGTGTGAGCTCGGCCGCTGGTGCGGGCGCTTGCTGCAACGCCGGGGCCACCGACAAAACTGGCGCCTGCGCAACCGACGGCATGATGAGCAGTGTGAAGTCGCGCGTGATCCTGCCCGAAGCCCAGCTGATCTCCAACACCAGTTCTAAAAAGCTCACGGTCACCGGCCGGCCGCCAGTGATCTTGAGTACTGCGCGGCCCTCAGGCAGCAGTTGCAGGTTGAACGCTATTTCACTCAAGGCCGACTGGTAATCGATGCCCATGGCCCTGAAGGTGGCCGCAGGTGCCACTGCCACCCTGAGACTATTTGCGTCGGCTACGCTCACATCCGTCAGCTCCAGCTCTGCCCTTAACGACTCCCCCTGCGAAGACTGCACCTGCAGCCGGCCCAGACTCAGCGCCTGCGCGCTGAAGCCAGACAGGACACCCATAACCAGCAGGGCTGCTGTCAACAGCCAGCGCCACCTGGCCTGGCGAGCTGGAGGATGTTGGGTCATCAGGGCGGGCGAGTGATGCATGGTGAAAGCTCAGTCGTTAAGCAAAATCCGGAGCATGCGGCGCAGCGGTTCGGCTGCGCCCCACAAAAGTTGGTCGCCCACAGTGAAGGCGCCCAGGTAGTCCTCGCCCATCGCCAGCTTGCGGATGCGACCCACGGGGATATGCATGGTACCCGTCACAGCTACCGGTGTCAGTTCGCGAATGCTCGCTTCCCGCGTGTTGGGCACGACTTTGACCCAGGCGTTGTCGGCCGCGATCATGGCTTCGATGTCGGCCACAGGCACGTTTTTCTTGAGTTTGAAAGTCAGCGCCTGGCTGTGGCAACGCATGGCGCCAATGCGCACGCAAAAGCCATCCACTGGCACTGCCGCAGAGCCAAAGCCTTCGCCCTGGCCCAGAATCTTGTTGGTCTCGGCCATGCCTTTCCACTCTTCTTTGGACGTGCCCCAGCCAGGCTCGCCCTGGCTTTTCCCGATACCCAAATCCTTGTCGATCCACGGAATCAGGCTGCCACCCAGGGGAACTACAAAGTTTTCGGTCTCAGCCGCAGTCAGGCTGCGCTGCTTGGCAGCGACCAAACGGTCGATATCCAAAATAGAGCTTTTCGGGTCGTCCAGCATGGCTTTGACTTCAGCGTTGAGCGTGCCGTATTGCGTGAGCAACTCGCGCATGTGCTGCGCGCCGCCGCCCGAGGCCGCCTGGTAAGTCTGCGTGCTCATCCACTCAACCAGCCCCGCCTTGTACAGCGCGCCCACGCCCATCAGCATGCAGCTGACGGTGCAATTGCCGCCAATCCAGTTCTTGCCGCCAGCGGTCAAGGCCTTTTGAATCACAGGCAGATTGACGGGGTCGAGGATGAGGACCGCGTCTTTGTCCATGCGCAGGGTGCTGGCAGCGTCAATCCAATGGCCCTTCCAGCCGGCCGCGCGCAGCTTGGGAAACACCTCAGAGGTGTAGTCGCCGCCCTGGGCCGTGATGATGATCTCGCAACGCTTGAGCGCGTCAATGTTGAAGGCGTCTTGCAGCGTGGTTTCATTCTTGGCCAGGGCCGGTGCTTTGCCGCCGGAATTCGAGGTCGAGAAAAACAGGGGCTCAATCAGCTCGAAGTCGCCTTCGGTCTGCATGCGGTCCATCAGCACAGAACCGACCATGCCGCGCCAGCCAACCAACCCTACTAACTTGCTCATTTCAACGCCCTTTCGAAATTAAAAAACAGTGCCAGACCAGACTGTTTGCCCGGCTCGTCAGGCCGGGGGGGCGCACGACGAACCAGACTGGATCAGTCCTTCGTGGTCGTGGTTTTGGTGGTGCATGCACGCGCAAGCGCAGCGCCCATAAAGGCGGCAGCGTTGTTCAGCTTGAACGGATGGGCGTGAAACATGGCAACCATTGTAACGGCCTCTGGCTGAGCGCTGGCTGACGTGGTGGTGCTGAAAAAATAGAGGTTAAAACCCGTTTTTCGGTGATTGACCGCTCAGGCAACTTAGCTTTGAATTGAGAGACTTGAAATTTAGTACGCAAAAACGTACCATTGGCCTATTCCAAGGAGTTTTGTATGACCACCCTTACAGCGAGTGAAGCTCGCGCCAACCTTTACCGCCTGATCGATCAGGCCGCAGAGTCGCACCAGCCAATTCACATTGCCGGCAAGCGCACAAGTGCTGTGTTGTTGGCCGCCGAAGACTGGCAAGCGATTCAAGAGACTTTGTTCTTGCTTTCAGTGCCGGGCATGCGCGAGTCTGTCAAAGAGGGCATGGCTGAGCCATTGAAGGACAGTGCCAAGGCACTTGACTGGTGAGCTGGCAACTGGTTTTTTCGAAGCATGCGCAAAAGGATGCGCAGAAGTTGCTGGCTTCCGGCTTGAAGCCCAAGGCGCAGGATTTACTCGCAGTGCTGGCGGTCAACCCTTTTCAAAACCCGCCTCCCTACGAGAAGCTGGTGGGTGACTTGATCGGTGCGTACTCAAGGCGCATCAACATTCAGCACCGCATGGTCTACGAGGTGTTTGATGCAGAACGCACGGTGAGGGTTTTGCGAATGTGGTCGCATTACGAGTAAGCAGGCAAAGCTGAAATGGGTTCTGACCCCATTTCAAAGTGTCCAGGGCTACTGCGCCAGGAACCCGCCATCAATCGCCAGCGTGTGTCCCGTCACCATGCCTGCGGCGGGGCTGGCCAGGTAGATCACGCCGCCTACGATTTCATCGACTTCGGCGATGCGGCCCATGGGTGTCATGGCTTCGATGCGGGCCATCAGCTCGGGCTGGGCGGTCAGTGACTCGATGAAGTCGGTGCGCACCCATGTGGGGGCGATGGCGTTGACGCGTATGCCTTCGCGCGCCCACTCGACGGCCAGCGAGCGCGTGAGGTTGACCACCGCGCCTTTGCTCGATTGGTAGGAAATATTGGGGTAGAGCCCGCCGCCCGACAAGCCCATGATGGAAGCGGTGTTGATGATGCAGCCGCGCTGGCGTTTGACCATGTGGCGCGCCGCCAGACGGGCGCACAAGAAAACGCCGGTCAGGTTGACGGCCAGCACGGCGTTCCAGTCTTTGAGTTCGAGCTCGAGCGAAGGCTGGCGAATAGCCATGCCGGCGTTGTTGACCAGGCAGTCGATTTGCCCGGTCAGCGCAACCAGCTCGTCCATCGCAGCGGCTACAGCGGCTTCGTCGCTGACGTCCACGCCCCAGGCTTGCGCCTGAAAGCCTGCAGCCATTAGCTCGGCGGCCAGCGTGCGGGCAGCTTTTAAGTCGCGGTCAAAGAGGGCGACGAATGCGCCGGATTTCGCCATACCGCGGGCAATCGCCCGACCGATGCCCTTGGCGCCGCCGGTGACGATGGCGGTTTGGCCTTGCAGCGAAAAAGCGCTGCCGGGGTCAAAGCTGAAGGCCGGCTGGTTCATGCAGGGCCGATGATCAGATTCAGACCAGAGCTTTGACCACCGCGTCGCCCATCTCGCGTGTGCCGACACGGGTCGTGCCTTCGCTGTAGATGTCGGGAGTGCGCAGGCCCTGGCTGAGTACGGCGTCCACAGCCTTTTCAATGCGTGCAGCGGCTTCGGGCTTGTTCAAGCTGAAGCGCAGCATCATGGCCGCGCTCAAAATGGTGGCCAGGGGGTTGGCAACACCTTTGCCGGCGATGTCGGGCGCGCTGCCGTGGCTGGGCTCGTACAGGCCCTGGTTTTTGGCGTTCAGGCTGGCCGAGGGCAGCATGCCGATGCTGCCGGTGAGCATGGCAGCAGCGTCGCTCAAGATGTCGCCGAACATATTGCCAGTGACCACCACGTCAAACTTCTTGGGCGCTTTGACGAGTTGCATGGCGGCGTTGTCCACGTACATGTGGTCCAGCGCCACGTCGGGGTATTGCTTGCTGACTTCGCTGACCACGTCTTTCCAGAACTGGAAGGTTTCCAGCACATTGGCTTTGTCCACGCTGGTCACGCGCTTGCTGCGTTTTTGTGCGGCTTGGAAGGCGACATGCGCAATGCGCTCGATCTCGGGGCGCGAATAGCGCATGGTGTCAAAAGCTTCTTCGCTGCCGGGGAAATGCCCGTCGGTGGCGGTGCGCCGGCCACGCGGCTGGCCAAAGTAGATGTCGCCAGTGAGCTCGCGGATGATCAGAATGTCCAGGCCAGCCACCAGCTCGGGCTTGAGGCTCGAAGCGTCGGTGAGTTGCTTGTAGCAAATGGCCGGGCGGAAGTTGGCAAACAAGCCCATGTTTTTGCGCAGGCCCAAAATGGCTTGCTCAGGCCGCAGCGGGCGGTCCAGCGTGTCGTATTTCCAGTCGCCCACCGCGCCAAACAGCACGGCGTCGGAATCCATGGCCAGCTTGAGCGTGGCCGGTGGCAGCGGGTGGCCGTGGGCTTCAAAGGCGGCACCGCCGACCAGCGCGGTTTCCAGCGTCATGTCCAAGTCCAGAACCTTCAGGACCTTGATGGCCTCGGCCACGATTTCGGTACCAATGCCGTCACCCGGCAGCACTGCAATTTTCATTTTTCTAGCCATTCATGTGGGGCGGCGCAAGCCGCAGGGGGAAAAGGAGCAAAACAGAAATCAGATGCTTTGCGTGTGGGCCAGCCAGGGCTTGGTGGCCAGGCGCTCCAGCTCAAAAGCTTTGATCTTGTCGGCTTTTTGCAGAGTCAGGCCGATGTCGTCCAGACCGCCGAGCAGGCAGAACTTTTTGAAGGCCTGCACCTCAAACGGCAGCTCTTCGCCTTGCGGCTTGATGACCACCTGGCGCGCCAGATCAATGGTGAGTTGGTAGCCGGGAAAAGCCAGCGCGTCGTCAAACAACTTGGCGACCTGGGCATCGGGCAAGACGATGGGCAGTAAGCCGTTTTTAAAGCTGTTGTTGAAAAAGATGTCGGCGTAGCTGGGCGCAATGATGGCCCGAAAACCATATTGGTCCAGCGCCCAGGGCGCGTGTTCGCGTGAGGAGCCGCAGCCGAAGTTTTTACGTGCCAGCAGGATGGACGCGCCTTTGTAGCGCGGCTGGTTGAGTACGAAGTCGGGGTTGGGTTTGCGCGAGGCCGGGTCTTGGCCGGGCTCGCCCGGGTCCAGGTAGCGCCAAGCGTCAAAAAGGTTGGGTCCGAAACCGGTCTTGCGGATGGACTTGAGGAACTGCTTGGGAATGATCGCGTCGGTGTCAACGTTCTCGCGGTCCATGGGAGCCACCAGGCCCTTGTGTACGGTGAATTTTTGCATATTGAACTTAAACAAACTTTCGGATGTCAACAAAGTGGCCGTGAACGGCGGCGGCTGCAGCCATGGCCGGGCTGACCAAATGCGTGCGACCACCAGCGCCTTGCCGGCCTTCGAAATTGCGGTTGCTGGTGGAGGCGCAGCGCTCGCCGGGCTTAAGGCGGTCGGCGTTCATCGCCAGGCACATGGAGCAGCCGGGTTCGCGCCACTCAAAACCGGCGGCGACAAAAATTTTGTCCAAGCCCTCGCGCTCGGCCTGCTCTTTGACCAGGCCGGAGCCGGGCACCACCATGGCGAGCTTGACGTTCTTGGCGACCTTCTGGCCGATTTTTTTAACGATGGCGGCGGCCTCGCGCATATCTTCAATGCGGCTGTTGGTGCAGGAGCCGATGAAGACCTTGTCGATCAGGATGTCGTTGATGGCCTTGCCGGGCGCCAGACCCATGTAGGTCAGCGCGCGCTCGATGGCATCGCGCTTGTTGGCGTCTTTTTCCTTGTCCGGGTCGGGCAGTATGTCGTCGATGGACAGCACCATCTCGGGGGAGGTGCCCCAGGTGACTTGCGGACGGATCTGGCTGGCGTCGAGTTCGACCACGGCGTCAAAAGTTGCGCCTGGGTCAGACTGCAGTGTGCTCCAGTAGCGCTGGGCCATGTCCCACTCGGGGCCGCCGACAAACTGACCGGTTTTGGGATCGGTGCCGGGGGCGAGCAAGCGGCCTTTGACGTAGTCGATGGTTTTGGCATCCACGGCCACCAGGCCGGCGCGAGCACCGGCTTCAATGGCCATGTTGCAAACCGTCATGCGGCCTTCCATGCTCAGGGCGCGTATGGCCGAGCCGCCAAACTCAATGGTGTAGCCCGTGCCGCCGGCGGTGCCGATCTTGCCGATGATGGCCAGCACGATGTCCTTGCCGGTCAGGCCCGGGGCCAGTGCGCCCTCGACCTTGACCAGCATGTTTTTGGCTTTCTTGGCCAGCAGCGTTTGCGTGGCCATGACATGCTCGACCTCGCTGGTGCCGATGCCGTGCGCCAACGCGCCAAAAGCACCGTGGGTGGAGGTGTGCGAGTCGCCGCAAACCACCGTCATGCCGGGCAGCGTGGCACCGGTCTCAGGCCCCATCACGTGGACGATGCCTTGGCGCTTGGAGAGAAACGGAAAGTAAGCCCCAGCGCCGAACTCAGCGATATTGCTGTCCAGCGTGGTGATCTGCTCTTTGCTGATCGGGTCGGTCAGGCCGTCGTAGCCTAGCTCCCAGCCGGTGGTCGGCGTGTTGTGGTCGGCGGTGGCGACGATGGAAGAAATGCGCCAGACCTTGCGGCCGGCTTCGCGCAGGCCTTCAAAGGCTTGCGGGCTGGTGACTTCATGGACCAGGTGGCGGTCGATGTAGATGATGGCGGTGCCGTCGTCTTCGGTGTGGACGACGTGTTCGTCCCAGATCTTGTCGTAGAGGGTGCGCATGGTGGTTCCTTCGGAAGCGCTGATTTTAGGGGTATGGCGGGGAGGGCGGCGCTTCAGTCGTTTCCGGGCCGCTGCCATGCTGCCGGCCATTGCAGCTGACGACCGCTGCTGCGCCGCAGAGTGGCAATATCTTCGGGCGTGTCCACATCTTGTACAAAGTGCGGGTTGTGGCAGTCAAAAGCCTGAACCTGCGGCGTATGCGCCTGGCGCCACTGCTTGCAGCCTACGTCGGGCGGGCATGCCAGCATGGCGGCGCGCACAGCAGCCGTGAAGATGACGGGGTTGCCCGGCTGGCCATCCACACGCGGATAAACCAAGGCGCTGTCTGGCAGGCGCTGCTGGAAAGCCTGTAACAGTTGCCGCAGATCGGCCGCGTCAAGCAGCGGCTGGTCGGCCAGCGCCATCAGCACCGCGTCGCTGTGCCCGCTCAGGCTTTGCAGGCCCAAGCGCTGCGAACCGACAGGCCCTGCGTCCGGGTCGGGGTTGATCACTATGCTGAGATTCAGCGCTTTGACTGCGGTCTCAATGCTCTTGGTATGATGGCCGAGCACCAGCACCAGCTCGCTCACGCCGGCTTGGCGCAAGGCCATGACTTGCCGGCAGATCAGCGGCACGCCATCGAGTTCCAGCAGTGATTTGGGTCGCTTACCCATGCGCGCGCCCGCGCCGGCAGCCATTAGCACCGCCGCCAAGCTCAAAGGCTGTTTCGGGACGGACGTCGGGTTGTCGTCTTGCATGGAGCCTTCAATCGATGATCTTGCCGGCATCGAGTTCGCGTACACGCGGATCGACGTTGTAGCCACCAAATTCGGTGTAGCGCATCAAGTGCCGTTTGCAGCGCTGGCAATGCCAGACGTCGCACTGGTTGTATGGAAAGAAGGCTGGTGCGACGGGCGCGTCCGTCGAGTCGTAGCGGGTGCCTTGGGGATGCTTTTCTTCAAGAGTGGGCTCATCGATAGACGGATCCCGCAGAGTGCCCAGTGCGCTCATCTGGCTGGCTTCCCAGCGGTACTCGGCCATACTTTCCCAAGCCGTGCATGCACCCAGCGCGCAGCTGCAAGCCTGCGGCGCTGGGTTGCCGGCCAGGGCCAGTCGCAGTTCAGCGGAAGAAGCGATGTATTTCATTCGGCCCCATTATGCGAAAAGCCCGCCGGGCAAGCGCGGCGGGCTTCGGCTGGCGAGTTGCTGGGGTTTAGCGCTGGGCAAGGGGCTTGACGTCGCGCTGCACCGAGCCGGTGAACAGCTGGCGTGGGCGGCCGATCTTGTACTCGGGGTCACCGATCATTTCGTTGAGCTGGGCGATCCAGCCGACCGTGCGTGCCAGCGCAAAGATGGCGGTGAACAAAGGCACCGGAATGCCAACGGCGCGCTGCACGATGCCGGAGTAGAAATCGACGTTCGGGTAGAGCTTGCGCGAGACGAAGTAGTCGTCTTCCAGGGCGATTTTTTCAAGGGCCATGGCCAGCTTGAACAAGGGGTCATTTTGCAGGCCCATCTCTTGCAGAACTTCTTTGCAGGTTTCCTGCATGAGCTTGGCGCGCGGGTCGTAGTTTTTGTAAACGCGGTGCCCAAAACCCATCAGCTTGACGCTGGAGTTTTTGTCTTTGACTTGCTTGATGAAGTCGCCGATTTTCTCAACACCGCCGTTCTTCTGGATATCGCCCAGCATGTTGAGAGCTGCTTCGTTGGCGCCGCCGTGGGCCGGGCCCCAGAGGCAGGCCACACCGGCTGCAATGGCTGCGAACGGGTTGGTACCTGACGAGCCGCACAAGCGCACGGTGGAGGTCGAGGCGTTTTGCTCGTGGTCGGCATGCAAGATGAAGATGCGGTCCAGCGCGCGCTCGAGCACGGGGTTGACCTTGTACTCTTCGCAGGGGTTGGCAAACATCATGTGCAAAAAGTTACCCGAGTAGCTCAGGCTGTTCTTTGGGTACATGTAGGGCTGGCCTACGGTGTATTTGTAGGCCATGGCGACCAGCGTAGGCATCTTGGCGATCAGGCGGATGGCCGCGATTTCGCGGTGTTCCGGGTTGGTGATGTCGGTGCTGTCATGGTAAAAGGCCGACAGGGCGCCGACCAGTCCGGTCATGATGGCCATAGGGTGCGCATCACGTCGAAAGCCACGCAGGAAAAACTGCATCTGCTCATTGACCATCGTGTGGTTGGTCACGAGGCTGGTGAAGTCTTTTTTCTGGACTGCGTTGGGCAGATCGCCGTAAAGCAGCAGGTGGCAGGTCTCCAGAAAGTCGCAGCTGGTGGCGAGTTGCTCGATGGGGTAGCCGCGGTAAAGCAGCTCGCCCTTGTCGCCATCAATGTAGGTGATGGCTGACTGCGTGGCCGCTGTGGACAAAAAGCCCGGGTCATAGGTGAACATGCCGGTTTGGGCGTAGAGCTTACGGATGTCCACCACATCAGGACCCACGGAGCCCTGGTACACCGGCAAGTCAATGCTGGGCGTGCCGTTGCTGAACGAGAGTGTGGCTTTGTTGTCTGCGAGTTTCATTTTTACTTCCTTTGAATAGGGATCAGGGCGCTGCGCCCGACAGCTCAATGCGAAACTATAAACAGCGCCAGCACTTCGCGGGCCTGAGGCGTGGAAGCTGATGCTGCCTCCAGCTCATGCGGTTGCTTGCGCTGCAAAAAAAGATCCATCAGGTCATTATCCGAAAGATCCATTAGATCATCCAGGCCTTGGGCTTGCCTGACAGTCAGAGTTTTGTCGTAGCGATTGAAAAACCGCTCGATGAACAGGTCGTTTTCAAGCAGACCGCGCCGGCAGCGCCAGCGCAGCTTGCTCAAAGCCCGCTCGTCCAGCAGGGGCGAGCTCAATGCATTAAGAGCGTCTGGCAGGGCAGAGGACACGTTGATTGGGGACAGGTTCGTTGGATTGATCAGCCAGCGGCTTAGACCGTGCGCATAACCATCATCTCTTTGATCTTGCCAATCGCCTTGGTCGGGTTCAGGCCCTTGGGGCATACGTCAACGCAGTTCATGATGGTGTGGCAGCGGAACAGGCGGTAAGGGTCTTCGAGGTTGTCCAGGCGGGCGGCGGTGTCTTCGTCACGGCTGTCAGCGATGAAGCGGTAAGCCTGCAACAGGCCGGCCGGGCCGACGAACTTGTCCGGGTTCCACCAGAAGCTCGGGCAGCTGGTTGAGCAGCTGGCGCACAAGATGCACTCGTACAAGCCGTTGAGCTCGTCGCGCTCTTCGGGGCTTTGCAGACGCTCTTTTTCAGGGGGCACGTTGTCGTTGACCAAGTAGGGCTTGATCGAGTTGTATTGCTTGAAGAACTGGGTCATGTCAACGATCAGATCGCGCACCACCGGCAGGCCGGGCAGCGGCTTGAGCACGATGGTGCCCTTGAGCGTGCGCATGTTGGTCAGGCAGGCCAGACCGTTCTTGCCATTGATGTTCATGGCGTCTGAGCCGCAAACCCCTTCGCGGCAGGAGCGGCGGAAGGTGATGGAAGGGTCTTGCGCCTTGAGCTTCATCAGGGCGTCGAGCAGCATGCGTTCGCTTCCGTCGAGTTCTACCTCGATGGTCTGCATGTAGGGCTTGGCATCCTGGTCCGGGTCGTAGCGGTAGATTTGAAATGTGCGTTTGGTCATGTTGTTCCCGCTTGTAGTGGGTTAGAAGCTGCGAACTGTCAGGGGGATCGAATCCACTGTCAGCGGTTTCATCTGGACGGGCTTGTAGGACAGGCGGTTGCCTTGGCTGTGCCACAGCGTGTGCTTGTGCCAGTCGGTGTCGTTGCGGCCGTTCGGGTGCTCAGTTGTGTCGCCGTAGTCATCGACCGAGTGCGCGCCGCGGCTTTCGTGGCGGGCGGCGGCCGACACGATGGTCGCTTCGGCCGCTTCGATCAGGTTCTCGACTTCCAGCGCCTCAATGCGGGCGGTGTTGAAGATTTTCGATTTGTCTTTCAGTCCGATGTTCTTGACGCGCTCGCGCAGGGCAGCGATCTTGCGCACCCCTTCGTCCATGATGGCCTGGGTGCGGAACACGCCGGCGTGTTGCTGCATGGTGGCACGGATGTCGTTGGCGACATCTTGGGCGTACTCGCCTTCGCTGGCGTTGTCCAGGCGGGCGATGCGGGCCAGGGTGGCGTCAGCCGCGTCAGCCGGCAGGCTTTTGTGCGTGGTTGTCTTGTTAAATTCGACGATGTGGTTGCCGGCAGCGCGGCCGAAGACCAGCAGGTCGAGCAGTGAGTTGGTGCCCAGGCGGTTGGCGCCGTGCACGCTGACACAAGAGCATTCGCCCACGGCGTACAGGCCGTTGACCACTTCGCTTTGATTGGCCGCGTTTTGCGTGACCACCTGGCCGTGAATGTTGGTCGGAATGCCGCCCATCTGGTAGTGGATGGTCGGCACCACCGGGATCGGCTCACGGGTGATGTCCACGTTGGCAAAGTTGTGACCAATCTCCAACACCGAAGGCAGGCGCTTCATGATGGTCTCGGCGCCCAGGTGGGTCATGTCAAGGTTGATGTAGTCCTTGTTCGGGCCGCAACCGCGGCCTTCTTTGATTTCCTGGTCCATGCAGCGCGAGACGTAGTCGCGGGGTGCCAAGTCTTTGTAGGCGGGGGCATAACGCTCCATGAAACGCTCGCCGTTGCCGTTGCGCAAAATGGCGCCTTCGCCGCGGCAGCCTTCGGTCAACAACACCCCGGCGCCATGCACGCCGGTGGGGTGGAACTGCCAGAACTCCATGTCTTCAAGCGGGATGCCGGCACGTGCCGCCATGCCAAGACCGTCGCCGGTGTTGATGAAGGCATTGGTCGAGGCCGCAAAAATCCGGCCCGCACCGCCGGTGGCCAGCAGCGTGGTCTTGGCTTCAAAAATATGCACATCGCCGCTTTCCATCTCGATGGCGGTCACGCCAACCACGTCGCCATTGGCATCACGGATCAGGTCCATGGCCAGCCACTCCACGAAGAAGCTGGTTTTTTCTTTGACGTTTTGCTGGTAGAGCGTGTGCAGCATGGCGTGGCCGGTGCGGTCGGCAGCAGCGCAGGCGCGTTGCACGGCTTTTTCGCCGTAGTTGGCAGTGTGGCCGCCAAACGGACGCTGGTAAATCGTGCCGTCAGGGTTGCGGTCAAAAGGCATGCCCATGTGCTCGAGGTCATAGACGACCTTGGGCGCTTCGCGGCACATGTATTCAATGGCGTCCTGGTCGCCGAGCCAGTCAGAGCCCTTGACGGTGTCATAGAAGTGGTAGTGCCAGTTGTCTTCGGACATATTGCCGAGCGAGGCGCCAATGCCGCCCTGGGCTGCCACGGTGTGGGAGCGGGTTGGAAATACTTTGGAGAGAACGGCCACATTCAAGCCGGCGCGTGCCAGCTGCAGGGAAGCGCGCATGCCGGAGCCACCGGCCCCAACAATAACGACGTCAAATTTACGCTTTGGAATTTTGGAAGAGAGAGTCATGATTTTCTTAGAAGCGCCACAAAACTTGAACGGCCCAACCGGAACATGCCACGAGCCAAACAATCGTAAATACCTGAAGTGACAAGCGAATGGCCACGGGCTTGACGTAGTCCATGAAGACGTCGCGCATGCCGACCCAGACGTGCCATAGCAGGCACAAAATGACGGCAAAGGTCAGCGTTTTCATGGCTTGCGAGGCAAAAATACCCGACCACTTGTCGTAGCCGATAGGGCCTTTGCTCAGCAGCAACTGCGCCAGCAAAACGATGGTGAATATCGCCATGACCGCTGCCGTGACGCGCTGGCTAAGCCAGTCACGCAGACCGTAATGGGCACCGACAACGATGCGCTTGGAACCGTAATTGACAGACATGCTTGATGTTCCTGGGAGGCTGGATTAGTAAAGGCCGAAGAGTTTGGCGCCGAGCAAGACCGTGAGCGACAAGCTGATGGTCAGCACCACCTTGGCCGAGCTTTTGCCGAACTGCAGCTCAACGGCTTTGTGGCTGATGTCCATCCAAAGGTGGCGCAGGCCTGCGGTGAAGTGGTGCAAATAAGCCCAGATCAAGCCCAGTGCGACCAGCTTCCAGATAAAGCCCGGCAAGCCCAGCATGCCCACGTTGAAAGCATTGGTGAAGCGGGAAAAGGAGATTTCGGAGGAAATCGAGGTGTCAAACATCCAGATGATGAAGGGCATGAGTGCAAACATCATCACGCCGCTGACCCGGTGCAAAATGGAAACCCAACCAGCTGCAGGCAGTCTGTAAGTCGGCAGATCGGTGAAAGCGTTGATATTTCTGAACTCGGGCCGCTGCTTGGCTGATTTTGTCGCTGATTCGGACATGCGCTGCTTTCTGTGTGATTTCGAGTAACAGGTTTGTAACCAAGACCTGCTCAACATTAAATTCTATTGCAATGCAGCATGAATTTTGCGCTGTCTTGATGCAGATCGTTTGTTTTTGCAAATAATGATGCTGGCCATAGGGGATTTGTCATTTTGGCAACTGAGAGTTGTCCACAAACTGACACGGGAATTACAAGACGTCGAGGTTGCTCAGCATGACGGCGGCGCTATCCCGAATCGCCTGGCGTTCCTCTGGGCTGATCCGTTGCAGATTCTTGACCATCAAAGCAGTGCGCGGGTTGCTGCTAAAGCTGGCTTCATGACGGTCCAGGAAGTTCCAGTACAGCACGGTCATGGGGCAGGCCTGCAGCCCGCTGCGTGTTTCGGGCTTGTAACTGCAGTCGCCGCAGTAGTTGCTCATGCGCTTGACATAAGCACCGCTGGCCACATAGGGCTTGGAGGTGAAGCGCCCACCATTGGCAAACAGCGCCATGCCGGCCGTGTTGGGCAACTCGACCCACTCGACGGCGTCCACGTAGACAGCCAGGTACCAGTCACACAGTTGCTGCGGCGAAATCTGCGCGGTAACGCCGAACATGCCGGTGACCATGAGGCGCTGGATATGGTGTGAGTAACCGTTGGTCAGGGTCTGGCTGATGCACTGGCGCATGCAGTTCATCTTTGTTTCGCCCGTCCAGTACCAGGCGGGCAGGTGGTTCTCATGGCCGTAGTGGTTGGCTTCTTTGAGCGCCGGCATGTCCAGAAAATAAACCCCGCGAATAAATTCGCGCCAGCCCAGCACCTGCCGGATGAAGCCTTCGACACTGGCCAGCGGCAGACTGCGCTGGTGCAAAGCCGCCTCGGCGGCGTGAATCACTTCAAGGGGATGCAGCAGTTTGAGGTTGAGGGAGCTTGACAGCAGCGCGTGCCAGCCGAAGTCCAGCCCGGTCCACATGGCGTCCTGGTGAGCGCCAAACAGCGGCAGCCGGTGCTCAATGAAATCAGCCAGCGCCAGCAGGGCCTGCTCGCGTGTCACCGGCCAGTTGAAGGCCTTCAGCTCGCCAGGGTGGTCGTCAAAGCGCCCGGCCACCAGTTGCAGCACTTGGCGCGTGATGTCGTCTTGCGCAAAGACCAGCGGCCGGGGCAAGTCCTTGGGGCCGGCCTTGCCAAAGCCTTTGCGGTTGTCGGCGTCAAAGTTCCATTGCCCGCCCAGAGGCTGATCACCGTCCATCAGTACTTTGTATTGCTGGCGCATCTTGCGGTAGAAAAACTCCATGCGCAGACTGGTCGACTGGCCGGCCCATTGGCGGAACGCTGGCAGGCTGCATAAAAAATGTTTGTCCTCGCGCCACTCCAAGGGTGTTCGCTGGCCCTGGTCGGGCTTGCAGGTTTTTTCTATCAGTGCGCGCACGCGCAGGTCGCCGGGCTCCACGCCGATCACGCGTTCCGGCTGCAGCGCCTGCAGCGCGGCACCCAGGCCGGTGGCCAGCGTCAGGTCACCTTCGTGCTCCAGCGCGCGGTAGTGCACCGTGATCCCGCGTTGACGGAGCTTTTCGGCAAAGTGCCGCATGGCTGACAAAAACAGCGCGGTCCGCGCTTTGTGCGACCAGACGTGGGTGGATTCTTCGAAGGCCTCGATCATCAGCACTGCATCGCGTTCGGGGTCTAGTCCGTCGAACAGCGAAGAGTCCATGTCGAGCTGGTCGCCCAAAACAAGTAAGAGATGGCGGCAGGGTGGTTTCATGGTGGGGTCCGGGTGGCAGCTGGCTTGTTGTCGATGCCGCTTTTGCGGGCGCGGCAGGCGTCAGAGCAGTATTTCACATCGGCCCAGTTTTTGGCCCAGCTTTTGCGCCAGACCATGTCGCGCCCGCAAACCTGGCAGGGCTTGCTGGGCAGCCCGGCTTTGTTGCCTTTGAAGCCGTTTGGCGCCGCCATGCCTTAGCTCAAGTTGTTGCGGTAGTGATGGGTGTCGGTGCGGTACAGGCCGCGCCGCAATTCCATAGGCAGGTCGTTGTAAGTGAAGGCTGTACGCTCTACGCTTAACAGTGGCTCGCCAGCTTTGACCTTGAGCAGTTCGCAGGCCGGCTCGCTGGCCGCCAGGGCCCGGATTTTTTCTTCAGCGCGCACCATGCGCACACCGAATTCGGTTTCAAACAGAGCGTACATCGGGCCGCGGTAGCTGCCCAGCCGTTCGGCCGTTAAGCCCTTGAAGGGAGCGGCCGGCAGCCACAGGTCTTCCAAAATGGTGGGTACCTGCTGGAAGGACAAGACACGCCGCACGTGCAACACCGCGTCGCCGCTGCGCAAGCCCAGTGCGCGCGCAATATCGGCCGGCGCACGCAGGCGTTTGCACTCAATGAAATGCCGCTGTCTAGGGCCTTCGCTGCTGGCATCGCCGGTGTCCGGCAAGAGCCGTAAAAAACGGTATTGCACTTGCTGCTCGGCGTGGGTGGCGACAAAAGTGCCTTTGCCCTGGCGGCGCACCACCAGGTTTTCGGCGGCCAGCTCGTCAATGGCTTTGCGCACCGTGCCCTGGCTGACGCGAAAGCGCGCGGCCAGGTCCATCTCGCTGGGGATCACGTCCCCCGGCTTCCACTCGCCACCTTGCAGGCTTTGCAGGATCAGTACTTTGATTTGTTGGTAAAGCGGACTGAAGGCCGGGGTGCCGCCTGGACCGGCTTCTTGAATGGACGTCATGTTGTCGGGCTGTGTGGTCGATCAGGTCTGCACATGGATAAAAAGTAGTGCGAATGTTATCTTATATAAGACATAAGATAAATTGACCCTTTGGGGGTTTTCCTGCGTAAAATATAAGGCTGAGCCTAGCGCAAATTCCCATCTGCGCGCCAACTGATCAACAACTTTCCTGGAGTTTCGTCATGAGCAAAAAACCCGTCCGTGTTGCCGTCACTGGTGCCGCCGGTCAAATTGGTTACGCCCTGTTGTTCCGCATCGCCTCCGGCGAAATGCTGGGCAAGGACCAGCCCGTTATTTTGCAATTGCTCGAAGTGCCCGCCGAAGGCCCGCAAAAGGCCCTCAAGGGCGTGATGATGGAACTCGAAGACTGCGCATTTCCGCTGCTGGCCGGCATGGAAGCCCATGGCGACCCGATGACCGCCTTCAAAGACACCGACTACGCCTTGCTCGTGGGTTCGATGCCGCGCAAAGCCGGCATGGAGCGCGCTGAGTTACTGGCCATCAACGGCCAGATCTTCACCGCCCAGGGCAAGGCCCTGAATGCTGTGGCCAGCCGCAAGGTCAAGGTGCTGGTGGTCGGTAACCCCGCCAACACCAACGCCTACATCGCCATGAAGAGCGCGCCGGACCTGCCGCGCAAGAACTTCACCGCCATGTTGCGCCTGGACCATAACCGTGCTTTGTCGCAAATCGCGGCCAAGACAGGCACCCAGGTCGCTGACATCGAAAAGCTCGCCGTTTGGGGCAACCATTCGCCCACCATGTACGCTGACTACCGCTTTGCCACTGTGGGCGGAAAAAAGGTCAAAGACATGATCAACGACCAGGTCTGGAATGCCACTGTTTTCCTGCCCACTGTCGGCAAGCGCGGCGCTGCCATCATTGACGCGCGTGGCTTGTCCTCTGCCGCATCGGCCGCCAATGCCGCCATCGACCACATGCGCGATTGGGCGCTGGGCTCCAAAGGCAAATGGGTCACCATGGGCATCCCTTCTGACGGCCAGTACGGCATTCCCAAAGACACCATGTTCGGCTTTCCTGTCACCACCGAAGGCGGCGAGTACAAGCTGGTCGAAGGCTTGGAGATCGACGCCTTCAGCCAGGAGTGCATCAACAAGACGCTCAAAGAACTGCAAGACGAGCAAGCCGGCGTCGCTCACCTGCTGTAAGGGCTACAAGCCGCCTGCCGCGGTTTACACCGCACACCATGCAACACCCGCGCGACTTTCTTCTTGGCGCTCAGGCTGCGGCCGGCGTTTTGCCGGTGTGCGACCACTACAGCGGCGTTGAGTCGCGCATGCGCAAAAGCCTGCAGCTGCAGGCCGAGATGAGCGAGGAGTTCGGCGCTTGCGTGTTTGACGTCACGCTGGACTGCGAAGACGGTGCCCCCGTTGGTGGCGAGGCTGATCACGCCGCGCTGGTGGTTTCTTTGCTACTGGCCGCAGCCCCTGGTGCCCGCGTGGCAGCGCGTGTTCATCCGATTGATCACCCGGCCTTTGAGGCGGACATTGCCTCCATCGTCGGCCAGGCGGGTCACCGGCTGAGTCACCTGATGATTCCCAAAGTCGAATCTGCTGCGGATGTTCAGCGCGTTGTCAAAGCCCTGGCTGACGTGGGTTCGGCGGCGGCTGCGGCATTGCCGCTGCACGTGCTGATCGAGTCGCCGCTGGCGGTTCACAACGCTTTTGAAATTGCCGGCCAGCCGCGCGTTCAATCCCTGAGTTTCGGGCTGATGGATTTTGTTTCCAGTCACAACGGCGCCATACCCGCTGAGGCCATGGGCAGCAGCGGCCAGTTCAGCCACCCGCTGGTGCTGCGCGCAAAGCTAGCGATTGCTTCGGCCTGCCATGCGCATGGCAAAGTACCTTCGCATTGCGTGGTGACCGAATTCAGCGACGCCGCCGCTATGCAAAGTGCCGCGTTGCGCGCCAGCCGGGAGTTTGGCTACACCCGCATGTGGAGTATTCACCCCAGCCAGATCCGCCCGATTCTGGCGGCCTTGGCGCCCCAGGCCGATGAGCTGGCGTTTGCCGCAGAGTTGATTGTTGCGGCCGACCGGGCGCAATGGGCCCCCATCAGTTTTCAGGGCAAGCTGCACGACCGTGCCAGCTACCGTTATTTTTGGCAGTTGTTGGAGCGTGGCCACCAAACCGGCGCCATCCTGCCTGATTCGGTCCAAGGGTATTTCCTCAGACACGCTACGGCGGGCTGAGAGCAAGCTGGCTTGCATGAACTTTATCAACACCATTCCCCTTCTGCTGGCTTGCTGGGGCTTGGCCTTGGCCTTTGACGTTTCGGCCCAGACCACGGGGGCTAAATCCTCTAAGCCGGCCGCCAAGCCAGCCAAACAGCGCAAGGCGGCGCCTGCAAACAGCGTCAGTCGTATCGAAATCCGCAGTACCGCCACTCAGATGGCGGCGGGTATTGCGGCAGCTGAAGCCGCACTCGAGCCGGCTGAGCTAGCGATTGCCGATCGCGTGCACACTGGTGTGATGCCCTGCGAGATGGGGACATCGGTCACCTTGGCAAGCGACCCGGCGGCCCCCGGTTATTTCGACATGCATGGCAGAAATTTCCGTTTTCGCATGGTTCCTGTGAGTACGGTCACCGGGGCGATTCGCCTGGAGGACCGCCAAGCAGGTGCGGTGTGGCTACAACTGCCCAACAAGTCGATGCTGATGAACCAGAAAATGGGCCAACGCATGGCCGACGGCTGCATGAGCCAATCTCAAAATGTCGTGGCCCAGGCGATGAAAGACTCACCGCCGCCGGACTTGCTGGGTGCGCCTGCGGCTGTGCCAGTGACTTCCTCCCGCCCTTGAATCATTTTTAACGAAGTTTCCAACCCCTCTTTTTGTACGACAGGAGAAAAATAGTGTCTGAGTTCTTGACTGCTTACCGTGCCCACGTTGCCGAACGCTCCGCTCAGGGTATCCCGCCAGTGCCTTTGTCTGCGAAGCAAACTGCTGAGGTCATTGATCTGTTGAAAAAACCGCCCAAGGGCGAAGAAAAAACGCTGGTGGACCTTATCACCTACCGGGTGCCGGCTGGTGTGGATGATGCGGCCAAAGTCAAGGCCAGTTACCTGGCTGCCGTTGCGCACGGCACTGAAAAGTGCGCGCTCATCACCCGCCAGCAAGCCACGCATCTGCTGGGCACCATGCTGGGCGGCTACAACATCAGCCCCCTGATTGATTTGCTTGGCGATGCAGACGCAGCGGTGGCTCAAGAGGCTGCCAAAGGACTGAAGTTCACCTTGCTGATGTTTGACCAGTTTCATGATGTGCAGGAAAAGGCCGAACAGGGCAATGCTCACGCCAAGTCTGTGTTGCAAAGCTGGGCTGACGCTGAGTGGTTTACCTCACGCCCTGAAGTGCCGAAGTCAATTCAATTGACCGTATTTAAATGTGCCGGTGAGATCAACACCGACGACCTGTCGCCAGCGCCTGACGCCTGGAGTCGCCCTGACATTCCGCTGCATGCCATTGCCATGCACAAAAATGCCCGTCCAGGTATCACCCCCGAAGAAGACGGCAAACGCGGCCCGGTCAAGTTCATCGAAGACCTCAAGTCCAAGGGCCATCTGGTGGCTTATGTCGGCGACGTGGTCGGCACCGGCTCTTCACGCAAATCTGCCACCAATTCCGTGCTGTGGTGGACCGGTGAAGACATTCCCTTTGTGCCCAACAAGCGTTTTGGCGGCGTCTGCCTGGGCGGCAAGATCGCCCCGATTTTTTACAACACCATGGAAGACTCGGGCGCGTTGCCAATCGAGCTGGACGTGAGCCAGATGGGCATGGGCGACGTGCTCGAGCTGCGTCCTTACGATGGAAAAGCTCTCAAGGGCGGCAAAGTGATCGCTGAATTCACGCTCAAAAGCGAAGTCTTGTTTGACGAAGTGCGCGCCGGCGGCCGTATTCCGCTGATTGTCGGGCGTGGACTGACGGCCAAGGCGCGTGCTGCGTTGGGCCTGCCTGCTTCGACAGTTTTCCGTTTGCCGCAAGCCCCGGTGGACAGCGGCCGCGGCTTTACATTGGCGCAAAAAATGGTCGGCCGTGCGGTCGGTTTGCCGGAAGGCAAGGGCGTTCGTCCCGGCACGTATTGCGAGCCGAAGATGACATCGGTCGGCACGCAAGACACCACCGGCCCGATGACCCGCGACGAGCTCAAAGACCTGGCCTGCCTGGGTTTTAGCTCTGACCTTGTCATGCAATCGTTTTGCCACACCGCCGCTTACCCCAAGCCGGTGGACGTGAAGATGCACCACGAGTTGCCAGAGTTCATCACCACGCGCGGCGGTATTTCGCTGCGCCCCGGCGACGGCATTATTCACAGCTGGCTCAATCGCATGCTGCTGCCTGACACTGTCGGCACCGGCGGTGACAGTCATACGCGCTTTCCTATCGGCATCAGCTTTCCGGCCGGCTCCGGCCTGGTGGCTTTTGGTGCGGCGACCGGCGTGATGCCGCTGGACATGCCAGAGAGCGTGCTGGTTCGCTTCAAAGGCAAGATGCAGCCCGGCGTCACGCTGCGTGACCTGGTCAGTGCCATTCCGCTGTACGCAATCAAGGCTGGTTTGCTGACGGTGGCCAAGCAGGGCAAGGTCAATGTGTTTTCCGGCCGTATTCTGGAAATCGAAGGCTTGCCTGATCTCAAGGTTGAGCAGGCCTTTGAGTTGAGCGACGCGTCGGCCGAGCGCAGCGCCGGTGGTTGCACAGTTCACCTGAACAAAGAGCCAATCATTGAGTACATCAACAGCAACATCACCATGCTCAAGTGGATGATTGCCACTGGTTACTCGGACGTGCGCACCATCAAACGCCGCATCGCCGCCATGGAGGCCTGGCTGGCCAATCCGCAGTTGCTCAAGGCCGATCCGGACGCCGAGTACGCCGCTGTGATTGAGATCGACCTGGCTGAGATCCATGAGCCTATCCTGGCTTGCCCGAACGATCCGGACGATGTGAAAACCCTGTCCGACGTTGCCGGCACCAAGATCGACGAAGTCTTTATCGGCAGCTGTATGACCAACATTGGCCATTTCCGCGCGGCCTCCAAGCTGCTCGAAAACAAGCGTGACATTCCGGTCAAGTTGTGGATGGCGCCACCTACCAAAATGGACGCTAAGCAACTGAGCGAAGAAGGTCACTACGGCGTACTGGGTGCAGCCGGTGCGCGCATGGAAATGCCGGGTTGCAGCTTGTGCATGGGCAACCAGGCGCAGGTCAAAGAAGGCGCTACCGTGCTGTCGACCTCGACCCGTAATTTCCCGAACCGACTTGGCAAGAACACCAATGTGTTCTTAGGCTCTGCTGAACTGGCCGCCATCACCTCCAAGCTCGGTCGCATTCCGACCAAAGCAGAGTACATGGCCGATATGGGGGCGCTCACGGGCACCAGCAGCACCGTCTACAAGTACCTGAACTTCGACCAGGTCAAGGATTACACCGACGTTGCTGCGACGGTCAGCTGAAGGACGCTAGGTTTGTTCCCGACGTTTGACGCTGTTCGCCGGCCACTGCCAGGGGGATGAGCCGCCAGCTCCTGATTGCAGGTGGCGGCATAGGTGCTTTGGCGGCGGCATTGAGTGCGGCCAGGGCCGGCTGGCATGTGCGGCTGTATGAGAAAGCAGAAGTTTTTTCAGAAGTTGGTGCAGGCCTTCAGCTCGGGCCCAACGCCACCCGCATCTTGCAGGGCTGGGGCTTGGGCCAGGCGCTGGAGAGCTTGGCGGCCTTCCCGGACAAACTGCTTGTGCGCAGCGCTCCCAGTGGACGCGAGCTGGCTAGCCTGAGCTTGGGCAGCCGCTGCCAGCAGCGCTACGGCGCACCCTACGCCACCTTGCACCGTGCCGATTTGCACACTCTTCTGCTGGACAGTGTGCGACTGCGGCCCGAGGTAAAGCTTCATCTCAACTCATCCGTCACCGGCTACATCGACACGCCTGAGGGTGTGCAACTGGCTTGGGCCGATGGCTACTCTGTCGAGGGCGACGCGCTGATCGGCGCTGATGGCTTGTGGAGCCAGGTTCGTCTGCAGGCAATGGGCGACTCTGTGGCCCAGCCAACCGGCCACCTGGCTTACCGCGCGCTGGTCCGCCAAAGCGATTTGCCTAAGTCACTGCGCAGCCAGCAGGTCAGTGTCTGGCTGGGGCCTGAAATGCACCTCGTGAGCTACCCGGTGCGCGGCGGCGAGTGGCTCAATGTGGTGATGTTCACGCAGGGTCAAGTGCCCGAGGATTATCAAGTTTGGGATCATGCCTGCTTGCGCGATAACGTGTTGACAGCCATGGCCGGGCACTGTGCTGCGCTCACGGCATTGGTCGAGGCTGTGCCCGCCTGGCGTTTGTGGGCGCTGTGTGACCGCCCGCCCGTGGTTAGCGCCGGGGAGATGGCCCGTGGCCGCGTGGCTTTGCTGGGGGACGCGGCGCACCCCATGCCGCCTTATCTGGCGCAGGGCGCCGGCATGGCGATTGAAGATGCGGCCGAGCTGGGACGCTGTCTGGCCGGCGTCGTCAAACCTGTGGCCGATGTGCCATTGGCACTGAGCCGTTATGCACTCAACCGTTGGCAGCGAAACGCCCGTGTGCAAGCCCGGGCGGTGCGTAACGGTCAGATTTTTCATGCCACCGGCCCGCTGCGACTGGGGCGCGACATTGCGCTCAAATTGCTGGGACATCGCCTGCTGGACATGCCCTGGCTTTACGCTGGCGCTTGAACCATTCCGGCAAAATACTTGCAAACAACCCTAGGAACACCCATGGCCTCCCAAGAAAAAAACCAACATTCCGTCGCAGTCGTCACCGGTGCCGGCACCGGCATCGGCCGTGCAGTCTCGCTGTCTTTGCTCAAAGCCGGTTACAGCGTCGCGCTGGCCGGACGGCGCAGCGAGCCGCTGGATGCCGTGGTGGCGGAGGCGCTTGCGCTGGGTTTTGACCGCGCTCTGGCGGTGTCGACAGATGTGTCCAAGCCCGATTCGGTGACAGCCTTGTTCGAGCGCACGCGCCAGCAGTTCGGCCGCGTGGATGTGTTGTTCAACAACGCCGGCGTGGGCTTGCCGGCAGCCGGCTTTGACGAGCTGACATTCGAGCAGTGGCAAAACGTTGTCAATATCAATCTCACGGGTTCGTTTTTGTGCGCGCAGGCAGCGTTCAGGGTGATGAAAGCGCAAAGCCCGCAGGGTGGCCGCATCATCAACAACGGCTCGATCTCGGCCCATGCGCCGCGCCCGAACTCCGCGCCTTACACCTCGACCAAGCATGCTGTCACGGGCTTGACCAAGTCCATCTCGCTGGACGGCCGTGCTTTCAATATCGCTTGCGGTCAGATCGACATCGGCAATGCGGTCACCGAGATTTCAGCGCGCATGGCCACCGGCACGCAGCAGGCCAACGGCCAGATCGCCATTGAAGCCATGATGGATGTGCAGCACGTGGCCAACGCGGTGGTTCACATGGCCAGTTTGCCGCTGGAGGCCAATGTGCAGTTCATGACTGTCATGGCCACCAAGATGCCTTTTGTTGGGCGGGGCTGATCAGGCCAACTGGCCGAACAGCAAAAACTCCATCAGTGCTTTTTGCACGTGCAGGCGGTTTTCTGCCTCATCCCAAACCACCGATTGCGGCCCGTCAATCACCTCGGCCTCGACTTCTTCGCCACGGTGCGCCGGCAGGCAGTGCATGAAGAGGGCATCGGGTTTGGCTGCAGACATCATGTCCCGGTCTACGCACCACTTGGCAAAGGCTTTTTTGCGGGCTTCGTTTTCGGCCTCGTAGCCCATGCTGGTCCACACGTCGGTGGTGACCAGATCGGCGCCGGCGCAGGCTTGCAGGGGGTCTTTGAAGACCGCGTAGCTTTGCGCTGATCTGATGCCGGCAATCGACTGGTCCACCTCGTAGCCGCCGGGGGTGCTCAGATGCACCTTGAAGCCCAGGATCTCGCTGGCTTGCAGCCAAGTGTTGGCCATGTTGTTGCCATCGCCCACCCAAGCCACCGTCTTGCCCTGGATTGAGCCGCGGTGCTCGATGTAAGTAAAGATGTCAGCCAGGATCTGGCAGGGGTGAAACTCGTTGGTCAGGCCATTGATGACCGGCACACGCGAGTGCGCTGCAAATCGCTCGATCTTGGTTTGCTCGTAGGTGCGGATCATCACCAAGTCCACCATGCGGCTGATGACTTTGGCGCTGTCTTCAATCGGTTCGGCCCGGCCCAGCTGGCTGTCGCCAGTGGTCAGGTGCACCACAGAGCCGCCCAGCTGGTACATGCCGGCTTCAAAGCTCACGCGGGTGCGCGTCGAGGCTTTTTCGAAAATCATGGCCAGCGTACGGTCAGCCATGGGCTGGTGTTTTTCGTAGGCCTTGAATTTTTTCTTGATGAGCGCGGCACGCTCAAACAAGTAAGCGTATTCGCCAGCCGTCAAATCGCTGAACTGCAGATAGTGACGCTGCGCTGTCATGCCTTTTCCTTGATCAGCTGTTTGACCAGCGGCGCCAAAATGCTGACCACTTCATCGGCCTCAACAGTCGTCATGATCAGCGACGGTACCAAGCGAATGACGCTGTCGGCAGTCACACTGATCAGCAGACCCTTTTCAGCTGCGCGGCCCACCAGCTCGCTGCAAGGAATGGTCAACTCGACCCCCATCATCAGTCCGCGACCACGTATTTCTTTGAGGCTCGTCAGGCCGCCGAGTTCGCGTTGCAAGCCCGCTTTGAGGTGATCGCCCACCTTGACGGCATTTGCCAGCAAGCCTTCTTCTTCCATGATGCGAATGGTCTCGACCCCGGCACGCATGGCCAGCGGGTTGCCGCCGAAGGTGCTGCCGTGGTTGCCAGGTGCAAAAATCTTGGCCGCTTTGGGGCCGACTACCACCGCGCCGATCGGCACGCCCGAGCCCAGGCCCTTGG
>Ga0214921_10002145_pt1 | contig 32494 bp, 12 predicted proteins | sample LL1505_MetaG_FD_177992 | JGI IMG/M metagenome (GOLD analysis project Ga0214921, IMG submission 177992) | Freshwater microbial communities from Lake Lanier, Atlanta, Georgia, United States - LL-1505 | ecosystem: Environmental > Aquatic > Freshwater > Lake | place: USA: Georgia | collected... | reverse complement strand
TCCATTATGATGGAGTCTACTGAAGGTGAGATTATATTAAAGTCTGGTGCTGACATCAGGGCCGTTCCATTTGGAAGAGAAGATATGTCTGTTTTGAAAACTTTAGAGAGCAGACAGAGGTAATATTATTTGTTATATAGGGATAACTTTTAAGGCAAAAATATGGCAGAAGACTCAAAAATAGTTGTTGCTACAGTTACTGGGCTGGTATCGGCAGATCCAGCGCTTACTATTCCAACAAGTAAGGTTTCAAAATTTGATATTAACTGTGAGACAGACCAAACTCTAGATGCCTCAAATGGAAAACAAACTATTGTTTTTCCTAGCGGTGCTACAAAAGCAATACCTTCTGGTGGATGTATAATAAAACTTTCAGGATTCCCTAATCCCGATCTCGCTTCAGATAATATAAGTGAGAAGGTAAGAATATTTGAATTGGCAGTCTCCAATCTTGAGACAAACACATCCGTTATGAATCTTTTCGATTTAAAAAGAGAGATTTCAAAATCTTTATATGATATTTTTTTCAAATCACCAATAACAAATCAAAATTCACTAGCTCCAAACACATATTTCTCTATTTATAAGACGGATTTTGCCTCCGACCTCCCACCTGCATCTGAAAATTCATCAAAAATAAAAAAGATAGCTAAGCTAACTTATATTCCATATAATGTACTAACCAAGCTTGTTCAAAATTTATTTCAAAAAGAGAAGTTGAAGAATATCCTTTCTGGTGCGGGCGGGATATCTATAAATTTTGATGATTACAAAACTGAGCAAAGCTCTGCAGAAGCATTAGCAAAATTAATGCTGGAATTTGTACCATATTTTAATATATCAGAACGAGAACTAGAAGGTGAAAATGCACTCCGGAACTACAAAGATCATGGCGGTTATTTCACAATATTCAATGGAGATATGTATGTCAAACTACCCGATATCTCTTCCAGAGATTATAGGGCTAAGTTTGGCAATTTTTATGAAGACTTATTAGAATCAAAATTTATTTTACAGACTTATTTTGCACCGGGCTCTACAAATTCTAACCAAAAAGATAATAAGTCTTCTGCAAATATAACAAACTTTGTTGTTGATTTTGAAAGTGTTTTTGGCGCAGAAATAGCAGATTACGACGAATCATATTTGTTCGGAGAGAGTGTTGAACAATATAATGTTGAAATTAGCGGTTTTAATTTAAGCCAGGATTTGACACCATATTTATCATTGATCCATCCAAGCAAAAAACCTTTCAACGTCAAAATAGAAGGTTATAATGATGTGGATTATCAGTTCCCAGATCTTTATCCGTGTCCAAATTCTGAATTTTTTTGTGACTCAAACTCTATTTCAAACTCTGCAATTCAAAAAACTTTAGATTCAAAGTCTAGCAAGAAAACCATACTAGATAGTCATTATAATTTAATTAAAAATTATCTTAATGCATCAAAAAGAACTTCGTTACTATCATCATTTTCTCTTTCTGGCTCTGAAGGATCTTTTTCTTTTGATGGATCATCTGGTATTCCAACTTCAATCTTTAGTTATGGTGATATAAATAGGGGATCTAACGCACAGTCTCTTTTTGGAGATCTCTCCAGGCAAGATGAGCTTCTTGCAGCTTCCAAGGACGGAATATTAAACCTAAAAAAACAATCTGTAACTAAAAATTATTTTAGTTCAAAGTCAATGAATTCATCTAACTTTGGACTTCAAATTAGACCAAGAATTTACCAAGATTATCATATACCAAAATCATGGATAAAGGGCACTCTTTCTGAGTCTTCGGATAATCCAGATAATTTTGTTGCAACGTTTAACTCTCAAGATTTAAACAATTTTTCTGCATATAATGGCATCATATCTTTTGCGCTTTATCTTTCGGATGGAAAAGGTCAGATTTATAGGGTTTCAGATCAAGTCATAGAGATATCTGCATCACCACCAGATGTAGTCGAGGCAAACCCAAGCGGATTTAAAGAATCAGGAATTGTAGTTAAAGTATCGTCAATTATAACCATTATAGGTGACAACTTTTCAAAAGGGACAAAAGTAAAGGTCGGTGGAGTTGATGCAGAAATAATTACGCTTACAACTAAGAAAATAAAAGTAAAAATACCTGCTGGTGTATCCGGATCGCACAATGTCGTAGTAACAAACGGAACAAGCGAAGACTCATCTAGGAAAGTTTTCGTAGGAGAGGTGGATACAAAAGTCGCAGATCTTCCAAGCGAAGGGACATATGGAGTTAAAACCTTATTTAATGAGATTTCTGCAAAAACACTTGGAGAAATACCTATATCTTATGATGTTCCAACTTCAAAAATTACATTAAAATCACAGAAGAAGACGTTCGAGGAATCAAAGTTAGGAAAGCTAAATGCCCTATTCTATATAAAAACTAAGAACGCAGATGATATAAAGTTAATAAATTTTATATCTAATGATTTCCAAACTCTTGCAGAAGATCCTACAACTTACGTATTCAACAATATAAGGTGGAATCTCTCATCAAATTTAGCCTCTGATTTTATAAGAATTTCTGATAAAAAGGCAACCCTTAATTTTCCAGGAAGCGGAAATTCAAATAAGCCACTTCAGTATCTTTCTGACTTGAGTCCGGAAGCTATAGCTGGAGTTTACATAACATCCGAAGTGAATATCTCTTCTATAACATCCAGTAATTCTAAGGCATGTTCATTTAAAATTGCTGATGATATAAAGACTCCAATATTCTCTGGACAGCCATTTATAGTTGGTATGGCAGGCTCATCAAGTGATTTTGATGATGAGCAATCTTATTTTGTTAACTTTAAAATAAACCAATTTAATGGCTCTGATATAGGTACAAGCCTAGAGGAAATTATAAAGCAAGAGCTTTTCGGAGGAACGTCGTCAAAAGATTTGAATGATTTCTTTGGTCCGATAAAATCTATAGAAAATCTTTCAAAGTTAATTATATTTTTTAATTCTGCATCAAAAATAAGAGAGTCAACCCAAAAGCATTCTTTTTATATTGGTGGCTCCAAAGTATCTGAACTTAAAGTCTTTGATGTCGAAAGAATAAAAAATACAAATATATGGAAAGCTGTAATAAAAAATTTAGATACAAAGCCATATGCAAATGGTTTTGCCAATGTTGTTGTAAAAAGAAGAGACAAGAAAAGAAATATAGAGATAGATTCCGAAAGCCTTTATTATGATCTCACCAGCAAGAATGATGATTCTGGGCTGTTCTCTACAGTAGAAACACCTGCCGGTCCGGTCCTAAAGTCTAATAAAGATATCATTGTTCCTAGCTTAATTGGAACACCTTCTGATTCGGTTTCTTTGGGTCTATCAGGAATTAATGACTCAAGCTTAAAAAATATTTTTAACTTTTATTCTCCAAAAAGCTATATTTTTGGAAATCAAGCGAAATTAACTCTTTCCTCTACTGTGTTAGGAAACAATTATTATGAGGCAGATCAACTCGTTGATTTTACCGAAGGCATCCTGTATCAAGAAGCAATTAGAAAAGGGACGTCAGAATCTAATGCCAGAGCTGCTTCAAACCCATTCTATCCAATAGAGATGTCGTCAGAATATTCTGACGCAACTCTTTATACCGATCCGCTTTATGCCAAGACACTTTCTGATAAAGGTATTTCCGCACCAGATATTTCTCTCACTTCTTTTCCAAGAGAGCTTTCTTACCTTCCGCTATATGTAAAAATACCATCAGGGAGCACTATTTTCAATTATAGCCCTACGTCCATAGGTTCGTATGCTGGAAATTATAAGAGCTATCATAGATTTAAGGTAACTAATCATGCAAATATTTTAATTAATTATGCTACAATCATAAATGTTGAGCCAAAGTCTTTTGTTGGCGGACAGGATGTAGAAATAACTGTTAGCGGTATAAATGTAAAGAAAGCAAAAGTATATATTGAGGGCAAAAGAGCTAGAGTTAAGAATAATGATGGTAAGAATAAAATTATTGTGGTTGCACCAAAATCAATTGATGGCATAAAAATCATAGATGGAAAATGTCAGGAGATAGAAGTCAAGCCAACGTCAGCCTCCCTCTTGGCTGCAGAGGCAGATCTTGGATTTAACTTTGTGAACGATAGCATTAATGCACTTACTGCAAAAATCAATGGATTCACTGCAGATGCTATGGGCAAAGTAGAAGACCTAATAAATAAAGTAAAAGATTTCTTCTTAAAATTCATAAATATAGCTCTTGATAAAGCAAATATTGCAAAAGAATTTATCAATTCTTTTTGCGACATGTCATTCCACTTAACATTAGAGCTAAATCTATATTTAAAGAATTTCAGCATATTGTTGATACCAATAAAGGTAATCTTTTGTATTATTGATGTTATTTGCTCTCTATTGAACCCTGTAAAGCTTGCCAAAGCCATAATAAGACTTTTCGAATGTCTTTATGACTTATTACTACTCCTACCACAGATATCGATACCAGTCATGTTTTTGCAGCTTTGCCTGCATTTACTTGAACTACTAGAGTGTATCATAACAAAGGTTATAAACACAGTTGCAATAATAATCATCATTATTGGGGCGATAACGGAACTTGCCAACTTAATTGCACAAGATAAACCTGTTGATTTTAGATATCTTGCAATGCTCGAATCTTTAATACTTGAAAATCTTATAGTTATAGAGGCAGACCTTCAGGTTCTTGGACCCATCGCACAAATATTAGGGCTATTTTTACAACTACTGCAGATATCTTTCCGATTCCCATGTGAAATTGGTCCTCAAAGTGGGGCTGTTGATTGCGGAATAGATGGATCGATGTTGGCCGGCATGGTCATCGGAACAATCACCAATGATGATGGAACGTTAAAAGAAGAGTACCTCCTACCCGTCGCACAGACAATTCCGATATCAACATCATCGTTCTCTGATGAAGACCTCACCATTTCAGAAATAAGGGGAACTATAAGTGGTGGAGCATCCGATGTTCAGGAGCCAATCTCCGGTTCAGTAGCTATATCAAAGACATCCGAAGAAAGTTTTTTTGATAACTTGAATGTAAATTCTACAAATTATAGATTTACAGCCAATCAGAATGTATGCTTAATAGCATCCATAACTAAAACCACTAAAACATTTGGTAAGCCAACGGATATTAAATTTCTATTTAAATCTGCTGGCCAGCCTCAATTCTTCAGAAAGCTTGTAGATACTAACTCGCCAATCGATTCCCCGATATCACTATTGAATAAGGATTCGACAGGGAATTCTTTGCTCATAAGCGGAAATACCTTGCCAACCGAAAGAAACATCTTTAGCTTAACTGATGGTGAGGAGTTCTTAAATATATTATCCGATGGAAATAAGGCATCCGTTAAGCCATTAAGTCTGCCAATAGAGGTTGATGGGGTTACCGTACAAAGGGTATTTGAAGGTATACCTAAAATGGTCCTAATGGATGAATTAAATAACATTTATTATGTAGACGAAGAAGGTATAGACCTTGACTCTGACTTTAAAATAAAGTCAATTTCTGCAAAAATTGTAAATACAAGTTATGCACCACAAAATGACTACAATGTTGCAAACGAAACAATTGATAACACACCTGATATTGAAGATGATGAAGAATTTGAAAATATCAATATTTATAGATTTCCAAAACTTTATTTTGTGGACGTCCGTGCAGCAGCAGAATTAATACAGACTCAGTGCTCTACCGCATCTATAAATAACTTTGTGTTAGACCAATCAGACCCAGATATAACATCCGATATTATCGGCTCTGTAAATGATTGTTTGACTAAATTTACAGGAACTATCCTTGGTAAAGTTTCAAGCATGCGAATAGAGATGTCTGAAGGAAAAATACCAACAACGTTCTCAGAGAATTTTGTTGAAGATCTTGCTGATGAACTAAAGGGTTGTATAAATAAAGCTTTAGATGATGTCTGCCCTCAGGTTGTCAACATGCTCAATACATCTCTAAAGGTCCTTGAAGATACAGATTTAACACCAATTACAGCCTTACCAGATCTTATTGTTCCGCCAAATGTTATGGAGGGCTTTGAAACATCTGGTCCACCCCTAACTGGCGCAAGAGAATATGCGGCTGGAATTGGAAATTATGCAACTATAGAAATTGATAAGGAAGCAACTATAGAAATTATACCAAGAGATAGTTACGATGACATTATCACAAGTCAGTACGATATGTCTGATAAAATACTTGTCCAAATAATCTCTGATACAACTGGTGCAGCGAGAATAGTAAACAAAAATGTTAATGGCATATTAAAGCCTGTTACAAAAGCTGATTTTGGTTACTATTATTCTTACGTTACCTCTTCAAGGCCGGGGATAGTTAAGTTAAAAGTGAAGGTTTGCAATAAGACGATTCAAGCCTTAACATATTCCGGAATTGAAGGTATAATTGATGGTGGAGTTGACGCAGGAATAGACTGCGTACCAGATTCCCCAGTGACAAATGTATTAGACGTAACACCACTTGGAGCATTATCAAAGATTGACCGCATCATAACTGTTGAATTTACCGAAAAGGCCAAAGTAATTACCATTGTTACTGGAGAATCCGGCCTGGATGATGTAATCAAAACTGAACCTCAAATATTTGGTAATAGACTGGATAATTAAATATGCCAAACAACTTTACATCAACACTTAGCGATATCATGGATCAGCTAGGTGCAAATTCAGCGGATGAAGATATCAGGCTGGAATATCAAAGAATCAAAGACAATATGAATAATTCTTTGAAATCGGATATGTCAATTAATTTTGCAGATAGCACCATGGAGAATTTCTCATTTCTATCCGATATGAAAAATTCAGAATTATCTAAAAATATTGGTGGTTTTATCAGTAAATTCGAGAAGATACCAAAGCAAATATCAGATTTGAGATCCAGTTATTTACCAGTTGAATCACTCACATCTTATTATCAGAACTTTACGCTTGGTGAAGGTAATTTTTCCGGTGAGTCCGTAGAGGTGTCAGATCAGTTTGCGCTAAAAGAGTCATACGAAAATACCTTCATGAGGATTCTGGGGATGCCAGAATCAGCAGACATATCACCGGATGAAGATATATTCATAATGAGTCCATCCGCCTCCGGAGGAACTAATTCTCTTTTTAGCATAAAGAAGGTGAAGTTTCAAGAACTTTATTCGGACCCACCTCTAACATCCAGTGATGGTTTAGACATCCTAGATGAAAGACAGCGTGCGATTGCCGATCGGAAGTTTAATTTCTCAGGACATACGCTGGAGCAAGTTATTTCTGATTTGGCCAAGACTAGCGCCAATACAACCCCAGAATCAACTCAACCTGGAACAAACGTAGATAGTCCAGAAAATGCAAAGATCCCCGTTACTCTGGACGAAATTAACAAAAATTTTGAAAAATTATCGTCTATATTTTATCTAAAAATACCTCCAATACAAGACTCTAGATTTGCAAAGTGTATCAATGAGCCTGGAAAGATAGTTTCAAAGCCATTTGATGATAACTTCATAACATCAGTAAACTCTGAGGCCATAAAAACAAGTTTCTTGGAAAATTTAATAAGAATAAGATTGGATAAAATAAGCGGAAGAATTTACGATAAAGATGGCAATCTTGTGGATGGAACATCAGAATCAAGGATAGGTGAATACTCTATTTTTGAACAGTATCTTTTCGAAAAACTGCTGTCAATATTAAAATTACTCTCTAGTCAATATAACAAAACAATCAATGAGATAGTTTCTAAAGCAAAAACTCAAAAAAAGCAAAAAGATGACTTTGAAAAAAGCTCTCGTGCTGCGCAGGCTGCAGCATCTGGTCAGGAGGCTCCAAAAGATGCTGAGAAAAACGAAAGTTCTAACAATAGAAATTTGGAAGGACTTAGGGACATTATAGAGATACAGGAGGCAGTCCTTTTCATACTTAAAGATACGAGCTCTTCGTCTTCAATATCGACTCTCATAAACAGCTCTGCGAAATCAGAGTCTTTGTACGCCGGATATATCAGAAATATGTCTGGATATGATGACGGAATTATATCATCACTAATTTCTGTTATAGAGTCAGAGACATCAATATATAGAGCTGAGTTAGAAAAACTATCAAACACTCCAGGCTCTCAAGACACAGATGATGCGGATGGAAAGGCACTTGCGATGAAAGCCAATACCGTTGTCGGCACCGACACAATCCCTGTTGGTCTAGCAGATATAATAATTTTTGCGCTATCTCTCTTCAGCCTCACCGAACCAGATCTTATAAATCTTTTAAATAGTAAGCAAAAGGAGAATCTTCGAAAAATTCTGGCGCCCAACAGCACAATAGATCAGGTTTTCGGATCTTTGGAACTCAATGCCACAAGTCCTGCTGGTTCAATTAACACCCTGACTTTAACTATTGCGGCATTCTACTCCTTCTTTATGAATGAGGCAAATGTACGCTTTACTGAAGTAGAAGAAATTATGACAATAGAAAAAGAAGTTATTGATGAGGCAGATCAATCATCGTCAGATGAAGAACAGATTACATGATTTAAAGTTAGTTTAATTCTTTGGCTATTAATATTTCTAATTGAATTAGGAATAAAAAAATGTCATTTGATTTAAAAATAAAATCTGGAGATATTTCTCTAGAATCTAGCGGTGAAATGTCCATCGTATCTGGTAATGACAAAATCAGACAAGATATCGTTAAAATCATACTAACCAAAATTGGTGAGAACAGATTTCATCCACAATATGGATCGAACACCGGGCAACTGCAGATTGGAACTATCCTCGATCAGGCTCTAATTGAGGAGGACTTAAAACAATCCGCACAATCGGCAATCAGATATTTGATGCAGCTACAAAGAGAGCAATCAAGAAGGCAGCTCCTCTCCTCTTCTGAGATAATTTTAGATATAAAAAATATAGCAATAGAGCGTGATGAAACAGATCCAAGAATGTATAATATCTTTATTTCTGTTTTAACACAAAAACTAGAATCCATTGACGAAGTAATTACTATTAGAATAGTATAGGTATATTATGTCAACTTTCAAATCATTCAATCAGTTAATCACGTCAATGCTAGAGAGGCTCTCTTTTACACAGCCAAACCTGGATACGAAGCCAGGAACTGTTGCTAGAGATCTTTTTATAGATCTTCCTGCCGATCAGCTCGAAAAGTTATATAGAGTTATATCCATAGTTGCTGAAAAGCAATCCCCAGAAACTGCATCAGGCACAGATCTTGATAAATATGCATCTAACTTCGGAATCTCAAGAACAAAAGGTGTTGGTGCAAGCGGAGTGGTAGTTTTTACAACAAACTCTATTGTTGAAGATATTTCGATACCCTCTGGTTCTCAGGTTTCCGCTAAAAATGGGGTAACTTATAATACGGTTGGTAATTATATTTTTCAATCTTCCGCTAAGGCCAGATACGCTGCGACAGCAAACAGATTGAAAAGAAGCCTTCAGATCGCAGGAAATAATGACATTTATGCTTTAGAGGTTCCGGTTCAAGCAGCAAGATCTGGAACTTCTGGAAATGTCAGCTCTTTACAGATTTTAAATCATAATCTTCAGTCCGATTTGAAGGTAGTCAACCTCTCATCAATGAGTGGAGGAACAAATCAAGAGTCTGACAATATATTTAGAACCAGAATAGCCTCCGTATTCAGCGGTTCAAATACCGGAACTTCTCTTGGATATAGAAATGCCGCACTAACAGTTAACGGTGTTTTAGACGCACTAGTGGTTGAGCCAGGCAATACGCTAATGTTAAGAGATGGAACAGAAACTATCAAAATAAACGACGGAACATATAGAATTCTAAACTCTGGAACTGGTGGAAAAGTAGACATCTATGTTCTTGGGAAGCTCTTAAGAGAGGTTAGCGAGTCATTTATCTTCAGAGACCAGTCTGGAACCGGAAACGTAACCGATGAAAGAAATGACTTTGTTATAGGTTCCACTACAACAGACTTAACAAGAACGTCTCAAGAAAGAAGGGTTAACGCATTTAAAACAGGCGTTTTGCCAGCCCAGCCGGTTTATGCTTTAGTTTCTGTTTATGGAAGTCAGTCTGGCTTACTCTTAGAAAAATCAGTTAGTGAGCTCGGAATAGTATCTGGAAATTATGAGTTAATTAAAGATGAGAATCCAGATACTGGCGGGAGTCCATTCTCATTTGATAAGCTACACTTTATCGATTATAGAAAAAATGTAGTTGGTGAGAATATAACAAAGCAGTCTATAAACTCAATAGATCAGACCTCATCTTCGGTCATATCTGAAATCAAAAATATTTATAGAGATGTAAATATATCTCAAGAAAACTCTTCAGTTCTACTTTCAGACAAGAGTTATATTTCCTTCTTACATAAGCCAACTGTCAATGTTGCAAAAATTCAAAACAAAACTACTGGAGAAATTTATTCAATAGAGTCTCAAGAGATAGATCCGGTCACAGGTCTTAACAATAGCGGGCTTGTAAAAATATCAGGAAAAAACTTACCAAATCAATCCGATATTTTAGCCGTAGACTATACCTGGAGACAATATTTCGATAAATATGTTGATTATAATGGCTTTGAATCAAACTCCATCTTTAGAGATCCAAACATCTCAAATGTTATAGACTGGGGTGTTTCTAACGGCATAAGAGGTGAGACTTCCGAAATATCATCGGAAGATGACAACACAACTTTCAAGATAACCGTTGCGAATAATATCTCAAGGGTTGTTTCTGTTAAATTGCAAGATATAATATCTTCAACCGTATCTTCCATATCAAATGTTGATACCGGCTCTTCTTTTGGATTGGTACTTCCTGTAGGAAGTGCGGAGATATTTAATATAAACTATATAATAACATCTACCGGATTGGAGATATACAATACCAGCAAATCAGATGGTACTTTTTCTGGACTGACAATATATTTGCCCACAGATACTCCTGCAATTCTTGGAGAGTCGGTAACTATCGCTTATAATTACAACGAAATATATAATGTTGAAAATACTGACGCATCATTCTCTCAAAAAATAATAACACTACCATCTGCGGATGTTCTATCAAATAGCAACTTACTAAATTTAGTAATTAACGCCTCAAACTTACTGACACCAGTATATATTGATTATGTTGAAGATAGAACTTTTGTTATTCCATCCTTCAGTATGGCGCTCCTTCCTGCAACAGGAAATGACCAGAATAACTCTATATTTTCTGTGAACTCCTCAACTATAGACTCTTCTATACAACCTTTGGCGTTCAATTTCGATGAAGACACATTGTTGCCAGCATCAATCCTTAAAAATTCTCCATCTCCATTGGCAGTCTCTATCACAAACTCTTCCAGTGCCGGAAGAATAAAGGTCTCTGGAACCTCTTTCTCAAGAGTCACATTCTCTGGTAATTACGGAAATATTTTCAATGGATTGAACGGAGATTTGAAAGCTCAAATACTTGAATATCTCGGATTAACGTCATATAATACTGATTATTATATTTCAAGAATTGATTCAATTTACACATTAGATTCGCAAGATAAGAAAGATTTTTCATTCGATATACTTGGTTATTATTTATCCAATAATATATTCGATACATTCTCATCTAGAGCTAACGATACTCTTGAGCCATATCAATTCTCTCTGCCACCGACACCCGTAAATACCGGAGCATCACTTTCGTCTGGCACCAAAATATATATTGATTGCATACTTTCCAGGCTAAATGATTCGGAAGAAATATATTTTTCCGGAAATAAAACAATGTATACCTCAAAAGCCTACGCTAGAATATCAAGAATTAGCGCATCCTCTGGTTTTAGAAGCTCGACCGGATCCATCTCTGGTAATATACAGGTTTCTTTTGCAAACCAACCTCTATCAAATACTGTCTATTTTTCTGATTATTCTTTTAATGCCCCAATAGAAGGAGAAAGAATTACAGTAAGATATAATATAAATCAACTTCTTTTGGACGTAACTAACTCTATAGAAAATTATAGACCTGTAACTGCAGACGTTCTTGTAAAGCAAGCTGAAGAGCTTAAGGTTGATGTAAAGGGAACAATCTTAATAAATGAAAATAGGATAGGTAGCACTGATACAATTCTTGAAAATGCGTCTAATGCAATTTCTTCTGCCCTCAGCACAAATATCCTTGGTCCAACTATAGATTATGCCGACATAATTTCTACCGTCATGGGCGTTGATGGCGTTGATTCCGTAAATATATCATTGTTTAATATTTCTGGAAATAATGGAAGAAAGTCTTACATCAAGGCATTAGATAATCAAACAATAAATCCTGGTAATATAACATTAGAAGCAGTATCTCGGAAAAATTTTAGGCTAACATAATGATTTTGAGACCAACCTCATTTTTTATTCCTTCTAGTACAGAATTAAAAATATTCTTCTCGCTAGAGATCTCATTATCTCTAACTAAAGATAATTTCTACATTCAATCTATAAGTGGTAGCGGTTCGGATCTTGAAATCGTTTCAATTGAAATTCAATCAAATTATGTCACCCTAAAGACGAGACCCCAAGTTCCTGGTAATTATTATTTACTCAAACTCCAGGATACAGATTATCAGCCCTTCATAGGTTCTAACGGATCGCAGTTAATTAATGACTCTGTGTCTCGTGATATATTCTTTCTTGGAATAGATAATGTCAATAAAATTAGAGATGACATGCTCTCTAAGATTCCTCAGATATATAATATTGAGGGAACAAAAATATATAATGTCATTTCAGGTATTGCGGAAGAAATTTTAGATACACAGCATGACATTGGCAGTGTTTTAAATAGCAATTATTTAAAATTATCAGCAATAGAAGAAACCAGAACTAGAGGTTCTGGAGCTTATGACAGGCTGGCTAACGAAAATGCTTTCGAGGTTATCTCTATATCAAAATTTAGAGCGTCAGATAATAATTTTTCAAATCAGTTGATAATAGACTCTGCGTCGACAAGTCCCATAAACTTAAGGCAAACCATCATTGAATCAGAAGAGATAAGCTCAAGCACTTCTGAAAATTCATTCAATGGCTTTCTCTTAAGCTTGTCAAAAAACAATGTCATAAAAGTACTTTCAGTTAAAATAATAAAAGATGATGATGTTGAAGATTGTAACGGAAATATTGGGACATATTATGATATTGAGAAGTATAAATACTCAATATTAAATAATCGTTATGATCAGGAAAACGCTTTTTCTTTTTACCAACTTTCATCTAACCAAGTCTTGCTATCTGATTTTGGAAACATCTCAAGATTAGAGCCGACTGATACTGTAATTGTATCATACTATTACGATGATGTTTCCAAGAATATAGACCTGTCAACGCTTTCCGTTTATTCTAAAGAAAGCGTTGTTAGTGAATCTGTTCCATCAAATTCTACAAACTTCTTTCTTAAGAACGCTCCAATTATCAATGATCTAGGGACAACACCTAATACTGGCGGTGTAAGTTTTAAAAAATTTGAGAATTCAGATGAAGTCCCTCTAGAATTCTCTATAGAATTAGAGTTCAATTTCTCCAGGCTTCCTAGAGACCTAAAGGAATATTCTGTTAATTATGATACGGGTGAAGTGATACTTGTAGGTTCTACCAGGGTCGGTGAGGGTACTGGATTTAATTATTATTATTGCGACTATATATTCAAAAATACATTCTCGCAGGATGTCGATTACTTTGCAAATAGTGAAGAGATTAATTTTAAATCTAACCGACCAATAATCGGAAAAACCATATATATAGACTATATATATAATTCAGTATTTAAGCCTGGAACTGACTATCTACCAAGAGTTCATAGCGAATCTTTAGGCGAACTTGTTCAGAATAAATATACTTCATCATTCTCGCTAAAGACAGAAAATTCTCCAATTACAGATGTCTTTAGAGTTTTGAATCAGACTACAGGAGAAGTTTATTCCGTACTTTATTTCAATGATAATGAGATCTTCATATCGGGTAGAAATTTACCCAGAATAATATCAAAAGTAGACGAGCCTTCTAATTTTAAGACTGAGTTTAATGAACCGCTAGTAGCAAACGCAGAGGTTGTTTCACCTATGTATAAAGGTGTTGTTACCTCCAATGCTTCAACAAGCTCTATATCGATAAGTCCTCCCCTCCCTGCGGAATTCTTAGATTCTTCTTCAAATTATGTTATGAGGATAGATCAGGATGTTGATGGAGTTATATCAGTAACAGATAAGCAAATTTCATATTTCCATTCTGCGGATTTTAATAATAATATATCAACTCTAGCCATCTCTCCATCCGATGTGGTCCCATCTGTCGGACAAAGTATTATAATTGGTGTTAAAACATTTGTTTTTAATCTAAAAAACAATGTAATTTTAAACCAAAATGAAGATGGTGTAGGAAGCTTTGTATCTTCTTCTCTAGATTTTAGCAGCAACCTTTTTAAATCAGAGAGATATTTTAAAAAAATAAATAAAAATAATGTTATCCTCCCAACATCATCTGGCTCGATATTCTACACCGTTTCTTCTGATTCGACCGATACACTTTACGGGAATCTATCTAAAATAAGAGCAGCAGGAGATTATTCCGTTGATTATCAGAACGGTGTAATCTACCTTGGAGTAAATTACGGCCAAGCTTATTTTGCTGGAGAAGTTTCTTATGCTCATGGTGAGCATTCAACTCAGAACTACAATATAATTTCTGCGGATTTTATATCTAAAAGAAAGAAAATATCAGAAGACAAAAATCAATCTCAGGTGGTCTATAATTCTATCTTCTCCAAGCAGGACTCTATTAAGATTCTTGATTTTGAAACTACATACCAGTACTATTCTGGTGATACCATAGTTAATTCAAACGGCGAATATCAAGAAACTTTTATCGTAATGCCTGACTACACGGTTTACACCACTTATGACATTAGCTCCATATCAGCAGTAAATACATTGACTGATCTTTTTGGTTCAAACTTAAATTCAGTATATCCTTATAATCGCCTTATCGAAAAAACTGCCCAGGAACTAACAACATCAATTGTTGATGGGGGCTTTAATTATTTCGATTCGACAAACGTAAGTTTTAATAAAAATATAATAGATTTTAAAGGCAGCTATACATCAAGATTGACTCTTGGTATGGGCGGAACATACGAAATACAGGTAAAGAATGATCAGATAGCAAGCTTTTATAATGCCGTAGAACCAAACTCTGGTGAGGAAATTATAGATATTCATCAGAATATCCGTCTTCAGAGCGCAATATCAGTAACATCTCAAGTTACAAATCCAACGACAATAAAGATTTACTTCGATCAAATTGATTCAAATTATTATTTTAATGATGGATATGACTTTGTTGTAGACGATATCTTTAACGAGTTTTTAATAACCGAATACAATCAAATTGATGGATATCTTACTATAGAAAGATATGCCACAAATAATCCGTTATTTGAGTTTTCATCAAATTATTTTGACTTAGTTCTAAAGCCAACCATAACTGTATCCTCTGGAGTTATGAGCATCTCCATACCTGATAATTTTGTATTTTCGAACTTTACAAAGATAAAGGTAAGTTTTCTAACAACCTTTACACCGTCAGTTGGAACTGCTCTAGCTATAGATTATCATTATGGCTCAATTTATATAGATTATACCTATGTATATGATAATTTGGCAGTATGGTATGAGCATGGTGATAATCAGATTGATTGGAGCATAAATAATTCCATATATGAAGGTGATGCATACTACGTAACATATAATTATGGAGCTCTAAGAAATGCGCTAAGGAAGAATTTTGCGGCATTAACCAACATACCAAAGCTAAAGAATTTTCCCTTAAGTATGAATAGGGAAACCTATAGAGACTTTTTAATTGGCGTATTGCAATCATTTCCTAAGGGCCCAACAATTCCATCCATTTCAGGTTTGGTAAGTTCTGTAACAAAGACAAAGCCGGATATAACGGAATCTATCTTTGGCAATTGGATTTTAGGAAGAGATTATCTAAATCATCAAAGTGTCAGATATGATGGAAATCTTTCTTTTGAGCCGGCAAAATTTAACGATGGACTAGTTATAAATAACGACAACATCGTAAGTATACCAGCAATATCAAACCTCTCTTTGAACGAAGGAACTTTAGAGGCCTGGATTAGACCAAATTGGAATGGCATTGATAATGATGCCACCATAACCTTTAATTTTGAAAATGTCGGAACAAGTATATATTCTTATGTAGGTGGTGGAGACCCATTTGACTTTAAGAATGGCTTCAAGACATCTACAAATATAGAGGTTGGCAATCATGGAACTGACCCTTCCGGTTCACAGCTAACAATATTTAAGGCTGGGGCAGAGTCAGATGGATATGATCCATCTTATGTAGATTTAAATTTCTCAATAACTCATGATAAATCAGATATAAAAAGAATAAATAAGACAAGCCTAACGTTAAATATAAAACAGAATTACTTAAATACAGGTGAATTAACGCCGTATCTATCTTTTGGCTCCAGAAGGCTTTTGTCTGGTGGTTTTATAGCCATTGATGATGATTTTAAGACGATATTGCTAGAACTGGGGTATCTCTCTTCTGCTATTACAACCGTCTATATTTCTTCTGATATAACCTCAGAAGAGTTGTTAAACTTCGATCCACCATATCAGACTAGAAATTGCAAGTGCGAAATCGTAAATCAAAATGAAGTTTTGCAAAATTTCAACAACTTAACTTTCAGCATATCTTTTGATTTAGGCTTAAATTCTTCAGATATAATCTATTCAGATTTCGTTATAACATCAAGTCCAAAGTCCCTCTCTATCGTAGATCAATCCGGATATCTATACGAAGTCGTCTCTATGTTTGACTCATTTGGAATTGAACATAAGTCAGACATACCAAGTGTAATATCAAAAATAACCGTGAAGAGGTATCCTGAAAATTACAGAGAACTTTCTTCAAAATCAGCTAGCGAGATTAATTCCGTTCAAATAACAAGCTTTATGATTCTAAACAAAGTTATAAAGCTAAAGCCAGATGATAGCGACTTGTCAGGCTCAAACAAGTCAAATGTATTCTTCGGCTCTCCAAATAACGCCTTGTTGAACTGGTCCGAGTTTAGCAGAGTTGTAATCTCCAGAGATCCTGTTTCTAACTTGGCAAATATATCTATATTAGGGCAGTCATTTCAATATTTCTATACAGATTTTTACCAATCTAGCTCTATTATTCCTGATTACTTTCAAAATCTAGAAAAAAATAAACTTTCGATTGGTGTGAAATCAATAGCCTCAATAAGCATAAAGGGATTTAGGCTTGAGCTAGAAAATAAATTCGGTCTAAATGACATATACCTTGGGGTATCAGGCTACCATCCCAATAGAAATATATTTGACTTGAGTCGAGTTAACTCAAGCAATAATGTAGGAATCAACCCAAAGGTCGATAACACCGAAGGTATTTTTATAGGATTTGATCCCAACTGTAAGTCACCAATAGACCAAAATCTTGGTCAGTGGGTAGTGAAAGTTAGAAATAACAAGTTCTCTGATTTGCCATATGATGTCATAATCAATAGCTCTGGATACGAAAATCTATATTCTTCAGAAATGATTCCATCGCCACTGATAGGAAAAATAACTACCGATGGAGAGTTTTCATCTGCAGCAAGGGGTAGGAGACTGGTTGGCGGATCCTGCGGAAATGATTCGCTAGATTGTTCTGGCTTCCTCCGATATTGTGCGGAACAGCCACTTGAGGAAGGTTGGATTAGATATTCTGATACAAACTCAGACCTAATAAATGTTTTCGGAGGAAGACAGCAAGAATTAATTCCATGGTTAAAAATAGGAGATTTCTCAACATCTGTAACGGGTTCTTCCTATAGGATGGAATCTCTCCAGGCCACATATGATGAAAAAGTAAATTATTTTGGATACGGATTGCTAACCGCCCATGAGTGTAATCTTGGTGATACTTCTATATCCAACTCAATAAAGGTAAATTCTGCAGATTCTTCGGTTATAAGTTTAGGTTTAAATAAAATAGAATCTACATTTTTCTACACAGGTATCTCCCCAATAATATATTCGACCGACGAATACGAGATTTCTGTATCATATGCATTTGACCAATTTGGTCAAGAGATCGTATGCTTGGTAGATCAAGCTGCAGGAGAGGAGATAACCTCCGCAATATTTAACTGGAATGATTTTAACTTTCATACTATAAATCTTGAAGTTCTAAATAAAGATGGAGTTATTAGAGTCTTTGCGGACAACTCAATAATTTTAGTTGCAAATCTATCCAGTTTCAGCAAAAGAAGCTTAGAAGCATGTGAGTTTAATCCATCTAATTATATAGCTACTTCAATTTTGAATGCAAAACTTGTTAATATATCAGAATTTATATCTTCAGTATCTAGCAATAGTATTGATATAAACTTGATAATGATGTCATATGAATACGTTGATGGAGACATTAAACTCGAAGATGGAGATCTTTTTATTCAAGAGAATGACTCAGTAATATCTTTCAGTTTAACCGGAAACTCTGATGAAGATTTCTACCAGATCGATGGATATACCACACTATCGGATCTTGATGAAATTTTTATAACATCAGATCGTCCAAAATATATAGTTGACTCTGGCGTATCTGAATCAAATTCAAGATTTTCAATTTTCAAAGACGGAAAGGGATTCTTAAATTTTAGAATTTACGATAGAAAGATTGGCGAACAAAACACATTATTTAATATATCGACCGATGTAAGAGGGTTCAGGGTTGGAGAGCTGCACCATATTGCTGCAAGTTGGAAGCTGAACTCTCATAATGAGTCAGATGAGATGCACCTCTTTGTTGATGGCCTTGAGGCTCCAAATATTTATAAATTTGGCGGAAGAATACCTTTGAAGTTAAATGCAAAGTTTTCCGATATTAGCCAGGAGACATTACAAGATCATATATACAAAAATATAGTTTATTCTGATGTCATTACTTCTGGAGCAATACTTGCTGGAGATAGCAAGCTTTATTCGGACTACTTCACTGGAACCGAAAATATAGTATCGAGAGGAATTATTATAAAAGATTCCGTCCTTGCAGACTCACTGATTGGCAACTATTATACAATAATTGATGTTGGTGACGGCTTTATTCAGCTTGGAGATCCTGAAACATTTAATCCAGTAATATTTCAAGTTTCAGCTTCGGATATATCATTCTCTTTTCCACCAACATGTGGGGATATTTATAACGTAAAGACCGACATATATAATGATAGATTCTCCATTATAAAGACTGATTGTGATAACAACCAATTTGAAATGGGTGGCGTTGAAGTCGGAGTCTTGGATGGCGCTATATTCATAACAAATAACAATGTTTACGAGCAGTCATTTAGATATAATTCAAAATTAAGAGTTATAGAATTTATAAAATATGATGATGCTACGTGCTCATGGGTCGAGTCCGCCTCCAAGACTGATATTTCAGTCAGCATTATAACTTATGGTCTAAAGATAAGACTATTAAATCAAATAATTCAGCTTTCTGGATCTTCTCTATACACTGAAGCTAGCAATGATCTTTCTTTCTATTTGGATAAGAGTGAATCAATAAGTTTGATTCAAACGAGTGGACCAAAGCCTAGAGACCTGCTAGATGTTGAGATTAAAAAAATAATAATTAAAGATTACATTGTTGACGAGACCACCATAACAATTGAAGATGGACCTGTCAGTGAATTTAACTATACAGTTGATAAGGAAATAAGTCTATTAACAAGTGAATATGTATCAAAATCAAAATTTAATGATGGAAGATACCTATCGCTAATTATAGATACTGACAATATAGAATTCTGCGGAACGGATGGATACTCTGAGGAGATCAATTATATAGATGTTTATGGAGATAACTCCTCCGGTAGTCCTTACGAGAGAGTATTCTTCAATAAAAATGGTTCATTTAAGACGTCCGAAAGATTCTACTCTGTTGATAGCATATCTGGAAAGGTGAAGCCAATAGATTCAGATTATGAGGTATGCAAAATATCCCTAGAAGAATCAGACAATATTGATGTTCAGAACGGAATCAGCGATTTCGCAAAAATAGAAAGATTTGTTGATGGGAAGATAATCATTGGAACGTCTGGTTCCGACGCTTATGATCCATTTGAGCTGCCCCCAGGATATTATAGGCTTCAGTATCCAAGCACTTTGTTTGTTGATATCCCGATGATTGGAAATAAACTATATATTGGTTCTTCTATTTTTGAAAAAAATCAGTTAAACGCAGTAATAGATGATTTTGTAATCAAAAACGAAATGTTATTAGATTTAAGACCATATCAGTCTAATCTAAGTGGGTCCAAGACAATAACGCATGATTTTAATAAGCAAAAAAATCACTGCCTTTCAAGCAATGTTTTGTCCCTAATTACATTCAATAATCCAGTAGATTATCAAGCAAGGTTGCTGAGAACATACAAATTCTTGGACCAGGAAAATAATATCTCCTATAATCTAGATCTTTCAGAAAGAGAGATTCTAATAAGGCTAATAAATAACAAGGAAGAATTTATCTCAACTATGATAAATATGGGTTATTCTTTGGAAGATGCAACCAAGGTATTTGTCGTATGTCACGGTGCAAATGGCGGACCAATCAAGAACATTGCTGAGTCATACCCAATATTCTCAGATGTATCCACAAGCTCCTCTAGCGTAAACGATTCTTTTGGAAGCTCCGCAAAATTTAGCAATAACAAATATTCATTCTTTAATAATAACTCAATATTGAGAAATGATTCTGGGCAGGTTGAGTTTTGGGTCAGCCCAATGATTGACACAAAGTATGATTTCAGACCCAGATATTATTTTGATGCTTATTCTGCCGTAAGAATATCAACAAAGACAATATCCAGCAGCTTAATAAAGCTTTCGAACCCAGCTTCGAAGATACTTAGCGTAAAACTACTTAAGAACACTCAGGAGTTTTCTGAGTATCTTGTAGATAAGAATATGCAGGATATTCTTTTTGACGAAATTTCCAGAAGCGAAATAAGCGGAATGCTTCAGGGCGGAACTGGAGTGGAAAAAGATTTCTCTGGCGGAGCAGCCCTATCTCCAGATGGAAGGACGATTATATTATCTGAGGCAATGCCTGGAGCAAATGTAGATGTTGTCGTTACATATATTCCGAAAGAATTTTCAGGACAGAGAATATCTATACTGAAGGATAGATTCTCAAGAATAGTATTTAGAATTATAAGTGGTGATAGCGAATATTTTGTAATTAAAAACATTGACTGGGATGCAGGCGAATGGCACAGAATTAACTGCTCTTATTCTACTGGTACAAAGTCAGATTTCTTAAGAATGGTTGTTGATGGTATCGGAGAGGAGGAGGTTTATTTTAGAGTTTCCGGAATAAACCAGAATGAAGATTATGATTTGGATACTTCGACTCTAGTTTCTAAATTAAGAATAAAGCTTGATGATCAATTCTCTCAAATTACAATCGGAAACGATCTCTTTGATGATTATTCTGCAAAATCTAGAATAGATAACTTGAGAATTTCAAGGCAAGCAAGATCGGTAATTCGAGACTCCTCTGGAACAATTATAGATCCATCATATTCTAGCAATATAAGCACAGTTCTTCCGGTCAAATCTGATGATTTAACAACTGCAATGTTTGACTTTGACATACCATCAGAACAAATAGATTCGTTCGCAACAATCATAGACGAAGTTAGCGGCATATTTAACTTTGATGTCGATATTTATGATGTTTTCGGAAAGGTCGCCGGAATAGGAGATGGAAGCTTGGAAGATCTTCTTGTAGAATTGATTAACAGAATAAAGCCTGCTCATTCAAACGCAGTTATTAATTTTGATGAAAGATATTGTAAGGAATAACTCTCTTCGCTTATTATAATGTTTATTTTGCTATATATTAATTATTAATGTAATATTGTTATGATAACGTGGAGAGTTTATGAAAAATAAAGCAAGCTCCGTTTTGCCAAAAGTTAATTTTTTCGATGGACAGAAAATAACAGAATCGGACTTAGATACTGAGCAGCTTCATATTCAATCTGTTACCGGAGGTATTATAAATGACTTTCATGGTAGCGGTATAATTAAAGAAAACATATTCAAATCAAATGTTCTTTTTGATAGTTCCAAGCCGGGTTTTTATTCTGCTTCAGGCTCCTTAAATTCAAAGGATGTCGTTGAAGCCGGAACTTTTGATGGAAAGCCGCTCTATCTTGATTTGCAGCCATCCGATGTTGATGCTGGAAATAGACTTGAAGTATCCGTATCTGGCACGGAAGCCAAAGGTAGAGATGTCGTAAAAGTGCTTATCGTAGGATACGCATTTGATAGCATCAATTCTGGAGGTCAGCTTGTATATGAGCTTCTGACTTTCGATAAAAATCAGACATTAATTACAAAATATTACTATACAAATGTAGTCTCTTTCTTTTTGAATAACTTTTCTGGTGGAGTAGGCAGAAATGAGTTTGGTCTTGATATGGTCAGTTCAAATCTCGCTCTTACCTCAGGTAAGATACAGATTATGGAGGCTGAGCAGCTAAAGGTCTATCCTGCCGCCGTTATTCAGAGCCAGGTATACTCCCCATCTCAAGATCTTGCTTCGTTTATTACTTATAGCAACGAAGTAACTATCGAAGAGTTAATAAAAGAAGCGATTGGTTCTGATGCTAACTTTAGCGATCTCTACTTTGAGCTATCTGATGCTAAGGTATCTTCTTTTCAGAAGAATGGTTCCGTAACAGTATCCTACGGACAGAAGTTCTTAGCAAAGACATCAAACCTTCAAAGAATTGATCTTTTGATGTCCATAAACCAGGACACCAGCCTTCCTATCGCCAATCAATATGATTTTTCCGGCGACTTAGTTCTATCAATTCATAAACTATCCACCGAAACAAAATGCGCAACAGATGTTGTCCCAGATAATTTAATTGATTTTGATCCAGAAATCGAGCCAGTTATGGAGATATCTGTAAATCAAGATGATCTTGCTTCGATGGGAATTGTGCTGGGAACTCAGCCGCAAATTGTTAGTTTCAACTTTTCCAACACCCTACTTGCAGATCCTGCAATATCACCAAATTTAGAAGTCAATAACTTCTATTCTTTTATATTAAGTCGCAGAGGAAGCACTTCCACTGGAACTTTAAATATCCATGTTGGATGGGATGAGGCGGAAAGAAGAACTTCAAATGGTCAACCAAAAAATGCTATACAGGAGTTCGGAAATCAAACCACAAGATACTTTGAGTATGACACTTCTACCAAAAAATATGTAGATTATCCAGATCTTTCTCTATGGCATAGAATCTACTCAGATACAGTAGAGGTGACACCAGGTACGGCTTATTCTGCCGATAGCTTCTTGATTACAATTCCAAAGACGCAAGAATACGTTGGTGATACAAAAATATCTAATTATGTGGATGGAATATCTCTAGTAGACATATCTTCTTCTGGAATAAACTATGTCTTATTGCAACACATAGAAAAATTTATCACCCCAGTAACGCACCCAAGAACAGGAAACTTTGTTTTCTCAAGAATATTTGATACCGGCGGTATTGCAGTAGTAAATTCGCAAGATTTAGAAGAAGTTTCGGCAGATCAGTATCCTTTAATATTATCAAGTATTTCGGATTATAATACAAGATACGCCTCTGAAATAACAGGAGACCTGAATAAGCCAGGTTTGATCAATAGGGATTATGTTCTCATTGTATCTCCAGAGCCTACATTACTCTCAGAAAACCTTGTCGACAGAATATTCGTTCCAGATACAGATTGCAATTGTAGTTATAAATACAGGATTGTTAAGTCGGAATGCCTAACATATAAGGTTGGCGATCTTAATAATGATGGAAAAATAAATACCAGCGATTTGGGCGAGTTTTTAAATTATATAGGAAAAACAATAAACTCAACCGGAACAGAAAGATCCTTATTATCCGGAGAGCTTGAGTATGTTAAGTTTAAGCAGTCAGACTTAAATGGGGATGATACTGTCGATGGAACAGATTTAGAATTACTCGAAGACGCTATAGATGGAAATGAAAATTTCTCCGTAGATTCTTCATTTAAGGTTTTAAAAATCTATCTTGAGAACATTTTAGAGTCGGCTGATAGCCCAACCGTATTCGAAGATCTTGCTTCCTCTGCTTTTACTGAGTTTGAAACAAATAAAATCACTTTCGCAACAACATCAGAAGAATTGGCTTGTGCAATAAGAGTTGGTGATATTCTTTCAGTATCAAACGAGGATGTTGGTGCGGGACTCTACTATATAACATCAAAGACAATTGCAACCGACAACCTTACTGTAACAGTCGAACTTGAGCTTGATGACGGCTCCCTACCATCCTTCTCTTTTGTTACAGGATTCTCCGTAACAGTATTGAGCGGAACGAAAACAAATATTATAGCAGATAATAATCTTCTGCTTCAGGTTCCATTTAAGGCGACATCATACAGAATTGAGCATATTGACTCTGTATTTAGACAATCATCACTCCAAGTTTGTGATTTGAGAAGATTTGTATCAAGAAATTTCATAGAAGAAAAACTAAACTCTTGTGTTTGTGAAGAGGATACTTGCGATACAACTCCAGTTTGTGAGCCAAACTATAGAAATCAGCAGTATGTTGCAGGAGATATCTATATTCCTGCTGGAGAGATTTACTCTGAACCCGGAATTCCATACCACGGAGATTTTGAATATACGACTGTTACAGTTCCTCTGCCACCCGGCTCTATAGATGATTGCCAAGTTGATCTATACAATACATTCATTAAGGCCAGTGGAAGTTCCTGCTTGACTGCAGCAGGTTATCCTGCCATGAAATATTCTGACGGAACTTATGTTGGATGTCAGGACAGCGGACTTGACAATGATATATCGAAGGGAAGAGTTAAGTTCTCCAGCTCAATAGCAAGTCTTTATGTTGACGGGCTAGTGGACGGATATGCGGTAGATGGCTATGCAGATTCGACCTCAAATTCCTCAAGTAAGAATGTAATAGCCGAAAATTATGTCGACTATTCATATTCCGAATTTAGCTCTTGGACCGAAGATCCTGGAAATTCCACATCAATAGTTATAACAAAGCCATCTGGAGCAAACAATCCAGTTACATTTGAGATGACAACTACGTCTAGCTCAAGCGTTAGATATGGAAAAATTGATGGACCATCTGAAATTTCAGCATTAAGCGGAGATCTTCTTGTAGACATTAATGGCGCCAGAGTTATTTGGGCTACAACTCCACCACAGGGAGCTGTATCATCTTATATACAGATGTATGTTACTAACCCAGATTCAAGCTACTCTATATTGAAGTTAGGCTGGAAACAATTTGGAACAAATCAGGTAAAACTATTTTATTCAGGCGTCATTTACGATAGCTTCGGAGACATAGATTATACATTTGAAGACCTAGCTGATCTTCCAGATACCGTCGGTCAGGAAATTCTATTTAGAATAAGAAGAATTGACGATGCTTTTTTCGCTTATTACATAAACCCATTAAATATAATGAGCGGTGAAACTGAAGAGAACTTTGGACAGTATATAAGAATTGGAACAAATCCATCCACTCAGCCTGGCTCCGGTACTGTGGCAATCTCTTTCGTTCTAGAGCAGTCAGACTCTCCAGATCCTGGACTCTATTATGTTACAAGGTTTAAGAATACAGAAGTAAGAAGCCTGTATACAACATCTGTAAATGTATCTGATATATTAATCTCAAGAGATTCTTCTACAAACGAAATTTCTAGAACTGCCATATCATTTCCAATCCAAATTACACCAAGAACAAATATAATATCTGCGACCATGACAATGACTGCTGCTGCAGACATTTCATCTCTAGATACATTCAATATAATTCCATTGGAAATTATCAACGCAGATAATCTACCGATATATTACAACTATCCGGTAATTCAAGATAATTCCGTTATTAAGTCCTTCATACCTGGCGATGTGATCTCCGGAGATTCAATTCAGGTCGATATAACTGAGATAATTAAGAAATTTATGTCGGAACCCGGATTCCTACCCGGATATTATAAAGCTTTCGTCATTGAGCCTGACTATACTGCAAATTCAGAGATTAGCATTTTAAATGAAGTACTCTTCGAAATATCCTACGAGGATATAACCACAGGTGTTATATTCAAGGTTGGTGTCAATATAGATCCGACAACAGGAATTGCTTCATTTAAGACGAAAAATATTCTTTTTGACTCCATCAACTCTGAAAACAGGACTGTTATAAAGTTCGGCGTATTTCTGAAGAAATCTGGATTCCGTAATAGTGATATAAACCTAACCATATCAGATCTTAAGAAAATAGGTCTTGGAAGTTGTGCTGATGAAAATCTTGCAATAGACTTGACAACAGAGTGTTACTTTATAGTTGGAACCACTGGCGTTGGAACGTTTGTCGAAGGTCCATTTAATTGTGCCTTTGCTATACCAGCCCCCGAAACACCAACACTTGGTGACGTCTCTACCAGAAGGTTGGATGACACATCCTACGGTCAGAGCATTATAGAGATAACTGCAAATGGGATTGTTTACATTGAAGAAGATTTGAGCATTCAGTTAGTTCCATCTTTGGCTTCATACAGCACTTCTTATAAGTTTGTTGCTGCCACTCTCGAAGTTTATTTAAATGGGTATAAGCTAACTCAAGAGGTCGACTTTGATGAAAGCACAACTCTAAATGGATTTACATTTAATATAATAGATGCAGATCTTGCAGAGTGGACATCTGAAACTGCCTCAATACTTGTTAAATATATAAAGCAATAAATTAGTTATAGCCGGAGATAACTCATGTCAGAAGAAGCAATAAAATATAACATCTCCTCCTCTAAGAAGATGGGGTGGAAACCAGACTGGTTTGGCTGCACCGATTTTGATGATGTCCTGATTCAGAAAATTATTGAATTTCAAAAAAGCATGGGTGTTACCGCAGATGGTTTGGTTGGTCCCACTACGCATAGACTTATCTTTACAGAAAGACAGTCTAAGGCGGGAGAGTTTATCATTTGCGGTGGAAACAAGGTTGGTATCTCTTGGCCGAAAGTCATAACTATGGATGAGCCGGGAGCATTATCTGTTTCCAGCAAAACATACAAAAAATCGCCCGGAAGAAAGCCAAGCATGTTTGTCGTTCACTGGGACGCCTGCTTGTCATCAGCATCTTGCGCCGAGGTCCTAAATCAAAGAGGTCTTTCTGTTCATTTTTGCATAGACAATGATGGAACGATATATCAACTAGTTGATACTGAAAATGTCGCTTACCATGCTGGTGGGGCTAATTCTCTCAGTATTGGCGTTGAAATATCAAATGCTTTTTATACAAAGTATCAAGATCATTACATCAAGAAGGGATTTGGTCCAAGGCCGGTCCTAAAAAACACCAAAGTTGGTTCCGGAAAGATAGATGAGCACCTCATGTTCTATCCACATCAGGAACAGGCCCTGGCTGCCCTTATAAAGGCCGTCTGCGGTTATTATGGTATTCCACTTGAGGTCCCAAAGCAGAATGGCGTATACGCCACTGGAGAGCATCCAGAGGTAGCCTCCGGAAAGTTCTCCGGAGTCGTTTGTCATTTCCATATAACGGACCAGAAAATAGATTGTGCTGGACTTGATTTAGAAAAGTTATTAAAATAAACTAAAAAATCAAGTATAATTAGCCTTATGAAAAGGCTAAAGATAAGAACCCAAACGATGTTTGGGACAAGCCATTCTTGGTCGATAACAATGCAAGAGATCATGATTCAATTTGCAAAGATGGGTCATGACCTCTATATATCATCTACCGACGGATATCAAAACTTATCTCACGATCTTTCCACATTTTATAATAGAGATTGTGATGACCCAGATATAGATATTTGCTATACCCTTCCATTAAATTGGAAGAGCAGATTTAAGAAAAAATCAAAATTAAAATTATCAATATTTAATTATGAGACTTCGATTATCCCTGTCGAATGGAAGAGTGAGCTAAGGCATATTGATTATGTTTTGCCATCAAGCTACTTTTCTGAAAAAATCATGATTGATAATGGCTGGCCGGCAGAGAAAATCAAGATGGTAAGTCTTGGTTATAATCAAGAGCAATTTTCAAAGCCAGAAAATTATAAGATAGCAACCGCAAAAAATTTTAAATTTCTCAATATATCAATAAATCATTTTAGAAAAAATATTGACAAACTAATTAGGTCTTATTATCAAGAATTTTCTGATGCTGATGACGTAACACTAATCTTAAAAACAAGCCTTAACAAACCAAAAACAAAATTTGAGTGCGATGTTTCGGAGATAATCCTTGATGTTCAAAGATCAATGCCAGGAAAGATATTTCCACAGCTAATCATTCTAAATGAAAGGATTAAAAACATGGCCGGACTATATCAAGCATCTGATTGTCTGATAAGTACCTCTTCGTCTGAGGGATTTGGACTTCCCTTTATCGAAGCCATGGCATCCAATATTCTTGTTGCCGCCCCAAGAGCAACCGGCCAACTTGATTTTTTAAATGATGAGAACTCAATACTTTTCGATGTGAATCATGTTAGAGCAGATAAGAATATCCAATACTGGAGGGCGCACCCATCAGGCATGACATACATGCCAGACTGCAATGATATTTCAAAGAAAATGAGACTTATCTACGAAAACAAAGAAAAATTAAGAGACAGATTCTTACCTAACTACAGCCATACGCTTGAAAATTTTAAATGGCAAAATACTGCCGAAAAAATATTAGAATTATATGATCATATTTGATTCAAATAAAAGCTCTGGATGGACAGGCACTGGTTTTTCTCTTGAAAATAAGAAAATCAGATGTCTTCAGATGTCTTTTTTAAGACAAAGAGTTACCTTTAGATCTGGGGAATATCAGATAAAGTTTTCAGGTAGAAGGAATTCTGGAAACGGTACTTTTTTATTTGAGATTTTCAAAGAAAAAGACTGCATAATATCTAAGAAATTTAATTTTATAAATAACAATCTAAATTCTATTGTATTCAATTTTTTTATTGACAATCCGTCAATACTTGACATTAAAATAACTAGAGGCGGAGAGTCTATAGGCACAATTTTATTTGACTCCATCAGGATAACAAAAACAAGTGATCTTATAGATAAGGTCGGTCTATCTCCGGCAGCTTCAGTTTTAGAAACAAAGCTTTATACAAAAGAAGATATGGAGCTTATACCGGTAGCTAAAGACGGAAAAACATTTCTTATAGACGATTTAACAGGTATTAATCCTAACTTAGAAAAATTTATAAGAGATAGAAGATTGGCATTCTCAAACTCAAAAATACTAAATTTAATAGATGGAAGCTCCTTTGAAAAGAAGTATTCCAACTTATTAGACTGTAGAGTTTTCAATGAGATTGATGAACTTATTGATTATATTAAAATAAATGAACCTGATGGTGTATTTTGTTTTTCTAAGAATGAAACTTTTGACAAAATAAAAGAAAGTGTTGATTGCAACTTTTTTATAGTTGACAACAAAAACAAAAGAGAAGATCTGTCTCACAACCAGAGGGGTTTCGAGAAAAAGAAGATTGTTTTTGATTTTGAGGGTAGGCTGGTTTGAAAAAAATAAACTCAATAAATTTTCACTATATAACTGATAGTCTTTTCAGTGGGTATGGCATGGCAACAAGAAATATGCTAGATGCCTTCAAAGAAATTAGAACCTTGAATGTCAACGAATGTAAGACATCGGTAAAATCTAGAATTTTTACTACCGACTTTTTCTTAAGACCTCCCGGATGGTTTTCGGAGAGGAGCAAAAGGAGGATTGGTTATTTTTATTGGGAGTGTGATAAACTTCCTCAGCCATGGGCACAATCCCTATCTACAGCCGATGAGATATGGGCGCCGTGCGAACTCGTAAGAAAAGTTTGCCTTGAGTCTGGATTTAGAGGTCCTATAAAAATAGTTCCTACTCCACATAGACCTTGGAACATTAATTTTTCAGGAAGAATAAATCTTCCAGAGATATCTGATGATACTTTTAAATTTTATTCCGTTTTTCAGTGGCACACCAGGAAGGGATGGAAGGAGTTGCTCACTGGGTACTTTACCGAATTTAAAAAAGAAGATGATGTGGTTCTAATACTTAAGGTAAATTCAATCCATGGTCCGGCAGGAAATAAGGAGATAATGGAGAATATCGATTCTTTAAAAAGAAGTTTGGGATTAGGTTTTTATCCAAAATTATTTTTAATAGATTCATTCATCCCATACGAGCAAATACAAGCCCTGCATGAGTATGCAGATTGTTATGTTTCACCTCATCATGGTGAGGGTTGGGGTATGCCCATTCATGACGCTATATTTGCACAGAGGCATCTTATCGTAACAAAATATGGTGGCGTCACAGAATTCTTGGATGAAAACTCGGCAAATATCATCGAGCATAAGATGGGCCCTGTGACAAATATGGAGTGGAATCCGGCTTACAATCCGGGGCAAAATTGGGCGTACCCATCAGTTGATCATCTCAAATTTCTAATGCGTGATGTATACTCCAATCATAATGAGCCAAGGATGAGGAGCAAGCCAGCGATGCTTGAGGAATTGGCTCTAAGGACAAGCATATCGAGCGTTTCCTCGCAAATTGCCTCAATCATGAATTACTAAATAATTTTGTTCCACTGCTTTTTTATCGCTTCTTTGTTGAAAAACTTATCGAAACACAAATTCTGTAATCTTATTTTTTCATTTAATATAGATTCGTCACTTATATTTGTATTGTAGAAAATTTGATTTCCGCCTAAAAGGTCCATCCTTTCATCTAAATTATTTTCAAATGAACGATCTATTATCATGGGGCAGCCTGATGCCATAGCCTCTATAAATGAAAGCGTATATGAAGCGGGATTTGTATTTATGACGTAATTTGAGGCATAACTTGATAATATTTTTTTCTGCTCATCATATGTTTTTTCGCCCATAAAATTTTTTTCAATATTATTTCTTCCGAAAATTTCATGCGGTAATTTTGATATGTAATGCTCATAATTATGTATGTTGAAATGCTTTGATCTGGCATGAAAAGCATTGTAAAAAATACAGATTTTATCTATCTTTTTTTCCCACTGATAAAATTCTTTTCTATCTTTATAAAATCTTATTAAATAATCTTGACCACAATATCCTGGAATTAAGCTTTCTCTTTCTGAATATCTAATAATTTTTATGTCATTCTTTATCTTAGACACTGATTTTTCAATTGCCGTATTTGATTGTCCTATTGTTCTCCAGAATACTCTTTTTCCGGAAAACATCTTCATAGAGTTGATTAAACCCTGATAGGAGTGCATAAATATAATAGTATCAAAATTATCTAAAAATTCTTTCGAGAAGTACCAAAAACCATTTCCAAGATTTCTGCATTTTGTTTGATTAAAAATATTGATCCATTCTTTATTTTGAATTAAATTGACGGGATCTCTCAGCTTTTCTTGTGGATTCGTCGGTGTAATATAAGCACCACAAGAGAATACCTGATGTCCTAGCTCTTTGAGTATTTTGATTTCGTCATACTCCAGTACAGAATGACATGAAATATAAAGTATGTTTGACATTATTTTATTTTTACCAATTTAGTAAAATTAAAAAATATAATAAGGAAAAAATATGAGCTTTGTTTTTAATGAATTAACCAATCACTGCCACATAAATATTGTAACCAGTGTTCCAAACTATAAAGTAAAAAATAGGCTAAACTTCAGAATTCATTCAGTAGAGATGAAGGATGGAAAAATAGTTAGGGATCCAACTTTTGCAGATAGCGTATATGTATTTCCAATAAAAAATGCGTTAGTTGGTAAAAAAATTCAATTTAGTTTTTCTTTTTTAAAACCAGAGATTGAAAATGTAAAAAAGTTTAAAATCGGTTTCTGTGATGAGATGGTTAGATGGCTAGATTCTACGATTCTAACTTTTGAAAATACCTTATTTCAGGATTCTGATATCAGTACAAAAGCGGAGGAGGCAAAGATCCAGATTGATTCTGTAGAAGTTTCTGTTGAAGTCGATGTTCAGGACCTTCAAGTATTGACAGCCTCTGAAGTATCTGCAATATTAGAATCTGATGTTTTGGTTTCTGGAGAAGGGATTGCCACGGAGACCTTAGAATCCTCTGAGTTAGAAGTAGAGGTGTCAACCGAATCATTACAACAAGAGCTTGTCGATATTCAGGTTTCAGATGAGCAGCTATTGGGTGTTGAAACCACTTCTGATTTGTCAGACCAGACCTCACCCACTACCGTTCAGAGCGAAAAGGTTTCGGTTACCACCAGCAGAAAGCAGAGACGAAACAAAAGAAAGTAACAGCTTACTTAACCCACCCT
>Ga0214921_10002144_pt1 | contig 32505 bp, 24 predicted proteins | sample LL1505_MetaG_FD_177992 | JGI IMG/M metagenome (GOLD analysis project Ga0214921, IMG submission 177992) | Freshwater microbial communities from Lake Lanier, Atlanta, Georgia, United States - LL-1505 | ecosystem: Environmental > Aquatic > Freshwater > Lake | place: USA: Georgia | collected... | reverse complement strand
GTTGAGACGGCGTATGTGACCAGCGCAGGCAGGAAGCCGGAGCGCAGGCACATCCGAGCGAGCGGAGGCCAGGATGGCCGCAGTGAGCGTCCGGCGAGACGGTACGGGGTAACCCCGAGCCGGCGCGTCAGTCGAGCCGTGACAGGCTGAAGCATGTCCTACAACGGGGCGGGGGGAGCCCGAAGCCGGCGCCTTATCAAACCGCATCGACGCCGCTTCAGCGCGGCACGGCGGGCGGGGGCTCGCACGATTCGGCGCCGCGCGTGATCACGAAGCCGAGTTCCTCGATCATCTTGTAGTCGGCCTCGGGCAGCTGGCCCTTTGTGGTCAGGTAGTCGCCCACGAAAATTGAATTGGCGGCGTAGAGGCCGAGAGCCTGCAGGCTGCCGAGGTGGATCTCACGGCCGCCTGCGATGCGGATCTCGGCGGCGGGGTTCACCAGCCGCATCATCGCCAGGCCACGGAGGCAGTCGCGCGGGGTGATGCGGCTGACGTGCTCGAGCGGCGTGCCATCGATCGCGTTCAGGAAGTTGAGCGGAATCGATTCGACGTTCATGGCGCGGAGCTCGAAAGCCATGTCGATGAGGTCGTCGTGCGTTTCTCCCATGCCCATGATGCCGCCACTGCAGAGCTGCAGGCCTGCCGAGCGGCAGGCCTCGAGCGTGGCGACGCGGTCGGCGTAGGTGTGCGTGGTGCAGACCTCGGAATAGAAGCGTTCGCTCGTGTTGAGGTTGTGGTTCACCTTGTCGACGCCGGCGGCGGCGAGCCGCCGGGCCTGATCGGGCGTGAGTAGCCCGAGACAGGCGCAGACGTTGAGGTCGTACTGCCGCTTGATTTCGGGAACGATGCCGCAGACGAAATCGATCTCCCGCTCCGACGGACCGCGGGCCGAGATCACGATGCAGAAGGTCTTCGACTGCCGCTCGGCGGCGAGCTTGGCCGCCTCCAGCAGCTTCGGGGCCGAGAGCAGGTTGTACCGCGGAATCTCCGCGTCGGAGATCTTCGACTGGGAGCAGTAGCTGCAGTCCTCCGGGCACAGGCCGCTCTTGGCGTTCATGAGGAAGAACAGCTGCACGGTGTTGCCGAAATGGTGATGCCGGACACGCCACGCGGCCGCCATGACGTCGAGCAGTTCGGTGTCTGACGACTCGAGGATCGACCGCGCCTGGTCGCGATCGATCGCTCCATCTGCGAGCACCCGGGCCGCCAGGGCATGCCAGCGGGCGGGGAAGGCGAGGTCGGCGGGGAGAGATGCGATCGACATGGCATTCTTCTCGAAGTGGTCGACTGGGAAACCTGGGGATTGCGAGCGGCAAAAATGTACCAGACGCACGAAACTTCGGCATCCGAAAAACCGATACCACCGAAGAGATCACACCACCACAGGACGCGATCCTCATGTTTCGCACGACGCACAGGGCAAGCCTTTTGGTGGGAGCACTCGCCGTGCTCGCCGGAGCCAGTTCGACATTCGCCCGCCCTGCGGCCCCTCCGCCGCGTGAGCCCTATTCGATCGTGGCCCAGTCGACGCCGGCGACGGCCGGCACAGGCCGGCGGCCGATCAGCCAGCGGATCGCGGCATCGAATCTCCCGCTGCGTGTGCCCACTCCGCCCGACTGCGCCGAGAGCGTGTGCCACGACGACGCACTCGCCACGACGTGCACCCCGCCGGAAAGTTCCGATGTGGCAGCGCCGGAAGGCGTTGAGACCGATTCCGAGGTCGCAGTTGACGTGGCCGCAGCTGATCTGGCGCCGGCATCCGCACCCGCGCCTGTGGAGGCCATCGTGGAAGACATGGTCGCCGAGGCCGAGCCGACGATGATCGTGGATGCGGATGCCGTCGCTCCAAACCAGCCCACGGACCAGCCCACGGACCAGCCCACGGACCAGCCCACGGACGAGGTGACGGACGCGGTGACGCTGCCCCCGGAACGGATCGTGACACAGGTCGCCGCCCCGGCTCCGACTGCTCCCACGTCGACCGTCCGCGAGTCGCTGCTCCGCCGGATCAAGGGAGCCCTCGGGGCGCGTCCCCAACAAGCCGCCGCTCCCGCGATGAGAGGCCCGGAGACCGCCGCCGTGGTCCCTGAGCCATCTTCCGACGCCGCACCACCTCCGGCCCCCAGGCCGATTCCGATTGCAGCCGCCGGCAGCCCCGCCATGGTGTTCGGCCTGCCGACGCCCGCTGACGAAGCCGATGCCCATGCCGCACGCGACACACTCACGGCCGCCGCCGACGCTGCCGACGCCGTCGGCGAGGCGCCGGCCCGGCTGGAGTTCGACGTGCGCGAATCGCGTTCGCTCGTCGGCCAAGGAGAGCAGATCGTGATGCGGATCGCCGTGCGGAACGTCGGGAGCGAACCCGCGGAACGGGTCACGGCGACGCTGTTCTTCGCCGAAGGGATCGAGCCCGTGCAGGCCATCGGCCAGTCGGCCGAGGTGTATCCCGGCGAAGTGCGGTTCGAAGCGGTGCCTCGACTCTCCCCGGGTTCGTCCGTCGACCTGCTCGTGACGGCCGTGGGCACGCGGCCCGGCAGCGTGACCTATCGCGGCGAACTGGAGTGCCGCCAGATGGCCGGTCGAATCGCCCGCGAAGGGGCCGTGACGGTACGGGCCAAGCGTGTGGCTCAGCCCTGATGCCCACCTCGCCCCACGTCCTGCTGCTGTCTGTTCCGGGCCTGCGACACGAAGACCTCGGCCGCATGCCGACGCTTGCCGCGCTTGCCGCGGCAGGATCGAGCGTGCCGCTCGCGCCCGGCCTCCCGGCCCTCACCTGTCCGGTGCAGGCCACACTCACCACGGGAGTGAGGCCGGCGGTGCACGGCATCGTGGCCAACGGACTATTCGACCGGTCCACGCGCCACCTCGAGATGTGGATCAGCCCGGACGGCGTCCATCGCGCACCACGGCTCTGGGACCGGCTCAAGGCAGCCCGTCCGGAGCTGCGCACGGCGGCGTGGTTTCTCCTGCAGTCGAAGCACGCCACCGCCGATCTCGTGTGCCTGCCGGCACCGAAGCACAACCCCGACGGCAGCGAGACGATGTGGTGCCACACGCGGCCCGCCGGCCTCTATGAGACGCTCCGCGATCACCTCGGCGAATTTCCGCTCCACAAATTCTGGGGGCCGGCCGCCGGTATCGAATCCTCCCGCTGGATCGCCAGCAGCTTCCTCGCTGCAGCCGCCACCGCACCACCGCACCTTGCGTTCGTCTATCTGCCGCACCTCGACTATGCCGCCCAGCGGTCGGGCCCCGACAGCCCGCCGGCGCTGGCAGCCTGCGGCGAGCTCGATGCGGAAATCGCCCGGCTCGTCGACGGTTTTGCGGCGCTCGTGGGCCGCGACGATCTCGTCGTGCTCGTGGCGGGGGAATATCGGATTCGCCCCGTCGCACACACCGTGTTTCCCAACCGTCTGCTCCGCGAGGCCGGCCTGCTCGCCGTGACGGAAGACGCCTCGGGTGGAGAACTGCTCGACATCGCCACGAGCCGGGCGTGGGCCCTGGCCGACCACCAAGTCAGCCATGTCTATCTCCGCAACGGCCACGACCACGGCCTCGTGTCGGAGGTTGCGGCGGTCTTCCGGGGCAGGGCAGGGGTGGGCCAGGTGCTCAGCGGGGCCGACCTCGTCGCGGCCGGCCTGGCCGCCACCACGCCGCCCGATTCGGCAGACCGCTGCGGCGATCTCGTCGTCACGAGCACCCTCGACGCCTGGCAGGCCTATCCGTACTGGCTGGAGGATTCCCGCGCACCATCCTTCGCCCGCACGATCGACATCCACCGGAAGCCCGGCTATGACCCGCTCGAGTTGTATCTCGATCGCAGCCGCCTGCCACAGATCGCGATCCCGCTCGACCCGGCGCTCGTGAAAGGCTCGCACGGCGCGATCGATCCCGCCATGCCGCACGAGACGATCCTCGTCGCCTCGCGAGCGGGCATCGTCCCGGAGACGCTCGCCATGCACGACGTGGCCGACATCGTACTCGGGCTCTTCGGGCTCCCGGGATGATCGCGGGCAGGCAGGCTATTTCTTCTGCGGCACGGGCTTGTCGTCGAGGTTCGCGGCCAACTCGTCGGGCGTCACGCTCGACGCCACGCCGTCGGCTGGCACGTCGAGCCCGCTCGTCCAGACGAGCGCGTTGAGCATCATGCGCCGGAAGTCGTCGTTTTCCCAATTGCGGTGGAAGTGGGCGCCGGTGCAGCCGAACCCTCGGCCACCCGTCGGCCGCTCGTAGGCCCAGGCGAGCACCTCCCGTGATCCTTTGCCGGCACGCACCGTAGGGTTGTTGCCATGCGGGCCATCGGGCCGCTCCCGCGTGGCATCCGGCGGCACGGCCGACAGAATCGGGGTCAGCCCTGCGGGGGGATCTTGAAACCGCATGTGGTAATACCACTCGTCGTTTGTCTCGAACGGCATCACGCCCCGCGTGATCGCGTGACCGGGGGCGATCTCCGTCTGCGCGAGCGTCCAGTGCGGATTCACCGACCAGTGCGGCTCGAAATACCCACCCATCCAGGCGAGGAACTCCGGGCCGCCCTTCTCCTTGGGCACTTCGACGGCGTAGTGCAGGCAGGCGACGCCCACGCCACGCTTCGCAAGCGCGTCGACCTGGGTGAGCCGGCTGCTCTGGAGCACCGGATGGCCGCCGCCGCCGTCGGCAAAAAAGAAGATCGCATCGGCGTTGTCGAACGCCGTGGGATCGGCCGGCCAGCCCCCGGTGTGAACGGCCGTCACGAGCGGCAGGCCGGCGGCATCGAGGCACTTTTCGAGCAGCAGCGTGCCCGCGCGGTGCTCGTGCTGGCCCGGCGCATGGCTCGGATTGCCGGCGACCATCACGAGCTTCTTACGGCCGTCGGCGAGCTTCAACCGCTTGAGCTGGATGTCTTTGAACTCCACCTTCATCGGCGGCCCGACATGCACTTGAAACGCGAGCAGACCTTCGAGCGATCGTTTGTCGGCCTGGTTGTCCACCGTCTCCGACATCAGCTGCCCGTTGATGAAGTGCTGGAGCTTCGGCCCTTGGGCGACGATCTGCACGTCATTCCAGTCGCCGGGCTTGATGACTTTCTGGAGATCATCCGCCGTGCCGATCGCCTCGCCGGGCGTCTTCGTGCCATCGGCGTTGATCGTGATTCGCTGGCCGCGCAGCGTGAGAATGCCGCGGCCCCGCTCCTCGTAGAGAATGCCCGAGTAATTCGGGCCGGCCTCGAAATCACCCTGATAGCCACCGATGGAGAATGGGCCGACCTCCTTGAACTGCCGGCTCCGATACTGGACGCCGCTGTTGCCTCCGGTCAGGCGGTACTGAAACCGGAGCTCGAAATCGTCGACGTTGCCCTGGCTCCAGATCAGAAACGTGTTGGTCTTGATCTGCTTGTCAGGCGTCGTCTCGCCGACGATCGCGCCGTCCCGTACGCTCCAGATCTCGGGATCGCCTTCCCAGCCGGCGAGCGTCCGGCCGTCGAAGAGCGGTGTGAAGGCGGCGTCATCGGCCGCTGCCGCCACTCCACCGCTCGCCGTGATCATCAGCACGGCCAGTGATGCGCAGAAGCAGAGCCCCGACGGGCGCAGGCATGACGACGACCGACAGATCCACGCGACAATCGTTCCCACGATCGGAGCCCTCCGGAAGACGGTGATCCGCTTCCGGAGCACAGCGTCCGTAGCGGGGCCATCAGTATGCCAGGTTTCCGGCTGTGGCAGGAGACCGCTGCCCCCCGGTCTGAGGCAGCCGATTGGAGTCGAGCACGGCCCGATCGAGCCCCATCATGGTGAGAAAGGCGTCCACGCCCACGACCCGGAGGCCGAGCCGTCGGGCCTCCTTGATCTGCTTGTCGCGCCGGGCGTCGTCCGCCGCCCGCCAGCCGGCGGCTCGCTCGAGTATGCCCCCCGGTGACTGCGGCCCGCCCGCGTCGATCAGCATGGTCGTCGTCGTCGACACGCTCGGCTCGACGCGGCCGCCGATCCGCTCCACGAGTTGTTGCAGCCGGTCTTGATCCTGCTTTTGATCGCCGTCGAGTTGCACGAAGCCCACGATGACCGCTTCGAAGGTGCCGTCAGGAGACCAGAGGCTCGTTGCCACGCGGTCTCCGGGCAGGATCGGATCGCCCACCGCGTCGGACCGAATCCGGGCCCGTGCCAGGGCGTCGCTTTCCACCGCCACCACTTCGACCACCGCCTTGTAATCCCCCGACTGCGGCCGGGCATCCCCCGGTTCGTACACCCGCATCACGAGCCCCGGGCGCAGGCCGCGTGTCGACCCCACGTCGAGGAGCACCGTCCGATCGATTTCGTTGATCGAGAGCACGCGTCCGTCGAAGCCGTCGATGCGGTCGTCCTGGGGCGTCGCCGCGAGCACGGTGTCCTGCAGGGCCCTGTCGGCCACGCGCAGGTCGCCGAGGATCTCGTTCTGGCGTGTGATCAGCTTGTCACGATCGCGGAGCTCCTCGAACAGTACGGCCACCCGGCCTTCGGGCGGCTGTGTCTTGAAGCGGGCCTGGCGAGACGCCGACAGCAGCGGCTCCCCCTTGGCGATCTCGGCATCGAGCAGATCGAGCCGCGCCGAGCGGTCGAGCGCCTTCCGCTGCTCTGCGGTGAGCGACTTCACCTTGGCCTCGTGCTCCCGCCAGCGGCCATCGAAGTCTTTCTTGAGCGCGGCGGCCTCGTCTTCCTTGGCCTTCGCCCTGGCCTCGAGGTCTTGCTGCCGTTTCTCGGCCGCGGCGAGGGCTTCGGCTTTCTCCTTGTCGAGCTGCGCGCTTTTGGCGTTGAGGGCGTTGAGTGCCTTGTCCTTCGCCTCGTTCGAGGTCAGCAGCCAGGCGCTGAAGCTCTTGTACGACTTGGAATCCGCCTCGAAGTCTTCGTGGTTTTTTTCGAACAGCTCATTGACCTCGGTCTCGATGTCGGCGACCGACTTGTCATCCGCGAATCCCAGGATCTGCTTGAGCTTGTTCTTGTCCGCCTCGGCGGTTTCGAGAACCGTCTTGGCCTGCGCCATTTCGCCCGCGGCGACGGCGGCGGCCGCTTCGGCATCGAACTTCTGCCGGAAGAAGAGGTACGTGGTGACCGCCAGCACGAACGTGAGCATCACGAACACGATCAGCGCGATGCTGAGCGACTGCACGACGGTGGCGCGGGAGGCTGCCATGATGAACGTTCTATCGACGTCGACCCTCGTCGAGATTTACACCTTTGCCGGCATGGCAAACTGGGCAGGCAGCGGCGTTGCCGCAAGCATCTCGTCCCACCGCACCATTCGCCCGCTGGCCGCTGCCAGCCGCCCCATGATCGCCACCAGGCTGCCCCGCACGAGAATGGCCCCGTCGTCCATGCCGTCCGCGGAGCGCACCGCCCGGAGAAAGGCATCCATCGTAGCCTGGAACCGCCGGCCGTCCGCCGGCAGCGTGAGGTCGCGCTCGCCGCGACTGCCGACAACCGTCTCGCAGACGCGATCGGGCCCGAGCGCGACCCGGGCGACCGAAGCACGAAGCTCGGCACCGTCGTCGAAGCGGTAGCGCACGGCCACCACGTCACCCTCCCGATTCGTGAGCGGTTCGGCCGTGGCGGGCGCACGGTCGCCGAGCGCCCACAACCCCCGATCGATGGCGTGCACGTGTCGCTCGACGAACCGCCCGCCCGAGAGCGCGTCGCACGACACCCAGTTCCGGAGGCGCTCTTCGGCGGCCGTCGAGTCGGGCCGTGCGGCCACTCTCCAGGGACCGCGCCACGTGGCGTGCACGTCGACCGACAGAAGTCGGCCGATTGCACCGCCCCGCATGTCGGCGACGAGCGCCGCCAGCGACGAATCACGACGGGCGTGGAGCCCCGATGCCACTGCCAGGCCTGCCGCCCGCGCGGCGGTCAGGGCGTGGGCCACCCGCGCCGCTCCCGCTGGGTCGATCGCAGCCGGCGTCTCGCAGAAGACGTGCGCGCCCGCGGCGACGGCGGCTTCGACGTGCAGCGGCCGCAGGTGCGGCGGGGCGGCGATCACGACGGCGTCGACCCCCGCGTCGAGCACCCGGCGATAGGCGTCGGAGCCGCTGAAGCGGCCGCTCGCCGGGCAGGCGAACTGGCCTGCGGCATCGCGGGCGAGCACGTGGGCGGATGCCTCGAGCTGGTCGGCGAAGCCGTCGCCGAGCGCCACGATCCGCACCGCGGGATCGGCGGCCGCAGCCTGCAGCGCCGCGCCCGTGCCGCGGCCGCCGCAGCCCACGAGCCCGACGCGAATCTCCCTGCCCGTGCTGCCGGCGGCGGCCGCATACAGCTGCGGCACGACAGCCCCGCTGGCCATTCCTGTGGCCGAGAGGGCGAGAAATGCGCGGCGCGAACGGTGGCTGGGTGCCTGAAGCTGGCTGATGTCTGGCATGGCATGCTCCTTACCCGAAAGATGGCAACATCTCGATCGCATCAAGTGTACCGACCGGGCACGCATGCGGTCACTTGAGCCGGGCGACGAATTTCGCGATCGCCTCCTCGAGGGCCCCGGGCTCCACGCCGAAGGCCGTGGTGAACTCCTCGAGCCGACGGTCGGCATCGTCCTCCACGAGCGGCTCCTTTTCGGACAGCGTGCGGAGATAGCCGATGAAGGCGGCCTTGCGGGTCTGGACGAGAAAGGCCGTCGCCGCCCACGCGCCGGCATACGCATCGAGGGCCTCGTCGGTGCTCCGAAACGACTCGTCGCTCCGCACGATGTCGACAAACCACCCCGCCCGGCGGCTCGCCACGAATCGTTCGCGACGCGGCCCGTTGACGCCGCCGATGCCCCGCCAGCCGCGGTCGCTGGAGACATCCGGCGTTTCGAAGTACATCGCCACCCCCTCGCTCACCCACAGCGGCACGGCCGCCAGCCGCCGGTGCAGCCCGCAGTTGAACGCCATCTGGTGCGTGGCCTCGTGCACGAGCGTCGCCACGAGGCCCGCCGCACGGCTGCTCGACAGAATCTCGAGCCCGGCCCGGCCCGCTGATCGGCTCGGCCGCCCGCCGACCAGATCGCTGCCCGTGAGGTCGAACGTGGTCACCTGATTGCTGAGCAGGTTGTAGTAGCCGACAACGCGGTCGGTCGCCGCGCCGAGATCGGCTGCCGCATGCTCCTCATAGCCCTGCCGGTCGGCAAAGATCACCACGACAAGCGGATGCTCCGGCTCCGCAACCTCGCAGCCCGCCTGCCGCCAAAAATTCATGAAGGCGTCGTGCAAGCGTTCGAAGAGGGCCGCGCACCACTGCGCATAGGCCCGCGACGTATCGAAGCAGACGACGTAGTGCCGGGTGGCGAGCTGATCGAACCCCGCGGGCAATGTGCGCAGCACCGCATCCCCCAAAGCCCGCGGCGTGAGTGGCTCGGGCGTCGTCGGCACTGCCTCCCGGCTCTGCACGTCGGCTCCCGGCACGACCTCGAGCCGCTGATCGGCATGCTCGACGAGCAAGCTTTCATCCTGGGCCTCGACGACCACCCGCCCCTCGACGACGCGTTCACCCGAATCACCCGAGATTCGCACCCGCTCCCAAACCGCAGGCGCGGCGACGGCGAAACTCAGACACAGGGCGAACCCCACGAACCGCATGCGAACGCTCCGCACTGGAACAAGGCCCGGTCATGCAAGCAGGTTCGGCAGGCCGGTGAAAGTGCAACCTGCGCGGGCGAACGAGGGCGTGGCAAAATAGTAAAGAGGGGCTCCCTATGCTCCATCGCCGGACGTTCACTGCATTGGCCCGCGCCGGCTCGGGGTTACCCCGTACCGTCTCGCCGGACGGTAGGGCGGTTGAAAATTATCCGCATTCGGAGCCGGCGGCACGCTGCTTCATCGCCGAGGGCGATCGCTAGTCCCTTCTCAACTCTGATAGTGCGCTCGGTGTAAGCCGCGTATCTGCCCGTCGGCTCTTCCGCATCGCACCGACCGACTCCGCCGAAAGTTCCCAGCGCCTACGAGGTGGGGAGGCGAGGGGCTGCCCCTACCGTTGAGCCGGCGTATGTGACCAGCGCAGGCATGGATGCCGGAGCGCAGGCACATCCGAGTGAGTGAAGGCCTGGAGGGCCGCAGCGAACGTCCGGCGAGACGGTACGGGGCAGCCCCGAGCCGGATTGGGCGAGTTCGGGCAGTGACAGGCTGAAGCCTGTCCTACGAGCCAGGCAGTTGGTCTGGCTTCAGGCCCCACGGCGCCTGTACGGTCCGACCTTCAGGCCACGGCTCGCCACACCCGCCAGTGCCTCATGGATAGCCCATGACATCGATCTCGTTTCGCGCACTTCGCCCGCTTCGTCATCGGTTCGCAACCGCGGGGCTGCTGGCCGCGCTCCTGCCCGCCGTCGTCGGCTGCTCGGGCTGGCTGCCGTGGACCGCCTCCGATAAATCCAAGAAAAACGCCGAGTTGTACGGGCCCACGGCCAATCAGCGGATCAAGCAGCTCGAGGCGGAGGCCAAACAGGCCAAGGCCGAGGGGAGCAGCCAGAGCGTCGACTTCGCGCGGAAACTGGCCGAGCAACTGCTCGCCGAGCACGATGCCCGCGTGCGGTGCGAGATCGTGGCGATCGCCGGCGATTTCGACACGGCGGCGGCGGTCGCAATCTGCAAAGGCGCGTTGCAAGATCCGGATGAGCGGGTGAGGACACGGGCCTGCGAGGTGTGGCGGAAGCGGGGCGGGGCCGAGGCGGTGCAGTTGCTCGCCAATCGTTATCGGGCCGATCGCGAACTCGACGTCCGCCTGCGGGCGATTCGCATGCTGGGCGAAATGGAGAACGAGGGCGCGATTCCCGTGCTGGCAGAGGCGCTCGAAGATCCCGATCCGGCCGTGCAATACCGGGCCGTCGCAGCCCTCAAACAGGTCAGCGGTCGCGACCTCGGCAACGACGTGAACGCCTGGCGCGAATGGGCTGCGAACCCCGGCGACGTCGAGCCCTGGTCGATCGCGGAGGCATGGCGCAAGCTGTTTTGAGCGGGCGGCCAGCCTGCCTGGCAAGACACGCAGGCTGGGAGTGCCGGACGGTCTGCTGCGACCCGCACGGGCTCCTTCCCGCCTCCCGGGTTCCCGGTGGAGAAACGGCCGATACCCCACCGCAGACGCACGCCCGGCCCGCCAGCAAGACACGTTGTGTTGATGACTCACCGCCCCACTCATGATGCAGCGCCTGGATGCTTACGGCGCTGTCGACGGTCGCCCCGTCGCCGCCCCGTGCTCTGGCTCGTGGTCGCGGGAAGCGTCGTGGCGACCGTGCTCACGATCCTGTCGGCCGACACCGCCTCCTTCGCCGCGCCGCCGGGCCTGCCGTTTTCAGGCAAGCGTCTGTTCGAGGCGTTCAGCAAGAAGCCGACACCGCCGCAGGCATTCATTCCGGCGCCGACGCCCCCACCGGCACCGGCCGTCGCGAAGCCCGAAGACTCCCCCTCGGCTGCGGCCGATTCCCCGCGCCCGCCACGGATCGGCACGCTGCCCCCGCAGGCCAACCCGGCACCCGCGCGGGTGCCGACCTGGGAGGAGACCATTTCCTTCGCCAAATCGCTCAAGTCGTCGGCCGATCGCGTGGCCGCCGCAGCGATTGATCCTGCCTACAGGCCTGAGCCAAAGCCTCGGCGGGTTCCGATCACGACCGCCGGGCGGGCGCCTCCGAAGGCCGTGCCAACCACTGCCGCGCCGAAGATGACGGCCGCGATGATGCGGCAGCAGGCGGCCCTGAAGGCGGCGCAGAGTCGTCAGGGCACCGGCGCGCAGCCGCCACAGACGAAACGCTTCACTCGGCTGCGTTCTTTGATCAGCCAAACGCTCGCCACCTACCAGCGGCGACCACTCAACACCGCCAACAATACGCCCTGGGAGGTGATGCACGGGTTCATCGCGTTCGGCATTCCGACCCAACTGCGCGTCGGCGGCCCGACTGGTGATCTCGTGAATGCGATCGGCTGGATGAACATGGGTGGCCGCTGCCGGGGGCAAGTCATGCTCGCGACGGCTGGCGACCGGCTCGTGGCCCAAAAGGGCATCGGGGTGCAGGGGCACTCGGCCCAATATCTGGCCATTCTCGCCCAGTGCCGCGTGGCTTTGAACTCCCCGATCGCAGTCCAGTCGAAATCGTTCACCGTGGCCGACCTCGTCGAAGAGGAGAAGCTCTCGTGCAAGTCGAACACGGAGCTCACGTTCGCCCTGATCGGCCTGGCCCACTATCTGCCGACCGACGCCACGTGGAAGAGCCGCGACGGCAAGTCGTGGGACCTCGAAAAGCTCGTTGCCGAAGAGATCGAGCAGCCGATCCGCGGCGCCCCGTGCGGCGGCACGCATCGTCTGTTCGGCCTGGCCTACGGCTGCCAGCGGCGGCTCCGCGCGACCGGCAGCCTCGACGGCCACTACGCCCGGGCCGACAAGTTCGTTCGTGACTATCAGGCCTTCGCCCTCACGAAGCTCCAAAACCCGGACGGATCTTTCAGTACCGAGTGGTTCAAGTATCCCGCCGACCGGCCGGACGACATTGACCGCAAGGTGCAGACGACCGGCCACATCCTTGAATGGCTCGTGTCGTCGCTCGATCAGCAGGATCTCTATCAGCCGCGGGTCGTGGCAGCGGTCGAATTCCTCGCCACATCCCTCGCCCGTCAACCCTCACGGGAATGGAAGATCGGCCCCATGGGGCACGCGTTGCACGCGCTCACGATCTACCAGGAGCGGGCCTGGGGCACGATCCTGCCGGGCGGCATCGCGGCGTTTCACGGTCCGATGAAGGCCGCGCCGGAGGCGGCGCACATGGCGACACGGCCGGACGATGGCCCGGTGTTCCCGGACCAGCCGCTTGATAAGCCGATCCGGCGCTGACCGCCGCCTCCTCGGCGGCCACGGCATTCTTGAACGGATCGGACCCGCGCCGTACGCTTGGCCGACGGGCTCGACACGTCAGCCCTGCACGCTTCCTCGCGGCCGCACCCGACGCTCGGGTGTCGATGCACCGCGCGGGATCGAGGACCGCCCATGTCAACGCCCGACCTGTCATCGCAGATGGAGCACCTGCTCGAAGCAGGCTCGCGGCTGCGCGAGACGTCCGGCGCCGACGCCCTCCTCCTGCTCGTCGATCAGCAGCTCGACTGGGGCCGGGTGCGCGAACTGGTCGGCAACGCGTCGATCCTCGTGGCCGCCGACGAGGAGTCGCACCTCGAAGGAACCGCCGACCACGGGCTCGAACCCGTGCTCCTGGATGTGGCCGGACTCCCCGTTCACGAGCGGCTGACGCAGGCGCTCCTCGAGTGCGTGGCCGACGAACTGATCGCGCCCGAGGCCCAGGTGGTGGCCGTGTATAGCGGGTTCGAGGCCGGCACGGCCGACTCGGTGAGCGTGCTCCGGCTCGAGGAGCACCTCGGCCAGCTCACGAGCCGCGACCTGCGCAACCTCGAGACGAAGGTGCCGCTCGAGACCCTCAAGATCGTGGTCGACCTCGCCGTCGAGATCGGCCGCGAGGGCCGCGAGGGCAAGCCCGTGGGCACGCTGTTCGTCGTCGGCGACACCCGCAAGGTCATGCAGTCGAGCCACTCGACGGGCTTCGATCCCGTCCGCGGCTACAGCCGCTCGGAGCGCAAGCTCACCGACCCGCGCGTGCGCGAAGGCATCAAGGAGATCGCGCAACTCGACGGCGCCTTCGTCGTGGGTGCCGATGGCACGGTCGAGGGCGCCGCCCGCTATATCGACGCCTCGGCCGAGAGCGTCTCGGTGGCCAAGGGCCTGGGCGCCCGCCACTGGGCCGCCGCCGCGATCACCCGCCGCACCAAGAGCGTGGCCGTGGCCGTCAGTGAAACCAACGGCACCGTCCGCATCTTCCACAACGGCGAGGTCGTGCTCCGGATCGAGCCTTTCCGCCGCGCCATGAAGTGGAAAGAATTCGAGTACGAGCCGCCGGGCACGGCCGACTAGCTTCACGATAGGTATCGGTATGGGACGACGCTATTTCGCCCAACCCGGCGTCGAAGCCGGCGGTACGCTGCTCCATCGCCGAGGGCGATCGCTAGTTCAGTCTCAACTGTGATGGTGCGCTCGGTGTAAGCCGCGTATCTGCCCGTCGGCTCTTCCGCATCGCACCGACCGTCTCCGCCGCCTCCCTGAATCGTTCAGGGGAGGCTTCGGGCTCCCCGTGTCCCGCTCGCCGGCGTATTTGACCAGCGGAGCCATGGATGGCGCAGCGCAGGCAAATCCGAGTGAGCCGGAGCCTGGAGGGCGGAGGCGAACGTCCGGCGAGCGGGATATGGGGAGCCCGAAGCCGGTGCGGCACCCTCGGCATGACAGATTGACGCCTGTCCTGCTTCAGCCGCCGTGAGTCGACGCCAGCCGTTATGATCCTCGCATGTCAGACGTCGCGTCAGCCGCCGTGCCCGATCTTGCCGGGAAGTCGGTGTGGGTGATCGACACGCTGTCGCGGGTCTACCAACTGTTTCACGCGCTGCCGGAGATGACGTCGCCGCAAGGCACGCCCGTCGCCGCGGTCTACGGCTTCACCCGCGACCTGCTCGACATCATCGAGAAACGGAAGGCCGACTATCTCGTGTGCGCGCTCGACGCGCCCGGGCCCACGTTTCGCCACGAGCGGTTCGAGGCCTACAAGGCGAACCGGGCCGAGATGCCGGCTGACCTCGTGCCGCAGATTCCACTCATCAGGCAACTGCTCGACGTGATGGGGATCCCGTGCCTGGAGATGCCGGGCTACGAGGCCGACGACGTCTTGGCCACGCTCGCCCGCCTGGTGACGGGGCAGGGGGGCGGCTGCGTGCTGGCGACGTCCGACAAGGATGCCCGGCAGTTGCTCTCGGACCGCGTGCGGCTGCTCAACCTGCGCACGAATGCGTTTCTGGGCCCCGATGAGCTCCGCGCCGAGTGGGGCATCCGCCCGGACCAGGTCGTCGACTATCTCACGCTCGTGGGCGATTCCGCCGACAACGTGCCCGGGGTGCCGCTCATCGGCCCGAAGATCGCGTCGGAACTGTTGCAGGCGCACGGCTCGCTCGACCACGTGCTCGCGCATCCCGATGTCGTGGCGGGCAAGAAGCGGCAGGAAAACGTCCGCTCGTATGCCGAGGCGGCCCGGGCCAGCCGCGAGCTCGTGCGGCTCGACGCCGACGTGCCCCTGACGGTGCCCTGGGAGGCTGCCCGGCTGCACACCCCCGACGGCGAACGGCTCGGCACGTTCCTCAAGGAACTCGGCTTTCAGAGCCTCGTGACGAAGGCGCGGCAGTCCGCAGCCCGCCCCCGACCGCAGCCCGCGGCGGCGCAGCGGACGATGTTCGATCTCGCCACAGAACCCGCGCCAGCGGTCGCCGAGCCGCCCCAGCCGCCGACGACGCACGTGCGCGATGACGACGCGCTCGCGGAGATCGTGCCAGCGTTGCGTGCCGCCGGGACTCTTGCCGTGTGTGTCGCGTGGGCGCCGCAGGCCCGGCTGCTCGCGCCGCCTGCGGGCCTCGCGCTGGCGACGGCCGAAGCCACGGTGTGGGTGGCGGCCGAGGTGCTCGAGCATCGGGCCGCTCCGGGCACACGGCTGCTCGCCGAGATGCTGGGCGATCCGGCCGTCAAGAAGATCGGCCACGACCTCAAGCGGCAGACCGTCACGCTGCGGGCCGCAGGGTTCGAGCTCGCGGGGGGCACGTTCGACACGCTGCTCGCCGCCTATCTGCTCGATGCCGGCGAGCGCAATCACGGGCTCGCCGAGGTGGCACGCCGCGCCGGATTCGACGTGGCGCCGGAAGACGACGAGGCGATTGAGCGGCCAGCCGATACAGCCCGCGCCACGCAGGCGTGCGGCATCGTGCGGCGGGTGGCGGAGCGGCTCGACGAGGCGCTCCGCGCAGCCGGCCTCCAGGCGCTTTACGCCGACGTCGAACTGCCCCTCGCGACGATCCTCGCCGACATGGAGTTTCGCGGGGTCCGGATCGACTGTGCGGTGCTCGCCGCGCTCTCGCGTGACTACACCGCTCGGCTGGAGACACTTGAAACGGAGATCCACGGCCTCGCGGGCCACGCTTTTTCTATCGCGTCGCCCCTCCAGGTGCGGGCGGTGTTGTTCGACGAGCTCGGGCTGCCCGTCGTCAAGCGCACGAAGACCGGCCCGAGCACCGATGCGGAGGTGCTCGAAGAACTGGCCCCGCTCCATCCGCTGCCGGCGAAACTTCTCGAGCAGCGAAAGTACGCCAAGCTCAAGAGCACCTATGTCGACGCGCTGCCGGCGCTCGTCGACCCGGCGACCGGCCGGATCCACACCACGTTCAACCAGACCGTCACCGCCACGGGCCGCCTCAGTTCGAGCGATCCCAATCTGCAGAACATCCCGATCCGGACGGCCGAAGGGCAGCAGATCCGCGCGGCGTTCCTGCCGCGGGAGCCGGGCTGGCGGTTCGTCGCGGCCGACTACTCGCAGATCGAGCTGCGGATCCTCGCGCATCTCTCGGGCGATGCGGCGATGCGGGAGGCCTTCGCATCGGGCACCGACATCCACACGCGGACCGCCGCGGCGGTGTTCGGAGTCGATGCAGGTGCGGTGAACTCCGAGATGCGGCGGGCGGCCAAGGCGGTGAACTTCGGGATCCTCTATGGCCAGAGTGCCTTCGGTCTCGCCAAGGCACTCTCCATCCCGCAGGCCGAGGCGGCGGAGTTCATCGCCGCGTATCTCCGCACGTTCGCCGGGGCGGCCGAGTTCATGGACGATCTCCTCGACCGCTGCCGCCGCGACGGGCACGTGACCACGATGCTCGGCAGGCGGAGAACGATCGCAGGCGTCCGCGACCGTCCCGGCCGACGGAACGCTGCGGGAGTGCTCGCGCTCGCGCTGCCGGAGCGCACGGCAATCAACACGGTGGTGCAGGGCTCGGCCGCCGACCTGATCAAGCTGGCGATGCTCCGGGTGTCGCGGCAGTTGGCCGCCGAGAAGCTCACGGCCGCCCTCGTGCTGCAGATTCACGACGAGCTCGTGTTGGAATGCCCCGCGGCGGAAACGCCCGCTGTGCGCAGGCTCGTGCTCGACGAGATGCGATCGGCCCTGCCGCTCGAAGTGCCGCTCGAGGTGTCGGTGCATGAGGGCGAGACGTGGGCGGAGTGCGAGAAGTAGGCCTCTCATGATCACGATCGGCATCAGCGGCAGGATCGGCGCCGGCAAATCGACCGTGGCGAAGATGTTCGCCGAACGCGGGGCCCATGTGATCGATGCCGACGCGATCGCCCACGGCGTGCTCGAGGAGCCCGACGCGAAGGCGGAGATCGTCGCCCGCTTCGGAGCGGAGGTGCTCACGAAAGATGGCCGCGTCGATCGCAGCGTGCTGGCCGCGCATGTGTTCGGAGCGTCGCCGGCCCATGCTGCGGCGCTCGCCGACCTCGAGACGATCATCCACCCCCGGGTGCATCGCCATATCGAGCAGGCCCTGGCTGCGCTCCAGGATGCCGAACGGGACGGCGGCCGATCCGACACGCTCGTCGTCCTCGACGTGCCGCTGCTGGAGCGGGCGGGATGGGATGCGGTGTGCGACCACGTGGTGATGGTCGAGTGTGAGGATGGCGTGAGGCGGGAGCGGCTCGCCCGGCGCGGCGTCAGCCCGACACAGCAGGCTGCCCGGGAGGCAGCACGGGAGGCAGGCCGGCGCATCCATCCGCCCGGCCGAGCACCGACGGTGGATCGGAAAAACACCCATCCCGTGGATACCTCGGGCGACCTGGCCTATACTCACGCTCAAGTTGATCGCATCGTGGACGCGCTGCTCGGCCCCTGAAGCACAGTCGCACGGCCGATCGACTTCGGTTCGTCGCGACGGGCCGCCCATCCGGTCTTCCTCCTCCCGCTCCTTGCTCCGCCCCCGCTATTTGTTCGCCCGTGGCCTGCTGCGGGCGCCCTTCAGGTCTTTCATGCCCCCCACCGACCCCGACCGCCCTGACGACGTGCTCGATCGCGAGCCGATGTCGATCGCCGAGGAGATCGCCGCGGAGGTGAAACTCGACGACCACGAAGCCTCCGATCGCTACGAGTCGCTGAAGAAGGGCGACACCCATATTTCGGCGCTTCAGAAGCTCTCGATGGCCGAGTTGATCGAGCTCGCCCGCAAGGAGGAAATCGGTGACATCACTGGCGCCAAGCGTCAGGATCTCGTGTTCCGCATCCTCAAGGAGCGGGTGAAGCTCAACGGGCTGATGTTCGGCGAAGGAACGCTCGAAATTCTGCCGGACGGCTTCGGATTCCTCCGCAGCCCCGACTACCACTACCTCTCGTGCCCTGACGACATCTACGTGTCGCCGAGCCAGATCCGCCGCTTCGGCCTCCGCAACGGCATGAGTGTGGCGGGGCAGATCCGGCCGCCCAAGGAGAGCGAGCGATATTTCGCACTGTTGCGCGTGGAGGCGATCAACGGCGAGGATCCCGCCAAGCTCTCGTCGCGGGTGTTCTTTGATGAGCTCACTCCGCTTCACCCGGACGAACGCATCGTGATGGAGACCACCGGCGAGGAGCTTTCCACGCGGGTCATCGATCTCGTCGTGCCGATCGGCTTCGGACAGCGCGGCCTGATCGTGAGCCCGCCCCGGGCCGGCAAGACGATCCTCATGCAGAAGATGGCCCGTGCCGTGCTGGAGAATTATCCGGAGGCCTACGTCTTCATGCTGCTCATCGACGAGCGGCCCGAGGAGGTCACCGACATGGAGCGGCAGGTGAAGGGGCCGAGCTGCGAGGTGATCAGCTCCACGTTCGACGAAAACGCCGCCCGCCACGTGCAGGTGGCCGAGATGGTGATCGAGAAAGCGAAGCGGCTCGTCGAATACGGCCGCGACGTCGTCATCTTTCTTGATTCGATCACGCGGCTCGCCCGGGCCTGGAACTCGGAAGTGCCGAACTCCGGCAAGATCCTCTCCGGCGGCGTCGACTCCAACGCCCTGCAGAGGCCCAAGCGATTTTTCGGCAGCGCCCGCAAGGTGGAGGAGGGGGGCTCACTCACGATCATCGCCACGGCCCTCGTCGACACCGGCAGCAAGATGGACGACGTGATCTTCGAGGAGTTCAAGGGCACCGGCAATCTGGAGGTCGTGCTCGATCGCCGGCTCGTCGACAAGCGGATCTACCCGGCGATCGACATCAACCGCTCCGGCACGCGGCGCGAGGAGATGCTGCTGGAGCCGGATGAGTATCGGCGCATCTGCGTGCTCAGGCGAGTGCTCGGCGAAATGAATCCGACCGACGCCATGGAACTGCTCGTCAATCGACTCGGCAAGACCAAGTCGAATGCCGAGTTTCTCGCGAGCCTCAAGTCGTAGGGCCGCCATGGAGATGCTTCCGGTGGGCAGGACATGGCAGGGCACGGCCGACGTGCGCGGCGCGCTCGGAACCCGGCGTGTCGCCATCGTCGTCTCGCGGTACAACGAGTCCGTGACCGGCCGCATGCTCGACGGAGCCCTGTTCGCCCTCGCGGCCGGCGGAGTGCCACGCGAGCGGATCGACGTCGCCTGGGTTCCCGGTGCCTTCGAACTGCCGCTGGCGGCCGATCGGCTCGCCGCGAGCGGCGGGTTCGCGGCGGTGCTCTGCCTGGGAGCGATCATCCGGGGTGAAACGTCGCACGATCGGCACATCGCCTCAGCCGTGGGGCAGGGCATCGAACAGACGGCCCGCCGTCATGGCCTGCCGGTGCCGTTCGGCGTGCTCACGTGCGACACGCTCGCCCAGGCCATCGCCCGGGCGGCGGGCGGCCCAGCCGACGCCTTCGCGGGCAACAAGGGGGCCGAATGTGCCACGGCGGCACTTGAAATGATCTCACTTCTCTCCATGGTGGCGGCCCATGCGCCCGCAAATCCGACACCGTGAAGACACCCCGCCGCACCCGTGCCCGTGAGATCGCCCTCCAGGCGCTCTATCGCCTCGACATGAACCCTGGATCGGTCGCCGCCGACGTCGACCGCTTCATCGCGGCCCGCCTCGGCCATCCGGGCCTGGTCGACTTCGCGCAGGGACTCGTTGCCGGCGTCCACGACCGCCGGGTCGAACTCGACGCCCTGCTCGACGGCCGCGCCGAGCACTGGCGCGTGGCCCGCATGCCCGCGACGGATCGTGCCATCCTCCGGCTGGCGACATTGGAAATGCTCGATGGCGACGTCCCCGGCCCGGTGGCCGTCAACGAGGCCATCGAGCTGGCCAAACGCTACGGCACGGCCGACTCCGCCCGGTTCGTGGCGGGAGTCCTCGGGCGACTGCTCGCCGACCGCAACGCGGCGACACCGACTGACTGACGGAGGCACTCGCGATGGCCATCTTCGGATTCGGTCGCAAGGCAGACGACGCGGAGCAGCCCGCGCCGCTGCCGGAGCGCCGTGGCCTGCTCGATCGCCTCCGGTCTGGATTGGCCAAAACCGCGCAGGTGCTCTCCACCGACGTGCGCGACCTCTTCAAGCGCGAAGGGCGGCTCGTCGACGACTCCTTTCTCGAGGAGTTGCGCGGGGCGCTCGTACGCACCGACATGGGGCCCGCAGCGGCCGAGGCGATCGTGGCCGACGTGCGGGAACGACAGCGGGCCCGGGTGGTCGATCCCGAGGCCGTCGTCGACTCGATTCGTCGTCAGCTGCTCGAGCGGCTGCAGGCTGCCGGCACCGGAATCTCCATGGCTACGTCCGGCCCGACCGTGATCCTGGTGACCGGCGTGAATGGCTCGGGAAAGACCACCTCCATCGCGAAGCTCGCCAATCGGTTCGTCCAGGAGGGCCGGCGCGTCGTGCTCGGGGCCGGCGACACGTTCCGGGCCGCCGCGGTCGAACAGCTCACGACGTGGGCCCAGCGTCTCGGGGCGGAGCTCGTGCGCGGTGAGGCCGGTAGCGACCCGGCCAGCGTGGCCCACCGGGCGGTCACCCGCGCACTCGAGGGCGGCTTCGACGTGTGCATCATCGACACCGCCGGCCGGTTGCAGACCCAGGCCAATCTCATGCAGGAGCTCGCGAAGATCCGCCGGGTGATCGCCAAGCAGATTCCCGACGCACCGCACGAGACGCTGCTCGTGATCGACGCCACGGCCGGCCAAAACGCCCTCTCGCAGGCCAAGGGCTTCAAAGAGGCCGCCGGCTGCACCGGCATCGTGCTCGCGAAGCTCGACGGCTCGGCACGGGGAGGGGTGATCGTGCCGGTGACCGAGCAATTCGGCCTGCCGGTGAAGTTCGTGGGCCTCGGTGAGGCTGCCGACGATCTCGAGCCCTTCGACCCAGAACGGTTCGTCGCCGCCTTGCTGGAAGGCGCACTGGCCGCCTGATCGGCACAGTTTCACACGGCTGGCTTACAGTCGCGGAAACCTTGCGGCTTCGTGACCCTTGCCTTGTTTTCGGGGATGGCTCTGCACCGATACCCGAGGAGGCAGGGGGGATTTTCACACGCCCGTCTCTTTGGCGGAACCGGGGTGTGGAACGTGCGTCCTGCGCGAACGCCTGATAGACCGTGTGTGTACGGTCTGTCTCACACCACTGATTTGGGAGCTCACGAGGTCATGAAGAAGTTCCGCTACCTACCACTCTCCGTGGCCGTCGGTCTGATGACCACGACCACGTTTGCGACGGATCCGGTGCCGTCGCGATTCGATACGAGCATTTACAACCAATATGCCCAGGCTGAGACGGGCAGCGGCCTGCCGCCCGTGCAGGCGGCTGTGCCGCAGGAAGAGGCCTATGAGCTCCGCGGCCTTCCCCCCCAGGAAGCCGCTCAGGAGGCGTCGGCCGAGGAAGGTCCGAACCGCTACCTGGAAACTGAATTCCTCACCAGCCGCGGCATCAAGACCTACGGCTGGGTCGCCGCCGGCATCGGGGCCAACAACTGGGGCAGCCCGTTCAACGGTCCGATCACGTTCAACGATCGCAACTGGCAGGGCCAGATGAACCAGCTGTATCTCGTCAACGAGAAGCTGGTCGACACGTCCGACGGGCTCGACTGGGGCGGTCGCATCGACCTCCTCTACGGCACCGACTACATCTACACGACGGCTCGCGGCTGGGACGGGTTCCTCGCGAACCAGGGCAGCGGTGTTTACGGTCCAGGCGCCGTCTCCGGGTCGCCGTCATGGGCCTCGAGCAAGGACTACGGCCTTGCCATCCCGCAGATGTACGGTGAGCTCGGCTATGGTGACCACATCGTGAAGTTCGGACACTTCTACACGATCATCGGGTATGAAGTGGTGCCGGCGATCGGCAACTTCTTCGCCACGCACGCCTACACGATGCAGTATGGCGAGCCGTTCACCCACACCGGCGTGCTCGACACCTGGACGCCCAACGACCAGCTGACGGTGTATGCCGGTATCACGAACGGGTGGGACAACTTCAGCGATCCCATCAACAGCCAGGGCATCGCGAACCCGGGGTACATCAATAGCAATAGCAACGCCGCGTTCCTCGGTGGCGTGTCGTTCAAGAATAGCGATCAGACCCAGGCCCTCACCTCAACGGTGTCGAGCGGCAACGAGCCGGTCGCGTTCCTCGGCGCAAACACCTTCCCGAATGTCGGCAACCGGTCGATCTGGAGCAACGTCTACACGAACGAGCTCAACGACAAGCTGACCTACGTGTTCCAGAACGACAACGGCTGGCAGTTCAACGCCAACACGCCCTATTCAAACCAGGGACAGCAGGCGGGCCTCGCCCAGTGGTACGGCATCAACCAGTATCTGTTCTACAACGTGAGCGACACGGTCGTCGCCGGCATGCGGTTCGAGTGGTTCCGCGACAACAACGGGTATCGCGTGGCCGCGCCGATCCGCAACGGCTGGGTGGGCGGCCCCACGTCGAGCGGCTTCGCGGGCAACTTCTATCAGGCCACGTGGGGTCTGAACTGGAAGCCCAATCGCAACTGGATCATCCGGCCTGAACTGCGGTACGACTGGTACTCGCCCGACGTCGCCGGCTCGGCCCTCCCCTTCGGCCCGAACTTCGGCAAACTGGCCAACGGCGGCACCGAGTACGGCCAGTTCTACGGCGGCTGCGACGCGATCTGGCAGTTCTGATTTCACGGCTGCCGGGCCATCCATGGCCCCGGCAGCCTTGGACCGGCGGAGGGAACGCCAAGTGTTCCCTCGCCGGTCAGCGGCGGCCCTCCAGGCCGCCAGATATCAAGCGTGAAAGCGGGGCCCGACGGAAACGTCGGGCCCCGCCGTTTTTCCCGGAAGCCCGAGGCGTGAGCCGAAGGGATCCTTGTTCAGTGCGTACCGGCTCAGGGTTACCCCTACCGTCTCGCCGGACGTTCGCTGCGGGCTTGCTGTCGCGCCGTCGCCGCCGTCCCGGCGTCGGCTCCGTCTTACGGTCGCCAGGCACAGCCCGGCTCCCACGCCTGCGGCGCGAGGGCCGGAGGCCCGGGTGAACACCGGCCGACGGAGGTCGGCCAAGGGAAAATGGCAGGATGCCATGTTTCCCGTGAAGGGGCCCACATACGCCGTCTCAACGGCAGGGGTAACCCCGAGCCTCCCCCTCATCGATCGAGGGTAGCCCCCGGAGGCCTTCCGGCTCTGACGGATGGGAAATTTTTTCCGCCGTAACTCCTGTGTTTTCGTCGAATAAGGGCACGATTGGCGCTTTAGGAAATCTGGGTGGCCTGGATTGATTTACAGATTTTTGCCGGCCCGCTAGCCTTCTGGAGCGGTTTTTCACGGAGAGAACCCTCGCGAGCGGCCACGGATTCACCCGATGAATCTCGGGGCGGTGGGCAAGGAGGCAAAGACACGATGCTTGTAACGCACACGACTGGCTGGATTCATGGCTTCGCACAGGTCGAGGCCCCCCGGGCAGCCCGCTGGTGGACCGCTCTGGTCGCCTGCTGCCTGACGCTCCTCGTGATTCCCGGCCGTGCCCGGGCCTCCGATGGCTGGCTCACCGATTACGACTCGGCCCTGGCGACGGCGACGAGCACCGGCCGGCCCGTCTTGACCCTGTTTACGGGGAGCGACTGGTGTCCGCACTGCAAGACGCTCGAGCACAACGTGTTCGGAAACGCCGCGTTCCAAGCCTGGGCCCGGGACAACGTCGTGTTGCTGATGATCGACCTGCCCCAGGCCGGGATCTCCCAGGCCGTCCGCAACGAGCGGTCGCAGGTCTGCATCAATTACGGCGTGCGGACGTTCCCCTCGGTCCTGCTGCTCGGCCCCGATGGCCGAAAAATTACGGCCCAAACGGGCTACAAGGGCCAGTCGGCCGCGGAATGGCTGACGAGCATGCAGGCCCACATGCCCGCTCCCCAGGTGGCTCAGGAAACCGAAACGGATGGCGAAACCGCCAAAATCCATGAATCTCTCGACGCGGCCGTGGCGACGGCGCGGGGCGCCCGTCGGCCGATCCTCCTGGTCGTAGCCCGTCCGGGCGACAACAAGGCCAAGTCGCACTCGGAATCGCTGATCAACGACCCGGAATTCGGCTCTTTCACCCGGGATAACTTCGTCGTCGCCCAGGTTGCCCCCGAGTCGCCGGACAACACGGCCGCATCCGCCCCGCTCGACACCCTGCTTGGCGGCGCCGAACTGCCACCGGACTCCGTCGAGTTGATCGTTACGGACGACGGCCAGACGCCGCTCTTCAGCCAATCCGGCACGCAACCCCCGGCCCGGATCGTGCACGGCCTGCGCCGGTTTCTGGCTGCTCGGCAGGCCGCCCGGCAGGTGGAAAACCCGCGACGGTAGGACAGGCTTCAGCCTGTCGGCGGTCATGACAGGCTGAAGCCTGTCCTACGTGCCTTCGGCGTGGAAACGCGAGGCCTCGGCGTTGAGGTCGGTGATCGAGCGGCGGAGTTCGTCGAGAGTCGCCGTGAACACGGCCATCGAGGCTGCCGATTCGCCGGCGCCGTCGCGGAGTGAGTCCATGGCGTCGCGAATCTGTCGGGCGCCCTGCGACTGCGTCTGCATCCCCTCGTGCACGTGCTCGAGCGACCGGGTCACCGCCTGCACCGGCTCGATGATCCGGCCGAGTTTCTCGCTCACGTCGGCCACCTCGGTGATCCGCAGGCTCACCTCGTTGCGAAACCGGTCCATCTCCATCGTGCCGCTCGACACGGCCGCCTGCATGTCGCGCACCATGCGCTCGATGTCTTTGGTGGCGAGCGCCGTCTGATCGGCGAGCCGCCGGATTTCCTGGGCGACGATCCGGAAGCCGCGGCCCGACTCCCCGGCCTTCTCGGCCTCGATCGTGGCGTTCACCGAGAGCAGGTTCGTCTGGTCAGCCACCTTGGCGATCGCCGTCACGACCGACGTGATTCCGCTGGCCCTCTGGCTGATCGTGGCCAGCTTCCGGGTGAACGCGTTCATCGTTTCATCGAGATGCTGCATCGATGCCGCCATGCTTTCGAGGCCGCCGCGGCCCTCATCGGCCACCCGGGCCGCCTCGCGGGCCACCTGCGTGACGTCGCTCGTGGCGGCCAGCAGTTTCTCACTCGTGGCCGAGATCTCGGCGACGGCCGTCGAGATCTCCGTCGTCGAGCCGCTGAATCCGCGTACGGCGCGATCCTGACGCGTCAGTGCCACCGACGCATCGGCCTCGACGGTCGAGAGCCGCTCCCCGGCGGTCTGGATCCGGCGCACAAGGCTCCCGAGCGATTGCCGCATCTGCCCGAAGGCCCCGAGCAGACGCCCCACTTCGTCGACACCGCCCGCCGGCACCACGCCGGTGAGGTCGCCGGCGGCGATCGCCTCGGCGACACGCAGCGACTCTCGCACCGGCCCCGCGATCGAACGGGCCAGCCAGGCGGCCGCAAGGGCGCCGGGCACGCCGACAAACACCACCGATGCGGCAGCAGCGGCGGCCTGCCACCACAGCACCTCACGACTGGAGGCGGTCGAGATCACCACGAGCACGGCGCCCACCAGGCGGCCGTCCGAATGCCGCACGGGTGCGGCGACACGATACGTGTCGACTTCGAATCGCCCGATCGGCTTCTTCGCGGCGATACAGTCGCGAACGAGCGCGGCGTCGAGCGAGACGAGCGGCGCATCGGCATCGGAGGCGGTGCCGCGGTCGTCGATTCGTCGGCTCACGAGCGTCGTCGACTGCGAGTCGAGGATCCGCACCTCGCGCACGTCGCCGGCGACGAGTTCGGTCACCAGCCGCCGCGTCTGCGCCTGGCCATCCGCCGACTCACCTGGCTGGGCGGGAACTTCCGCCGCGAAGGCCACGGCCCGCGCGAGCGCCGCCGCGATGCTGTCGCCCCCGTCGCGAGCCTGCTGCAACACCGCCTGACGAGCCGCGTAGGTCTGGAGCAGCGTGTTGACCACGATCGCCGCGAGCACGAGCAGCGTGGCGATGGTGGCGATTTTCGAACGCAGCGACATGGGCAGACGCTCCTCGACGGCAGATCTCTCCGCAACCTTAGTGCGCGGCCACCGCCCACGCCACCGCCGAGCCCGCTCCGGGCCTCAGCGCCGCTCGACCGCTACGACCGCGCCAGCCGGACCCGCAGGCGGCGAAACATCGGCCGCCGACTGCCCGTCGGCCACGGCACAGGCCACCGCAGGCCGCCACCGGCCCGCCACGGCACATCCCGCGATCGGAGCGGCCACGAACAGGGGCGCAACGAGCCATGGCAGCCACAAGGCGGCCATGCCTGTCGCTCGCGACTGCGGGGAGTTCTCGACCATGATCAGGCAGATACCGGCCGCCGGCCGTGGGATCAATCCCAACCGAGTGGCCGAGGCGGGGATCGAACCCGCACGGAGATCGCTCTCCACGGGATTTTAAGTCCCGTGCGTCTGCCAGTTTCGCCACTCGGCCCGAGTTGCCGCGATCGTACCACCAACGTGGGACGGGCGCCCCGCCCTCACAGTCCGTCTGCCGCAAGGGCAGGTGATTAACACCCGCATTCGGAGCCGGCGGTACGCTGCTTCATCGCCGAGGGCGATCGCTAGTCCCTTCTCAACTGTGACGGTGCGCTCGGTGTAAGCCGCGTATCTGCCCGTCGGCTCTTCCGCATCGCACCGACCGACTCCGCCGAAAGTTCCCAACGCCTGCGAGTTGGGGAGGCGAGGGGTTACCCCGAGCCGGCGCCAACGTCTGCCGGCGCCTCCAAATGCGGGGTGCGAACAGCGTGCTGTCCATCGCAAGCAGCGGCCGATTACACTCCACGGCCACAGGAGCTTCTTCCGTGACCATGTTCGCCGCCGCTGCTGACAGTGCCGCCTTCGGGGGCATCGACGGGTTTCTCAGCACGCGGGCGAGCATCGGGATGGACGTCGTGCTCGTCGGCCTGTGGCTGCTCCTGCCGGTGCTCGCGTGGAGCATCGTGCTCGTACGGCGCGGAAAGTATGCAACGCACAAAACGCTCCAGCTCGTGATCGCCGGCGCACTTTTTGCGGCGATCGTGGTCTTCGAGATCGACGTGCGGCTCGTGAGCGATTGGAAGGCCCGGGCTCGGCCGAGCCCGTGGTGGCCGGGCGGGGTGCTCGCGATGCTCGGCGTGCATCTCGTGTTCGCCGTGTCGACGTTTGGGCTGCTCGTGTGGGTGCTCTGGGAGGCGTGGCAGCGGTTTCCCGTGCCGCCTGCGCCCAATGCCCATGGCCCGCGTCACCGGTGGATGGCGCGGCTGGCGTCCTTCGATCTCGTGCTTACGGCCCTGACCGGCACTGCCTTTTACTGGCTCGCTTTCGTGGCGAGCTGACGCCGCGCCGGCTCGCTGCCCGGCAGCCAGCGGCAGATCGCCAGGCCGCCGAAATAAAGCAGACAGAGCGGCACGGCGAGAAACAGCAGGCTGTAGGGATCGGCCGGCGTGAGGATCGCCGACACGATGAAGATCACGATCACGGCGATCCGCCACTGGGAGGCGTAGGTCTCGACGTCGAAGATCCCGATGCGTTCGAGAAACAGCATCACGAGCGGCAGCTGGAAGCCGAGGCCGAACCCGATGGGAAGGATGAGCACGAACGACAGCCACTCGCTGATGCGCGGATCGGGATCGAGCCCGAGCCATTCGTTGAACTGCAACAGGTAGTCGAGGACGAAGTCGAACACGAAGAAGAATGCCAGCGATACGCCGGCCAGAAACAGCCCGATGCTGACCGGCAGGAAGAGGTGCACCCAGCGCTTCTCGTGCGGATAGAGGCCCGCCGCCACGAACGTCCACAGCTGGTAGAAGATCCATGGGCTCGCGAGCACCACGCCAACAAGGAGCGCCGCCTTCACATAGATGCCGAACGCCTCCTGGGCCGAGAGCGTGGTGATGCTCACGCGGGGGTCTTTGGCCAGCGGCTGCCAGAGCAAAAGTGGCACGAGGCTGGCCGGGTCGAAGCCTGCGCTCGCGCTCGGCCCGGCGTCGCGGCCGAGCACGCGGTCGAGCCGGTCGGCATGCACCTCCCGCAGTTCGAACGTGAGCCCGTGCTTCTCGACGGCCTCGACCACCTCCTCGCGAGCATAGGGCAGGGTGGGGCCGGTGCCGCCGCGCGGCTGCCAGGTGTCGAACGTCTCGATCGACCGCTTCGTGTAATAGTGCCCGAGCGCCCGGCGCAGCGGCTCCTCGATCAGCTTGACCACCGGCTGGGCGACGAAAAACCCGAGCGCCACCGCGACGGCGAGCCCCGCCGTGGCCCGCATCAAGCACGTGCGCAGCTCCTCGAGGTGCTCGCCGAACGTCATCGTCGAGCTCTGGAACAGGTCTTCGTCCTCGAGTCTGGGCATGGCTGGGCCGGAGGGGCGGAAAAACGTCGAAAATCCTTCTTCGACTTATACTTCACCCCCAGCCACCCTGCCGAAAAAATCGCCTCGCTCGGGAATGTGCCGTGCTCTGGATCGCCTGGAAAATGCTGATCGGCAACCGCGTGAAGTACCTCGGTATCGTGTTCGGGGTGGTCTTCGCGGCCCTCCTGATCGCCCAGCAGTCTTCGATCTTCTGCGGGCTGATGCTGCTTACGATCAGCCAGATCCGCGACACCCAGGGGCCCGACATCTGGGTCATGGACAAGAACGTCCAGTTCGTCGACGACATCAAGCCCCTCTCCGACACGGAACTGTTCCGGGTCAAGGGCGTGCCGGGCGTGGAATGGGCCGTCAGGTTCTACAAGGGAATCGCCCGGGCCCGGCTCGAGGAGGGCACCTATGAGCAGATGATCCTTCTCGGCATCGACGACGCCACGCTCGTCGGCGCCCCGGGAGGCGTGTTCATGGGATCGATCGCGGATCTCCGCAAGCCCGACGCCGTGATCATCGACGCCGTGGGCTACAAGCGGATCTGGCCGGGTGAGCCCCTGCGACTGGGCCGCGTGTTCGAGATGAACGACCGCCGGGCGGTGATCGTGGGGATCACCATGGCGAGCAAGACGTTCCAGAGCTTCCCGATCATCTACACGCGGTACAGCCAGGCGGTGCTCTTCGCGCCGCGCGAGCGCAAAGTGCTCTCGTTCGTACTCGCCGACCCGTCTCCCGGCGTACCTGCCGAGGAGGTCTGCCGGCAGATCGAGGCGCAGACGGGCCTCCAGGCCCTGACTCGGCAGCAGTTCACTTGGAAGACGATCCGCTACTACCTGCAGAAGACCGGCATTCCCATCAATTTCGGCATCACCGTGTTTCTGGGCTTCCTCGTCGGCACGGCGATCGCAGGGCAGACGTTCTATCTGTTCACGGTGGAAAACATCCGTCAGTTCGGAGCGCTCAAGGCGATGGGCACGAGCAACTGGACGATCCTCTGCATGGTGTTGTTCCAGGCGATCCAGGTCGGCATCGTGGGCTACGGCGTGGGCGTGGGGCTGGCCGCTCTCTTCGGCGTGGCCACGAAGGGCTTCGGCCGGCTGTCGTTCTTCATGCCCTGGCAGGTGCTCGCGATCACCGGCGCCGCCGTGTTCGTGATCGTGCTGCTCGCGAGCCTGCTCTCGATCCGCAAGGTGCTGGTCGTCGATCCGGCCATCGTATTTCGGGGGTAATCGATGGCACTGCAACAGGTCGATCCCGCACTCGCCGTGCATTGCCGGGGCGTCACGAAGGATTTCGGCACGGGCGATTCGCTCACGCGGGCGCTCCGCGGCGTGGATCTCGACGTGCCCTACGGCGAACTCTTGATGCTCGTGGGGCCCAGCGGCTGCGGCAAGACGACGCTCGTATCGATCGTCGCCGGAACGCTCGAGCCGACCGATGGCGAGGTCGTCGTACTCGGCAATGATCTCGCAGTGATGTCGAACGGCCGCAAGGTGCGGTTCCGCCGCGACAACGTGGGCTTCGTGTTCCAGGCCTACAACCTGCTCCCCGCGCTCACCGCGGCCGAGAATGCCGCCGTGCCGCTTCTGATCGCCGGCTGGGGCCGGGCCGCAGCCGTCGAGGCCGCCAGTGACGTGCTCGACAAACTCGGCCTCGGCGACCGGCTCACGAATCTCCCCACCGAGCTTTCCGGCGGCCAGCAACAGCGGGTGGCGATCGCACGGGCGCTCGTGCACGAGCCGCGACTCCTGGTCTGCGACGAGCCGACGAGCGCGCTCGATGCCGAAAACGGCCGGATCACGATGGAGCTCATTCAACGGATCGCGGTGCAGCCCGACCGCGCGGTGATCGTGGTCACCCACGATTCGCGGGTCTATTCGTTCGCCGACCGAATCGCCTCGATGGAGGACGGCCGGATCGAGTCGGTCGCGTCCGGCCCCCACACGGCGCCCGCCTGAGGAGAGGGACGGGAGCGATTTTCGCGGCGAAAATCGCTCCCGTCCCTGTTTGCACCTTGTTTCCCGTACGATACGCGGCATGGCCACGGCACATTCCGACGCATCCGCTCCCGCGTCCCCGGCGCCCCGCCGGCTCAAGCGGCGGCGCACGGCCGCTGATTTCGTCACGCAGGTGGTGCTGCCGCTCGTGGCGCTGGGGCTGCTCGGCTTCGCGGGCTGGTTCGTCTGGAAGAACCGTGTCGTGGTGGGGAATCCGTCACCGCCGATCGCCCCGGCCCACAATCCGTTTCCCGATTCGGTCGCCGCGGCCGGGGTCGTCGAGGCCCAGACGGAAAACATCGCCGTCGGCTCCTCGCTCCCGGGCGTCGTGGTCGAAGTGCTCGTGAAGGTTGACGACGAAGTGCAGCCGGGCACGCCGCTCTTTCGACTCGACGACCGGGAACTGCGCGGTGATCTGGCCGTAAAGCGGGCGTCGGTCTCGCAGGCGAAGAGCGAGCTCCTGCGGCTCGAAGCGGAGCCGCGGCAGGAAAAAATTCCCGTCGTGGCGGCACAAGTCAACGAAGCTCGGGCCGTGGTGGCTCGTGAGACCGACGCCCTGCGACGCACCGAGGACACGTTCGCCCGCAAGGTGACGACGGAGCAGGAGCTGATCGCCCGCCGCGAGGCCCTGGCGGCGGCCCAGGCCGCGCTCGAAAAGACCGAGGCGGATCTCAATCTGCTCAAGGCCGGGTCGTGGGAATACGACTGTGACGTGGCGCGGGCCGGCGTGGCCACCGCCGAGGCGGAGGTGGCCAAGATCCAAACGAATCTCGACCGGCTCATCGTTCGCTCGCTGGTGGCCGGCCGGATTCTCCAGGTCAACGTCCGCCCTGGTGAGTTCGTCGGCACGCCGCCTGGTCAGGCGCTCGTCGTGGTGGGCAACATCGACCGGCTCCACGTCCGCGTCGATATCGACGAGTTCGACATCGCCCGGTTCGACAGCCGGTCGGCTGCGTCGGCCGTGCCCCGGGGCAGCCTCCAGGAACGCTATCCGCTCACGTTCGTGCGCATCGAGCCATTCGTGGTGCCCAAGAAGTCACTCACCGGCGACAACACGGAGCGGGTCGACACGCGCGTCCTCCAGGTGATCTACGAGTGCGATCCCACGGGGCGGCCGCCCCTGTTCGTGGGCCAGCAGCTCGAAGTGTTCATCGAGGCTCCGGTCCGCTGAGGCAGGGCAGCTCGGACGGCATTTTCCGCAGGTTTCCCCGCGAAAATGTGTCTTGCCCGCACGTGCTGCGGCTGGGACAGTCTTGGCCCCCTATGCCATCGACAGGCCTCCAATTGCGCGATGCAGCGATGCGGCGACCGCTCCGGCGGTGCGCCTGTGTGCTCGCGGTCTTATGCGCGGTCTTTTCCGCGGTGGAATGCGGGCCGGGGGCTGCATCCGCCGCGGAGCCGCCCGTCTCGGCAGGCTCCACAGAGCCGCTCACCAGACCGGCGCCCGCCGACGCGGGCGGAATGTTTCTCCAGAGCGACAATGGCGCGGTCCTGTGGCGGCAGACGGTGGCGACCGTCTCCGCTGACTGGCCGGTCGTCCGCGTCGTGGAGCCCGACTGGGCTGCAGTGCCTCCGCGCGAGGGCCTCATCGAGTCAGCGTGGGTCGAGCCGCCTGCGGCGCGCTCCGCGTCTGGCGGGCTGCCGGTGACCGCGCAAGCGTGGCCGCCCCAGCGTCAACGCGTCGTCGTGCGGGTCATGCCGGCGGTGCAGGGGGCCTGGATCGACGCGATCGTCGAGACGCAGTCGATCACCGATCTGGCCACCGGGCAGGGGCCGGGCAGCGTGACGCTCACGGGCGGATGGCAGACCGACGCGGCCCCCGGCAGCACGGCGAACATCACCACGCTCCTCGCCGCCCGGATGGCGCCGACGAGTGATCCCGTCTACGCGCTGCCGCCGCCCGAGAGCGCGGG
>Ga0214921_10002143_pt1 | contig 32513 bp, 38 predicted proteins | sample LL1505_MetaG_FD_177992 | JGI IMG/M metagenome (GOLD analysis project Ga0214921, IMG submission 177992) | Freshwater microbial communities from Lake Lanier, Atlanta, Georgia, United States - LL-1505 | ecosystem: Environmental > Aquatic > Freshwater > Lake | place: USA: Georgia | collected... | reverse complement strand
AAAAATCGTTTTGATCACGCTACTCAAAAAAAACTCCTACGAGAAAAATATCACAGCAAGCTGACCTTTGCCGCGCAAGGCGGTATGTGGCGAGCAGGACCAGAGCTACTGGCTCTTTTAAAATCTCAGCCTGAAGAAGAAATTGTCATTGAAGATCTCTACGGCACACCTGTTAAAATAAATTCCGTAGCTCTTGAAAATCTAGCTCACAGTCATTGGCAAGAACAAATGAATGCATGGCTGGTTGAACACACAGAACTGTCAAGACAACGATGAGTCGCGGCGCAGTTCTTTTTGCTTTTAACAATGACCGTGTTGATTACATCAGCCAGGCGCAATGGTCTGCTCCCCGTATAAATCGTCACCTTGGTATACCTGTTACTTTGGTCACAGACGTTGCACCTGCAGATACATCAATGTTTGATCAAGTAATCATACGTGAAAGTCGCAGTGGCGGCACAAGAAAATTTGATCACATGAACGCAGATTCGTCAGCCACTTGGTTTAATCGTGGGCGGTGTCGTGCCTACGATGTCACACCCTACGACGAAACACTGGTGCTAGACACAGATTATATTGTTGCCAGCGACAGATTAAAAGTGCTGTTTGACAGTGGCCAAGATTTAATGTGCCATCGGTATGTACTGGATGTCACTGATCGAAGAAACTTTGCTCACGACACACGATTTGGTGAGGTAGAAATGCCCATGTGGTGGGCCACTGTTTTATATTTTCGCCGAAGCCGTCTAGCAGAAAGTGTGTTTGATATGATGGCCATGATCGAAGACAATTGGTATCATTACAGTCGTCTTTATAAATTCAATGAAGAGCCATATCGCAATGATTATGCAATCAGCATAGCGTTACACACTGTATATGGTCATGTGTTGGATGCAGTGCCTGACATTCCGTGGCCGTTGTTTACCAGCTTTTATGATGTGTATTTAAATCAACTTGACAATGATTCGTTTCAGTTAAATTATGTACGCATGGTAGATAACCAAGCCAAGCATCAGCGCATGATCTTAAAAGACTGCGACTTGCATGTGATGAACAAACCCGACTTAGGAAAAATCTGTGGCAGTAGAATTTGAACGTGGATATCTAATCCTAGCACACAACAATGGCCGTGACGACTACGTAGCCTGTGCTCGAGCATTGGCAAAAAGTCTACGCTGGTGGATGCCTGACTGTAAAATTTGTTTGGTAACAGATGCCAACGAAACAGATCCTGTGTTTGACATTGTAAAGCCATTTCCCTACGGAGATCAGGACCCCACAGGCACATGGAAGTTGGCCAACGACTGGCAAGCATTCCACGCCAGCCCATTTCGCGAAACTATCAAACTAGAAGCAGACATGGTAATCACTGGAGATATTTCTCATTGGTGGTCATGGTTTGAACATAGAGATGTTGTTGTGAGTCGAGGCATACGAAACTATCTCAATCAGGTCAGTCATTGTCGAGCATATCGCAGACTGTTTGACGACAACAACCTGCCGGATGTTTACAATGCTATCACATACTGGAGATTGAGTCGCACTGCTTCAGAGTTTTTTCAGTTGGTCAAACAATTTTTTGAAAATTGGTCAACAGTTAGACAAACGCTAAAATACTGCGATTCAATTCCTGCCAACACTGATATGATCTATGCCATTGCAGCCAAGTATATGGGTGTGGAACAAGTGACCTTGCCCGATGCATGGCCCAGCATGATTCATATGAAGCCAGCAGTAAACTATCTTAAAACAGATGCTCGTCCTTGGACTGATGAATTTGTTTGGGAACTGGTTGGAGGACAAGTTAGAATTAACACAGTAGCACAACAGTGGCCAGTGCATTACCACGAAAAAACATTTGCACACGAATTGGAGAAACACTATGGACAGCTTTTGGCAAGCCGTAACTGAACACAACTGGGAACAACCCCAAGTAAAAATAGAGTTTCGTTTGTATTATGACAAACATGGCAATGTCGTTTGCTATAGCATGGAAGACTTGCCTGGCAATTACATAGCAATTGATAGGATTACGTTTGAGCAAACTCGATTTGATATAAAAGTCAAAGACGGTAAGATAATCAAAGTAAGTAATCCAGCCAGTTGGAAATTGTTTCCTACCAACACAGAAACCATGCACAGATGTCATCCTGATGATGTCTGCATTGTAGTTCCTAAAGAATATGAAACACCACATTATTGGGAAGTGAAAACAACACATGACGCAGATTGACATAGCAGATTTAGATTGCATTTATCTTTCGTACGATGAACCACAGAAGGAAGAATTCTGGGTACGAATCAAAAACATGGTTCCTTGGGCCAAACGTGTAGACGGAGTCAAAGGGTCAGATGCCGCGCACAAAGCAGCCGCAGATGCCAGTGAAACAGAAAGATTTATTTTGATTGATGGTGATAACTTACCACAAGAAAACTTTTTTAATTTGACTCTCGAGTATCCCGATGAAAGTTGGGAAAAAGCTGTGTTTCGTTGGCGTGCCCGTAATCATATCAATGGATTGATGTATGGAAACGGTGGACTGAGTTCATGGACTCGCGAGTTTGTATGGAACATGAAAACTCATGAAGCCACCGATGGCCGCACAGAAACCGAAGTAGAATTTTGTTTTGATCCCTTGTATTGGCCCATGTACGATTGCTACTCTACCACATATCCCAACGGGTCGCCTTTCCATGCATGGCGAGCAGGATTCCGCGAAGGAGTTAAGATGTGCTTGGATCGGGGTCGCAAACCCACTGTAAGCGAATTCAAAGATCGTGTACACAAACGTAATTTTGATCATCTCTCTATCTGGCACAATGTGGGCTGTGATGTTGAAAATGGATTTTGGGCCATTGCCGGAGCTCGACAGGGTACATTCATGACCATGCTCAGTGAGTGGGATCATAAAGAAGTACAGAATTTTGATTGTTTAAAAAATATTTGGGAAGCAGTGGCAGCTCCTAGAGAGCCTGGAGAGTTAATCGATCAGTATCACGAGCCGTTGAGTACACAACTAGGCTTGCCCATGGCATTTATGCCTCCGTTCCAAAGTGCATTTTTTAAAGATCACTATCGTAGCAATTGGCACAACCGTGGTGTAATGACCAGAGAGATTGATGTCATCCGGAGCCAAGAAGGATGGTAAACAACAAGGGCGACGAAGTAACATCGGACTTTAAATCTAAGTTTCTCAGCGATGCTGAAATAATCAAAGAAAAATTAGATTCTGTAAGCCCTAGCCTTTGTTTGGCCAAATGGAAACAGGTCAGCTTACATTTAACCACAGGTCATACCAACTCCTGTTACCATCCGCCCTTGCATAAAATTCGCATTGAAGATATACAACGATCACCGTCAGGTATACACAACACTGAACATAAAAAACAACAAAGAAAAATGATGTTGGATGGCACACGTCCCAGCGAGTGCAGTTATTGTTGGACCATGGAAGACAATGGCAAACTCAGCGACAGACACTACCGATCAGGTGAATCCTGGGCGGCAAAAGATTTTGATATCATAGTAAACAGCACAGGAGATGAAGATGCTTTACCCAGTTACGTTGAAGTTAATTTTAGTAATGCTTGCAATCTTAAATGTAGTTACTGTAGTCCACAGTTTAGTAGTTCTTGGGGACAGGAAGCCGAACGTTGGGGTGCTTTCCCAACTAGTGTACCTCACAATGCCCCTGAGTATTTTGTTGGTGAGCGTCGCCCTATACCTGCCCGAGATGATAACCCATATCTTGACGCATTTTGGAATTGGTGGCCTACCTTATATCCAGAACTAGAACACTTCCGTATGACAGGTGGTGAGCCAATGATGGATAAAAATACCTACAAGGTATTTGACTATGTGTTGGACAATCACAATCCACGTCTGCATCTCAATGTTACATCAAATTTTTCTGTAGAAGAAAAGTTATGGCAGAAATACAAAGCCTATGTCAAACAGTTATGTGAAGGCGAGCGCATTGAACACTTTATGCAGTATGTCAGCGTGGATGCTTGGGGAGCTCGATCTGAATATATCCGTGATGGATTAGATTTTGATTTACTATGGAGTCGAGTCAACGAATTTCTTACAGAAATTCCTGGACGTAGTTCTGTAACTTTTATTGTGACAATGAATAATTTGTCAGTGACTAGTTTACAAGAACTTATGTCCGGAATACTTGAGCTAAGACAAACACATTCAAAGACTTATCAACGTATTTGGTTTGATACTCCTGTGTTGCGTACTCCCTCATGGCAAAGTCTACAGTTGTTACCTGAAAGTTATGCAGATAAACTACAAGAAACTCTGACTTGGATGTCAGCAAATCTTGAAACAGAAGCCACAAGATTTAAAGGATTCAAGGACTACGAACTAAACAGACTGGATAGAGACATCGCCTGGATGAGAAATGGGCAACAGTTAGATCCTAACTATGTCAAACAACAACAGGCAGATTTTTATAGATTTTTCAGCGAGCATGATCGCCGTAGACAAACTGATTTCCTAAAAACGTTCCCTGAGATGACGGAATGGTGGACACAATGCAAGTATCATGCAAATCATAATTGAACCAGGGCTGGCTTTAAATTATCTCAAAGATGACAGCGAAATACTGTCAGGACACTTGGCTATCACACCAGATATCTATGTGGTCAGTTTAAAAACTTTCGTCCAACAATGGCCTAGAATTTGTGACATGCTGGAAAATGGCGGGAGAGTCATAATTGAAAAAACGGATGAAAGTGTGATCACCCAGTGGCATGTGGCATCTAGCCCACACTATATTACTAGAATGCGTTCGGGACAGATAAGATGGATAACAGGCGGTGATGCTCCTGAAGGCATAGTGAACTTAAATTCAGAGCATTTTTTATCTGCAACCATTGGCAGTCAGCCCTACGGAATCCCACTGTTAGACTACAAACACTATCATAGACCTTATACTTTTTTGTTTACCAATCGCAAAGTACGTCCGCACCGTAGGTATCTTATTCATCGCCTGGAGCAACAAGGACTATTTAAAAATGCACTATGGTGCAACCACGAAGGACACGACACTTGGGGCCATCCGGATTTTAATATCAATTACACTGATGAAAACGTTCCAGTACAACCTTTACCGCAGGGCTATGATCCTGAGCAACTACCGGCTTGGGTAGATGGTATTGTAGTAAGAGAACAATATCTTGACACATGGTTTAGTCTGGTATCTGAAACAGTGTTTGAATCCCCTGCCAGTTTTAGAACTGAAAAATTCTATAAACCCGTACTAGCAGGACATCCATTTATAGTATGCGCCAACACAGGATTTTATCGCGACTTACACAACCTTGGATTTAGATCATTTAATCACTTGATTGATGAGAGCTTTGATGTTATAATAAATGGTAAAGACCGCATTGATCGTCTGGTAGACACTGTGAAATGGTTATGCCAACAAAATCTAGCGGAATTCTGGCAAGCCGCTAGAGAAGTGTGTTTATACAACCAGCACCGAGCTTTAGAACTACATAATAGCCAGCACCAAAATTTTACGCAACAATTGAAAGATTTCATGCATGCCTAGACTAGACAACGAAACTGATCTTGAATACAAACGCAGAGTAATTGATATCAAGTCAGAATCATTCTGCGGAGCCAAATGGTACAATGCTACTATATGGTTGGGATCTGGCATGACCACAAGTTGCCACCATCCCTTGCCGCACAAAGTGTCAGTGGAAGAAGTCGAAGCAAATCCTAAAGCATTGCACAACACTCCCAAGAAGAAACAAGAACGTGAGCAAATGCAACGAGGCGAACGTCCACCGGGTTGTGAATATTGTTGGAAAATCGAAGACATAGGTCGCGACAATGTTTCAGACCGTGTGTACAAAACTGTGCTGTATTCTGATAAGGATCTTGACGATGCATACCATACTCCAGCGGGCCAAGACGTGGATTTACAAACCTTGGAAATTGCCTTTGATAGGACTTGTCAATTCGCTTGCTCTTATTGTAATCCTGCTTTTAGTAGCACATGGGTTCGGGATATTAAACAACACGGTCCTTACACTGGTCTGGTATCAGATGGCCGTAATCATTTTACTCACGCTCATGACAGCAGTCAGCTGTATACACTCAATGATCGGAATCCTTATGTGGACGCATTTTTTGCTTGGTGGGATTCAGACCTCCACAGAACACTCAAAGAACTAAGGATCACTGGTGGTGAACCTTTGATGTCGGGCTATACTTGGAAACTGCTAGATTGGTTTAAAAACAATCGTGGCAAAAGTTCTACACGCCTGGCAATCAATTCAAATCTTGGAATGCCAACAGAAGATGTTGTAAAATTGTTGGATCGTGCTGATGGTGTATCGTTGGATTTGTATACCTCAAACGAAAGCATGACTGATCATGCTGAATACATCCGCGATGGTTTAAACTGGAAACAATGGATGATCAACATGCACATGTTGGCTGACAGCGGACGTCTACGAGGACTACATGTGATGTGTACTATCAATGCTCTGTGTCTTGAATCATTGCCAGAGTTTTTAGACCACATGATGTTGTTTAAGCAACAGTATGGCAGAGATTTTCCAACTTTTACTTTGAACATTTTGCGCTTTCCTAGTTTTCAATCACCATTGATATTGCCCGATGACATCCGTCAAGAACGTGGCAATAAATTACAACAGTGGTATGATGCCAACAAAGACAGCACACTACTACACCAAATGGAAATCAATCAGGTACAAAGATTGATTGACTATCTTGATGTAGTTAAAACACCGCACTCGGACACATTTGATCGTGCGAGTTTACACAACGATTTTAAGAAGTTTCATGAACAGTATGATCAACGTCGTGGAAAAGATTTTTGCAAGACATTTCCTGCGTTGGCAGATTGGTATAACACATTATGACTAGCCCAGAACGAAAACTAAACAATTACGATTGGAACGATCGCAAACCAGTTTACATTGATGTAGAAGAATTGTCAGATATTCAACAACATCGACTCATGGAGAGTAAACATTTTTGCATGATTCCTTGGATACACATGCATGGATATCCTGACGGTCGTGCATATCCTTGTTGCCTTGGGGAAGAAGTACACCCCATTGGCAATCTCAAAACACACACTATCAAAGAAATCTGGAATCAATCAGACTATCGAGAAATGCGTAAAAACATGCTGGCAGACCAACCCAGTCGTCAGTGTGTGCGATGTTATGAACAAGAAGATGCTGGATTTGCCAGCATGCGAAATAACTCTAATAGACATTTTGGCCATCATATCCAAGATGTTGACATTACCTTGCCCGATGGTACACATCCTGAGTTTGAAATACGATATTGGGACATACGTTTTAGTAATATTTGTAATCTCAAATGTCGTAGTTGTGGAAGCATATTTTCTAGTCGTTGGTACGATGATGATGTCAAACTACACGGCAAACCATTCCGACCTCGTGTGCAGTATGCTGGCAAAACAGAACTAGATATTTGGGAACAGATGCAAGAACACATTCCTCATCTAGAACAGATCTACTTTGCCGGCGGCGAACCTTTGATCATGGAAGAACACAATCGCATTTTAAAAATGTTGATTGAAACAGGTAATACCGGCGTTCGACTGATATACAATACCAATTTGACTGAGCTTAAATTTAAAAAAGAAAGTGTACTTGAGTTATGGAAGCAATTTCCACAAGTTTGTGTTGCGGCCAGTCTTGACGACATGGGCGAACGTGCTGGAATTATACGCTCTGGAACAGTATGGTCTGAAGTAGAACAAAACATACGAGATTTAAAACGCGAATGCCCACACATAGATTTTATGATCAGTCCCACACTGAGTGTGATGAATATTTGGAATTTTTGCGAATTCCATCGGTACATGGTAGATCAAGGATTTATTCGTCCAGGTGATATGAATTTAAACATATTGCAAGGTCCACAGGAATACCGCATTGACATTTTACCAATGGATATCAAACTAAAGCTCAAAGAAAAGTTTGAACGTCATCTAGAATGGTTGAGACCGTTGGATCATTTAAATCGTGCCACAGGCGGATTTGAAGCAGCCATACAGTTTATGATGGCACAAGACCGCACTGATATGTTGGCACAGTTTTGGAAAATTTCTACAGACTTAGACTGGAGTCGCAACGAAAGTATCTTAAAGATTGTTCCTGAACTCAAAGAGATATCAAAATATAAACCTGAAGGATTAAGAGAATGAACATTCCACACGACTCATTTTGTGTGTTGCCTTGGCTGAGTCTTGAGGCCAGCCCTATAGGAACTGTGCGCCCTTGCTGTCTAGCCCTTGAAGAGATCAAAGACAACAACGGCGACAAATTTAAATTGCAAACAAGCACTTTTATTGAAATCCAAAACAGCGACCATATGAAGAAACTGCGGGCAGAATTTCTTGATGGTAAAAAACCACAGACATGCAAACGATGCTGGGATGAAGAACGATCTGGACGTACCAGTAAGCGTATGCACACACTGGATCGACTCAAGGACATGGTTGACCAAAACATTTCTTGGTCAGCAGATGCCAAACCTCTATTGTTCTTAGATCTCAAGCTGGGCAATATTTGCAATCTTAAATGTCGTATCTGTGGATCATGGTCGTCAAGCACCTATGCCGCAGAAGATTTAAATTTCTTCACTACTCCTGAACTTAAAAAACAAAGTTTTAGCTATCAGATGTTGAAAGACGGTGCCTGGCCTAGAGAGAACAGCCAATTCTGGGCAGAACTAGAAAATACTCTGACTGACATACGCTATATTGAATTCACTGGCGGCGAACCATTCATGATCCAGGAACACTTTGATCTGCTGAAGCGACTAGTAGACAAAGGTCTGGCCGGACAGATTGAAATACATTACAACACCAATGGCACACAATGGCCTGAGGGTGCTGAAGAAATTTGGCAACACTTTAAAAATGTAGAAATTGCATTCAGCATTGATGATGTGGGCGAAAGATTTGAATACCAACGGTCCAATGCTGTTTGGAGTGAAGTACAAAATAACATTGCTAGATTCATAGCACTACGTCATAAACTGTCAAACATACGATTACAGATTTGTTGCACGGTGAATGTATTCAATGTTTACTATCTCAACGATGTAGCTCGTTGGATTTATGGATTGACTTTTGATTTTGTCTATTGGAATGTACTGCATGATCAATATTATTTCAGTATCGGAACCTTGCCCGACAATGCCAAGCAAGCTATTGAACAGCACCTAAGATCACAATCATGGCCAGAAAAGTGCCGCACTGAAATTGACGGTATCATTGACTTTATGAACAAAGGCAACAGTCTTGATGGTAAACTTTTAAAAATGCACGCCAAAGAATTAGACTTTAAGAGAAATCAAAGTTTATCTCAGGTAGCGCCAGAGTTGGCCGCTCTCATTGACTACGACAAAGATGAATAAAATAACCATTGTGATGTTACCAGAGTACGTGAGTGCATTCGTTATGAAACACTTACGGCCGGTATTCTCTCGATGGTTTGATTTTGTCCCCTATGATTCTGGCAAAACATACAGTAGAGATTGTGTGTTTGTCACGCATCATGACAAGGACCAAACTCTGGCAGAACAGCTATGGCAACAAGGATTCAAAGTAGCAGTAGAAGAACTTTGGGAATACCCAAGACTGCATCCGCACTATTATACAATCAATTGTGCAAAATGGTTTTGGTTCAACGAAGCTTTTTGGTACATGTCTTTGGGATACGATCGATATTATCCAACAAGAACATTTTCTAAATTGGCGTTAATGCCCATGGGCAGGCGCCGCCCGTTTAGAGATCAGATCATTGAACGTTTGGATCCTATGTTAGACTTGTTTGTATGGAGTTATCATGACCGCATGTTACCTGATGATCTGCCACTGGAAAAAAGAGAGCCTGGTGACAGAATTGCTTGGCAACGACATTTCAACCCTGAGTGGTATGACAGTACCAGTTTCAGCTTGGTTGTAGAGACTCAAGTAACTGGAGAAAATTTCATCACTGAAAAAACCTGGAAACCCATTGCATACATGCACCCATTCATGGTAATTGGTCCAAACGGAACGCTGAAAAATTTGAAATCCTGGGGATTTGAAACCTACGATAATCTGTTTGACGAAAGTTATGATGCCATTGATTTTGACAAAGGTAAATTAGACGTCATTGTTAATAACATTAAATACTTCCAACCTTCAGTTTACGATGATGAAACCAGGGATCGTACAGCCTTTAACAAGAATAGATTTTTTAGCACACACATTATGCAAACACAAATAAAGAAAGACATCGTTGATCCGTTACAGGAGTTTATCAATGAGTAAACCAGAAACACTATGCATGGCGCCGTGGACTCACACTTATCTAAGTCCACAGACCGAGAGGCGCATGTGTTGTGCTAGTCGCGAGCCTGCACAGAACTTTGAACAATACATTGATACTGCGGCTGGAACGGGGAAATATATTCCAATTACGCTAGAGGAACATTGGAATTCAGAGCACATGAAAAGTGTGCGTCGGCGTATGATGGCAGGGGAAGTATTACCCGAATGTGAAGTTTGTAACGAGAAATTATTAAACACTGATGTCTACCGTAGTTACTTTTGGGGACTGTTTAATTACAAATACACAGAAGCTATGAACAATACTCGCGAAGACGGATTCACTACAATGAAGCCCGTGAGTTGGGATTATAGATTCACCAACTTGTGTAATTTTAAGTGTCGTATGTGCGGAGACATGCTGTCAAGTGCTTGGGAAACTGAGGAAAAACGACATGATATGATCGATTGGACTAATCCTAAAAACAATTGGATGCGTCCTGATGTCAAGCGTGAAATCACGCAGTTCCAAGATACACAGATAGAAGCAGAATTTTCTCAAGCGGTGGAAGAACATCGTATTGAAGAAATTTATTGGGTCGGTGGCGAACCATTGATGTATGAACAGCATTGGCGCTACATGAAAAGAATTATTGAATTAGGTGATGGAGATAAACTATTTGCTAGATATAACACTAACCTCAGCCGTGTGGTACACGGTGATTGCGATCTTTATTTACATTTGCTGGGTCGTGTACGCGATTGGCAAATCTGCGCAAGCATCGACGGAACAGGAAAAATTGGAGAATACATCCGCACAGGATTGGCCTATCCATCCTGGCTTTTGAATTTCAAACGTGGCCTGGAAATCGCAAAACGTCGTCGTCAGATGCGTATTGATTTCACATTGACTTTACCTGGATTGTTTGAAGTAGAGAACATACAACAATTAGCCAATGAACTAGGAGTAGACATATTGGCCAAAGTGGTTTTTTCTTTTGGTCCAGATATTATATTAAGCCCGTTGGCACTGCCCAGAGAAATCCTAAATCGAAAAGTTGATGAGCTTGTGCCGATGACACGTGGCGCATTGCGAGATGTTTTACTGCAACTTAAAAATAGACCTAATTTTGAAGAACAATGGCCCGACGAATACCAAGCTGGACTTGCACGAGGCAAAGGTCGTGTGTTAAAATTAGAACAAATAAGGAACGATTCGTTCACAATGAACGACATATTATCAACAGATGCAGACATATACCGCTGGTGGCAAGATATTAGACCGGATAACCATTGAATTAAAAAATAGGAAAACGCAAGAGCTATTTCCTGTGCAGATCAATGTGTTTGATAATTCGTTGAGTCGTAAATGGCTCACAGCTCTCAATGACCTGTTACGCAACAATTATCATCTAGAAAAAAATTATTGTTTTTTTGGCTTTGTCAATCATGAACGCAATGGTTGGTATATGTTAAATCAAGTAAATCGTAGCATCGATGCCATTAACAAAGCCAATCTTGGTTATCAAATTGACGATTATTTTGACATGAGCAATACCATGACAGATGATCCTGTTGACGGTCGCACAGCTGGTAGAAATATACGCCAGGAGAAACTCAATTGGCTACATCGATATTTTGAAGATTTGCAAGGAGTCAGTGGTGCTCCCAAAGAATATTACTTGCGAGCCAATGCAGAAACACGCTGGCATATTAGACAGTTAAACTTGCTGTGCCACGAGTTTGAATCATGGGCATTGAGTTACCGTAAAGAGATAGAAGCACCCGAATGGCAGCGACCCAGTCAACTCATGTGTTGGCTCAATGCTCCACGCTTTACACTAGATGAAGAAGATTATGAGCTGTTTGGAATTGAAACAATCAATCGACCCTTGGGCGGTGTGTTTGTTGGCGTAAACAAAGCCGTAGGAAAACACCATTGGGAAGTATTTCAAGACGAGGGTAGAGACAGTCGTGTGGGCGAATTAGTGTCAACTACGTTGCGCAGTCAAACAGAAGCCGCTGGAGATTTTGACATAGAATGGGCAAATAATCCCAGCAAGTTTGAATGGCAAAAAATACGTTTACTGGAATTTCGTGAATGGTTAACAGCAAATGGATTTGACCCTGGCGATCCTGCATTGACTATTGGACACCCACAGATTGGTCAAGTTGATATTGAAAATACGTTTGGCACAGATGATTATCAAGCTATCTGGAAATGCCTAAATACACATCTCGATGTGTATAGTATAAAGACCAGTGATGCTCGCGCAGTTTATGACTATTGTTGGAGTGACTCGGACTACACACAGAAACAGATCAACATCATAGGAGGCCAACAATGAAATGGTTACGCAACTTGATCAACAGGATCAAACTTGAAATACGTTATCGTAAAAAACTAAAAGAACTTCGCAAAAGAGATCCTTTTATATACAAATGAAACACATACTTGGTATCAGTGCAGGGTTCCATGATGCGGCAGCCACAGTCATCAACTCAGATGGTGAAATAGTCTTTGCCGGCCACTCAGAACGATATAGTAAAAAGAAAAACGATCCCGCTATCGCTCCTGGACTGCTCAAAGAACTGTGTGAGTGGGAATACGACACAGTGGCTTTCTACGAACGTCCTTGGATGCATAACATACAGCAAGTATTGTCTGGGCAACGCACCTTTGGACCATGGACCACACGCGGTGCATTGAAAAAACATCTTGGTTCTTGGTATCAAACTCCAGCCCGTCGAGAAGTCAGTGCTAGCCACCATCTCAGTCATGCGGCTGCAGGGTTCCAAACATCATCGTTTGATCGTGCTGTGGTAGTGATCATTGATGCCATCGGTGAGTTAGATACCATCAGCATCTATCGTGCCAGCTATGACAACAAGGGACAGGCACGATATCAAAGAGTATGGCGCCAGAGTTATCCACATTCAATTGGATTGTTTTACAGTGCTATGACTGATCGTGTGGGTCTACGGCCCATGGATGAAGAATACATTACCATGGGCATGGCCGCCTGGGGCAAAGATAGTTGGTATCAAGTCTTGAGCAATCGTGTGGTCAAAGATTATAAAGATATCATACTCAATGAAAACTTTCACATAGGTGTCGACACAACATTTTTAGAATCAGCTTCCAATGAAGACATTGCCTGCGCCGCACAGTTAGTGGCTGAAGATCTTATAATGAGTGTAATGAAGAAGGCTAGAGAACTAACAGGCGAAACCAATCTAGTTTACATGGGCGGAGTGGCACTTAACTGTCTGGCCAATAGAAACTTGGGAGAGATTTATGAAAATATTTGGATCATGCCTTGCCCTGGCGATGCTGGGAGCAGCCTTGGTGCTGCCGCTCTGGCTCATGGGGGTAGAATTAACTGGACCGATCCTTACCTTGGCTATGATATACCTGGTCCTTATCCTGTTGTGGAGCTTGTGGATAGGTTACTTGCTGAACAGATTGTGGGAGTGGCAAGTGGGAGAGCTGAGTTCGGCCCCCGCGCACTCGGAAACCGTAGCCTCCTTGCGGACCCTAGAGGCGGCGAGATTAAGGAACGAGTCAATGAAATCAAACGCCGACAGAAATTCCGGCCCTTTGCACCTGTGATATTGGAAGAATGTGTCAACGACTATTTTGAAATGCCTCCAGGATACTCTACCAGTCCGTATATGCAGGTAGTGGCACGTTGTAGACATCCAGATCATTTTCCAGCTATTATACACGTAGATGGAACCAGTCGTGTACAAACAGTAAGTCGAGATTGTGGATCAGGCATTAGACAACTACTAGAAGCATGGTATGTCAAAACAGGATGCCCTATGTTGCTGAATACCAGTTTAAACATACGCGGTGAGCCCATGGTCAACGATTGCGGAGATGCATATCGTTTTGAAAAACTCTACGGAGTAAAGGTCTGTAGTTAGATGGATCAGCCTCGTTGCTACGTGATCGCGCACCCAACATCCACAGTAGTTAGTGATTGTACAGCAAGTCTTAAAAAACACAAGTGGGCATTTGAAGTTTTTCCAGCCGTGAATGGCCACACAGTTACAGAACAAACATGGCGATCAATTGGTGTACAACTGTCTTTGGATGGAAAAATGTCACGCAGACCAGGAGCGCAAGGTTGTTGGATGAGTCACTGGCGTTTGTGGAATCGCTGTGTAGAAACCAACCAGCCTGTGATTGTCTTGGAACATGATGCTGTGGTAACAGCGCCTTGGCCCACAGATTTAGTCATTGAACCAACTCTTGTAAAACTTTACACAACTGCAGAATGCAAAGTTAACCCAGCATTTGGTCTTTGGAGCAAAGGATCTTATGCGTATACCCTAACACCTGCACAAGCACGAAGTTTGATCAATCACGCTCGTGCCAATAGTGCGCAAGCCGTGGATAAACATCTAGGTGAGAAGGTAGTGTCTTGGGCGTTTCATTCCACTGACTTGGTTGTACTTAACCCACGTAGGGGTAAAAGCACAACGTCATCAAAGATAAGTTTCTAGTCCACCGCGACGACGGATGTCTTGAGTACAGCAACTTACGCCGCCATCCCAAAAATAACTGTGTCGTAGTTCAGCAATGATAGGATTGATTTTGTGCTTGGCACAGAAATCAAACACTTGTTTGTTGTAGGCAGAAAAAATAACATTCTCTTCGTCCAACACCAAACAGTTGACATCAAACACAGTTTCGCTGACAAATCCAGTCCACTTGTTTAAGTAGTTGTCAACAAATGCAGAAAATTCTGGAGTAGGTGTTTGCCCTTGCACATACCAACGTCCGTTGAAGTTTTCTTCTTTGAACTTACCCACTTCCATGGCTGCCCAGATTGAGCTGTCCCATATCTTACACACATCCCAGCCTGGAAAATCTCCAGCAAGGTCAAGATTGACATCGTGCTTGCTTGATAGTATGACGCCAGGTTTAAGAATAGCAAACACAGCATCACCGTGTCCGTCTGTGACAGCTTCGTGTATGCGATAGTCTTCGCCTAGTACATTGTCTATGATCCAACGAGTTTGTTCTGGTTTTAAAAAATCTGAATTATCAAAGAATACATCACGACCTACCCTGACAATACAACTGGCTGATGCGCCATTTAATATGCAATTTTCGTCCCAGGTAGCACCGTGAGGGTTAATAACTTGATCATTGTAATCTTTACAGACGGTATTGAGTTCCTCAACTGGAAGAACTCGTAGTAATTTTTGACCCAAGGTGATTTGCCAATCCCTAGGAGTCAACGGAGGCAATGGAGCACCAAAGCCTTGAGTTTGCCATTGCTGAAATGTATCCTTGGATGGCAAGTCTGGACGCCTAACTGTGGCTCCATAGGTTTCGATGACTCGTTGTAGATTGTCTAAATCTTCTTTGGTTTCAAACAAGATCTGCTGTAGTTGATTACGGACCTGTGGATCTTCAATGAAATCAAAATAATCTGGATCATAGGCACGTCCTACAATGACTTCTTCAAGCGGTTGCCAGCTAGTATAACTGTTTACTAATGGTTGCATAATTTTGTGTTCTTTCAAGTAAGCTATTTAAACGCTGGGCTTTGGGTGCCAAAAATAACTGCTGGTTGTGTAGCAAGTCATCCTTGCAATTTAAGTAAAGTTGATGAAGATCAACAGTCATCAGTCTTTCAAACTCCTTGCAGGCACAATCCCAGCGTTCGGTATTGTCCTGGATGGAATCATAGCTATGATCAATAACATGGTCAAATGTACGATAGCCCATTTGCCGCAGATGTTGTATAGTACCAACAGCACCAAATATAATAAATGGTTGACAATGTTTAATGGGCTTGAATGTTTTCTCTGTTAAAAATACTCCACCACTTTGGTCACAGTCAAGATGAGTTTCCAATACAACATTAAGATAGCTGTTTTCAAAGTGTTCCATCACAGTTGACGAATATTGATTGTGTTGATCACTGTTCAATTCATCGGCAGCAAACGGGCATTGGGATAAAAAATTGTTTATTTTATCAAACAATCCAACAAAGTTCAAAATACGCACAGGAGATTCCCGCCAATGTTCGCCGGTACTCAGATCGTTGTTATAAGAAAAGTATCCATCTTGATGAAATCCCTGATCCCAAATTCTTGCCATTGTGGCGGCCCTCCACCACTTGTGTGTTCTTACCAATGCAGTGAATTTTTTTAATCTAGGCCTATCGTGAAACTCGATGGGAGCATCGGTGTTTCGTAGTTGATACAAACATTCATCGTCGGCAAAATAATGAAAGCCAGGAATATTTTCTGCCGCAGTATTGGCGCTGACAAATTGTATTACCTCTGTGGTAATTTCGTGTTTTTTTGCCAGTGCGTACAAGTGATCACGGATGCGTTCAGGGTTATCTCCTTCACTGTAGAAGAACCACAGTGTCAACGATTTAGTTCTGAGTTTTTCTCTGATCATAATTGGAATGGTTTCAAACCAATCAACGCCAAAATCAAAATAGCTAACACTGATAGGATACAGTGTTTGTTTGTTGGCCTGAGTCCATTCTACTAGTTGATACGGAATATTATTGTTGTCAAGATATTCTAAAAAATGCACAGGTTCAGAATATGGCCAATTGACACTGAATTGTTTCCACTCCTCGGTCTTTGGCTGTGCTTGCCACTGTGCGGCATTGGGGTAAGGTCGACTGTTTACGATACGGTCAATACAAAATTTTACCATGATCTAATCATGCTGGTTAGTTCTTGCCATAGTAGTTCTTCAAACTCACGACTGTAAAACCAATTAAAATTGTGTTGAACAGTTCTGGCTAGTGATTGTTGTAGGTGTTGTTTTTCACGAATGGACAAACTGTCAAGGTCGCTTAACAACTTTCCAATTTTCAATATCCTAGTGACATCGTCGGCCTCATCATATGACTCGTCCCAAAAGTCACTGAACGTTTTAAATCCATAACTGCGCAAATATTCTAAACTACCTTGACAAGAAACCAATACAAAAGGTTGTTGCATCACTATGGGCTTGAAGGATTTTTCAGTTAGGTGTAGTTTTTTGCCATGGTATACAGTTTCCGTGACCACATGTAATAAACTTTTTTCAGCCAATGCCCACATGTCAATACAATGACTGTTGTTAGCATAGTCAGAGCCAGTGTCAATGCGCAAAGGAAGATCAACATCGGACATTGGTACATTATATTCTAAACACAACTCTGCCACAGTTTTCTTTTCATATGGGCATTGATCAGGAAAGCTCACATAATTATTATACACTAATTTTCTGTTGACCAGTTCACTTAGTAGTTCTAATCTGTGTTTTCTTTTGCCCCCAATGATGTTATTTGGACAAAGAAATGTTTTTTCAATCTGACGATCCTGGAATGGAGGACAAAGAAATGTTCTGTTGTAGCCTCGATACCAATCCAGTGCGGCCCAGGCATGAAAGAAATAATAGTTACTGATCAAGCTATAAGTATCACATGCCCAAGCAACGTCTTCGCTGTTTTTTTCACTGGTGACTAACCGTATAGGACCTTGCCATTTTGGGTCATATACGCTAACGTATTGCTCAAGAAAATTAGAAAAAAGATATCTATGAACAGGTTCCTGATCCCAGAAAACAATTTGTTGTTTGCCAAATTTGTAACCAGGGCCAATCAGATCTTTAAAATCAGTGGAACCAAACGGATCAAACCAATGTATGCCTGTGGTGGGTTGATCTTGCAAAGCCTTGACAAAGATGTTATAATAAATTTCGTCGATACGAATCATGTTTGATATTTTTTACCTAACTAACCCCACTCACTTATTTCCACATGAACGGAAAGCAGATTCCATTGAGCATGCACGTGAAATGAGTCGCACGAGATACTTATGGATTATTGATGGTCACAATGATTATTCTCACTTTGACTGGAGTTGGGAACCGGTTCCTTGGGAGGCCAACCAAATACATGTATGGCCTAGCCAACATCAAGAAAATGGTGGAACATATCTGGTACCAAAAATACCAACCACGGATGTCAACAGAAATCATCCAGTGGTACACAAGATTGGATCCGCGTCACGCATTGGTATAGACCATGGCAACGGACTGTCCATCATGTGCAAGGAAAAAACAAGATACATCTCAGACTATCTTGGTACACTGAGACGTATACTATCCAAGAGCCAGCACGAATATGTATGGATAATCAGTAGCGTATGCGATTACAGTCGTTTTGACTTTACTTGGCATCCTTCAGAATGGCAACAAGACATGTTGCATGTATTTGCCAGTGATGATCAGAAATTTGGTGACACGTTTTATGTTCATGTACCCAGCTTTATGCAAAAAACTTCTGAACTGGCCTTGCTAGAATGGTTTGATACCATACACTTTGTGCCTGACATTTCTGTTCCACGCCGTCCTGTGCCTGTAGTCAAGCATGAGCATGACAGCCAAGTGCCTGCTGTGTGGGCACACGATTTCCAAGATCCTGTGGTGCAGTTTGCACGACATGATGCAGTTGATAATCCTCCAGCTATTAACTTGTGGCGGGAGAAGATGAAGACCATAGTACCACTGACACCAGGTGCTGGGTCTGTACTGGTTCCTAGAGAAGCCAAGAACTATCTTAAAACACAACTCTATGATTACCCCAACATAGACAAAACTTATAAAACGCTAGGAGAAGACTGTCCATTGGATGTTGTGTTTATATCCAATGGTGAAGCCAATGCCGAACGTAATTGGACCACACTACAAGAATCATTGTACATGAAACCCAACAATCTTGTGCGTAGTGATGGAGTAAATGGTCGTGCGGCTGCCTATCATGCCGCGGCTCGTGCATCAACCACTGATTGGTTTTTTGCTGTGTTTGCTAAACTGCGAGTCCGCTCTGAGTTTGATTGGTCGTGGCAACCAGATCGTATGCAACAAGCCAAGCATTATATCTTCCATGCAAAGAATCCTGTGAATGGGTTAGAGTATGGCCACCAAGCCATGATCGCATACAACAAGCGATTGGTGTTGGCCAATCCAGGACGCGGACTGGACTTTACCTTAGACGATGAACATGAAGTGATACCGTTGTTATCAGGAACAGCAGAATATGCTCATAGCAAATGGAGTGCATGGCGTACAGCATTCCGTGAGTGTTTGAAACTCAAAGGTCAGTCAGACGTGGAGAGTCAGTATAGATTGAATCACTGGCTCAGCACCAACAAAGATGGCCAACATATGGTCAATGAAGATTGGAGTCGTTGGGGTGCAGAGGATGCTGTTGAATACTATGAGTCAGTAAACGGCGACTTTGATGCGCTGAAGAAAAGCTATGAGTGGAGTTGGTTGGCCAGCTATGCGTTACTTAAACGCAATCTAACACCTGATCAATAACATACTCAACTTCAAGATCAGTAAGTTCGGGATACAACGGTAAAGTCAATACACGACGGCTCAGTGCTGATGCACAGCTCAAGATATCTGGCCCTTGATACTGACGGAAGGTTCCGAGTTCGTGCAAAGGTTGTACATAGTGTATCCGGGTTTCTATCTTGCGTATGGCAAGATTTTGTTTTAGTATATCTCTATTGTTGATATCTATCACAAACTTGTGATAAGCATGATCATGATAGTTGTCCTGATCTATTAAACAGCGGATGTCTGACTTTTTAAGTCTTTCGCGCCAGTACCCAGCAATTTTTTTTCTGCGTACTTGCCAAGTGTCAATGTGTCGGGCTTTGACCAACATGTGAGCGCAATCTAATTCACTCATCCGACTGTTGGTTCCTGTGTCATTGTGTGTGCTTTTGCCATTGTCTCTCCAAGCACGAATGAAATGCAATATGTCACTGTCATTGGTAACAACAGCACCGCCATTGCCGTAGGCCGGTAGATTCTTCATAGGGTCAAAGCTAATAGCTGATGCTTTGCCAATGCGTTGGCAGTCAGCCGCCAACCAATGTTGTGCGGCATCTTCTACGATGATTTTATCGTGGAGCATCCATTGCCGCCAAGTTGATACGTCGCCCATGTGTGTGATACTGGCTCCGTACAAGCCGACCAACACTATGGCCTGATAACTGACATCAGGAATCTTTTTTATGTCAAACACACCATTGTGGTCGGTGTCAATGAAATGTACATTCCAGCCTGCACGTATAAACGCATTGGCAGTGGCAGCATAGGTAAGACTAGGAATCAATACAGTGGGAGGGTTTGGAGCAACATTGTCTGCGGCGTAGTACTCGGCAATGGCTTCTAGAGCTGACGTACCTGAGTGTACGCACACAGCATATTTGACTCCATTCTTCTTGGCCAACCATGCTTCAAACTCAGCGGTGAAGTTGCCATTCATCAAGATACCACTGCGCAGAACTTCGTCTGTGGCGTCTAGGATCTCCTGACGGAGGTTGTTATACTGTTTTTTTAGACCAGTAAACGGAATGCTTAAGCCACTCATAGTACCTTTGAAAACCTTCCTCTACATCTACTTTGGGGTTGAAATTAAAATCTTTACGTGCGGCATCAATGTTTAGTGCGCCACGACTGGGAAAATCCAAATCACGATCGCGTACTTCTATGGTTCCCTGGCCTACAATTTTAACAGCCAACTGAGCCGCATCCAACAGCGTACGGCTATGACTTTTGGTAATGTTGTAGGTTTTGTTTGCAGTATTATGTCCAAGAGCGGCGGCCACAATACCATCGGCAGCGTCTTCTACATAGGTAAAATCTAAAGTTTCACCAGCACCGTTGACTTTGATTACACCGTTGCGCATGGCAGTCAACAGAAACTTTGAAACAACACGATCTTCAACATCGTATTCTCCGTATACAGCGGAAGGACGAATAATGACATGATCAAAAAAACCACGCCTACTATAATCTCGGACAAGCCATTCTCCTGCAAGTTTCATAATGCCATACTGCCCTTGCGGACTGCACTCAGCATCTTCGGTGACATCATCAACGAAGTCTCCATAGACCATACTGCTACTAATATATATGAATTTGCAGACCTGGTGGTTCTTTGCGGCTTCTAGTAGATTCAATAACCCTTCGCTCATAGTTTGTGACCCTGTCATAGGGTTAACATTAACTACTTTTTGTCGAGGAAAGCTGGCAAGATGGATCACTGTGTCGGGTTGATATTGTTTAAACATCCAATCCATACCATCTTGATCTGCAATGTCAATGCTGTGTACCCTGGCATCGGGTATCTTTTTCCTGCGTTCTACCATGAGGTAATCCAACTCGTCCTGCGGAACTAGTCCATAGTTAGTTCGAATATCTGTGACAGCAACTTCATGTCCTTGTGCCATTAGGCGTTGCACTACATTGTGCCCAATAAGTCCCAGGCCGCCTGTGACTAGGATCTTTCTACGTTGTTCCATTTTAAATAATACTCCGTTGCTGATTTGTCTTCTACCTCGCCATACACTATACAACGAACTCCAAATGTGTTAGGGTCTGATCGTATTATGTAGCAGGGATCTTTGCAGTGGTTACGAATCCATTGACCTTTTTCTGTCTCCATAAATTCGCCCAAGGGAAAGGCGGCATAGAGTTCAGGATCCTCTACGTCGCCCATTGAAAAACTGTGAAATGTTATCTTTTGCACTACTATGAGTATAGCAGATTTATTCTGTTTGAGCTACGAATTCGGCACTCATAGGGAACACTGTAGCAATGACTTCGGCACAGGCCCTGGCCACTTCCATGTGTTCTTTTTGGGTGCCGTGCCCGCTACGCAGTTCGATAAAGTGTATCCAAGATCTCAGTGTACCGTTCATATACAAGCGGCTTTCTGTGAGCCCTTCTGGTAATACAGCACGAGCTTGTTCTTTGGCAATGCCACGATCAATTGCTTCAGCGTATGCTAAACGAGCAGATTCAATGATGAACTTTTGCTTGGCATCCCACCATGCTTGTAGCTCTGTATCATCTGTGCTGATGCTGTTCTGTCGATTCTTTGCGTCTTGCAGTCGTGCTTCTCTGCATACAAACGAGAGGTCCTGAGTAGGGTCAGCATATCGCTGACTGAATTCTTGGAAACTGAAACTTCTGTGTCGCAAGATTTGTCGGGCAATGTCTCGGGTTGTGGTAATTTCACAGCAGGCTGAGACCATTTCGAGTGGTGACCAGTGTTGGTGTCGGACCAAGTATCTGATGAGTTTTTCTGATGATTCAGTGTTGAGTTGGTTGGATGGATTGGAGACACGGGCGCAATACGCAATGAGTTCCTGCGCATCTGCGATGCCCATGTCTCTAAATTCACCTGTTGGTTGACTATACGATACCAATCGAACATTCATAGATTTCCTAAAATTTTGTCTGTATAAGGTTGTATGTGTTGCGCCACAGTCTTAACGTCGATTACAAAATCTACATTTATAATAGTGCGGCCACGTTCTGCCATGGCACGAGCTACTACACCTTCAATGTCTTCAACATCAAGACCGTTGCGTCTTAGCGTTTCAAGGTTAATGGTTTTTTGACGATTGCCAGCAAGTTTTAGTATGACTTTTTTAACACAATCAATGGGAATATGTTCTTTGTCGACTGAACTTACAACATCTTCCCATTTTTCGATATCATCAACCTTGAGTTGCATCCGCCACCTTCGCTTTCGCTGGACGACCGCGCTTGGGCGCAGTGGTGGTTTCTGCAGGGACTCCCTCAAGAGCCGCGGCCTCTTTGGCTAATCTGGCACTCTCGGCCAGCAAGCCTTTGGCTTCAGCTTCCATCTTGGCAGCCTGTGAGCGGAAGTTTGCGGCCAATGCGCTGTCATCAAGAGCTTGATTGCTACCCATAAGATTTGAACGAGCCGCTGGTGGTGCGCTGAGTTCTTTAAGTTCACGACCAAATGAATCTTTGGGACGTACTTTACCAGTCATTCCTGAATTGCGATCCAATTCAGCTAACTTGCTGATGGCTTGTTGACCGTTTTTCATTTCGCGGAGTATGGAATTTAATTCGCTTAGTTTAACAGAAGATGTAGGAGTCGGAGTCACTACGATCTGTTCTGTTTGTACTTTCTTGATCATGCCTTCGGCATGTAACGCCGCAAGCATTGGACGACCATCTGGAAACAGTTTGCTATGTACAGCATCAGCTAACTGTTCTGCTTGCTGAGCCTCGGGTGTCTCAATTGCTTTGATAAGAGCATCGTGCATATGGGTAGGCATGATATCTGGGTATACTACCAGACACATGTGATCCTCGCCGGGTACTTCTCTAAATAAGACCGCAACTTTACGATCTCCTTGTCTTCCTACGTGTTTGATGAACATTGTCATTCTCCTTGGGGTTGTTCTGGTTGCTGTGATTCTGTACTGCTTTGTTCAGACTGTGATTGCATCTGTGCCAACCAAGCTGTCAATCGATCATAGCATTGACCAATCTGAGTCATTTCATCAGCACGAAAAGCGCCACGTTCACAGGCTACCTGTACTATGCTTTGAAGCATAATAAGATCAGATATTGCTAGGTTTGCGTTTTGATTTTCCATACATCTATTTAATGATAAAAAAGAAATAGACGTAGTTTATACCCATAAAAAACCGCCTTTGCGGCGGCTGTAGAAAAGGTTTTTGATCAGTTTAACCTTTTTGAATTTTATTTCACGAGTTTTCGTGGTCTTCTGCTACCAGAGCCTTCATTAGTGTAAATTTCTCGTGTAAATCCTTTAAACCAGGATGTTTAGCCATGAGCATTTCTAACTGCTCATCTTCTTTCATTTTTTTGTATGCCCAGTCCATGACAGCCTGTGCTTCAGGACTAAGTCCAACATCTGCAGATCCGCTCAATGTTAACCAAGCATTACCGTCATAGACTTCAAGATTTGCAGAGCTGTTGTTATACCGTACCATTCCGGCACTCATGGAGCCCGGACTAATATAAGGACTCTGCGATGGACTGTACACTGACATCCATCGCGGACTGTGAGTTGAAATACCTTTGATCATCCTGACTGCCGCATTGATTCTAGTGTGATGAACTTGCCCAGTTCTTTTTCAAACTCTTGATCATCGGTGATGATGTAGTGCCGTTCATTGCTACGATCTGTTTTGCGATCATAACTGCGAAAGCTCACAATAAACCCACCAATGACTTTTTTAACATTGATTCGAAGACCGTCTTCCCAACCCAGAGATTCTGAATCAACTGCTGCCAGTCCCATACTTGCACCTCTCATTTTACTAACAGGAATGCTACCATCGTCTTCAAGATAATGATTGTACTTGTCTTTGTTATCCCACATGTCGCGAAGTTTGCGATACAAGAACTTATCAAACCACTTCATTTATTTTCTCCAGCGTGTTTCACGAATCTCACGAATAATTTTGGGGATAATGTCAGCAACGGCTGGTCCCAAAAACCAGCCTAGCCAACATCCTACTGCAAAGTAAAGGAAGTTGACAAAGGTCATTTATTTGTCCTCCTCGTACAGTGCAAAAGTACCAAACGGTGGATTGGGATTCTTGTCACCGTGGATGATCCATACTGTGTCACAGTAGTTGGGATCTCCCCAGCTACCACAAGGGTATCCGTCTGTGAACACTACCAGACGCTTGGGCTCAATTTGCTCTTCCTTCAAGTGACGGAAGATGCTGTCAAAGTCAGTACCGCCACCGCCAGCAAGTTCATAATCTTCAATGCTATCAAGATTCTCTGAATTGTATTGCTGTGGATTGTACACTTCGGTATCAAAGCAAGCAACATGAATCTTGTAGCTTTCAAATGCTTCCATAATACCTTTGACTTCGCTAAGGAAGTCTTTGCCTTGTGCTTCTCCAATGGAACCTGACATATCAATGTAGATGGCAATGTCAATGGCATCGGTACGATTCATACCGGGCAGTACAGCATCCATGTCCCAGCCTCTACGGCTGGCTCGCATCCAAGTGTAATCACTCTTGATTGTTGACTCCAATTGCATACGCAATAACTCGCGCCAGTTCATTTTGGGATCAGTGAGATCCTGGATCATGCGTTTGACACCCAGTGGAATTGATCCAGCGTCACTTGCTTGAGCGGCCGCCAACATGGCTTCTTTGATTTCGTCCTTGATCTTTTGACGTTCTTCTGCTGACAGTTTAGGACGACCCTTGCCTTCTTTTTCATCGCCGCTACCACCGCCACCATCTTCGCCGTCGTCACCATCCAAGTGATCGTCCAGCAATTTGTCAATCAAATCACTGATGTTGATTTTTTCTGCGTTTTCGTACAAGATGTCATAGATCTCTTCAGAGCTCTTGTTTTCAAACTTTGAATCATACAGGCAAGGTACCGAAGTAATAAACTCGCCCACCCGGTGTTTCTTCAAGTCTGCATTGACACAGTAATCATTGGCCACATTGAACAGCATGGGATCACGATCGCCACGGCGACCAAAGTGATCATACACACAATGCAAGACCTCATGCCCAAACAAGAATTCAATCTCTTTGGGTTTGAGCATTTCAATAAAGCGAGTATTGTAGTAGAAATGACGGCCGTCTGTTGCGGCAGTGGCGCACCACTCGTCGGCATTGACCAACTTCAAACGAGTGGCCAAATTGCCAAAGAAACTGGCGCGGAGTAATAGACCCACACGGGCAGTGACCAATTTTTCACGTACCACCTTGTCCAATTTTGGGTCCATGGGCCCAATTAGATTGGCAAATTTTTTGGCATCGTCTTTGTTTTGAGTGCTAGTGCTTGCGGTTTTTGTAGCCATGGTTGCTCCTTAACTGTATATAATATTATAGCAAAAAGGCCATTATCGGTCAACCACTTTTAGACACTTGTTTTATGGGTATTACAACAGGATTATGATTCCCCATCAATATAGTCCTGTCAGACTGCTGGGCCTGTGATATTTGATCTTTGGATTCTAAATAGCTTTGTAAAATTGATTTTATCTCATTGAGCTTCATAGTTCCGTTTTGTACATTCCAATGATGTTTTATTGCTTCGTTGATAATTGCTATACTTCTGCGATATCTTTCGGCAAAAGTTAAATTTGGATTGTTAGGGTTTACCCAGGCCAATGTAGATAGACTTTCTTTCATGTGAGATTCTAGGAATACTCCTTCTTTGTCTAATTGACCAGCCAAAGGAGTATTGGGTAAAATCACCAATGGTGGGTTGGGAATCATACCAAGTATGGTACCATCTACTGCATAATTTTCCCACCTTTTAAAAATTTTTAGATACTCGTGGTGTTCTTCCAAAGTTTCATCATGCCAACTTGTAATCAGTAAAAAAAGATTTTGCAGGCCAATACGTTGACTTTGTTCTAGATGCCAATCAACATCATCGTTGGTAAAATGTTTTTGCATATCTAGTCGTATACGATCTACACCAGTTTCTACACCCACTGACCAGAAGTGTGCGCCTGCTTCTTTCATTTGATCAAACAGTTCTGCTGGATGGGCTGTTTTGGGTCTAATGATAGAGAACCCGCCCCATTTGAATCCACGTGCCGCTGGGTAGCGACTCAACCGGTCAAGAAAGATACGGAACTCTTTGAGATTTCCATTTAGTAAACTATCAGCAAAGTAGAAATTTTTAATGCCATGTTTTTCGTAGTTCATGATCATTTCGTCTGCAACACTTTGTCCCGAACGCCATCGGAATTTTGGCCAGTAACTGGCAATATCGCAAAAAGTGCAACTACGAATACATCCACGACTGCCGTAAATGAACACATCAGGACTATCTAATAACCAATCATATCGATTCAAATCAAAAAAATCGTAATTTGGTAATGGTAAATTTTCTATGTCCATAATTTGCTCAGGTGGTCTGCCATTGACTCCTGGAACATCGTATTTTCCGTCAAACAAATTTTTTAGAACTATTTCACCTTCGCCAGCGACCCAAAAATCTACATGCCCGTCATCCAGCAATATTTTTCCTTTGGTATGCACTCCCGGCCCACCTACCACTATTTTTGCATCAGTTCTAGGTTTACAATGCTCTACAATCATGGCAGTCATAGGATATTCCCAGTCACTGAAGCAACTGACCAGGATCCAATCAAACTGTTGTAAGAACTCAGGAGCAAGTTTGCCTAACACAAAATCTCGTAATTCTGTTTTTGTTGGGGCGTTCATTGCAAACAGATAATCGGTTTGATATTCCATAAACCGGGCATTACCAACTTCGTGATATAGGTCAATGTTGATATCTAACATTGTCACGTCGTGTCCGTTGAGCCTGGCAATCTCGCCAACAATGGCACAACTGATTGGTGGGCGATGCGGTTCTAAGAACGGAGGGTTAATTACTAATGTTTTGATCATTTATTTTTTCTAGTATGCTGGCAATTTCGTCAAGTAACTCCTGAGTATGAGGATCTGATGCATCACCAAGATAATTAGTCCAATAGTCTAAACTTGATGTTTGTTTTTTAGGAGTTAAAAGATACTTTTTACGACGATCTATTACCCAATCGTAGACATTGTCTGGGAACTGAATATGATAAGATCCTTGATAGGATAAAAACCCCCAGGCATTGGTTTGCACTGTTCCGTCAATGCAGTGGTATTCAAGATCGTGTTTTAAAAAATCGCATCGACATTGGCCAATTATAAAATTATCAAGCTCGCACTTCTGGTCCTGGACAATATTCCCAGCTTCATCAATCACAGTGTCGTATATTTCTGGACCATTGCGTTTATTAAGATAGCGTACATACACATGATTAGTAGGAGCCAGATCAAATTCTAAACTCACTGTTTGCACACAGTCAACAAAATTATGCCAGAGCACCTGGCCGTTGATCTCAATCTCTATCTCAGGCCAAGCATTACAAAAACTTGGAATCATATCAACCTGGAATTTTCCATTTTTTGTCATGAATGTTCTCCAGGAAAGGTCAATTGAAAAAATGTAAGTTCTTTTGCACTTGCTACATAGATCCTTAGATCCTCATAGCCATTGGTCCAACTCCAGTTGGCGTTTACCACGTCGGGTTGATCGGGTTCGGTACCTGGATTGCTGTATCTGTGTATCAGGGAAAGATACTCTTTGATATCGGCCCATTGTCGGATTTCGGCACTCCATCCATAGGTGTCAAAAAAGTGTTTTTGCGCTTCTGCAAAATGCAAAGGACCGTTCCATGTACTCATGCGGTTAGAGAAGATTATCGCATATTCAAAATATTTGCGATAACTCCAGCGACCATCAAGTTTGACTATTTTATATCTCATCGTTGGTATTTAAGCCCAAATATGATTGCGTCGTGAGAATCACGGAAATAGAAGTCTAATTGCCAAACATTGTCTTCGATATCGGTTAGATCAGGACTACGATAGCGCCATCTGTCACCGGGGCGACCAAAATCTTTAACTACCGCTCGCAAGGTAGTCTGAACTTCACTGTGATTATAAGGTGCGAAAACCACCCGGATGGGTGGTTGGTAGGGGTGGGTTGGATCCGACATAGCCCTATGTCTCGTTTCCGATAGTGGACCCAACCCTGAACCGATCAACTATTCTGGCTCGCACTCAGAATGTACTTGCCGTACCGCTGATGGAACTCGTCAAAGTTCTTGAGCTTGGTAGGCTGGAACGGTAGGTTGTAAGTGGTAAGTGCAATACGAGCACCCATCACAACCAGCTCAGTTTCAAAATTGTCCATCATGTAGCGGAAGAAATTGTCGGACATGGCATGGAAGTCCTTGTCTGCGACCTTGCGTTCAATGGCACCCTTGAGCTCGTAGCACATGGAAATGACCAAACTGTACATGGCTGATACTTCTTTGATCTGCAGATCCTTGACCTTGCCTGCTAGAATGTCTTCGGGCTTGGGCATTTTGCCTGCAATCTTGCGGTGAGCCATAAACTTCACAGCAAGGCCTTCACCCACAGCACCAGCAATCAAGTCAGTGTATGTGGTTTCATCCACATCTTCGTCAGCCAACAATTCGCTGACAAAGGTCCAAGAGCGTGGAGTAGCAAACGAGCGTGACGCAGATTTTGCATCAAAGTCGTAGAGGTCCTGCTTGGCAAAGCTCAAGTAACCAACCACATCCTTGTGGATGCCATTGCCCACAGCCCACTCTTGCCATACAGGGAAGTCAACTCGCATCTCCAAGTGGACGAAACGATTTGCCAATGGAGTAGGCATACGATAGGTAACGCCTTTGTCGCTTTCACGATTACCCGCGGCAACCATCACAACATTGTCGGGCAGGATATACTTGCCTACACGACGGTTCAGTACTAACTGATAGGCCGCGGCTTGCACAGCAGGAGCCGCACTATTCATCTCGTCCAAGAACAAGACCACCACAGGATACTGAGCGGCAGTTTCTGCATCGGGCAAGTCAATGGGAGGAGCCCAATCCATGACATTCTTTTCCTTGTTATAGAAAGGAATGCCACGAATGTCTGTAGGGTCCATCTGGCCCAACCGCAAGTCGATCATAAGACCGCCAAGTTCGCGGGTGATGTCTGCTACCACTTCTGACTTGCCAATACCGGGAGGACCCCAGAGAAACAACGGACGCTTTTTAGAAAAGCATTTTTTGATTGATTTGCGGGCACCAGTCGCGGTTACGGTGCGGTGTTCAAATGACATAGGGCTTGGTCCTTTTTGTTGATGATTCTACTATTGTATGCGAAGTTGAGTTCTCAGTCAACCTTAACTAAACTCATAAAACTTTACTGTGGGATCTAGACTACGGAGTTCTTGCGCCGCGGCAGTGAGCTGACGATAGCGAGCTTGCACTTGACTGCGAGGCAGTTCACCATCGCAAGTGAGATTTTCTGGAGAAAGATCACCGTCAATCATGTCGGCAATGCGTTGATTGTCTTTGCCAATGACCAAGGGTTTACCACCAAAGATAGCGTTCCATTGGTTTTTTTGATCTAGGTATTTTTGAAGATTTTTCACAGTAGGGCTCCTGTTTGTTTAACTTAGCCTATAGTATAGCAAAATGGGTGTTTCTGGTCAACCAACTTATTTGCGGTAGATGCTTTCGGCCATTTGGGCACCTTTATAGTAACCCTGGGCACGACCCAGACAGTAGCCCAAAAAAGCACCATATGCCAGTGCTACCAAAGCGATAATTGTAGTTGATTCCATGTAAAGCTCCTTGTTGATTTATTATACTAATATTATAGCAAAATGGGCATTTCTGGTCAACCTCTTTGTGTTTGCTAGGTTAGTGCCCACTTACCTATTATACTGTGGATGTCGTAAAAATGCCACAATACTGACACGGTGCTGATCGCCACTGATTTCATTGCGAACTCCATGCCAGGTAGCTGGAGTCATGGTCTGCGAAAAATCACAATAATCTAATCCTGGGATCATACAGTATTCATGATGTTGATCAAACAAATTTAAAACTGAAATTGACTCAGTGCCCTGTTGATCTGGATAAATCTCAGCACCCGGCCCGGAGCTCCATAACCAGACACTGACAATAGACGTATCAAGATGTGGTAGTTGAAAAAATTCACGGGTTGAGTTAGTCTTGCTGTTGGGCTTGTTGTGATTGATACGAATCAATAGATTATCTTCTATGTCAACCTGCGTCCAAATATTGCCTAATTGAGTGCTCAGTGCTCTAACCAGATTTTGAAATATTGGTTCCAGCATACGGTTGAGCTGATTGTATGCATCAGATGAACTCCAGGGCATGTACCGACCATAGTGATACCAAAATTGTTGATCGGTTTTTCTAAACCCTCTAAATGTTACATCGGAACCAGACTCTACAAATGACATATCCTGATAGTGCGCAAGATAGTGATCCACTAGGCTATCAAAATTTTCTGGAACCTTGGGCACAATTTTGTATAGATTTTTTTCAAATGTTGTATCCTGTGATGCATAGCAGGGTATTCTAGATTCTACACTGACATCTTGAAATTGTGAATCTAATAGAGCTTTAGCCTTGGCCAATCGTTGGTTGGGCTCGCCGTTACTGGTCAAAACAATACAAGTATCATCCGCAACCAAATTGGCCACACGGTCACAATAGGATACACCATCATAAGCCATGCCTCGAAATGGTACCCAATGATTGTAATCACTGTGTGTAGGAGTAGGATGGACGTGTATTTTTATGGTAGTCATTTTACAGCAATATATAAGTCATGCTTCTAAATAATTTATCTCCAAGCACTGAACGTGTGGTAGATTCTACAGCACCGGCGCATGTGTTGGCCAAAAATGGTCTTTACCGTGTGGGCACAGATCTATTCAATCACAAAATCAATGCACTCAAAGCCGCTACTCAAACCAAACAATCAGTGACTTGGGAGTTTGGTAATCAAACCTGGAATGCATTAGATTGGAAAACAGATGATGGGTTGGGTGTGGTGCATTGGTATAAAGAACGTGCTAAACAGCTCAGGGACAACTACGATTATCTTATATTGGCATTCAGTGGCGGTGCTGATTCAAATAATATAGCCAATGTTTTTATGTCAGCTGATCTTAAAATAGACGAAGTATGGTGTGATCAGCCGCTGACACACACTGAAGATTACAACTTTAACAATCAAGATTTGTCAGCCGGTAACATGCCCAGTGAATGGGAATTTGCCATCAAGCCTCAGTTGAATGCAATTAAAGAAAAAACAGATTGGAAAATTACACTGACTGACTCTACTGCCTCAATGATGGATGAGGATTCTGAAGATACCTTGGAGATTTCACAATACTCCTATTATGCCACAGTAAAGAGATGGAGAGAGCTAGACAAATTGGTAAAGAAAGCCAATGACAAATACAAAAGAGTAGGAGTGATCATTGGTATAGAAAAACCCAACTTTATACTAGTTAACGGAATATTGTGTTCAGTATTCACCGACCAAACCATGCAGTACAAGTCCGACTTTAATGCACACCTACAGAGAGAAGTTGAGTTTTTTTACTGGGCACCTGACATGCCAGAATTGCATCGTGCTCAATGTCATGCATTTGCAAATTACATACAGTCTAACCCACATTATATCAGTAATTTTTGGAACGCCCGTGTTGATCGAGATTTAACAATTAAATTCATTGACACACGGCCAGTGACAGAACTATCTCAAGATTTTAGGCTGTTGTTGAATCATTGCATATATCCATTTTGGAATCACAATACTTTTCAAGTACACAAGCCCAAAAACAAATTGTATCACAATGAATTCTATGATTGGATGAAAGTCAAGTTCTCTAATCATCGAGCACTTGACAGTCACAGGTCGGCG
>Ga0214921_10002142_pt1 | contig 32518 bp, 30 predicted proteins | sample LL1505_MetaG_FD_177992 | JGI IMG/M metagenome (GOLD analysis project Ga0214921, IMG submission 177992) | Freshwater microbial communities from Lake Lanier, Atlanta, Georgia, United States - LL-1505 | ecosystem: Environmental > Aquatic > Freshwater > Lake | place: USA: Georgia | collected... | reverse complement strand
ATTTGCCCGTCTGCATCACTAAGAACCGCGAGGTCTTTAGGCATACGAGCTTCAAAGAGTTCAACCACACGAGCAAGACCACCGGTAATATCCTTCGTCTTTGTCTCTTGTTGCGGCATTTTTGCGATAACTTGCCCCTGAGTTACCTTGTCGCCATGATTTACCGCGATATTTGTGCCTGTTGGCAAGAAATATCGAGCAATAACTTCATCCGCGCTATCTAAAACAGCCAAGCACGGTTGTCGTTTTTCTTCACGACGTTCCAAAATAAAGCGACGAGACTGCCCCGTAGATTCATCAAATTGATCGTGATACGTAATGTTTTCAATCAAATCGATATATTCAACACGGCCTGAATGCTCAGTAACGATTACACGCTGCGGCTCTGCTTGAGCTAGTTTATGACCAACAGGGACCATTTCTCCATCTTGAACATGCACAACGCTACCGTATTCGATTCTGAATCGTTCAAGTTCTCGTCCATCGTTAGAAGCAATAAGAATGCGCGCTTTACGGTTAATGACAACCTTCGCACCATCTTGTCGTGTTACAAGTTGAACATCTTGGAATACAACTTTACCAGCAACGTGAGAAAGCGTAGCAGTCTGGTCACCCAAACCACTCGCCGTACCCCCAACGTGGAAAGTTCTAAGCGTCAACTGAGTACCAGGTTCACCGATAGATTGAGCTGCCACAATACCAACCGCCGAACCAACGTCTGCAGGCTGCGCAAGCGCAAGGTCTAACCCATAGCACTTTACACACACGCCACGAGAGGCCTGACAAGTAAGAGCTGATCTAACAGAAACCGTACTAAACGAAGATTCACGTAATTTATCAATAACTTCGTGTGTAATGAAATCACCCTCGCGAGCGATAACCGCATGAGTAACAGGATCACACCAATCTTCAGCAGCAACGCGTCCAAACACTCGATCTTCAAGCGATTTTAATACTTTGCCACCACGCTCAAGAGCTTCGATGGTGATATATCCCAAGGTTTTGCAATCATCAATAGAAACAACCACATCTTGAGCAACGTCAACAAGACGACGAGTCAAATACCCCGCGTCTGCTGTTTTAAGAGCCGTATCCGCAAGACCTTTACGTGCACCGTGAGTCGAAATGAAATATTCAAACGGATTCAAGCCTTCTTTAAAGTTTGCAAGAACCGGCGTTTCGATAATATCACCAGACGGGTTAGTCATGGGACCTCTCATACCACCAAGCTGCTTAACTTGAGATTTCAAGTTACGAGCTCCAGAGGCAAGAATAAGGAACACAGGATTAAATGGCTTACGCTTCATGTCTTCGTTTTCAACAGCAGCAGCATCGTTATCTTCAAGTTCTTTCATCATGGCTCTTGCAACATCTTCTGTTGCTCGACCCCACACTTGAATAACGTTGTTATGTCGCTCACCGTTGGTGATAGCACCATCACGATATAATTTTTCAATATGTTCAACCGATTTACGGCTTTCATCAAGAATCGCAGTCTTAGCCGAAGGAACAACCAAGTCATCAATCGACAATGAAATACCACTCTTTGTCGCAGTATCAAACCCTAAGGTTTTAATGCGATCAAGCGCTTCAACCGTTGCATCAACACCAGCATAACGATGAACTTTTGAGATCATTTTACCGATATCTTTGTTCGTCATCGCACGGTTAACCCAGTCAAATTTAACTACTGGAGGTAACACGTCAAAAAGAAGTACGCGGCCAACAGTTGTTTCAACGATAGAGCCATCTGCTAAGCGCACCGAAATGCATGCCTGGAGGTGAACTTTTTCTTGGTTATACGCAAAAACGACTTCGTCTTTATTCGAGAAAGTAAGACCATGACCAAGCAGGTGCTTACGACCTTTAGTCAAATAATAAAGACCAAGAACCATTTCTTTTGAAGGAAGGGCTACTGGCTTACCACTTGAAGACGCGATCACGTTTTTGGTTGAAAGCATCAACGCAATTGCCTCTGCACGAGAGCGGTTGCTCAACGGCAAGTGGACAGCCATTTGGTCACCGTCAAAGTCAGCGTTAAACGCAGCACAAACAAGCGGGTGAATTTTAATAGCTTTACCTTCAACAAGGGTCGGATAGAACGCCTGAATACCAAGACGGTGCAATGTTGGTGCACGGTTAAGGAGAACAGGACGATCTTTTACCACTTCTTCAAGTGCAGCCCAGACGTCTGCTTCCATGTTTTCAACCATGCGTTTTGCAACACGAAGGTTAGGCGCAATTTCACGACGTTGAAGCTCTGCGTACACATAGGGCTTAAATAATTCAAGCGCCATAAGTTTAGGCAAACCACATTCAGACATTTTAAGTTTTGGATCAACAACGATAACCGATCGACCTGAGTAGTCAACACGCTTACCAAGCAAGTTCTGACGGAATCGACCTTGTTTACCACGAAGCATTTCGCTTAATGACTTTAACGCACGTCGATTTGTGCCACGAACAGGATGTCCACGACGACCATTGTCGATAAGACTATCAACGGACTCTTGGAGCATTCGTTTTTCGTTTTTAATAACAACACTTGGAGCTTCAAGCTCAATCAAGCGGCGAAGACGAATGTTTCGGTTAAGCACACGACGATACAAATCGTTCAAGTCAGAAGAAGCGAATCTTCCACCAGGAAGCGGAACTAATGGACGAAGATCTGGCGGTAATACCGGAAGAACTTCGATAACCATCCACTCTGGACGCATGCCTGCTTGCTGCAAACCTGCAAGAACGCGGTAGCGCTTTGCAAGACGATGCTTAACCGTCAATGCTGTTGCCTGACGATATTGCTCTTCAACTTTTCGTACTTCAAACGCCAAGTCTTTTTGTGCAAGAATTTTTCGAACTGCTTCAGCACCCATGTCGGCTTTGAAATCAAAGTCGTCTTGACGCGCTTCAACGTATTCTTCGTACTCTTGGTTAGAAAGGAGCGTACGCACAGGATATGGCGACTGACCTTGTTGTAACACAAGGTAGCTATCAAAATAGATTACTTTTTCGATATCACGCACGGTCATATCAAGAATCAAGCTTAAATAGCTTGGAATACCCTTGAGAAACCAAATGTGCGCAACAGGCGATACCAAGTTGATATGCCCCATACGTTCACGGCGAACACGAGATTGAATAACTTCAACACCACATTTTTCACACGTGACACCACGGTGCTTCATACGGCGATATTTACCGCAATTACATTCCCAGTCTTTTTGAGGACCGAAAATACGGGCACAGAAAAGCCCATCTTTCTCGGGCTTTAATGTGCGATAGTTGATTGTTTCAATTTTTTTTACTTCACCGTACGACTTTGATCGAACTTGTTCTGGCGAAGCAATACCAATTTTAATTGCATTGAATTGAGTGGTATGAATGTACTCGCGAAAGCGGTCAAAAACTCTATTACTCACTTGCATGCTCCCTATTCGTCTTGAATAACTCTACTTGCAGTCCTAGACTTTGCAATTCTTTCACCAGCACATTAAACGACTCAGGAATACCCGGTTCTGGCAATTCATCACCACGGACAATCGCTTCATACGCTTTAAGGCGGCCATTCACGTCGTCAGACTTAATCGTCAACATTTCTTGAAGAATATGGGCTGAACCGTATGCAAACAGGGCCCACACCTCCATCTCCCCAAGACGTTGTCCACCAAATTGCGCTTTACCACCAAGTGGCTGTTGCGTAATAAGTGAGCAAGGACCTACAGATCGTGCGTGCAACTTGTCATCAGCTAAGTGATTCAGCTTCATCATGTACGCATATCCAACAGTTACTGGCTGCTCAAATGAATCGCCAGTTTGACCATCGTACAATGTGTACACACCACGCTCTGGAAGACCAAGCTCTTTCAAGAGAGGACTAATATCGTCATCAAAACTTGCACCATCAAAAACCGGCGTAGAAATACGCAATCCAAGATCTGCTGTTCGGCGGGCTGCGCTCATCACGCCTTCCTCGCCATACTTAGCTTCAATGTTTTCGATTAATTCAGGAGCATAGTATTTTTTAAGATAGGTTTTTATCGAGCTTACATTCATTTTATTGATTTGCTGCGCAAGGTTTTCACCAACTTTACGACACCCCATGCCAAGCATGGTTTCAAGAATTTGTCCCACGTTCATACGACCAGGAACACCAAGTGGATTTAACACGATATCCACAGCTGTTCCATCCGCAAGATACGGCATGTCTTCAACGTTAACAATCGCAGAAACCACACCTTTGTTACCGTGTCGACCAGCCATCTTATCCCCAACAGAGACAGGACGCTTAACCGCAACGTAAACACGAACAAGCTTGATAACGCCAGAAGGAAGATCATCCCCTTTACGCAACTTAGAAACTTGTTCAGCCTTAAGCGCTTCAAGAACTTTTGCTTGGCTATCAAGAATATCACGATAGTACGCAAGCTTGGTAGCAGCTGCTTTGTCAGAAACTTTAAGCTTCAATAAATCATGTACTGATAATGACTCTGCTTTAGATTTGCTTACATCAATACCCAAAGATCCATCTTGAAGTAATGCAAGGACTTTTTCTTTAATTGATTTTTCAAGAACACTTACTTGCCATGCATAGTTTTCTTCGATTTCAACAGTTTCTTTTTGAACAACGTCTTTATAACGCTTGTCCTTTCTGATACCACTTCTTGAAAGAATCTTAACATCAACAACGGTTCCCATTACACCAGGCGGTACACGCGATGAAGTATCTTTAACTTCACGCGATTTTTCACCAAAAAGCGCACGTAATAATTTTTCTTCAGGCGAAACTTGAACGTCACCCTTGAAGGTTACTTTACCCACAAGAATGTCGCCTGGCTCAACTCGAGTACCAATTTTTACAATACCGTCTTCATCAAGAGGCTCGAGCTCTTTTTCGCTTACGTTTGGAATATCACGAGTGATTTCTTCGGCACCAAGCTTGGTGTCTCGAGCTTCAACCGCAAATTCTTCAACGTACACGGAAGTAAACACATCATCTGCAACACAGCGTCGGCTTACCACGATAGCATCTTCAAAGTTGTAACCATACCATGGCATATAAGCCACCAGCACGTTGCTACCAAGAGAAAGCTCCCCTTCAGAAACAGAGGCACCATGAGCAATAACTTGGTCACGACGAACTGTTTGACCAACGCTTACCGCTGGCACATAGTGAACCCATGTGTTATGACTTGAGCGTCCAAATTTCTTAAGACGATATACGTCAATTGGACGAGCAAACCACTCTTCATCAGACCGTTCGGCCTGATCAAGCGCAATAATAATCTTGTCTGCAGAAACATACTTAACCGTTCCCGCAGATCTGGCTGCAATAACTGCACCCTCTGCGTGACCAACTTCCCACTCAACACCTGTTCCAACCAAAGGAACCTCTGGTCTAATCAAGGGAACAGCTTGCCGTTGCATATTAGATCCCATAAGCGCACGGTTTGCATCATCGTGCTCAAGGAATGGAATTAACGCTGTTGCAACAGACACAAGTTGTCGCGGCGAAGCATCGATATATGAAATTTCGTCTGTTGGAATATTCAGCATTGACCCATCACGACGAGCCAATACATATGACGCAGTAATGGTATTATTTTTATCAATTGGCACCGTAGCCTGAGCTACAGCCTTACCAGTTTCTTGGTATGCATCAACCGAAACAACCGAATCCTGAATTTTACCATCAACAACTGGGCGATAAACCGCTTCAATAAACCCAAGCTCATTTACACGCGCATAGGTCGAGAGAGACGAAATAAGACCAATATTTTGACCTTCAGGAGTTTCGATAGGACAAATTCTTCCATAGTGCGAAGGGTGCACGTCACGAACATCAAGCGTTGCACGTTCACGGGTAATACCCCCGGGCCCGAGCGCTGACAAGCGTCGCTTATGCGCCATTTCAGCAAGAGGATTGGTTTGATCCATAAACTGAGAAAGCTGACCAGTTCCAAAGAACTCACGCAACACCGCAGAAAGAGGTTTTACGTTAATGAAATCTGATGGCATCTGAGATGCATAGGTTTCTTGTAATCTGAAACGTTCGCTAATAATTTTTTCAATACGAGCAAGACCAACATAGAACTGCGATTGAAGAAGTTCACGAACAAGACGAACACAACGATTGCTCAAGTGATCAACGTCATCAAGCTCACCCTCACCGCGCTCTTTGAGCCCGATCAGGTACTTAACGACGTTTACAATATCTTCAATCGTTAACGTTGCAACATCAAGCCCAATATTCAATCCAAGCTTACGATTAATTCTGGTTCTACCAACAACAGTTAAATCATAGTGTCTGTTATTGAAGAACAAGCCTGTTACATAATCATGCATAATTTTGAATGATGGCAAATCCCCTGGACGGAGTTTTGCATACACTTCACGCACGGCATCTTCAAGCGTCATAGCTGGATCTTGCGCCAATGTAAGCGCTAAGGATAGCTGTGGCGCATGGCTTGAAGTTTGAATAACCGTCATGGAGCAATCACCAAGCTCTTCAATGTAATCAAGCAATTCTTCTTTAATAATGCCGCCGCGCTCAAGCAATAATTCGCCTGTTTTAGGATGCATTAAATCTTCAGCAACAATCCTGCTTACAAGACTGTTTCTTCTGATTTTTAAGTGTTCAATGTTATGCTTTTTGAGTTTTTGAAGAACAGATTCGGTAATCCGCTGTCCAACGGTAAAATTCTTTTCCTGGTCTTTAGGTAAAGATCCCGCTTCAATTCGAGCTCCAATAAGAGCCTTGCCAAGCGGACGAATAAATTCGTCTTTAACAAATTCTATTTTTTCAAATGAATAGAACAATGGAAGAATATCTTCTCGCTTGAGACCAAGCGCCTGCAAGAATGTTGTCACCAACAATTTTCTTTTTTTATCAATACGAACAAACAAATAATCGTTTTGATCGAATTCGAAATCTAACCAAGCTCCCCGCGCAGGAATAATGCGGGCAAGCAGAGAAAGATTGCCTCTAAAATCTTTTGTTTTTTTGTTAAGCGCAAACAATGCACCTGGCGCACGGTGAATTTGACTCACAACAACTCGATCAACACCGTTAATCAAGAAAATCCCTTGATTGCCAGCTCTGATACGACCGTCGATATCTTCGTACAAATCCAACATGATAGGAAGATCACAGAAGAAAACCTCCTGCTCCTTAATGTCACGAATGACCGCCTCGTTTGTAACAGCGTCAATATCCCATGTGGTTAATTGCATTTTGACACGCAACGGCATTGCATAAGATTTGCCACCATAGCGACATTCTTCTGGAGTTGCCGGCGGTCTCAGCGAGACACGCGCATGACATTTTGAACATCTAACGTAGGAATAACCCCCCGCGAGCTGTTGCTCGGTCAATCGACCACACCCACTCTTTTTAGAGGATAAGTGCTTCCATTGATATCGAGCTGAAATACCCGTCAAGGCGCCACAAATACATGCCCAGTCACCTAATTCGTAACTGACATATTCTAAAGAAATTCTCGAGTTATATTCCACAGGGAAAATATCACGAAGTACCTTCTCAAGACCAATATTAAGACGCTCAGAAGGTAAATAATCTAATTGAACAAAATCATTAAACGACTTCGACTGAACCTCGATAAGATTCGGTAGTGCAACGACTTCTTTGGTCTTCCCAAACATTTTTCGAAGAAAAGTCACACCACTCTGCACTTCAGACATCCACCTGCTCCCACTCGTTAAGTCTTAAAAATTTTTTAAAGCTATATAAATAAACAACGTATCAACAGCCCAACGCCGCCACCAAATGCAGACCTACCAGCATCGGAAGCGACATCCATCCTTATATAAAACATGGGGACATCATACGTATATGATGTCCCACGAAATATAAAGAATGCTTAGGAGAGTTCAACCTTAGAACCGGCTTCCTCAAGGGCTTTCTTAATTTTTTCAGCTTCTTCTTTTGGCGCAGATTCACGAACAACAAACGGCGTATTGCTGAATGCTTCGCTAGCTTCTTTAAGACCCAATTCTGGGCAAGCTGCTCTAAGCGCTTTAATAACTTTAAGCTTTTCTGTGCCAGCATCTTTAAGAACAACCTTGAATTCGGTTTTTTCTGCGGCAGCAGGAGCTGCAGCACCACCAGCAGCAGGGGCTACTGAAACAGCTGCGGCGGAAACGCCAAATTCAACTTCGATTGCTTTTACAAGTTCTGCTAACTCTGTAACTTTTAAAACTTTAATTCCTTCAAGAATTGCTTGAGGTGTCATTGACCTTCTCCTAGACGGCGATAAAACAAACTTTGACTATATGTACAAATACTTAATTTACTAAACGTTCACTACCATTAAACAGCAGCAGACTCACTAGACTTCTTAACAACAAGATCAAGTGATCGCGCAAGACCCGCAATAGGGGCCTGCAAGACTTGAGCCAATTGAGCAAGCAAGACCTCGCGAGATGGAATCGCAGCGAGATATTCAACCTCACCTTTACTCCACACACGATTCTCGAAGAAACCCGATACAACCGCCAAGCTTTGTTGATTTTTAGAAAAATCAACAATCTTTTTGGCCACAGCTGGCGCATTACCCTTAGCGAACACAAGACCAACTTGGTTCTTCAAATAAGGAATAAACGCGTCACAACCACCAACCTGTTTGATCGCGTGGATCATAAGGCGAGCCTTTGCGACCTGCATCACTGCGCCTTCTCCACGAAGAGAAGCTCGCAATTTCTGCATATCAGAAACCGAAAGGCCTTGATAATTAACTAAAAAAGCAGCTTCTGCCTGAGCCATTTGATTATGAAGTTCAGCAACTAGCACTTCTTTTTGATTACGATTCATGAAAACAAACTCCTACCCAAGTCCTAACCCTGAATCCCAAGATCTTCGAGATTAAGCTGAAAACCTTTGCCCATCGTTGAAGAAACAAAAGCTTTTCTAATGTACTTGCCCTTGGAAGTAGCTGGCTTGCTTGCCTGAAGCGCTTTCAAGAAAGACGTCAAGTTTTCTGCAAGCTTATCAACACCAAAGGAAACTTTTCCAAATGGCGCATGAACAACCCCGCCCTTATCGTTTCTGAACGAAACGCGACCCTGCTTCAATTCTTTAATAATCGAAACAAAATCGAATGTAACTGTACCTACACGATTGTTAGGAAGAAGTCCACGAGGCCCTAAAACTCTCGCAACTTTTCCAACAAGCCCCATCATGTCAGGGGTCGCGATTGCCGCATCAAACTCAAGCCATCCCGACTCAATTTTTGCAACCAAATCTTCCCCGCCAACAAATTCAGCACCAGCCGCCTTGGCCTTGTCTTCGTTTTCACTTTTAACGAAAGCAATAACCCTGACTTTTTTACCAGTACCATGAGGCAACAACACAGAGCTTCGAACAGTTTGTTCGCCCTTGTTAGAGTCAATACCCAAGACAACGTCGACGTCTACAGACTCATCGAATTTTGCCTTCGCGGTTTTAACGACCTGCTCAAGCGCCTCACGCACGTTATGCGTTGCTGTGGGGCCCTGACCGCCTGCATCAATCTTCCGCATTACTTACCACCTTTATACAAAGAGATTATTCCACGACGCTTAATCCGAGACTACGAGCCGAACCGATAATCATTTTTCGGCCAGACTCTACAGTCCACGCATTTAAATCTTTCATCTTAATTTTTACAATCTCATCGATTGAAGACATTGAGATGGTTCCAACAACCTCAGAACCGGTCTTTTTTGCACCCTTAGGAACTTTTGCATACTTCTTAAGCAATTCTGAAGTTGGAGCGGTCTTTGTGATGAAGTCAAACGACTTATCAACATAAACCGTCACAACAACAGGCACCGTTTCACCCTTGCGAGACGCGGTTTCTGCATTGAAACGTTTACAAAAATCCATAGTATTGAGACCGTGAGGCCCAAGACTGCTACCAACTGGTGGAGCAGGAGTCGCAGCGCCCGCAGGCAACTGCATTTTCACATATGCTTTTACTTTTTTAGACATTTTCAGCCCACTACTAACACTTTATTTAATTTGACGAAAATTGAGCTCAACAGGAGTCATTCGCCCAAAGATACTAACCATTACCGTAACACGTTCGTGTTCTTCGTCAATACTTTCTATGATACCCACAAAACCCACAAACGGCCCACCGGTGATGTGCACCTCAGCGCCAATCGCAAACGATTCACGCTCGGCAGACAATGACAACCGCCCACTCATCTGGGTAAAGATTCGCTCGACCTCAGCTTCTGTCAGCGGAACCGGATCTTTACCACCCAAGAACCGAGACACCCGCGGTGTCTGCATCACCAGACGGTGACTCACACCGTTCATCACCATTTGAACAAGGAGATATCCTGGGAAAATTTTTTCCTTGCGAGGCTCGTCCGTTGCAAACTTGTCAACGACCTCTCCAGATGGTACAACCACGTCACCAAAGAGCTCCGGAACCTCTTCTTCAGCAACTCGCTTCACAAGATCGGCCCGAACTATATCTTCGTATCCCGTGTATACCTGAAGAACATACCAACGCTTACCAATCATCCCCGCCACCTTCAACAGCCCGCGCTCACTACGACAACAACTGCCTCAGCAAATAACTAAATCCAAAATCCATGCCAGAAAGGACAACCGAGAAAAAGGCAACAACCACGCCAACGGCGACCAACATTTCAAGAAATTCATCTCTCTTTGGCCAAACCACTCGCGAAAGCTCCGCTCTAACTTCTCCCAGAAAACCAAATAAACTACTCATGACTTGCGCCCTCTTAAACTGGCAGGCCAGGAGGGATTCGAACCCCCAACACGCGGATTTGGAGTCCGCTGCTCTACCGTTGGAGCTACTGGCCTCTAGACAAAAATTACTACTTAGTCTCTTTGTGAAGAGTATGCCTACGAAGCTTTGGACAATATTTTTTTAATGCAAGCTTACCAAATTTTCTACTCTTAGGAACACGAATACTATAATTTCGCATACCAGTTTCTGTGCACTCTAAATGCACAATCACTCTGTCTTTTGCCATCCTAAAACCCCTTTTTCAGATAATTCAAACCTTTACTTAGATCTACCCATTTTATGGAGCCCACGATTGGATTCGAACCAACGACCTCCCCCTTACCATGGGGGTGCTCTGCCAACTGAGCTACGTGGGCACCAGATCTCTGGAGCTGGCAACTGGACTCGAACCAGCGACCTGCTGATTACAAATCAGCTGCTCTACCAACTGAGCTATGCCAGCTAAAATCATCTGGTGCGGGAGACGAGGGTCGAACTCGCAACCTACAGCTTGGAAGGCTGTCGCTCTAGCCAATTGAGCTACTCCCGCAAGCGACCTTATGGTGGGGAGAACAGGATTCGAACCTGTGAAGGCTGAGCCAACGGATTTACAGTCCGTCCCCTTTGGCCGCTCGGGAATCTCCCCATCTGCACCGAATAGACAAAAGCCCTCGGAGAGAACAATCTATATCAAAAAACAAATCGACTAAGCCCCCTGGCAAAGTCACTATAGACAGGATAATTGTTCTTAAAAGGATTGCAAGTTGTTTTGGTAGACTTATGCTCATTTCTTTCGAAAAACCACACAATATAAAAAAATTACGCCTCGTCAGCACTATTTTTTTCAACTGTTTGCAGCAGGCAAACACGTTCCCTTGGAGACTCTAGGTCGTATTCCAAGTCAACCCAAACAACGCGTTGATTAAGCGGATATTCAGACAATAGCTTGTAAATCACCTTAGGCCATTCAATCACAACGATATTTCGCGGATTGTGAAACACGGATTCAAATTCCATATCAAAAAACATTTCAAGTGATTCCACTCTATACAAATCAAAGTGGTACACACTTACATCGTCAGGGAGGTAGTAACGGCAAAAATATGCATAAGTAGGACTTACAATTTCTTCAACGACCCCCGCCCGCCTCAACAGGACCTTAAGCAATGTCGTTTTACCTGCACCAATTTCTCCGCTAAATGCATAGATTGCACCTTCGCGCCAAAACGGCAGCAGGAATTTCTCAACGATCATCTCAACATCGCTCAAGCCATAAGACGATCGCTTGACAACGTCTCCAGAGGTATAGTCATTCTGCATACGCATTCCTGATCAAGATAACTACAATTTTTTCATAATGCGCCTCAGGCGAAGCTCTTCTTTCGAACGAGTCTGAGTTTTTTCAACCTGTTTTTCAGAACGAAAGTTATCTTCAGCGAGATCTACCATCTTCATCATGATATCTCGAGTAGAGTCCTCCATCAACTCCCGGAGGTACAAATTATTACTATTTTCAAATTGCCCGTCATCAGAAGAGTATTCAATCAATTCCGAGCTGGGCTTTTTCTGGTCCTTTTGATGGCGTTTTTCAAGCGCAACTGCCACACAATCAAAAAAAAGAGCGACACTCAGAATAAAGGCCCCGGAGCTTTCTGCTTCTTCTAGGAGCTTTCTGTCATCACTCACTAGTACATATTCGTGCGCCTTACTCCCCGACAAAAAGCCTAGAATCCAATCATCCGCGCTCATCCCCTGACCCGCGTACACCAGCATAATATTTTTTCGCTGCTCGCGAGACGCCCACCTGAATTCCCCGCCATCAAAAACAACGACTATTTCTTTTATTGTTGAGCGTCGCGCATAAGCGTACGACTGCATCCGATGAATAAATCTTGCACGAACAGATTCGCCAATCAATCTCTCACCATGAGCTTTTTCAAAAAAACGAATTGCATTGTATGCATCGACAATCACAATCATTCACTCACCCCCACCACGCATGAATAATTGATAAAAAATAGAGCTTAGCCTAGGCTGACATAATTATGTACACGTTCTGAGCTCAACTGTTTAATACCATGTTTAATATTAACCATCTCAAACGGCGTATCAACTCGATAGAAAAAACTCAGAAAATCACCTATGCGATGCGTCTTGTTGCACGCTCTCTGTATAATCGCACAGAGCGCCGCAAAACAGAATTACTCCCCTTCATCAACAGCATAAAATCAACATTCAAATTATTCTCCAGACACCGTCAAGTCCACGAGCCGCTACGCCCAACCACAAAACCAATTCCTCAGCAAGAGCTACTGATTCTTGTTTCTTCTTCCAAGGGCCTGTGTGGCGGATTTCACGAATCCCTCAAAAAATTTTTTAGGCAACGATTCAAGCCCCAACACAAGCAGCAAGTCCTCATTCGAATTGGCCAAAAAACGCATCTAGTTGGTGGCGCAACTGTCAGCACCATGAAAACCGTGTTGAATTACGAAGCAATCACCACCCACAATGTTCAAACAGTCGCCGAAGAAATCATGCGACACGTGTACGAACAAAACTATAAAACCGTCCGCCTTTTCAGTAACCGGTTTGTAAATTTTTTTTCGTACAAGCCCACAGAAACAATCCTGTATCCCTTTAGCGGACTGAGTGAATCAGACGCCAAAGAACAATCATTAAGACACATTATTTCGCACAACCAACGCGCAGAAGCAGCGCCTCAACAGCTCCCAATCTCTGAGGACTTTGAAGCAGAGCAAAATTTTGAAGACATGCAAAATATCATCTTTGAACAATACGGCATTTGCTTATTAACAGGGCTTCTGGTCGAATCATTAATGGCCGAACAAAGCGCTCGATTTGTCTCAATGGACGCTGCAACAAAAAACGCATCCTCAGTGCTCGACCGGCTCAAACTACAATGCAACAAATTACGCCAAACCTTAATCACCCGGGAAGTAGCAGAACTTTCTCGATCCTTGTAACATAGATCCATACAAAAAAGATAAGGAGATAAACCATGTACCATGGCCAAACTGGACGCTTAGAAGTCGTTTGCGGATCAATGTTTTCAGGAAAAACCGAAGAACTATTGCGCCGTCTTCGCCGAGCTGAATTAGCAAAAAAACGCGTTCTCACCATCAAAAATCATATTGATTCGCGCAGCGGAACCACCATCATTACCAGCCACAATGGCAACTACCGCGAAGCTCACTCGCTTGAAAACTCTCCCCAAATGATTGATCTCATAACCAAAATGGCAGAAAACGCTGACGTCATTGGCCTTGATGAAATCCAATTTTTCTCGGCAGAAATCATTCCATCATTGCGATCACTGGTGGCACACGGCAAAAGAATTATTGTTGCTGGGCTTGATCTTGATTTTAAAGGCGAACCATTTCAAGTCGTGGCATCTTTACTTGCGCTTGCTGATGACATTCTTAAGCTTTCTGCAATCTGCATGAAATGCGGCGATACCGCACATTTTACGCAACGAATCATCAATGGTGAACCCGCAAGCTACTACGACCCAGTCATTCTTGTAGGCGCTTCTGAATTTTATGAAGCGCGTTGCAGATCATGCTTCCTGCTCGCTGACAACCCACACCCATACGTCCACATCCCAGCGCAAAAGTCTCCACAAACATCCTACTAATGGCTAAACAAAAAACAGTTTTCTTCTGTTCAGCGTGCGGATACGAATCTGCACGCTGGATCGGTTGTTGCGTTGGATGCAATGAGTGGAACACCTTTTCTGAATTTAAAACCAGCGGCACTTCTTCCAGTAAAAAAACTACTTCCGCCGCTAAAGCTCATTCAACAGCCATGCACTCGCTCGAAGAAATCTCCACGGAACAATTTCCACGATTTGTCAGCGGCATTGATGAATGGGATCGTGTTTCTGGTGGGGGCATTCTACCTGGTGCATTTATTATTTTGACCGGCGATCCTGGCGTTGGAAAATCAACCCTCCTCCTGCAGCTTGGACACGCGCTTGCTGAAAAAAATAACTCTGTGTACTACTTCTCATCAGAAGAATCGCTTCAACAAGTTAAAAATCGCGCGGTACGCATTGGCATTGCCCACACGGGCATGCTTTTTTCTGACCAAACAAATCTTGAAACAATTCTTGCAACTGCACGCGAACAAAAACCCAGCATCATGATTATTGATTCGATTCAGAGCTGCATTGTGGAAAGTGATGAATATTCATTTCCCGGAACGGTTGGACAACTCAAAACCGCAGCTTTTGAACTTATGCGCGTTGCAAAAGAAAACAACATCGCCATCATCATCACTGGACACATCACCAAGGATGGCACAATGGCAGGACCTAAAGTGCTCGAGCACATGGTTGATGCAGTATTTTATTTGCAAGGCGACGATCGGTTCGAAACACGCATTTTGCGCGCGGTAAAAAACCGATTTGGCACCATTAACGAAATTGGTTTTTTCCAAATGAATGCTGACGGCATGTCGCAAGTTTCTGACATTAATGCACTGGTCATTCAAAACGCATCCATTAGTCCCGGAGCTGCACTCATCTGCTCGCTAGAAGGAACACGCCCCGTACTCGTTGAAGTCCAAGCACTGTGTATTGAGTCCAAATTTGGCACACCGCAGCGCGTTATCAGCGGCCTTGACCACAAACGTGTTGTTCTCATTGCGGCTATCCTGGAGAAATATTTGCGTGTAAAACTCAGCATGCAAGACATCTTTTTCAAAGTTACCGGAGGTTTTACCGTCAAAGAAACAGGTAGCGACCTGGGAATTGCCCTGGCCTTACTTTCATCCTACCTTCAAAAAGCACTTCCGCCTCACACCATGGCTCTTGGCGAAATGAGTCTTACTGGCCATATCAAACCAATTTCATCAAGCGAGAAACAACTTATCGAAGCGCACAAGTTTGGGGTCAAAAATCTTATAACGTCGCACAAAACGAATATTGGCAAAAACAAATTTGAGAGTGTCACAGGACTACGCAGTGTCTACGACCTTGTTTCACTATTTCCCGAATAATAAAGGTTTTTTATGATCACCAACATCAATCGCAGCGTAGTATTTATAGTCTTATTCTTCCATGTCTACATCAAACCATCACCGCTAGCCCCGAGCAAGAACACAGAAATAACATCATTAAAAAGCGTATTCTCTCTACCATCAACCAATAACCCTCTTGGGATTCCAGCAACCGAAACCTCACTCAGCACACTGGGGCAAAGTCTTAAAATGCCAGAAGTGTCACAACATGGACAAGTGCCAGTTCTAAATCTTGGCGGGGGATATGCTATTGTTTCCCTAGACCATATTAGCCAATCATTTGTTGAATACTGCAAAACAAAAAACGGTACAATACTTGATATTGGCGCTGGATACGGAACTATTTCAGTTGCAGTTTTGCAAGAAACTAAATGCTCCGTTATCGCTAATGACATCGGTGCTGAAAATTTATTAGTTTTAAGAAGTGAAACCTCTCCTGAAAATTATAACCGTCTTTTTTTAAATAATAATCGCTTCCCTCAAACATTGGATTTGCCAGATCAAAGCTTAGATGGAGTTGCAATAGTGCAAGTGTTCCACTTTTTAACCGGCGAAGAAATCGAAGCTGGATTACAAAAAATTATGCGGTGGCTCAAGCCCGGCGGAAAGCTTTTTATTGTCACTTGCTCACCATATGTCAAAGTGTTAACAAATTTTATGGATACATATGAAGCACGCAAAACCTCCGGAATGCCCTGGCCTGGCTTAATTGAAAACTGGGCTCAAATGCGCCCACATATGAAAAACCTGCCATCTTTTTTCCATGTGCTTGACCATCAAACCCTTTGCCTTGCTCTCACTAACGCAGGATTTATAATCGAAAATATGTCCTTTGTTGATCGACGCCAGACCATTCCTTCCTTAGGCTTAGATGGGCGCGAGAGTATTGGGGTAATTGCTAGCAAACCTCTAAAAAAACTATGATTTTGATACCGTTTGCCACCACCCTTTTTTTACTGCTCGCACTTCATGACCTCGTGCACTTTCCGCCGCTCACCAATATCAACGATCTTAAAAAAGCAGAATCTAACTCGCGTCGATACACTGATGTTGTCATCAACGGACTGTGCGGTTTGATTCCACTCAGTTTATTATTGTGGTACTCGCCAAGTATGCCAACATGGACCCTGAATACCATTAGAAGTTTTTATGGCTTACTGCTGCTTGGAGCATTTCTCTTGTGGTGGGTGCCATATTTTTTTGGATCACCAGAAGCACATCGCCAAGCGTTTGAGAAATTTAAAAACACACACCATTTTTTGCCTGCACGCGGCGAAAATGTTGTGCCAAATACATTCCATGTTTTCATGCACACGATAATATTTATTTGCTTTGCACTGTCACTACAAAACTAAGGCCGCGCTAAAGCTTTACCAACTATCTTGCTGAACTAACAAGTACGTCACTCACACGTCGCGTTACGTTTCTAACCGCATCGGCATCACAAGCACAACAGCGTCTGAACGTCGGCCGACGAACAGGCGCTACTCTGGAAGAGCCCCCCGAAGATCCACCCGAAACACTTCTAACAAGATCTGAAAGAGCATCGCCTGTTTCACGCTCCATCGCCCGACAAGAAAGAACCGTAGCCTCTTCTGCACGCCTGTAACCAGAAACATCAATGGCCAACCTGCCTAAAAGATCGTCAACTACTCTACCAAGCTTCTCTTCACCATCTAAGCGAGATTCCATCAAGCGTATGCGCGCTTTTCTCAGCGTTTCCCGAATAGCCCGCTCAACGTCACGGTAAGTATCCTCAAACACACGTGTATCAAAATCAGCTCCGACTTCAATCAAGCCAACAAGTACCGATCTTAAAAAAAACAATTTCACAAACTTTAACTGCAATGATGCGTGATCTTTAATTTCATGTAATTTTTCTGAAAAAAAATCGAATTCGCGCCCACAAGAAGAATCTGGGTCGATAGAAGCCAAATCCAACGAATAGCCCACTAAACAAGACGTCATCTGGGTTCTTAACTCTGAGCGAGAAAGAGAGAACGCCGAAAAAGCCCAATAAAGCGCGATAAAAACATACCACTTCATCTGAAGCAACCTCTTAGCCTGCCGTCATTTAGCACCACAATTATCTCAATATGAAAGAATAATTGTCGACATATTCCATAACTAGGTTTCAGTTTGAGCGAAAATGAAACCGAAAACAAATTAAGAAAAGAACATCTTCACACATAATTGAACCACCGCAACTCAAAACAAAAACTGGTCCAGCCAACACAAACTCAAATGTTAAAATAAGCTAGTAGCATACACGCATTCTTTTGCTACAATTAGTTCCTACTACACTAATTCTCACGCCAAAGATATCCTCAGGGAAATGTCATGCACACAAAAAACATCGTATTGCTCGCGCTCCTGGCCATCCTAACGCCACTCAGCCCCAACATCATTACGTCACCACGAATTATGGACGTTCATGAGCACTGCACCAATCAACGAACCCTAGTATTGTTTGATCTTGATCAAACCGTATTTGAAGTCACTGGTACCGTGCATGAACATTGGTTTTCTCACATGTGTGCACACGCACGCGCTATCGGACACAACGACGAAAGCGCACTCAAAGAAGTTTTGCCGCTCTACCACAAGGCTATGTCGCAAGCACCTGCAGTCATCCCCGCTGAACACAATACAGCAACAGTCATTAAACAACTGCAAGCTCAAGGAATCCCCGTTATGGGACTTACGTCGCGTGGCGCACAATTAACAACAAGCACACAAACGCAGCTGAACAGCTTAGGAATTGACTTTAAAAATACAAGTTTAGCGTCTCACAGCATCAGTTTCCCACTGGCCAAAGACACTGCAAAACTGGAACACGGCATCTTATTTTGCGGCGCCAACAGCAAAGGAGATGCTCTAAAAGCTCTACTTGATGCCCTTGGGCATAAACCCTCAAAAATAGTTTTTGTAGATGACAAAGAGCATCACCTTAAATCTGTCATGAACATGGCCCATTCTGCTGGTATCGATTTTGTCGGTATTCGCTACAGCTATCTTGATGCAAAAATGCATGCATACGTGCTTGATGCGGCAAGTAAAGATCTGCTCAAACCACCAGCAATCGAAATACAATCGGAAGTCCTGATTTAAAAGCCTGAATGATCCATTCAGCATCAACCAAGGTTTTTTAATACCGCCGTCACCAACTCAGGAAACTCGGGCTTGTGATAATCACCACCAAAATGTCCTTGGTTTGTGTATTCGTGATATTCACAGTTCAGTTGCTGATGAACAAATCGCGGTTCAGACACAGGAATCCATGGATCATCTTGCGATGCAAAAACAACCGTCCACTGCTGGTTGCGCTTCATCACGTCCCATTGCCAAGGGCGGTCAAAGTAACCTGACTTTTTTTCTGATTCAACATCCAAATGAGTGTAATACGTACCAACAAGTACTGATCCAAGAATTTGATGTGTTTCAGCAAATCTCATCGCTGCAATTGCGCCAGACGAATGACCAATGAGCACAGTATTTTTATCAACCTTAAGTTCATCAAGCAGAAACGGAATCCAGAAAGCTTCACGCGCCAACACAGGATCTGGAAAAGTTGCCGCAATAACTTCATGGCCATGGGCTTTCAGTGCGGCTTGAACATACGGAAACCAATTATCGTGCGTAGTGGAACCACCATTGCCCGGAACGAAAACTATTCTTGCCATTTTTAAGCTCCACAAAAAACTTCAGGGTCAAAATCGATTATGCCACACGAGCGCCTGTTTTCAAGCAATATCACCAAACAAAAAACCCCAGACTTTCATCGGGGGCTAATTTTTTTATGACAGCTGTCTAAACAATGCGCGCGTTCTGACGACGCTCAAGGCGCTCGTTTTCAACTAGCGGATCAATAAGGTCTTGCATGTCACCGTTCATAACCATATCAAGTTTTTTAAGCGTCACGTCAATGCGATGATCACTGATACGGTTCTGAGGATAGTTGTAGGTGCGAATTTTTTCAGACCGATCACCTGAACCAATTTGCGATTTGCGGTTACTAGAACGCTCTGCATCAAGTCGTTCTTTCTCTGCTTGATAAATGCGCGACTGCAACATTTTCATCGCCTTGGCTTTATTTTTAATCTGAGATCGTTCGTCCTGGCAGGTCACCACAACACCCGTAGGGATATGAGTAATACGTACCGCAGAATCTGTTGTGTTCACGTGCTGACCACCAGCGCCACTTGAGCGATAATAATCCACACGCAAGTCACCAGGGTTAATGTTAACTTCCACTTCATCAATTTCAGGAAGCACCGCCACCGTTACCGTTGAGGTATGAATACGCCCCGCGCCTTCGGTTGCTGGAACTCGCTGAACCCGGTGGACACCAGATTCGAATTTGAGCACGCCATAGACACCCTTGCCCTTAATGTAGGCAAAAAGCTCTTTGTACCCGCCAATATCAGTGCCACTCACATCAACAATAGAAACTTCCCAGTTCCTTGTCACCGCATACATGGAGTACATTCGGAACAAATCAGCGACAAATAATGCAGCTTCAAGCCCGCCTGCTCCAGCTCTAATTTCAAGGAAAACAGAATTATTGTCGTGCTCATCAGCCGGATAAAGCTTATCTTCCAGCTTTTTTTCAAGCGCAGTCTTTTGAGCCTTTAAAGCAACCAATTCTTCACGGTACAAATCGGCAAGCTCATCGCCCTGCTCAATCAATGCAGAAAAATCGGCTTCTTCTCGCGCTATGCGCTCTTCATCAGTATGGATATCCAGCAAATCCCTGAGCAATGCGCTCCTTTTCTGCAAATCAACACGATCTTTGCTAGAAACAGAGGCGCTATCACTGAGACGCTCAAGGATTTGGTCATATTCTAAACGAATTGATGACCAATCAAGCATTATAAATCGCTATTTTTTAGAAACATTAGCATAACGCGCAGCAAATCGCTCAATGCGACCAGCGCTATCAACAAATTTTTGTTGGCCGGTGTACAAAGGATGGCAATTTGAGCAAATTTCAACGTTAATTTGCTTTTGCGTGGATGTTGTTACAAAGGTATTGCCGCAAATACATTTAGCGTCAATTTCAAAAACCTGTGGGTGAAAACCATTCTTTTTCATATTTTTATGCCTTTTATAAATAGAAAACCAAAGAAAGCACTATCAGAAAGTATCGAAGAAAAGGGCTTTTTTGTAAAGCCCCACCTATAAAGCAGCCCTAAGAAAGAACCGTTGTGGCCGCCTCACGCTTGAGACGCTCTTTTACTTCAACTTCTTTTTGGGCTTTTCGCTCATTTAACAATATTTTTTCAACTTCTGCGTACCGTTCATCAACCGTAAAAAGGCGAGCCTCATTCTTTTTTTCTAGCCGATACACAAAAAAGGTGTCATCGCGCAATACGGGAGCTGAAACCTGGCCCACGCTCATCGTTTTCACAAAATTCATATTTTCAGCAAGATCTGCTTTTCTCATCCAGCCATCAAGTTCGTTCCATGAGAGCACCAAGCCCTCTGGCAAATCACCATCAGCACCCAGCAAGTCACGCGCGCCTGAGGCAAATGAAAGCAAGTACTCAACGTCCTTTTCTAGCGGATGTGCAGCGCAGTAGGCTTCAACATCTTGTCGAGTCACCAGCGCATCTTTAGGCGCAAGTGCCCCGCGAACAGAAATAATTGAGCCAGAACGGCACAATTGATCGCGCAATCGCTTGGTTGAAAGTCCGGATCTTTTCAAAAACGCTTCGAATTCAGCTTGAGTCTTGTAGCCAAAACCATATCCAGCGCGTAATGCGACCATACGCTTTGAGAGCTCATCATCGCTCATCACCGCGCCATAATCCCGAGCTTTTTGCATAAAGATTTCATCTTCTATGCATTGCTCAAGCGTTCTCGTCTTGCCGCCCAGCTGCATTTGTCGCTCATGCAAATCTGACAAACAAATATTTGTCGAATTCACTTTTGCCACAATTTCATCAACCAAGATAGCTGAACTTGATAACCCAATCTGAAGAAGGCAAAATACTAAAAATAACTGGGGGGGAAATCTATAGACCATGTACAGCTCTAATCACTTAATTTGTTTGCATTGACCGACTTGCAGAATCTTCATCTTCCACAACATCAGCGGAAACATCTTGCGACACATCATCACCATATTGCTCAGCCTCATCCTGCTCAACAGCAGCTCGAAGCTCTTCTTTACTCAACACGCGAGGTTGTTGCTCCCAAATCTCAGTCTTGAATACAAGGCGCGCATTCGCACTCATTTCTTCAAGCGCATTTTCCAGAGCTTCTTTTTGCTTTGTTTCTTCAAGCATCATTTTCAGTTGTGGTCGAATTTCATCAAGCTCAAAGAACTCAGACGCTTTTCTTTCTGTGGCAAAAATCACGTAATTTTTTCCGCCAGCCGCAACATGGAAACAAGAATCTTTATGGCGTCCAAAAATAATTCGTCTAACTTCTGCAGGAAGCTTGGAGACATCCCCTTCAGCTGCAGATCCTCGACTATCAATAAATCCTAAATCGGTCACCTTGCTAGCTCCAGCATTGTGCGCAGCTTCCATAAAGTCTTCTGCTGTGGTGATACCATCACACTGTTGTTGCAACTCTGTTGCAGCTGCAGCACTTGAATACTCGCTTACAACAAAATGTGCGCCACCAACTGATTTCACATAACGATCTTTGTTGGAATGATATTCAACACCAACTTCTTCGTCAGATACCGTAACTTTCTTTTTAAGCTCTTGTACGTATGATTCGATAATTAACGAATCTTTAAGCGCTTCAACACTTTCTTCATATCTTTTTTTGAATGTAGGATCATTTTCGATATTACGCTCTTTGCCCCAAATATCTTTGATGAGCAAGAAATTTACCCAGTCTTTAAGGAACTTAGCCTTAGCTTCTGCAGGAAATGTTGATGGGTCCATGTTTTTGGTATATGGAGAAGCCTGAAGCATTTGACCAAGTTTTTTATTGAATGCGTTTTCTGACACGTACGGCTTACCGAACGCTTCAACAACTACCGCTCCGCCCTGTAACAAATCAGACGCTTTTGAGCTCGGTTTGACAAGACTCTGAGTAGCCAGCGGGTGTCCAAAAAGACCTACCACGTGATCTCGCCACACATACATGCCAACACCCAAAAGCATTACAAGCACAACTAATGCTGACTTATTTGCTGATTCCATAGCTAACATCCTTTACAGAGCCAAAGACAGGCCTACTCAACGACAGGAAAATCTCGCTGATTGTATCACACCGACCTCTAAATGCAAACACTGCAAACAACTTGCCGGTCAGGCGATCCCCAATCTCTATGCACTCCCACCAGATCGTGATATAATTTGCAACGCATAGCCACTCAATAAGGACGTTGTGGAGAATAATCATGTCACAAACAAATCAAATATCACTCACCAAAGCAGTATTAATGGGGATGAACATCATGGTTGGCGCTGCAATTTTGGCAGCTCCGAGCATTATCACCTCTGCCGCAGGGGACATGGGCATCTTCGCCTGGACAGTCTCACTTGTCTTTCTTCCTATTGTTCTTAGCATCATGCGTCTTACCCAACTTGTGCAAAAAGATGGCGGAATTTACGCCTATGCCCAAGACTCTCTGGGTCGCATCCCAGCATTTATTGGTGGTGCTTTATATTATTTTGGCTACACCTTTGCCGCAGCAGCCGTAATAAGCATGTTGCGAATGCTTCTTCTTGTGCCCTTCCCAGAAGTCTTTATCATTAAAAACCTCTTCGCATTTTACTCTTTTGCGCTAGCAATCATCGCAACGCTCAACATGGTAAGCTTGTCGGTTATGAGCGCAATTCAAATTCCCGCAATTTTGCTTAAGTTCACACCGCTGCTTGTCGTAATCGCACTCTTTCCTTTTGCTTCTGGCGCAGATTTTGTTTTTGACTTAAGCAAGCTTGCTGCATTACCCAAAAGCCAGGCCGCTCTTACCATGACTATTTTTGGTTTTATGGGATTTGAGTACTCACTCTCGCTGAACCGTTACCTTGAAAACAAAGAAGTGAACGGCCCACGCGCTATTGTTGGTGCATTTTTGAGCACAGTAGTTGTATATGTTCTTTTCCACTTTGGCCTGTTGAGATTAATGGGTGGCGCAAACCTTGTAGCTCTTGGCGCAACTGGCGTTCCTGCATTTCTTCCAATCAGCTCGATTGCTATTAAAGGAGCAATTGCGGTGCTTATCGGCATGGCAATCAAACTCTCATACGCATCATCTGCAAATGGTATGATCACTGGAAACATCGAAACGTTCTACGGCCTTGCAAAAGACGGCTTGCTTCGCTGCGCCGATTTTTTCACCATCACCAATAAAAACGGCCGACCACTCACCTCAGGCATTCTTCAGTTTATGGTTGTTTTCGTACTAGGAACCCTCGTTTCAAATCCTACAGTTCTTGCAAACTTAACGAATATTGCCGTTCTTATGGTCTTCTTGCTTCTTACCGTTGCGCTAATTGCAGTATTAAGAAAACAAAACAACGCATCAGTAACCGATCAAATTATTGCGTACTCGGGCTTTGTCGCAAGCGCTGGACTTTCTGGCTATTCATTTATGCTTCTTGGAGCAACCATGTCACAGCGCCTCCATAGCGTATCGCCACTTGTTGTGTGCGTTCTTGCATCGTTGTTGATGTATAAACCTGCAACAGTTCAAGCTCCTCGCAGCAACTAACAATTAGATAAACTTAGGGAGCGGTAATTACCGCTCCCTAAAAACATCTTTCATCATTCTTTGGAAACCAACAATGAAGCTTTCTCTCTCGTGGATTTTCGACCACATCAATGCAGATCTTGCTGAGCAAAATATTGATACGATCGTTTCTCGATTTAACGAAGTATCAGCTGAAATCGACGGTGTACACCGCCTTACCTACGACCTTTCAAATTTTTTTGTAGGAACTCTTAAAACAGCAACTCCTACATCACTAGAACTTTTTATTCCAGAACTCAATGCCACCGCAAGGCTCCCTGTGCGATCTGACGCAGATCGAGCAAACCAGCCAACGTACGTGTATTTGGTGAAAAAGACCGCTGATTCTTTTTCATGGGTAACGCACGTCGATTTTGGACAAGAGCGCGACACTCTTGCACCACTCATGAGTCTTGAATTGGAGCACCACAACGGGGCTTGGAGGAAATTGGTAGGCGAAACAGATGTACTGTTGGACGTCGACAATAAAACAATCACGCACCGTCCCGACATGTGGGGACACCGCGGATTTGCCCGAGAAATTGCCGCGTTTATGAACTTGCCATTCAAAGACATCTCTTCTTTAACCACAGACCTTGCCTCATTGCCGCAAACAAAAAAGCCTCAGTTCACCTGCGAAGTGACAACCCCTAACTGCAAACGTTTTGTTCTGGCGCATTTCTCCAGCATAAAAAACAATCCATCCGATTTTAAAATGGCGTTCCGCATCATGCGTATTGGCATGAGGGCATTTAATGCGCTCGTTGATTTAACCAACTACACCATGCTTGATTGGTCACAGCCATCACACGCGTACGATGCCACCAAGATTGAGAAAAATCATTTTATTGTTCGTAATGCCCACGAAGGCGAAGAAATCATCATTCTTGATGGATCATCACGCACACTTTGTCCAGAGGACATGATTATCGCTTCTCCTTCAAAGTTCTTGTGTCTTGCTGGAATTAAAGGCGGCCAGGGCAGTGGAATCAGCGACGCGACAACGTCCCTTGTTCTTGAATCTGCAACCTTTGATGCAACCGCTATCCGCAAAACAGCATTCAGAACCAACTTGAGAACAGAAGCGGCTGCGCGATTTGAAAAAACACTCTCAACAGAACAGCCCGTAGAAATGATTGCGCGCTTTATCTACCTTGCCAAAGCACTCAACCTTGACCCAGAAATCAACTCGCCACTAATCGACATTAGACAAGCTCCTTACAAAAAAACGATTGTTTCGTTGCTGCACAGCCACATTGAAAGAAAAATGGGCATCACTCTGCCGCAAGAACAAATAGTTAGCTTTCTGAGCAAACTTGAGTTCAAAATCACCGCAACACAACAAAACAGTGACGTTCTGTATTCCATTGAAATTCCTCACTGGCGCGCATCAAAAGACATTGCTATCCCAGAAGATATCATTGAAGAAATTGCACGCATGTACGGGTTTAATAGCATACCACTCTCGCTTCCAGTGCGTTCAACGCCACCAGCATGTATGACCAGCCTCATCCATGAGCGCAGCCTTAAGCGCACCTTGGCTCAAGCTGGACTCATGGAACAAAAAAATTACCTATACTACGACAAGCGCTTTACCGACCAAATAAACCTAGATACCGACCATTGCCTCACTATCATCAATCCGGTATCAGATCAGCTCTCACGCCTTGCAGAATCACTCATTCCTGGATTGCTCAAGAACGTTGAAGATAACGTCCATGAATTTGACGATCTCTCATTCTTTGAGATCAACGCCACGTGGAAACTCGGAAAAAACGGCATTCATGAAGAAACGCAACGACTTGCGGGGATCTTCTTCTCTCGTCGCTCCACCGTGAACTTTTTTGAAATAAAAGCGCTATGCTCTAGGCTTTTTTCGCAATCTAACGTATTTGATGTTGCCTGGAAGACCGATGACCTGCCAACCGATCCTTGGGTTGATGCAACTCAACACGCAACCATCTGGCAAGGCTCCACCAAACTTGGCTCCATGGGCTTTGTAAAACAAAATTTCTTAAAACAACTTACGGGCGTACTCCCAGAGAGCACAGCGATTGTTTTCGATCTTGATTATGAAATTCTTAAAAATCCAACTAATCACATCGTTGCCTTCAAGCCAATTTCGCGTTACCAGGCAAACTACTTTGATATTTCACTATTGGTTCCACCAACAGTGTCCTATGCTTTCATCACACAGAATTTATCATCGCTAGATCCTGCGATTGCAGAAGTACGACTGCTTGATTCATTTAGCAAAAAAGACTGGGCAGGAAAAAGATCTCTCACATTTAGATGCAAAGTTATTGACCATCAGCGCACCATGACGCGCGAAGACATCGACGCCGTGTACACCAAAGTTGTACAATTCTCCACAGCAAACAATCTTACGATCAGAGAATAATTGGGATGAGATACAGAACTTTAGCTTTTTTAGTCTGTGGGCTTGGACTCATTGATAGGGCAACTAAAGTTTTTGCGCTTTCCCTTACACAGGGGGCCCTGGCAACCTTTGTACCGTATATTGAGCTTGAATTAGAGAAAAACTTTGGTCTTGCATGGAACGTGGGAGCCGAAATCTCTAAATATGTTTTTATCGCGTTAATGAGCATAATTATTTGCGGGTTTATTTATACTATCGTTCTTGATTGGTGCCAACACACTCTACCAATTGCAGAGTCTCTGATAGTGATTGGCGGGGTATCTAACTTATTTGATCGCATCTGCCATGGCTTTGTAATAGACTTTATACGTATTAATGTTGCCTCTTACTCGCTCTCTGTTTTTAATCTTGCTGATATCTATATTGCGCTAGGCCTTATTTTAATGCTGCAAAGGGCATATGATGACTGAGTTTTTTGACCGCACCAAAAATCTTGTATACCAAGTAGCAACGTACCACGTCGGAGGAAATTATCCGTGGGGCGGCATTGTTGCATCCCTTGGCGCGTTCCCACTCATCTTGCTTGGCAGAATGCTCTACATTTTCTCTATTGATGCTTTTTATACCTGCACAATGTTTCTCTTGGTAAGCCTTCTTGGCATGCTACAGTTCATTTTAGAATCAATTCCCAGTGAACGCCGCAACACCATAACCATTAACCGGCTTGTGGGGATGCTCGTAGGCTATTATTACATTCCATTTCAACTCAAATTTATCGTCATTGTTACGTTACTGTACCATGTTATTCGTTCGCTTCTTCCACATGTGGTTTTAACCAACTGGAACGTCGACGTGCAAGCACATCCAGGACTTTCGGGCATTCTTGGACTAGATATTGCAGCAGGAATCGCAACTAACATTTGTATGCATATTTTGAGACTGTTTTTAACATAACCTCATGATCAACTTCATCAAAAACATCTTTCACGGCATCTACCAATTTACCTATCCATCCTTTTGCCACTCTTGCACAGACCTCATTGAACAAAACCAACTATTTTGTGCAGGCTGCAGCGCTTTGCTGCCAAAAATTTCTTCCATAACGCTTCCTCTTTCCAAAAAGGTAACGATAACGGTTCATGCACTTTCGCCATATGACGGAGCACTCAGAAAACTAATTTTGCAAAAAAACTCAGGAAGCTGGAGAAACTTTACCGCCCTTGCACTCCTTACAGCACAGCAGCTCAATCTTGAAAACCTAGCCCCAGACTGTTTTATTCCCGTCCCTTTGCATTGGACCAGGACCTTCTGGCGGGGCTACAATCAAGCATCAATTTTAGCCAAAGAATATGGCAGCATCTGGCAAGCGCCAGTTTTTGAAGGGATCGAACGATCAAAAAAAACGGCGTTTCAATCACACCTTGATAAAGAATCGAGAAGCCTTAACGTAAAAAAGGCATTTCAAATAAAACATTCACACACTGACTTAGTCCAGCACTACATCACCAACAAGCATGTGGTGCTTGTTGATGACGTCATGACAACTGGCGCAACGCTTATAGAAATAGCGCAACTCATACAACGGTACCAACCGTCAAAAATTACAGCTCTTGTTGTGTGCCGCGTGAATTAATTTCGAGCGCAAGAAGAGCTTGCTCTTGTTTGGCTTTATCAAGCAGGTTGCTCAATAACTCAAAAGCTTCATGATAGTCTTGGACTGCATAATCAACATGCATCAAGAGATCTTTATTGCGTTTATTTTTAATAGCTACGCAACGCATTCCAGCTGCACTTGCAGCTTGAAATCCATAAATAGAGTCTTCAAAAACTAAACATTCTGATGGATCAACACCAAGTTGCTCTGCTGCATGCAAAAAAAGCTTTGGATCTGGCTTGGCAATACCGCCAACATGATCAATGGAATACAAATGTTCCCCGAAATAGCCCTTGAATTGGAGGCGTTCTATGATTTTATCAAACGCTTCCTGGCGCGTATTTGTTGCAATACAGTTTTTCAACGACTGCTTCAGAACAAACGAATGAAACTGCTCAAATCCTTCAATAAAGGAAAGATCACCAGCAAAACCTTCTGCTGCGTTGCTTACAGCTTCTGCTGCAATTACGTGGTGATGGTCGTCAAGTTTAAAAACTTCTTTTACCTGATACGCCCATTCTTCTATGCCACTTCCTGCAAATGATTCTAAGAATTCTTCTTGCTCTGGTGTAAAATTACACACTCCTCGTTTTTCCAACGGTTTCTTGGTAGCACGCTCCCAAACAAGCTCTGTATCAACAATTGTACCATCCATGTCAAAGATAATAGCCTTAATTGGCTTGTGATATCTTGGGTCATTCATGCGCTCGCTACCTTTCTAAAGAACTAAAATATACAAATCCAAGTCTAGCACGCACCCACCACCAGTCAACGCAGACATCTTGGACACGGAGATCAAAAAAGAAAGAAAAAAAGATAAAAAAGACATCAATCTGAATAAGAAAGCTCAAAAACACGAGAATTCAAGGGTTCTCTTGGAACTTCAAAAGCTTCCTGTGTCGCAGAAGAACCAACAAGAATCATAACCTGTACCTCAATTGCCGGATCATCAATCATAGCAGTCGCTCGAGCCCTATCAAATCCACCAACAACCGCAGAGCCAAACCCGGCTTGGGTTACCTGGAGAGCAAAGTTAAGACATGCCGCTCCTGTATCAAAGCTTGCCATTGGATTATCAATTAACTCACCCCTAAACACTCCACTTTTTGCAGCGCCAACCAAAACAATCCAATCTGCATCTTTTGCCCATGAAGCATTTTGCGCAACTAAAAAAGACAATAAATGTTGGCCCTGAGGAGAATCTATTTCTGCAAACCAAAAACGCCATGGCTGCATGTTATAAGAAGAAGGCGCCCGCATTGCCGCCTGAAAAAACATTTCCATATGCTTTTGCGTCACTAACTTCTTTTTCCCATAGGCGCGCGTAGTTCTTCGAGTCCAGATTTCGTTAAGTCTTTTCATAAATCTCCAAAAAGCGTGTTTTTCTTATTTTTTAACAAAAATGCAGTTTAAGTAGAAATTAAACAAATTCATCCTTTTTAAAAATAAAACGCGCACTTTTTATCCAAAAGCGAGTATTTCAGCCTGAAAACCCTGGGGCTTTTGGGAAGCAAAGAGCCGCGTGATATATTCTATTAGTAACATCTAGTTAACACCGCAAGACAAAAACGTATCGTAAAACCAAAGTAAGGAGGGTTATACATATGCTTACAAATCAAACCAAAAAGCTCGTTGTTTCAGTTCTTTTCTCGTTCTTAACCGTTGCAGCTACCGCTGGAGCACCAGAGCGCTACTCAAAAGAAACGACTGACGCACTCATGCTCCACTACTATCCACAATACGTAAATAAGCAAACAGCCCCAGTGGTACACACAGAAGAAGTTATTCCAGCTCCAGCTGAACCAACACCAGAACCTGTAGAACCAGAAATCGTCGAACCAAAACCTGTAGAAATTGTAAAACCAGTAGAAAAACCAGCTACTCCTGAAGTTGCTCACAGTCCAGAAGAAGCTGAAGCAGAGGATGAAGATCTTGATCTTACGCCACTAACACCAAAAACCTGGAAGCAAAGCGCCGTTGAAAAAGCAAAAGCTGTTTTTGAAAAATCAAAGTCATTGCTGAATAAGCCCGGCACAAAAGCAGCCACAGCTGCCCTTACCGTCTGCACGTATCTTGCTCTCAGGAAAATCAAGTCCGCCCTTGCACAACATTCCGACAAAAGCGGCACCGAGAAACTTAAGGCAGTATACAACTCACTCAAAACCGCTGGCTTTTCAAAAGTTTTACAAAGCACAAAGCAATCACTCGCGCAAGATACATCAGTCAAACAAGCGTTTGTGGGACTCGCTGTTGACTCAATAATCGAATTTGCAACAAAGGCTCTTTTCGGCCTCGCGCAAACAAAGTCTGCTTAAGTAATTAAGCATCCTTACAAAAAAAGGCCTTGATGAAAATCAGGGCCTTTTTTGCATGTAAAAATAAAAGAAATCTTTTTATATCCACACAATTCTGATAGCTTTGCGTACTTGCTAAAAGCTCCATTCCGGGAGGTATGCTATGGTAATTATCGCAACACTCGCCCTTTCATGCATTTGCGCGCTTGTGCTGACCCCTCTCATGATTTCGCTCGCTAAAAAAAAGAACATCATTGACCACCCACGCGGAGACCTTAAGACACACGCGCAACCAACACCATACCTAGGCGGCGTTGCTCTTTATTTTGCGCTCCTTCTCTCCTGCTTCTTGTTACAGCCACTTTCTTTGTGGATGCTGCTCTTTTTAACTGGCGCCGGCTTTTTATGCTTTACCGGCCTTATCGATGATATTTTTACCCTTGATCCCACAACCAAATTTTTAACGCAAAGCGCAGGTTGCGCAACGCTTCTCATTAGCCTTTCATCCATGACCGGCATAACACCAAGCGTATCTGTTACTCTTGCAAGCTTGTTTTTCATGTTCACTGTGGTAAACGCAGTCAACCTTGTCGACATCATGGACAGCCTTGCAGGAACCGTCTGTTTAACAACGCTTATTGGATCAGCAACTCTCAGCTGGTATGCCAAATCACCGCTTCTTTTTTGTGAGCTTGCCACAATTGGCGGACTTCTTGGATTTTTATGGTACAACAAAAAACCGGCACGGGTTTACCTTGGCGATGCTGGATCTCTCCTACTCGGTGGCATTATTGGATTTTTCATCCTAAAACACAGCTGGCAGTACTCATTTTCTCAGAACTTTTTTGTGATCCCTAGTCTTGTTGGCGTAGCACTTATCGAGCTTGTTAGTTTGATAATCATTAGAACCAAGCTTGGCATCCCATTCTACCTTGGCAGCCCACACCATTTTGCGCAGTATCTCAAACGGGCGGGATGGTCCTGGCTCAGTATTATTGGATTTGTTTTTGCTGCGGGAATGGCGCTCAACGGCTTGGTAATCGCTTACGCTCAAGGATTTATTAGCTTTAAAACTGTCTGGCTATTACTTTCCGCAGGACTCATTCCATGGCTGTATATTATTTACGCACCATCAAACGCAAAAGGGCAATCTCAGGACCGTAGGTAGTACCTTCTTTCTCTGCAGGTGTTTCAAGAATTTTTGGTATGTGTGCCAAGCGAGCATCATTCATGACAGCTTCAAAAACTTCATTCGGTAATGTACCTTTTCCCAGCATCGCATGACGATCTAAACGCGCATCACACGCATTCAATGAATCATTAACATGAATCACGGCAAGATTCTGTAAACCAAGAACGCTCTCAAAGCGATCAAAAAACGCGGCAATTTTTGCGCTAGACGAAATATCATAGCCGGCCGAGTAGATGTGGCAGGTATCGACACAAAATTTAATACGCGCGCGATATGAGCACTCGTCGTAGATTTTTTTTAGCGACTCCAAAGAACTCCCAAGAGACGTACCTTGACCCGCCATTGTTTCAAGAGCCACCACAACATCCCCAGGCGCTTGCGCAAAAACATGTTCAAGTCCGCGGGCAATGCGCTCAACGCCCACATCTTCCCCTTCACCACCATGTGCGCCCGGGTGCAGTACAACCGCTTGCAAGCCAAGCTGTTCAGCTCGTTGTAAC
>Ga0214921_10002140_pt1 | contig 32528 bp, 24 predicted proteins | sample LL1505_MetaG_FD_177992 | JGI IMG/M metagenome (GOLD analysis project Ga0214921, IMG submission 177992) | Freshwater microbial communities from Lake Lanier, Atlanta, Georgia, United States - LL-1505 | ecosystem: Environmental > Aquatic > Freshwater > Lake | place: USA: Georgia | collected... | reverse complement strand
GGCGCCGCCTGCTGCGCGACTGGATTCTCCATCCGCTCAAAAACACCTCGGAGATTGAAAAGCGGCAAGATGCCATCGCCGCCCTCCTCGACGACGCCATGCTCTTGGGAGATCTTCGCACCCGCCTTGCAGATATCCGTGACATAGAACGCGCCACGGCGCGGCTTAGCGGGCCATCTGGAAACGCCAGAGATCTTTCTGCGCTGGCACAATCCCTCGAGCGCATTCCACCCCTCGCAGCGAATCTCGGGGGGCTCCACGGCTTCACCATTCCCTCCGCGCTTCTTTCAGGCCTCACCACGCGTCTGCACGCTCTGCCAGAGCTGAGTGAAAGGCTCCGTCGTGCTATCGTTGCGGAGCCCCCAGCCATCATTCGAGAGGGGGGATTCATTGATGAGGGGTACGATTCCGACCTCGACGAACTCCGCTCGGCCTCGCACGAAGGGAAAAACTGGATCGCTGCCCTCCAAGAAAAGGAAATCGAGCGCACGGGCATCAAATCCCTCAAAGTCCGTTTCACCTCTGTCTTCGGCTACTTCATTGAAATCACCAGAGCGAACCTCCCATCAGTACCAGCAGACTACATTCGCAAGCAAACGACCGTAAATGGCGAGCGATTCATCACGCCCGAACTCAAGGAATTTGAAGGTAAAATCCTCGGCGCTGATGAACGCGCTCGAGCGCGGGAACTCGAAATCTTTGCTGAACTCCGAGGCGCCGTTCTGGCGGAAACCCACCACCTGCAAGAAACCGCTGCCACACTGGCGATCCTCGACGCCATTTGTTCTCTTGCCGAAACCGCTCGCCTCCAAGACTACTGCCGCCCAGAAATCGACGACTCCAGTATTTTGGAAATCTCCGATGGACGCCACCCCGTGCTCGACCAGCAAACCGATGGCTCGCGCTTTGTCCCAAATGACACCAACTTGGGAGCGGACGGGAAGAAATTTGCGATCATCACCGGCCCGAATATGGCTGGGAAATCCACCTACATCCGCCAAGTCGCACTCCTCACGCTCCTCGCGCAGACTGGCAGCTACGTTCCTGCCAAGTCCATGCGCCTCGGCCTCACCGACCGCATTTTTACGCGCGTAGGAGCAAACGACGACCTCTCGCGCGGCCAATCCACCTTCATGGTTGAGATGAATGAGACGGCAAATATCCTGAATAATGCCACCGAGCGCAGCCTTGTGATCCTCGACGAAATCGGCCGCGGCACATCCACCTTCGACGGCTTATCCATCGCGTGGAGCGTCGCAGAATACCTGCACGACAAAATCAGCTGCCGCGCCCTTTTCGCCACACACTACCACGAACTCACCGACCTTGAGCGAACGCGCAGCGGCATCCAGAACCTGAATGTCGCCGTCCGCGAGTGGAACGACCAAATCATCTTCCTCCGAAAAATCCTGCCCGGCCGTGCCGACCAAAGCTACGGCATCCAAGTCGCACGCCTCGCAGGCCTTCCCAACTCGATCATCTCCCGCGCCAAGGAAATCCTCGAAAACCTCGAAAAATCCGAACTCAACGCCGTCGGCCAGCCCACGCTTGCCAAAACAACGCGCAAAAGACTCGTCCCTGACCCCGAGGCCGCCCAGTTGGCTCTTTTTTAGCCCTGATCCCGGTGGTGATTTTGCGTTTCAGGCTCGAATGCGCTGTTTGGGATGATGGGGGCGCCTGCCATGCATCTCCACGTTGCTAGAATGAGCGACTTTCATTCTCTCCTCCTTGAGAATTCGATATTTAAAAACAGGCCGTTTGGGACAACCTAGTAATTTTCAATAAAAAAAGGGGCTCCCGATCGCGAGAGCCCCTTTATAGTAATTTGGTGTGCTGAGCTTAGGCTTGTGGGGCTGCAGCGGCTTCGTCGCGGTCTTTCATCGCGGCTTTGCGGCTGAGTTTGACGCGGCCTTTGTCGTCAACGCCGATGCATTTGACCCAGATGGAGTCGCCCATTTTCACGACGTCTTCGACTTTGTTCACACGGAAGTCGGCGAGTTCGGAGATGTGGCAGAGACCATCTTTGCCGGGTAGGACTTCGACGAAGGCGCCGAATTCTTTGATCGAGACGACTGTGCCTTGGTAGAGTTCTCCGATGGAGATTTCCTTAGTCATGCCGAGGATGATTTCCTTGGCGCGTTTGAGGCTGTCGCCATTGTTGGAGTAGATGTGCACGGCTCCGTCGTCCTCGATATTGATCTCGGCGCCGGTCTCGGCAACGATGCCTTTGATTGTTTTGCCCCCTGGGCCAATGATGAGGCCGATCTTGTCAGGATTGATGCGGATCGTCTCGATGCGTGGTGCGTATTGGCTCAACTCGGAGCGTGGTGCGGAGAGGATGCCGTTCATTACGTCGAGGATCTTGGTGCGCGAGGTCTTTGCCTCAGCGACGGCCTCAAACATGATCTCGTGGGAGATGCCGGGGAGCTTGAGGTCAAGCTGGAAGCCGGTGACGCCTTCGGATGTTCCACAGAGTTTAAAATCCATGTCTCCGAAGTGGTCCTCACTGCCGATGATGTCGGTGAGCGTGGTATACCGCTTCAGGGTTTCGCCTTCGTATTCGGTCACGAGGCCGACCGAGATGCCAGCGACGGGGGCCTTGAGCGGCACGCCTGCATCCATGAGAGCGAGAACGCCTGCACAGACGCTGGCCATGGAGGTGGAACCGTTGGATTCCATCACTTCACTGACGACGCGGAGTGCATAAGGGAAGTCTTTTTCGCTTGGGATCACAGCCTCGATCGAACGCTCGGCGAGGGCACCGTGACCGATTTCACGACGATTTTGTCCACCGAAACGGCCGGTCTCACCCACGCTGAAGGGCGGGAAGTTGTAGTGAAGCATGAAGCGCTTCGTATCAGGTCCGCCGCCGTAGCAGTCGATCATCTGGGCTTCCTCTGCCGGAGCGAGAGTCGCGATGCCGAGAGCTTGGGTTTCGCCACGGGCGAAGAGGGCCGAGCCATGGGTGCGGGGAAGAAGACCGGCCTCACCGGAGAGGGTGCGGAGGTCGTGTAATCCACGACCGTCGCAACGTTTCTGGCGATCGAGAATGCTCACACGGAAGGCTTTTTTCTGCAGGTAATCGAAGGCCTGAGAGATTTCGAATTTCGAAGCGGTCGGGAATTTTTCGAGCACGGCTTTTTCGACTTCCTCACGGAGTGTGCCGATCGCTTTGCTGCGGGCGACTTTGCCGGATGTGTAGATGGCGGCTTCGATGCGGTCTCCGGCGACTTGGTAGGCGACTTCGGAAATCGAGTCGGCAACAGAGAAGAGCGGCACATTGCGTTTGGCTTTGCCGACGGCAGCGGCGAGGTCGCGCTGGGCTTGAACGATGAGGCGCACGGCATCACGAGCGAAATCGAGGGCTTTGTTAAACTCCGCTTCTGGAAGCTCGGTAGCGGCGCCTTCGATCATGATCACTTTCTCACCATCGCCGACATAAACGAGATCGAGGTCGCTGTGCTCGCGGTCAGAATGGGTGGGGTTAATGACAAACTCGCCATTGATGCGGCCGACGCGAACGGCGCCCACTGGACCAGCGAACGGGATGTCCGAAACGCAAAGCGCAGCGGAGGCGCCATTGATCGAGAGCATATCGGGGTCGTTCTGACCATCCGCACTCAGGAGGAGCGTGATGATCTGGGTGTCGTAGAGGTAACCCTTCGGAAAGAGCGGACGCAGGGGACGGTCGGTCATGCGGGCGGTGAGGATTTCCTTCTCGGTGGGACGGCCTTCGCGTTTGAAGTAGCCGCCGGGGAATTTGCCGACTGCGGCGGCCTTTTCCTTGTACTCAACGGTGAGCGGGAAGAAATCTTGGCCTTCCTTGATGGTCGTGGCCGAGACGGCTGTGACGATCACGATGGTGTCGCCGCTGCGGACAGTTACGGCGCCGTCGGCGAGTTTCGCGAGTTTGCCGGATTCAAAAATAATGGGTGAGGTGCCCGCTTGGGCGGTAGTGGTATGGGACATAATAAATAAGTGCGTGTGTGCCCGCCAGAAGTTGGCGGACGGATGTTAGGAAAAAGCCCCGCTGATAAACGGGGCTTTGGGTGACGAGTCGCGTTACTTGCGAAGGTCCAATTTCTCGAGGACCGACGTGTAGCGGCTTGAAGCCGTGCGCTTGAGGTAATCCAGCAAACTGCGCCGTGTGGCGACGAGCTTCAGGAGTCCGCGGCGGGAAGCATGATCCTTCGCGTTAACCTTCAAGTGCTCGGTGAGTGAGCTGATTCGTTTGGTGAGGAGCGCGATTTGAACGTCTGCGCTGCCGGTGTCTTTTTCGTGGAGGCGGAGAGAATCCACCTCGGTTACTGCTGCTGCTTTTACCATTTGTTATTTCGTTTTGTTAATTAAGAGAAGAAAAGTGTCATGCGGAAAACGCGAGAGCAAGGAGAAAGTCAGTGCGAAAATAAATTGGGATACCGGGCGGACAACAGTATAAGTCATCGCTATGAAAGTCCGCCTCACCAAAGATTTCACTCTCGAAGCCGCTCAAAGCCTCACGAAGGTTCCCGCTGGGCACAAGTGTGCAAGGCTCCACGGCCACACATTCACCATCGAGGTCTCGGTGGAAGGTGAAGTGGATCCTGAGACGGGCTGGCTCTACGACCACGCACTCATAAGTGCCGCGATGAAGCCGATCATCGAGGAGCTTGACCACAGCTATTTGAACGACGTGCCGGGGCTGGAGAATCCGACTATCGAAATCATGGCGGGATGGCTGTGGGGGAGGCTGGCTCCGCAGTTGCCCGGGCTTGCGGAAATCGTGATTCATGAGACGCCTTTTGCTCGCTGCAGCTACCGCGGGGAGTGAGTGCCAGCGAGGAGATTCGTGGAGCCATGCAAAACAGAATCGCACTTAAAATCGCGGGCGTACTGGGTTTTCTAGGTGTCGCGCTCGGCGCGTTTGGAGCTCATGGCCTCAAAAATATCCTTTCTGCGAATGACACCGCAACGATCTGGCAGACCGCTGTCCTGTACCACCTACTCCACTCTGTGTCAGGGCTCTGGGCCTCAGAGCGGAGGCCGTTGGTCGTCTGGATCTGGGCGGCAGGTGTGCTCTTTTTTTCCGGCTCACTTTATGTTTTAGCGGTTACAAATCTGCGCTGGCTTGGAGCGATAACGCCCTTGGGAGGCTTGTTACTGCTGGCCGGTTGGGCTATTCTCATCTTTTCAAAAAAAGGCGCAAAACTGCATTGAACAAAGCAACGAATGCATTGTCTCTTCTCAGGTGATCCAAATCAAAACATGAAGAGACTTCCCAATCGCATCGCCCATATTCTCGCGCTAACAAGCTTCTCTATTTTGAGCATTGCGGCCGTGGCCGGCGAGCCACCACAAACAAAATCCATTTTAAATTCTTCAATTGATCTGCAGGAGGATTCTTCTGCCTACACGGTGAGCGTTGGAATTCCCGAATCAACGGACGTCAACGTGCGCCTCAGCGGCTCCACCTTGCTTCTGAACTCCGCAGCCACGGCTGCGGGCATTCGATACGAGCAGCGGATTGCTCTACCCGAAGCGCAGGCGGATGCGGCGCTCGGCATCAAGCGCGCAGGCGGTCAACTTGTCATTTCGATTCCGAAGGGCGTTCCAGCGCCTGCTGGCATGGATTCAGCATTCCCCGCACAAAGTCCCATGAATGCAGGGTTCGATACACTTCGCAATCAGGTCCTCTCCCAAGCGGCAAACATGCTGCAGCAAATCGGAAATGAAGCCCCCCCTTCCCAGGGCGGCACATCCAGCCAGGATCTTTTGAGCACATTCCTTGGAGGCATCGCTCCACAACTCCAGACAGGAAGTAAATCTTCGGGATTTCAACTGGAAGACAAAGGCAGTTCCTACATACTGAGCGCTACGCTACCAGAGGATCAGGCACGCAACGTGAGCGTGAACGTGGATAACGAACGAGCCATCACCATTACCACCAAGCACGAAAAAAAATCGTCCTTGGGCGGAGCGAGTGCCTTCACCAGCGGATCGTCCATTCAATCGATGACTCTGCCCGGACCAGTACGAGGCGAGGAATTGAAGATGGACTACAACAACGGCCGCCTCGAAGTCACACTCCCAAAAAAATAAGCCAGCCAAGCTCCTAAAAGATTTGTGGACGAGGCGGAGAGGGCCTCAGCGGACTTCGACTAAGGTGCCGGCTTTTACGAGTTGGCAGAGTGTGAAGGCATCCCAGTTAGCTAAGCGGATGCAGCCACTGCTTTCATTACGCCCAATGCGGTCGGGCGTATTTGTTCCGTGGATGCCGATACTCGGGCGGTTGATGCCCATCCAAACAATACCCACAGGGCTGTTGGGGCCGGGAGGAAGCATGAACGCGTTCTCGCTGCGCACACCGCTTTCGAGAACAGACTTATCCCAACGAAAATGAGGAAGCAGGAGGTTGCTGATGATTTTCCATCTGCCAAGCGGGACAGGGATTTTTGCAGAGCCTGGCGTGCAGGGAAAGCAACCGATGATGCGACCGTCCTCGTAGAGTTCGATCAAGCGCTCCGTGCGAAGGAGTACTAATGATCGCTTGACCTCGGGGGTGGCAACCGGAGTGGGTTGAGGCGTGGGGGGGGGCGGCAGATGTGTTTGATCAATCGGCGATGGCTGGATGGGTCGCGATAAATCATAAGATGCAGGGACTGGCAATGGAGGGACTGGCGGTGGCAGGGCAGCGGGGAGAGGCGCGCCCTTGCCCTTGGCATCGCGTTCTTTTTCGAGGGCCTTGACATCCGATAGCAGGAATTCCGAAACGTCGGGAACGCGAAGGACGGAGCCGATGACTGGGGCGGTGACTTGGGGGTTAAGTTCAACAAGAAATTTTTGGTCGCAATGAAATCGCTCCGCAACAGCCTCCCAAAGTGAGCCGTATTTGAGGGTCTTGAGCTTCGCCTGCTCAGCAGGAGCGGAGGCAGTAGGACCGACCCAGCGGGCATCGTCTTCAGAGATGACATGCTCCCGGTAGGATACTGGAACGGATGAGATGTCCAAAACCGTGCCACGTGGAACGCCAATGGAGTCGCAATAACGGTCTGCGGCTTTCTGAGTGAACTCGCCACCGAGCCCATCAATCTTGCCAGGTCGGAAGCCAGCGCGATCAAGAAAAATTTGCACGCGGCAGAGTTCGACCCGCTCTGGGGCGTCGGGAGAAGGGGGGAGGATCTTCGCTGCCGGCGCGTCAACCGGTTCAGCACAAAGGGTCGAGAACAAAACGAGTGCTCCGAGCAAAGCCAAAAGAATGTGCCTGCGGAAATCAAACATGCTTGAAATCAAGAGTAATCCGCCACCCTCTTGCAAGGCGTATGTTATGAATTTGGGATTGCATAAAAAATGGGGTCATGGCTTTGAAACCATGACCCCATGAAGAATTTCAAATCTCAGGCAAGATCTTCACCGACTGTGTAGCGGGTAAAGCGGCGGATGATGATATTCTCACCGAGTTCCGCAATCTTGCTAGAGACGAGATCCTTAAGGGTGATCTCTGGGTTTTTGATGAATGGTTGTTCGAGAAGGCAGATAGTGCCGTAAAACTTATCGATTTTGCCATCAACAATTTTTTCGACGATGTTGGCCGGTTTGCCTTGGACTTGAGCTGCTGCAATGTCACGCTCCCGGGCGAGAAGGTCGGCAGGAACTTGCTCGCGGGTGACATAGAGCGGATGGGATGCAGCAATGTGAAGTGTTACATCTTTCACAAAATCGCGGAAGATTTCGTTTTTTGCAACGAAGTCGGTTTCGCAGTTGATTTCTACGAGAACGCCGACTTTTCCGGCAAGATGGATATAGGATGCGATGGTTCCCTCTTTGGCTTCGCGCGAGGCTTTCTTGCCAGCGCTGGCGATACCTTTTTTGCGGAGGAGTTCCTCGGCAGCAGTGAGATCGCCACCAGATTCGATGAGGGCTTTTTTACAATCCATCATCCCCGCGTTAGTTTTTTCGCGGAGTTCTTTTACGAGGTTTGCTGAGATTTCGGACATTTTAAGTGTTATATGTTTAAACTTTAGTTTTCAGGATTTCAGTTCAGCCGCCAGTTCAAGCGGCTGAAAACTGAAAGCTGAGAACTTTTTTACTCGGCTACTGGAGCGAGTTCCGGTTTACGGGATTTGGCACCGGCGCCCTTGCCTTCGAGAATGGATTCAACGAGTTTCGAGAGAACAACGCGGATCGAGCGGATGGCGTCATCGTTACCAGCAATGGGGTAAGCAATTTTCTCTGGGTTGCTATTGGTGTCGACGATAGCGATTACGGGGATTCCAAGGCGATTGGCTTCGGCTACGGCAATTTCCTCACGCACGGTGTCAATGACGACCATGACGTCTGGGAGCTTACCCATTTCAGCAATGCCACCGAGGTTGTGGAGGAGCTTCGCACCTTCGCGACGGATGGAGGAAGCTTCAGCCTTGTTGATCTTGGAAAAGGCCGCAGATTTTTCAAGAGCTTGAATTTCTTTGAGGCGAGCCACACTGCGTCGGATCGTAGTGAGATTGGTGAGTGTTCCACCCAACCAACGCTGGTTGACATAGAACTGACCGGTGGCTTCAGCGGCTTCGGCAATAGCACCTTGAGCTTGCTTCTTAGTCCCCACAAAGAGGACCTTTCCACCATTGCGAACGAGGTCGCGCAGGTAGTGAGATGCACTATCAATCTGCTCAATGGTGAGCTCAAGATCGATGATGTAAATCGAATTTTTTTCCTCAAGAATGTAATCCCTCATTTTGGGATTCCATCTTTTCGTCTGGTGCCCGTAATGGACGCCAGCCTCGAGGAGCTCCGTCATAAGTTCGACGTTTGGTTGGTTTTCTGTGGCTTCTGACATGATATGGGTGGTGGATTAACTTGCGGCTTTTTGCGATTCTTTCTTATCGGCTCCAAAGGCGTCGCCGACCTGAGTGATTTGGATTCTGCGGTTTGTCTCAAAGCCGGTGCCTGCGGGGATCAGGTGGCCCATGATAACGTTTTCTTTGAAGCCGCGGAGTCTGTCGACTCTGCCAAGTGTGGCGGCTTCGGTCAAGACGCGTGTCGTGTCTTGGAAGGATGCGGCGGAAATGAAGCTATCGGTTTCGAGAGCTGTCTTGGTAATACCTAGAAGAACTGGACTCGCTTCAGCGGGCTTTCCACCCTTGGCTGTCACGGCTTCGTTTTCGGCCTCAAAGGCGAGCCGGTCGACTTGGTCACCCCATAGCAGGGATGTGTCTCCTTGCTCGGTGATTTTTACCTTGCGAAGCATTTGACGAACGATGATTTCGATGTGCTTGTCGTTGATCTCCACGCCTTGCAAGCGATACACCTCTTGGACCTCGTTGAGAAGGTGCTCTTGGAGTTCCTGAGGGCCGCAGATTTCGAGAATCTCATGAGGCACAACCGGACCTTCGGTTAATTGCTGCCCTTTCTTCACGGCATCGCCCTTGAAGACAATAATGTGTTTGTTGAGCGGGATGAGATGCTCCTCTTCGGCACCAGTCTCGGTGTCTTTAACAATGAGTCGGCGCTTGGCTCGAACCGTGCCTCCGATTTCCACGACGCCATCGATTTTGGCGATATCGCAAGCGTCTTTCGGACGGCGGGCTTCGAAAAGCTCGGCCACACGCGGGAGACCGCCAGTGATGTCTTTCGTCTTGCCAATCTTACGAGGCGTTCGGGCCACACGTTGTCCGGCAGGAACCTTCGCGCCCTCCTTAACTTCGATGTGAGCTCCTGCAGGAATGGAATAGCTGGCAAGAAGTTTTTTCGCCTCGTCCACAACGATGATTTGGGGGTGCAAATCCTCTTTGTGCTCGATGACGACGTTACCACGAACTCCGGTTGATTCGTCGATCTCTTGCCGAATTGTAACACCGGGGATCATGTCACGGAATTCGATGCGGCCGGCTTTTTCCGTGATGATCGGCACGTTGTAGGGATCCCACTGTACGAGAGTGACACCCTTTTTAACGGTGGCACCGTCCTTAACGGAAATAACTGAACCCACAACGATATTGTAGCTCTCGAGTTCACGACCGTCTTTTGCGTGAAGTGTGACGGTACCGTTTTTGTTGAGTACGACGGAGGTATTATCCACCGTTTCGACGACCTTGAGATCGTTGAAGCGGATGGTACCATCGTTCTTGGCTTTGATGATCGGTTGTTTAAACGTCTGGCTGGCAGCACCTCCGACGTGGAAGGTTCGCATCGTGAGCTGGGTGCCAGGTTCACCGATGGACTGCGCGGCAATGATACCAACGGCTTCGCCGATCTTAATCATTCCGCCGGTTGCCAAGCTGCGACCATAGCACTTGATACAAATGCCACGCTGTGATTCGCAAGTGAGAGCTGAGCGGATTTTGAGTTGCTCATGTCCGATTTTCTCAAGAGAAGCTGCCGTCTCTTCATCGACGAGTTGGTCTTTTTTCAAAACCGGCTTGCCTGTAATCGGATCCTTGACTGTCTCGCAACTGGTGCGGCCGATGATACGAGTTGAGAGACTAACCACTTCCTCATCGCCTTCGTAGATTGGGCGAACGACAATGCCGTTTCCTGTGTGGCAGTCATCAATGGTGATGATCACGTCTTGGGCGGCGTCAACGAGTTTGCGGGTGAGATAACCCGAGTCAGCGGTCTTGAGAGCGGTGTCAGCAAGACCCTTGCGAGCGCCGTGAGCCGAGATGAAGTACTCCAAAACTGTGAGCCCCTCGCGGAAGTTTGCCGTAATAGGTTGCTCGATGATTTCACCAGAGGGTTTGGCCATCTGACCACGCATACCTGCGAGCTGTTTGACTTGGGTACGATTACCACGGGCCCCGGAGTCCACCATCATGAACACAGGGTTCATGTCGCGGCGGTTATCGTTGTATTCCAGAGTCCGGAAGAGGGCGTTTGCGATCTCCTCACCTGTGTGAGTCCAGATGTCTTGAACTTTATTTTTGCGTTCTCCGTCAGTGATAATGCCTCGGCGGTATTGTTTTTCGACCTCGCCGATTTCACGATAGGCTTTCTCAAGGAGCTGGATTTTTTCCTTGGGAACCATCATGTCGTTGATGCCGATGGAAACACCAGCTCGTGTGGCTTCGCGGAAGCCGAGCTCCTTGAGGCGGTCGAGTGTCTCTACGGTGACCTGCTGACCGCTGGATTTGTAACAGCGCCAGATGATGTCCGAGAGTTGTTTTTTACCACAGACTTTGTTGTAAAATCCGAGCGCTTTGGGCCAGATTTGGTTGAAGATAACACGTCCTGCTGTGGTCTCGATCACCGACTTGGAAGGGTCACCATAAACGGTTTCGATTCCATGGTCGGGGTTTTTGAAGAGCACGCGGGTCTGAGTCCGAATGGAACGTTCAGAGAGGGCCAACTCCACCTCATAGGAGTTCTCAAAGAGAGGCATGCGCTTGGCTTTATCGGCGTCCTCACCACGAGGTTTCTGTGTGAGGTAGTAGCAACCGAGCGGAATGTCTTGGGAAGGCGTGGTGATGGGCTTTCCGCTGGATGGCGAGAAGATATTGTTGGGGGCCAGCATGAGCATGCGGGCTTCCATCTGGGCTTCAACCGAAAGCGGAACGTGAACGGCCATTTGGTCACCGTCGAAGTCCGCGTTGTAAGCGGTACAGACGAGGGGGTGAACTCGAATGGCTTCGCCTTCGATGAGGATCGGCTCAAACGCTTGAATGGATAAGCGGTGAAGGGTGGGAGCGCGGTTGAGCATGACAGGATGGCCCTTCGTAACCTCCTCGAGGATATCCCAAACTTCGGGAGTCTGGCGCTCGATGAGTTTCTTGGCACTACGCACCGTATGGACATAACCAAGTTCCTTGAGGCGGCGGATGATGAATGGCTCGAAAAGTACGAGGGCCATTTTCTTAGGGAGCCCGCACTGATTGAGCTTGAGCTCAGGACCAATGACGATGACGGAACGACCAGAGTAGTCCACTCGTTTGCCAAGAAGGTTTTGACGGAAACGGCCGCCCTTACCTTTGAGCATATCGCTGAGGGACTTGAGTGGACGATTAGCTGCGCCTGCCACGGCGCGTCCGTGACGACCATTATCGAAAAGAGCATCCACCGATTCTTGAAGCATACGCTTTTCGTTGCGGATGATTACTTCAGGCGTTTTCAACTGCAAGAGCGTACGGAGACGATTGTTGCGGTTGATTACACGGCGGTAGAGATCATTCAAATCCGAGGTTGCAAAGCGACCACCTTCGAGCGGCACGAGCGGACGGAGGTCCGGTGGAATTACGGGAAGAACGTTCAGAATCATCCACTCTGGACGTGTCTTCGAGTCGGCAAATCCTTGAACAAGCTTGAGGCGCTTGGCGAGTTTTTTGCGGAGTTGCTTGCTGCGCGTTGAGCCCATGGATTCCTCAATTTCCTGCTGAGCAACAGCCAGATCCATCGAAGCAAGAATTTTTTGAATAGCCTCTGCGCCCATACCTGCGGTGAATTCCTCGCCGTATTGCTCTTCGGCATCGCGGAACTCAGCTTCGGTTAGGAGTTGGCACTTCTCAAGAGGAGTGCTACCTGGGTCAATAACAATGAAATCCTCGTAATAGATAACACGCTCAAGGGCACGTGATGTCATGTCAAGCATGAGGCCCAAGCGCGAAGGCATGCACTTGTAGAACCAGATGTGAGAGACAGGAACAGCTAGGTCGATATGGCCCATGCGCTCGCGGCGTACGCGGGAGAGAGTAACCTCCACACCGCAACGGTCACAGATCACACCCTTGTGCTTAATACGCTTGTATTTACCGCAAGAGCACTCCCAGTCGCGGGTTGGACCGAAGATACGCTCGCAGAAGAGACCGCCCTTTTCTGGTTTGAAGGTGCGGTAATTGATAGTCTCGGGATTTTTAACTTCTCCCTTGCTCCAACTGCGCATGGCATCGGGAGATGCCACCGTGATGGCGACCTCATCAAAACCAACGGGCTTCGCTTCACCAACGGATTCGTTAAAGTTTAAATCTTTCATTTATGATTCGTCAGGTTGTGTCGGGTTTTGGTTTTGGGGTCAGGCGAGGCCTTCGGTGAGAGAGGCGGGTTGTTTGCCTCCCACGCGGACGTCAAGTCCGAGACCCTGCATTTCTTTAATGAGAACGTTAAACGACTCGGGTACGCCTGCTTCGAGGGAATTATCACCTTTGACAATGCTCTCGTAAATGCGGGTGCGCCCAGCGACGTCGTCGGATTTGACTGTGAGGAGTTCTTGAAGGGTGTAGGCAGCTCCATAGGCTTGGAGCGCCCAGACTTCCATCTCGCCGAAGCGCTGGCCACCATATTGGGCCTTACCGCCAAGCGGTTGCTGGGTGACGAGACTGTATGGTCCAACGGCACGGGCATGGATTTTGTCCGCAACCAAGTGGCCGAGTTTGAGCATGTAGATGTAGCCCACAACGACTTGTTGATCGAACGGTTCGCCGGTAAGTCCATCGTAAAGAGTGGATTTTCCATTCTCATTGATCCAGGTGAAACCCTCCACTTTTTTGGCCTCATTGAGGAATTCGCGGATTTTTGACTCGGGAATACCATCGAACACAGGTGTTGCGACTTTAAATCCAAGCGCTTTGGCGGCTACACCTAGGTGCGTCTCAAGAACTTGTCCCACGTTCATTCGGCTTGGCACACCAAGAGGATTCAGAACGATATCCACTGGAGTTCCATCGGCGAGGTATGGCATATCCTCTTCGGCAACGATTTTTGCAACGACGCCTTTGTTTCCGTGGCGACCGGCCATTTTATCACCCACGCTGAGTTTGCGCTTGCTGGCGATGTAAACTTTGACCTGTTTGATGATACCGGGATCGATATCATCGCCGCTTTCGATGCGGCCGAGGTTAGAATCACGCTCATTTTCCAAATCCACAAATTTATGTTCAAACTGACCAATAATCTCGTGGATTTTATTGCGGATCGGGCTTGGGTCGATTTCGACGTGGTTGTAAACCTTGGCTAGTTTGCGGAGAAGTTCCTTGGTGATCTTGCGATTGGCAGGGATAATGATCTCACCAGTTTGCGCATTAACGACATCCAGCGGAATTTTTTCATTAAGAAGGATATTCGACAGCGCAGCAGTGAGTTGCTCGTGCAACTCGTCTTTGCGTTTCCCGAAATCTTCGACGATCATTTTCTGCTGACGCTTGGATTCAGCAGGAGTCATTTTTGTTCGGGCTACTTCTTTCTTAGATGAGACCTTCACATCCATAACAATCCCATAGGTACCAGAAGGCACTGTGAGAGAGGTGTCTTTGACGTCAGCTGCCTTTTCACCGAAGATAGCGCGGAGGAGTCGCTCTTCGGGAGCGAGCTCTGTTTCGCTCTTTGGCGTGATTTTTCCAACAAGGATGTCGCCTGGCTTCACTTCCGCGCCGATACGGATAACACCATCGGTACCCAAGTTTTGAAGGGCTTCTTCGCTAATGTTTGGAATATCGCGGGTGATTTCCTCTGGTCCAAGTTTGGTATCACGGGCGCCGATTTCGAATTCATCGATGTGGATGGAGGTGTAGATATCCTCTTTCACGACGCGCTTGGAGATGAGAATAGCATCTTCGAAGTTGTAGCCATTCCAAGGCATGAAAGCGACTAGGACGTTACGACCGAGGGCGAGTTCGCCTTTCTCAGTATTCGGTCCATCAGCAATGACATCACCTTTCTTGACAGATTGGCCTTTTTTGACAATCGTCTTCTGGTTGATACATGTGCTTGCATTGGAGCGCATAAACTTCCTGAGTTCATAGACGTAAACGCCATTTTCTGGATCGTCTTTAATCTTTTTTTTGCCTTCGGGAAGAGATCCGTCCTTAGTGATTACGATTTGATTCGCAGTGACCGAGGCGACCTTTCCAGAGGACTCCGAGCAAATAACTGCTCGCGAATCACGTGCAACGAGCCCTTCAAGGCCTGTTCCAACGAGAGGAGAGTCCGATACCAGCAATGGAACGCCTTGGCGTTGCATGTTTGAACCCATGAGGGCCCGGTTGGCGTCATCGTGTTCTAGGAACGGGATAAGACCGGCAGCGACAGAAACGAGTTGTTTCGGCGAGACATCCATGTATTGGATTTTATCTGGCTCAACCTCAAGGAAATCTCCACGGTAACGTGCGGAGACCTTTTCACCAGAGAGGTTGCCTTTTGCATCCACTGAGGAGTTTGCCTGGGCAATGTAGAAATTTTCATCGCGGTCACCACTGAGGTATTCGACCTGATCTGTGACACGCCCGTTGGCAACCTTGCGGTACGGGGTTTCGATAAAGCCAAACTCGTTGATGCGAGCGAAGGTGCTCAAGGAACTGATGAGGCCAATGTTTGGCCCTTCGGGCGTCTCGATCGGACAGATACGGCCGTAATGTGATGGATGCACGTCGCGAACCTCAAATCCGGCACGATCGCGGCTGAGACCTCCTGGCCCGAGAGCTGAGAGACGGCGCTTATGGGTCAACTCGGAGAGCGGATTCGTCTGATCCATAAACTGGCTCAACTGGCTACGACCAAAAAAATCACGCACCACAGCGCTGAGTGATTTGGGATTGATGAGTTTCTGAGGAGTGATCTGATCGGTTGTGACATCAAACAACGTCATACGCTCGCGAACAAGCCGCTCGGTGCGAGCAAGACCCACGCGGCACTGGTTGGCGAGAAGCTCGCCCACAGTACGCACGCGACGACTTCCCAGATGATCGATATCATCCGTCATGCCATCGCCCCCGCGGAGGCGGACAAGATATTTCATAGCGGCTACGAAATCCTCTTTGGTGAGTGTGCGCTCACCTTCGTTGACCTTGAGGTCGAGTTTTTGATTGATTTTGTGACGACCAACGCGGCCGAGGTCGTAGCGTTTTGCATCAAAGAAAAGGCGCTTGAGCATGCTACGCGCGTTTTGAACGGTTGGCGGATCGCCAGGGCGCAGTTTGCGGTAGATATCTTTGAGAGCCTCATCATCGTCGTGGGCAGGATCTTTTTTGAGGGATTTGATGATCGTATCGTCATCCTTGGTATCAACAACCTTCACGGATTTGTGACCGAGGCCGATCAACTGGCGAACGATGGCTGTGGTGAGTGGCTCGAAAGCTCGGCCGACGGTGATCTCCCCATCACGGATATCAGCAATAAGAACTTTCGTGGCGATTTCTTCCTCGTCGAGTTTCTCGCTCAGTTTGAGGTCTTGGGTTTTGTAGAAAAGGTTGATGATGTCCTCGTCGGCGGGAAAGCCCAGCGTACGGAGGAATGTAGTGGCCAAAAATTTGCGGCGGCGTTTGCGGCGATCAAGGTAAACGTATAAGAGATCGGTAGTATCGAACTGAACCTCGATCCATGATCCCCGATCAGGAATGATGCGAAACCCGTGGAGGATTTTTCCATTGGCATGAACAGACGTCTCGAAGCAGATGCCTGGTGAGCGGTGGAGCTGGGAAACGACAACACGTTCCGCGCCATTGATCACAAATGTGCCTTGCGGAGTCATGAGAGGAAGTTCACCCATGTAAACTTTTTCCTCCTTTGTGCTGCGGTCGTCCTTGTAACGAAAAGTCACGTACAGCGGGGCGCTGAAGGATTGCCCTTCGCGCTGGGACTCGATCGCCGACATTTTCGACTCACCAAGCTCGTAACTGACAAAATCCAAAGAAGATTTCTCTTCGAATCCAAAGATAGGGAAAAATTCGCGGAAGACGGCTTGCAAACCGATATCGCGGCGTTTGCTGGCAAGGACATCTTTTTGAAAAAACTCGTTGTAGGAATTAACCTGCAATTCGATAAGGTTTGGTGGCTGGATGACCTCTGTCAATTTTCCGAAATGAATGCGTTCTGACATGTTTTTTTTGCGGTGCCGCGGGTTGTTTTGCCTAGTACAGGGCTGGGTTCACTGGTCTCTTTGCGAAAGCAAAAAGCTCCGTGTCTGAAAGGCCCTGGAGGTTTTCCTGGGTTTCCAGTAGCGGATGCTGGAATGCTCTGTGATGGCGAAGGAGCAGATGAGTGTGTTTTTGACTAATAAAGCGAACGTGAGAAAATAGCGAAATCCACAGGGAGGTCAAGGTTTATTCCAGACCTCCCTGCGGAAATTGAAACTGGCTTACTTGATGTCGACCTTGGCTCCAGCGGCTTCAATCTTTTTCTTGATCTCAGCAGCTTCTTCCTTGGTGACGCCCTCTTTGAGGGTCTTGGGTGCGCCTTCGACAAGGGCCTTGGCCTCTGCGAGACCGAGTCCGGCCACAGCGGCGCGCACTTCCTTAATGACGGCGATTTTGTTTCCACCGGCTTCGGTAAGGATCACGTCAAAGGAGGTTTTCTCTTCAACTGGTGCAGCTGCGGCTGCAGGGCCAGCGGCGGCTACAGCTACGGGAGCAGCGGCGCTGACACCCCATTTTTCTTCGAGTTGTTTAACGAGGTCAGCAATTTCAAGGACGGTGAGTCCGCTGAGCTGATCAACAAGTGCGTTTGTATCTGCCATAGTATTTTGGTATTTGTTTTGGTATCGTCGCGTCCCGAGGCATCGGGAAGATTGAGTCAGGCAGCCGCCAGACCGACAAGGAACCGGTTATGTGTTGTTGTTGTCCACCCCCTTGCCTCTTGGCGCAGGGATGAAAGTTTTTGGAATTATTGAGCTTCGGCGAGTGCGTCGCCTTTGGCTTTGAGAACGCGGGCCAGGCTGGCAGCCGGTTCATTGAGAATGCGGACAAACTGGCTGGCAGGTGTCTGCAGCAGACCGAGGAGCTTGGCGCGGAGCACGTCTTTGCTTGGGAGGTCGGCCAGGCTTGCGACTTGCGCAGCACTCAGAGCTGCATTGTCAAGAACGCCGGCACGGACGGTTGGCTTTTGGAACTCGGCAGCGAAGGTCTTGAGAACCTTGGCTGCGGCACAGATATCAGTATCTCCGGTAACCATGGCTGTCTGGCCAGCGAGGGATTCCGAGAGTTCGGGCATCTGGAGTTCGGTAGCTGCGATACGGAGAAAGGTATTTCTCACGACGCTCATTCGAGCTCCTGCATCGGAAAGGCGGGTGCGGAGGTTTTCGAAATGCGGCACCTTCATGCCGGTGAAATCAACGACGAGAAGGTACGGTGAAGCTTGGAGCTTTTCGCGAATGTCGGAAACGATCAGTGTTTTCTCAGGTCTCATGGAATAAAAAGCTTAGTTTTTGAGGTAGGGTGCTGGGTCCACGGCGAGACCTGGCGACATTGTCGCGCTGAGTGTGATGGCATTGACAAAAGCCCCCTTGGCTGTTGCAGGGCGCGCCTTGACTACGGCATCAATGACAGCCGAGCCGTTCTCAACGAGCGACTGCTGTTCAAAAGAAAACTTCCCGACAGGGACTGCGACATTGCCGTTTTTGTCGAGTTTGAATTCGACGCGACCGGCCTTCACTTCCTTAACCGCCTTGGCGGTGTCGTCGGTGACGGTTCCGGTTTTTGGATTCGGCATAAGACCACGAGGTCCGAGTACGCGACCAAGCTTTCGGACTTCCGCCATAGCGGCTGGAGTGGCGATGGCGACATCGAAATCTGAGAAACCGCCGGTGACTTTTTTGATCACGTCCTCAAAGCCCACGATTTCGGCTCCCGCCTCTTTGGCCGCTTCAGCAGCTTGGCCCGTAGCGAAAACAAGGACCCGTACATTTTTTCCGCTTCCGTTTGGAAGTGGGCAGGTGCCACGTACCATTTGATCACTCTGTTTGGGATCAACGCCGAGCTTGAAGGAAAGGGTCACTGTCTGGTCGAACTTGACGGCCGGAAGTGTCTTGAGGGTATTGATGGCATCAGCCAACGAATACTTTTTGTGTGGCTCGACTTTGGCTGCCGCGTCGCGGTAGCGTTTGCTTCGTTTTTTTTGCATGGATTAATTGCAGTGCGAGCGACCGTCCGGTCTCCTGCTGTTTGTGTTTACCCCGATTTCGGGAGGCACGAATCTAGGGGCCTGTGGAAAATTGTCAAATTAAAAAAATAAAAAAAATTGACTGAGTGGGATTGAGCCGTATTTTCGCAAATCCGCGGTCCCAACCAACAGCGGATATCAGACCAATGAAAGCCCAATATATCGACGAAGCCTCTCAAGTGATCCCAGAGCATCAGGTCCTCATCAACATGGTTTCCCGCCGTGTGCGCCAGCTCAATGCTGGGAGCCGTCCGCTTATTGAAGTAGATCCTGGCACCGGCCTCGCCGACATCGCTCTCCAAGAAATTGCACAGGGCAAAGTGGTCGTTGCCCCAGATCTGTCCGAGACGATTTAATCCGCTCCCAGCGGCCCGCAAGCCGCCCCATGTCCTCCGAAATCACAACCAACAGGAAGGCTTTCCGAGACTACACTATTCTCGAAAAGTTCGAAGCAGGCGTAGAGCTCAAAGGGACGGAGGTAAAGTCTCTACGAGCCGGCCTGATCTCGATGCAGGGAGCATTTGCCCGCATCCAAAATGGAGATCTTTATCTTTTTGACTGTGCCATTCAACCGTACGAGAGGGCTAGTCACGAGCAGCACGAATCCAAGCGGGCCCGCCGTCTGCTGCTACACCGGGGCGAAATCAACAAACTGGCCTCAGCGGTAGAGCGAGAGGGTCTCACGATCCCTGCCCTGCGAATGTACTGGAAAAAAGGCCGTGTGAAGCTGGAGATCGGCCTGGGCAAAGGCAAACTTGCGATGGACAAGAGGCAGGATTTGAAGAAGCGGGTTGAAGACCGCGAGGCAGCGAGGACCGTTGCAGCGTTCAACAAACAGGGACGCTAGCTGACCCACCTTGCCAGCGAGCGTTTATCAGACCAACTGGTGGCTCTCTGGCTGCATCACGACCTCGCTGAGAACCAAGTGCGGCGGAGCGTCGATTGCCTGCAGAATGAGGTCTGTAGCCGTTGAAACGGGAATCATTTTATCGCGCTGAACAGCCATCTGGATCGTATCCCAGAATGGCGTATCGATGCCTCCGAGATGAAACAGGCAAAACCGAAGGCCTGAGCGCTGGTACTCTTGGGCGAAACATTTGATCATGCCAGTGAGCGCATATTTACTGGCGACATAAGCGGAGGCATTACGCATCGGCGCCTTCCCGAGGATCCCCGGAATCGTGATGAACAAGCCCCGCTTGGCCAGAGCCATTGTCTTACAGGCCTCACGAGCGAGAAGAAATGCAGCGCGAGTGTTCACATTCATGACGTGGGTGAATTCGGCATCACTCGTCTCAGCCACGGGCTTGATGAGTCCGACGCCCGCGCAGTGAATCACAACGTCAAGGGTGCCAAGAGCCTCAACTGCGGATGCAACGACCTTCTCTGCGGCTCCGGGAGCGGTGAGATCAGCGGCACGATAGGCTACACCTAAGGCCAGATTTTTGAGTTTTTCATCAGACCGGCCGGTTAGAAAAAGAGAGTCCCCACGAGCTGCAAGACGTTTCGCGAGCTCTGCGCCAAGTCCGCTCGAAGCGCCAGTGATAAGAATATTTGCCATACCCACATGCTACGCGCAGTACTGCATGCACGATACATTTTTGTGGCGAGGAAAAACCATTCCCCTCTCCTTCCATTGGGGCACGCCGAGTCTTATGGGGACTTCTCCCCATAGTCCACCTGCCTCGGCTGCTGATACTTCGCAGAGATGAAAAATTTTGGACTTCCCGGAAAACGGTGTTTACGCGGAATTATGCTCGCTTGCCTATCGGTGGGTTTTCTCGAGCAGCTTGTCGCAGACTCACCCAACGAGCTCGAAAAAAAGGCTCGAGGAGCATTGACTCGCCTGTACAGGCATAGCGCGTTTGCGGCCGACAATGTGGAAAACGCCTTTGCTGTCCTCGTGTTTCCAGAGGCCAAAAAACTCGGTTTGGGAGTCGGGGTGGAAACAGGCACGGGTGTGCTTTTTCATAAACTGAAACCGCTCAGTTTTTACAATCTGACAGGCATTTCCTGCGGCCTGGAGCTTGGAATCCAGAAGTTCGGCTATGCGATTTTTTTTATGACTGAGGATGCATTGAACTACCTCGATAATTCGCGGGGGCTGGAATTGGGATTCGCCCCGAGCCTCGTTGTCGGGGATGGACTCTTGAACGGCGCGGTTTCCACAACCACAGAGAACAACGGCATCCTGGCTTTCACATTCAACCAGACTGGCCTCATGCTGGATGTGGGTGTTCACGTAGCCAAGTTCACCGAATACGAGCCTGGAGACTGATCTTTCAGATTAGGGGAATACTTTTTTCAAAAAACTTTCCCCTCCCCCAGCGGATGTCTGAGCGAGCTTGCTAAGTTTCTCGGCGAAATGATGAACAAAATCGCTCAACTAATCCATGCCACTCTCACACGCATTCGACCGCAGATGTCCAACCAACAGCACAGGACAAGGCAATCGGAATTCGAATTCGGACCGTCCTCTATCAGCAACTTCTCGGAGCCTATACCCCGTTTGAAAATCCATCTCAATCTTGGCGAAAGAGATGCCTCGCGCCTGCTTGGGAGCCTCGAAGAGGCCTTCGCCAACGCGCCAGAGGAATTAATCATCGAATTGATTGGCCCGGGATTCCTACTCCATGACAACGCTCTTATGCTTTTCGAAGAAATCCGGAATCGTCCACCGCGCACACGTCTGCATGTGAGGGCGCGGACGTGTCTGATCGATGGGGCTATCCTCCTTTGGCTTGCAGGCGACACGCGGTCGATGAGGTGTGATGGATGGCTTCAATTCTCCGCCATGCCAAGCACTCTTGAAATGTGCGGCGAAACGAACCATTCAGGGTCGCTCTTGATACAAGATGAAGATCCAGCGACCACAGATTTGCGATCGATTTTTCGATATATCGGAGAGTGGTTGCCGATTCGGGAAATGGCTGGCCGCAGAGTCTTCGGAAAGGAACTGCACGATTTCGGGCTCTTGGATGACGCGGAAACCCAGAAGCGCCTCACAGCCCTCTTCCATGCAGAACCGCTCCCCGACCATTTCAATGAGGCAAGGTCCCGGAAGGAGACTGCAGCGTCATCATCTGCAACTTGGAAAGACGATGAATGAGCCATGCGGTGATATCGAAATTATCGACCAACGATGACATCTCGAGTTTTTCCACAGGAGAAAACGCCTCGCAGCTTTCGAGAAAGGCGTTCCTCAAGGCACGCACGGAGGCGACTTTTTGCTTACTGGACTCAAAGAAAAAGTGAATTTTTTGAAAATCCATCGATGACGCCGCCTCCGCACCGAGAAGAATATTTGCCTGCATCCATTTCAGAAGACCATTGGCACAGCTTTCGGCGACTGGAGGCACGGCGTTTCGAGATGCCTTGAGTTCGCCTGCCGCCTCCCCAATATGCCGAATCGTGTGAAGCCACGCTCGATACCGCTGCAAGCGGAGGGATTGATTTTGCGAAAGCGAGTTTTCCGAAACCAATCGCACGCAGAAACTCTCAACGGCGGCACCCAACTGCTCGAAAGCCGAGGCCTCTTGGGCATCGGCATCAGTGGTCGCTCCACTTCCCAAGAGATTCAAGCCACCGAGTAGCCGAGCAAGTTCCTTGGGGATCAAATCTAGGGCAGTCTCAGGATCGGCAAGGGCCCGGGTCTGGAGGAACTTGGGTTGACCCGGGCGCTCGGCGGCATCACTCGGCCAGAACTGCTTGAGCATGCGCTCACAGATCGGCAGCAACGGACTCAAGATGAGTGCGGGGATCAGATTGGACAGAAAAAAAACGGCCGCCAAGCGCATGGCATTTTCAGCATGCAGATGGTTCGCAAAAGCCACGACGAGAGGAATTCCAGTGCGCTCCAGGAGGAGAAGCCCCATCATGAGCAACCCGCTGAAAATGCAGAAAAAATCCTCCATTCGTACGAGGCGGATCGAAGATCCACTAAGTCCCCGCGCAAGAAATGCCCGCAGAGCAATGGCTCCGAGGTTGGTTCCATAGATCGCTGGAGCAGCCTCGGCGACGTCGAATGTGCCACCAGCCACAAAAGTGATCAGCACCATGGCAGCACCGGCGTTTGATTGCAGGAGCGCAGAAGCTGCGATCCCAATTCCAAAGGCCTGCAGCAGCGAGGAAAGGGCCGCAGTGATGGCATCGCGAAACCAAGTCTCGGTCTTGAGAGGAGCTAATTCTGTGCCCAACTGTTCAAGTCCGAAGAGAATAATCCCAACTCCTAGGACTGCTCCCGCAATAGTGTTCCAAGGTTTGCGACGCACCGAGCCCATGGCGATGCCAGATAGGCCCACAGCGAAAGCCACGAGGGGATGGATGTTGAAAGCTGCTAGAAATGCCAGCGCAGTCAGGCCAACATTACACCAGATGAGGACGACCCTAGCCGACGCCGACTGAACAAGACCACTGCTGACCATGCTCACCAAAATAAATGTGAGTGCTGTGGCACTCTGCATGAGCGCCCCGGCAACAAGACCACAGAGGCCAGACGACCAAGGCCCACCAGTGCCCCATCGAAGAAGCTGACGGAATCCGCCCCCCGTCAGCAATCGCATATTTTGGCCAGTGAGCTGAAGGCCTAGGAAAAACAAGCCAAGGCCGAGAATGGCGCCGTTAAAAATATGCATGGGCTATGAAAAGGAGCGGGCCACACATAAACAGATCAAGATTCCTCAAACTCGGAGATACGAAAAAATACGACTTCCTGCTTCAAGATAGTTAGCTTTACAGGCGATAGATTGACATGGGCTTAGCAAGCCCTTGATAGCTATTTCGGGCAATCCTCAAGCGACTTGGTTAGTTGGACCGCTCAGCGCCTTGTCATTCAGCCCTGGATGTTTTCAACCCTTTCCGTCTCGAAGTTACCAACAACGAGTGGTTCCGGTCGCCTTTTCTATCGAGTGATCGGGAACGCCTGACCTCACAGCCCAGTGCGAGAGGCGAGGATTCCTAAGAACCCGATTGAATCACGCGCAAATCCCTGCACAATGCGCGGCGATGTCTGAACTGCAAAAAGCCTACGAACCGCAAGCTGTCGAAGAAAAATGGTATTCCTGGTGGATCGAACGGAGCCACTTCACCGCCGACCCCTCCTCGCCGAAACCCGCCTACTCGATCGTCATCCCCCCGCCCAATGTGACAGGGGTTCTCACCCTCGGCCACGTCCTCAACAACACGCTTCAGGACATCCTCGCCCGCCGTGCACGCCAGACCGGGCATGAGGTGCTTTGGCTTCCTGGCACCGATCACGCTGGCATCGCCACGCAGACAGTGGTGGAACGCAAGCTGCGCAAAGAGGAAAAGAAGACGCGCCATGATCTTGGCCGTGAGGAGTTTCTCAAACGCGTCTGGGAGTGGAAGGAAAAGCACGGCGGCATCATCATCAATCAACTCAAAAAGCTCGGCTGTTCTTGCGACTGGACCCGCGAGCGCTTCACGATGGATGAGGCCTACGCGCGCAAGGTGCAGGAGGTATTCGTCGATCTCCACGCGAAGGAAATGATCTACCGTGGCAAGCGGATGGTAAACTGGTGTCCCGTCTCGCTGACAGCACTCAGCGACGAGGAAGTCATTCCCAAAAACCAGCGCGGATTCTTTTATCACTACAGAGTGGAAGTCGTGGAAAAGCCCGGCACCTTCTTGGAAATCGCCACCACTCGCCCTGAGACGATCATGGCGGATGCCGCCGTGGCTGTGAATCCCAAGGATCCCCGCTACACCGCACTCATTGGACTCCATGTGCGCCGCCCCCTACCCACAGGCGTCGAAGCCCTGTTGCCGATCATCGGCGACGAAGCGGTGGATTTCGAATTCGGCACTGGAGTTCTCAAAGTGACCCCCGCGCACGACAAGACCGACTACGAGATCGGCCTTCGCCACGACCTGCCAGTCGTCGATATTTTCAACCCCGATGCCACACTGAACGAACTCGCTGGGGACCAATTCGCAGGTCTCGACCGCTTCGAAGCCCGCACCAAGGCGGTGGACATGCTTCGCGAACTCGGACTCCTCGTGAAAGAGGAACCCCACGAAAACAATGTCGGCTTCAGCGAGCGCGCCGATGTGCCGATTGAACCCCGCCTCTCCGAGCAATGGTTTTTAAAATATCCGAAAACTGCCGAAGCCCGCGATGCCGTGCGGAATCACCTCATCCGCTTCTTCCCCGACCGCTGGGAGAAGGTTTACGACCACTGGCTGGAAAATATCCAAGACTGGTGCATCTCCCGCCAACTCTGGTGGGGCCACCGCATCCCTGTCTGGTATTCATCCGAAAATGCCAAAGGCGAAATGGGGAGTGTGAAATGCCAGATCGAGTCACCCGGCGAGGGCTGGACGCAGGACTTAGATGTGCTCGACACTTGGTTCTCCTCATGGCTCTGGGCACACGAGACGATGGAACCCGCCGCATTGGCAAAGTTTTTTCCAACCAGCGTCTTGGTCACTGGCCCGGACATCATCTTCTTCTGGGTCGCCCGCATGATCATGGCGAGCCTCGAATACACGGGTCAGGTTCCTTTTAAGGATGTCTATTTCACTGGCATTATCCGTGACAAGCAGGGGCGCAAGATGTCGAAAAGCCTTGGAAATTCTCCTGACCCACTGGACCTCATTGCCAAATACGGTGCCGACGGCATTCGATTCGGACTCCTCCGCATCGCACCGCAGGGGCAGGACACCAAGTTCGACGAGCAGCAAATCGTGGAGGGTCGGAATTTCTGCAACAAACTCTGGAATGCCTGTCGCTTTCGACAAATGCAAGGCCCACTCGACCCGAGCGCAGATCCCTCGCAGCACGAACTCTCGCTCTTCGCCAGCGAGTTGCTCGCCCGCCTCGATGCGACTACACGTCGTGTCAACGAAGGCTATGAGGCCTACCGTTTCAGCGACATCGCGCAGGCACTCTACGACTTTGTATGGGGCGATTTTTGCGACCGCTTCATCGAAGTCGCCAAGTCGGATTTTACCACCGACTCCCCTCGCCGTGCCGGAACGCTGGCAACGCTCGACTACACGATCAAACGCATCCTCCAACTCCTGCATCCCTACGCGCCGTTCATCACCGAGGAACTCTGGAACGGACTCGGTCTTGGCTCAGAAAGCCTCATGCACAGCGGCTGGCCGGAAGCATTGTCATTCCAAGCCGACCCGCGCTCGGAAGCCGTCTTTTTGGCAGTCTCTCAAGCCCGCAACCTTCGTTCCACCTACGGCATTCCCGTCAACAAACGCCTGCCCTGGCAACTCACCCCAGCGGCCGATTGGGTGAAAAACGAGGCCCCAGTCCTTTCCATCCTCCTGCATTCGGAATCGCTCACCTTCTGCGAGACTGCGCCGCAAGGCCATGCCGCCTGCCCCACGCATATCGGAACGATTTACCTCCCGCTCGCGGGTATCATTGATCCCGCCACGGAGAAGAAACGCCTCGACGGAGAAATCACCAAAGTGGAAGCCGAGATCGAAAAGGTCGCACGCAAACTCGCCAGCGAAACCTTCGTCCAAAACGCCCCCGCCGATGTCGTCGCCGAGCACCGCCAACGCCAACAAGATTGGCTCAACCGCCTCGCAGAGCTCCAGCGCGCCAGAACAGGGTTGGAGTGAGAATCACATAAAGGAAACTTTATTAACCCACATTCAGCAGTTTAAGCAAACTCTTATGACTCAAATTAGCTTGGCTAAGAATAGATGTGCTAGCTTGCTGCAAAATTTGAAAGCGAGTGAGCTTTGTCGATTCGGATGCAATGTCGACGTCTGTGATACGACTTTTAGCTGCTTGGGTGTTAATTTGAGTAATTTCGCTGGAATCTTTAAGATTTCGTATGGCAGATTGTGATGCACCATTTTGGGCGATATAGTCGGCTACTAAATCAAGATTGATTTCAACGGTATCACTTAATTTTTTTCCCCATTCAGTTAAAGTTGTTAACATATCGGAGGAATCAGAAAATTTTCTTAAGGTTGCTCCACTTTGAGTTGAAAAATCAGATGTATTTACATCTTCAGGAACACCAAAAATTTGCAGATCAATATTTTTGGCTTTAACGTCAGCTGCAATAGATGCAAGGGTTCCAGAGCTTGCAACTGGCATCTTTGTAGCTGCATCAGTAAAAGCTATTATCGCCCGTTTTGCTGTTGAACTCGCGGACCAATCTCCGGAATTTACAGCATTAGCAATTCCATCAATCAGTGATTCTGGCGTATCCCCGCCACCACCCGGTGAAAGGGAAGATAAAGAAGATTTAAGGTCAGCAAGATTCATTGTCCAGGAAGACGAATAAAGCGGAGACGCGTCGGATGTTAAATCTTTAAAACCAATTACTTTTGCTTTCCATGACTTTACATTTGAAGGCAATTGATCAATGAATGCCTCAATATTATTTTGCAAATTCGTTATCGTTCCCCCCATGCTGCCTGTTGTGTCAACAACAAATACTAACTCCAAGGGATTCGGATCAAAAGGTAATGGCGGTCTTTGAATGTCAACAATAGAATTATTAAGAGGTTCGGCATCCACTTGAATGTAGTCCGAGGAAGATTTGGGGGAAAAAAGCCTGATTCCATTAAATTTCTCCTCACGAATTTTTTTAATCTCTAGGTTAAGATTATTAATTTCTTTATCATAGTTTTCCGTATCACCTTTATTTTTAGTAATATCCTTTTTTAAAGCCTCAAGTTCATCTATTCTAGTCAAAATAGTTCCTAGAACTCTTAATGCGCCTTCTTGGGTTTCCAAATAGGAAAGGCTATTTTGTAGATTTTTGTCCAAGGCGCCTAATTGAAGTTCCGTAGCATTCATTTTCATGGAAACCGCAAGACCGCCAGCATCATCACTGGAGTCAACGATGCGAGAACCGCTAGAGAGCTTGCTTAAACTTTTTTGAAGCTCGGAGTTTGCCGAGGACAGGTTTATTCCCGATTTGCTTGCTGCAGTGTTGAGGTTGATAGAAATCATGAAGGGAATTAAAAAATTTTGAACTGTGTGCAAACAGTGCAGCACAGAATGCACAGCAAGAGACGTGCCAAATAAACAATGAAAGACAGACTTTAATCTGCATTGTATCTTGGTGAGCTGTTATTTACTCTCTTTCAGAACTTAAAACAGCCTTCAATTGTTCATTAGTCGAGCGAGACATCCTAAAATAATATTGCTGCCATACGGCAAATTTTTCCTATAAACCAAAAAATCCCCAGTCCGCTCCATCCTCCTGCATTCGGAATCCCTCACCTTCTGCGAGACCGCGCCGCAAGGCCATGCGGCCTGCCCCACGCATATCGGAACGATTTACCTCCCGCTCGAAGACTTCATTGATCCCGGCATAGAGGAAAACGCCCACTGGAGAAATCACCAGAGTGGAAGACGAAATCGAAAAAGTCGCCCGCAAACCCGCCAGCGAAATCTTCGTCCAAAACGCCGCCGTATATCGTTGTAGTGGATATCGAGCCAACACCCGCTCCCGGCGGTGGAGGCACATCTTAAGGTGGCGCGGACGAAGTCAAGGAATCCAAAAAAGGCATCCCAATCCTCTAGCAGCAAAAATCCGGCGGGAAGAAAGCGAAAAAGCAGCAGTCCTTCATGCCGCCGATCTACTGTAGCGGCGGTCTGCGGTCTCAGATAGGCAACGATTCGGCACAAGTCTAACCAGCTCGCTAGAATTCAAAACCTAATAGCCATTAGCATACAATCCTGAATGCGTTACGAACAGGCCGCTATCGAGAACATGCGCACAGCTTATTTATGCTGTTCCACTCCATATGGTCTACCACTTTTGAGCACCTCTTGGCTGAGTTCAAATTAATTGCGATTTACACGCTATGGTCTGCAGATATAAAGAAGCTTTTTTATGCAATCCCGTTGTCAACACCAACGCTCTGTCGCCAAGGGTAAGCGCTTTTTTTCTCTGGTCGCAATTTGCAGTTTTTTTCTAATTGCCACTATTTTACCCGCCGCTGCGCAATCTCAGCTTTATTGGGTAGGCCAGCTCAATTCCAAATGGTCCCAATCCAACTGGTCTCCTTCCTCTTCTGGATCCCCATCCGCTGGGGCTCCCGGGTCCGCCACAGCAGTAGTGTTTGCTGCCACCAACGCCCAATCCGCCTCTTCGAATATCAACTCTTCGACCACTATCAGTTCCCTCACCTTCACAAGGAATTCGCAAGTTTCCATTGCGCCCGACGCAACCCTGAACGTTGTTAGCGGCAGTCTTTCCACCACTAACAGCGCCTCTGCCATCTCGGGTGGAGGCGCTCTTTCTACGCCGGGAAGCATGGCGAAAACCGGAAATGGCCAAGTCATCTTGGATGCAAAAACTTTTGTTGGCGGCACTGCGGATATTCAATCAGGCACACTCGTAGTCAATGGAAGTCTCCTTGCCAGTGCAACCCGCGTTCAGAGTCTTGCCACACTTGCGGGAAATGGCGCCATCTTTTCACCGGTTCAGGTATCCGGAACTCTTTCTCCCGGGAATTCTGTTGGCCGGTTGACTGTGGGTTCCCTGCAACTTCTTGCGGGTTCCCAAACTCGAATTGAAATTTCTTCGAGCCAATCCAACGACATCATCGTGGTAAACGGCGATGCCTCGCTCGGTGGCCAGTTGCAGGCGTCTCCGGTTGCTGGGCACACGCTCTCCTACGGCGACTCACACACGATTATTATTGCTACCGGTCGGATTCAAGGAGAATTCGATTCGATAGACCTTCCCGATGGATTCCGTGGGCGTTTTTTAAATTCCGGCCAGGTGGGAACGTTGCTTGTTGCTCCGGATTCTTACACGCGAGTAGCGGCCAATTCAAACCAGAGATCCGCTGCCAAGGCTCTTGATTCGTACATTCTCGCCTCTTCTGGCGATCGTGCGACAGTGTCTATCGCACTCGACCAATTAACAATTGACGAGTACCCCGTTGCCTTTGATCAAGTGGCCCCGGCACTTTACCCAGCCCTGCCTGCATCGCTCGTCGAGCAGGCATATACCCAAGCACAGTTGGTATTTCAACGCCTAGCCCTGGCGCGTGCCGGCATCGGTGAAGCTCGTTACACAGGAGTTCCTGACACACAACTCCGTTATGACCGCAATGGAAAATCCGTGCTCGAACCCAAGACTGTCTTGCCTCTTCCCCAAGAAACTGCGCGGGCAAATTGGGAGACTTGGGCTATGGGGACAGGGCAGTTTGCCAATACAAAAAATTGCTCTGGCGTTCCCTCCAATCGCAATAATTCCGGTGGATTCCTTGCAGGCCTGGATTACGGTTGGAGCGAAAACTTTTCCACTGGCCTCTTCGCTGGATATCAATACAGCCAGGCTACATTTTCCGGCGGTGGTTCCGCCAAAGGCAATGGACTCTTCTTTGGTCTCTATGGATCCTATGCCAACGATCAGGGATTTCATGCCGAAGCCTTGGCTGGCGGCGGCTACACAGGTTTTCAGACCCGCCGTCCCGTTGCTTTTGGTTCGATCGATCGCACCACCTCCGCCAATCCTGATGCTGGCCAATTCAACATCTCTCTAAATCTCGGCAAGGATTGGCGTGTCGGGAATTTTGTGCTCGGACCTTTGGCGGGGCTTCAATACACCTATGCCTCCACGTCATCCTTTACGGAGCAGGGTGCCGGAAGCTTGGATCTGGCGGTCGACTCGATTCCTATCAACAGTCTCCGATCTTCGCTGGGTGCCCGTGCTGTTTATGTTTGGAAGCTCGGCGAGAGCCTTGCCCTGCTGCCGGAAATCCGCGCCCTTTGGATGCATGAATTTTTAGCGCAGTCGGCCTCCGTTTCCTCCGCTTTGGATGCTGGTCGAGGAGCCTCATTCGACTATGAAACCGGCTCTCCCTATGCCAATAGCCTCTTTGGTGGAGCAGGCTTGGGATTACGGTTGGGAGAGCAACTCAGCGGTTCTATCTTTTATAACATCAATATGGCTGGTGCGGATTTTCTGAACAATATTGTTAGTGCAGATTTGAATGTCGCCTTTTAGTTCCGCGCGCGAATTATCATCTCCCCGTGACCACAGGTTCTTTAATCTCCCACGCTGCATTAATCGGCGCCCTCCTGTCAGGATGGCTGCTCTTCGAGTCTCTGCAGAATAATCAACTCACTCTCGAACTCGTCCAAGGACAATCCCGCTTGGAAAGCCTGCGCGCAAGCGCTGAAAAGCTCAGGGGCAGTGTCCAAGTCCAACAGGAGCGCCTCGCAAACGCCGATAAGCTGGCTAACTCTGTCGGCCCCGCCATTCTGAAAGATTTGGTCGTTCTTTCAGCTGGAAATCGCAACTCAGCCGTGACGGCTCTACTAGCCAAGCACGGCATCACTCCTCCGAAATCCTCACCTACTCCTGCTTCGCGATGACAAACGATACTCAGGCTGATCAATCTGGGGAACGACCCACTCGAGGTGCTGCAACCGTTCGCACTCGGCAGGCTACAAAAAAAGCCAAGTCGATACTTGAGCCCGTCGCTGCCCCCCCTCAGCAAGTCGCTCATCAGGCCGATCCCAAGCCGCACAAAGCTCCGCTCGCAGGGTTCGTTTTGGCCCTTGGCATATTACTATTTATAGGCTCCCAACTTGTATCCCAGTTCCAGATTCACACCTCCCTCGGGTGGCAAGTCCAGCTTCTCAGGCGCCAAGGCTCAGCCTTGGAAAATGACATTCAGCGGATGCAGATGACGGAAATAGAAAACCAAAAACTGCTATCGCAAGCGGAAAGCGTCTCCAAAAGCTATCAAGCCCTGCTTCAGGATCTCTTGAAGTTGTCTGCTACAGATCCAGAGGCCATGGCTGTTGTCTCCCGATTTCAAATCCGGAATCTGGCAGATCCACACGCCAATCATGCGGGTGAACCGCCGCGATGAACGAAGTTGAAGCCTGCATAACAAATTTTACATGTATGTGCATTTTTTGCTTGCGCTAATAGAGCATAATTTGTTTGTGGTGTCTGCCTATCTTGGAATTTAAGCAGGATTGACCTACATCAACCAACTTCAAAAACCAAAACCACCCACCAAGATACTGCAAAAATAATTCCTATGGCTGCTAAAAATAAAAAAAGTAAACGGGGCAAGCGCTCCTCCAAAAACACAAATCAAAGCAATTCAAACATACCTTTAGGCGGCGTTGGGAGTAATAGCAGCGGCGGTAAAGGTAATGCTAGCGGCGGGGGTGTAGGTAATAACTCCAACGCACCAGTAACCCAAAAGGAAATTCAGCAACTCGGCTCCCAACTCGCCTCGCAAGAAAGCAGTTTGAAGGCGCAGCAGGCGTCCATAAATGCTAATGCGGCGGCCACCTCCACGCTCTCGACCTCGACGAGCACGGGCCTCTCGACAACGAATAGCAATGTGACCTCGCTTTCGACCTCGACGAGCACGGGCCTCTCGACAACGAACAGCAATGTGACCTCGCTTTCGACCTCGACGAGCACGGGCCTCTCGACAACGAATAGCAATGTGACCTCGCTTTCGACCTCGACGAGCACGGGCCTCTCGACGACGAACAGCAATGTGACTTCGCTCTCGACCTCGACGAGTACTGGCCTCTCGACGACGAACAGCAATGTGACCTCGCTCTCGACCTCGACGAGCACGGGCCTCTCGACGACGAATAGCAATGTGACCTCGCTCTCGACCTCGACGAGCACGGGCCTCTCGACGACGAATAGCAATGTGACCTCGCTCTCGACCTCGACGAGTACTGGCCTCTCGACAAC
>Ga0214921_10002139_pt1 | contig 32532 bp, 25 predicted proteins | sample LL1505_MetaG_FD_177992 | JGI IMG/M metagenome (GOLD analysis project Ga0214921, IMG submission 177992) | Freshwater microbial communities from Lake Lanier, Atlanta, Georgia, United States - LL-1505 | ecosystem: Environmental > Aquatic > Freshwater > Lake | place: USA: Georgia | collected... | reverse complement strand
CATCGGCTCACGGCGGACCTCGGGCTTGGGTTCGACTGCCTCGGGCTGCTTGGGCGCCGTCACCGGTTCCCGACGGCCGGGGACCTGTGGCATCGTGTCGCGTGGCGTGTCCACAGGAGCCGGCGTCGCTGCGGCATCGGCTCCGGGATTGACCGCGGGCTCCGGTTCGCCCTGCGGGTTCAACGATTCCTCGCTCGGCCCGGGCACGGCCGAACGCGGCGGCGACACCGGTCCGGCGTCGCGCGTCCCGGAGACCTGAACAACGGCTGAACCCGGCCAGCGCCGCCACTGCGTCCCGTAAAAGCCGAACTGCTGCGGGCGGACGGGACAGTACGGCACGCAGACCCCGTCTCGACAGCCCGCGTGGTGGCCATGGTGGTTTCCGTGTGCCTGCCGGCATCCACCCGGACCACACGACTGGCAGCCCAGGCCGCCGGCCGGCCGCACGGCGGGATCGCTCACGCGGGTCTGGACCCGAGTGGCGGGCGGCGGCCCGTCGGCCGCCTGCCCGAGGAGCGGCCCCAACGCCACGGCCCACGCGGCCCACACTCCGGCACCGCACCTGGCCGGAGTCCATCCCGAGGGGAGTGACGGCGGGTTTCGAAAGCCGAGGGCGTTCATGGGTCCGACATCCGGTGACTGCGATCGGGCGAGGATCCACGGGGCGCCGTCGACGCCTGCAGAATCGCTGCAACCCGCAGAATCCGCCTCCGCTGTTTCATCGGCGCGTCAGCCGGGGCAACTTTGGTGGTTTTTCCGGCCCGACCGGCGGCCGTGCCGGTCGCACGCCACGCCCTGCCGGGGTCTCTCCCGGGGAACGGAATCCGCACATTGGGCTGCTAAACTGCGGCGGTCGGGAAAGGTTGGCCCAAAAGGTTGGCCCAAGTGATGCCGGCCGGGTGGTCCGCCCCACGCTCCTGCCCCCGACCCCCGGAAACCCCGCCGTGAAACGAGTCAACTTCAAGTTTCTGCTGATCCTGATGGCCGGCCTCTCCGCCGCGGTGATCAGCCTCTATTTCCTGCGGCAGTTCCAGGTTTCGCGACATGCCGGCAGCAAACTCGAACTGGCGCGCAAACGGCTCGAAGAGGGCAAGGTCGCCGATGCGATGTCGCTGCTCTCGCAGTACGTGAAACTGAGGCCGAACGACGAGAAGGCGTTCGCGGAGTATTCGAAACTGCTGCTCGGTCGGGCCACGTCGCCCGATGCCACCCGGAACGACGTCGCCCGCGCCTTCAACGCGCTCGAGGCGGCGGTCCGGAGCAACCCCGAGGACGACGAACTTCGCCTCCAACTCGCGGAGTTTCAGTTGCGCGTCGGCCGCGCCACCGACGCCCGCGAGCACCTCGTCGTCTTGGCCGAGCGGCTGGAAGCCGCACCCCCCGCCGACGCAGCCGGGCAGCCGCCGACCGACCTGGACGCCCGCCGTCGGCGGGTCGGCTTCCTGCAGGCCACGTCCTACCTCGGGTCGGGCGAGTTCGAGGAGGCGGCCCGGATCGCGGCCCGGCTGGTGGGCTACGACCTCGAACAACGCGCGTTCCGTGAAACCGACCGGCCTGCCAAGGCCGACACCGACGCCTTCGTGCTGCTCGCCGCGATCCTCGAGGAGCGATACGACGCGGCGGCCGACGCCCGCGGCGTGCTCGACGAACTCGTGAAGCAGCGGGGCGACGACCCGCGGGCCTGGCTCGCGATGACCAACTGGTATCGGGAGCAGGGCGACAAGCAGCGGGCCCAGGCGGCGATCGCCAAGGCGATCGAGCTTGCGCCCGACGACCCGGACTGCGTGTTCACCGAGTTCGAACTGGCGCTCGCGGGCCGCGACCTGGACCGGGCCCGCGCCATCGCCGAGCGGGCGGTGAAGCTGTTTCCCGACGAGGAGCGGGCCTATCGCGGCCTGGCCGCGGTGCTGATGGAACGGGGCGAACTCGCCGCCGCCGAGTCCGTGTTGCTGGACGGCGTGGAGCGGCTGCCCGGCAAGGCTTCGCTCCAGCTGATGCTCACCGACGCGCTCCTTCAGCAGAACAAGCTGATCGAGGCGGGGCAGGCGATCGCCCGGATCCGCGAGCTCTACGGCGCGACGAGCGGGCCGGTCGGAATCCTGGAAGCCAGGGTGCTCGTGGCGGAAGGTCGCTGGACCGAAGCCAAGGCCAAGCTCGAGCAGGTTCGGCCGGTGGTGCTCGGCAACGGCGAACTGGTCCGGCAGGTCGATCTCTACCTCGGCCAGTGCCACGCCCAGCTGAACGAATACGACGCGCAACTCGAGGTCAATCGGCGGATCCTCAACGAGGCTCCCGACTCGCTGGCCGCACGAGCCGGCGCCGCGCAGGCGCTCGTCTCCTCCGGCAAGACGGCGGAGGCACTGGAGGAGCTCGAGACCATCGCCGCGGCGCTGCCGGAGGACCGGCTCCCGACCATCCCGCAGGTCTGGTATCCGCTGCTCCAGCTCCGGATCGCGAGCCAGGCCGACCTGCCCGCCGCCGACCGCGATTGGAGCGGCGTGGAACGGTTGCTCGAGATCCTCACGGCGGCCGGCACCGTCCCCCCGGCGCAGCTCGCGCTCCTGCGGGCCGAGGCGCTGGTTCGTCAGGACGAGCCCCAGGCTGCGCGGGATCTCCTCGAAGCCGCCGCCGCCGACGCCGACGACGACCCGCAGGTGTGGGCATCGCTGGCCACGCTCGCCTTGCGGTCGGAGGGACCGGAGGCCGCGACGGGCGTGCTGAAGCGGGTGCCGGACGCGATCAAGGACGACGCGGCACTGCTGATGATCGAGACGCGAATCGCGGCCGGCCTCCCCGCCGCTGAGGCCCGCAACGGGCTCGAGAGCATCGAGGCCCGGGCCGGCAGCCTGGCCCCCGCGGCCGCCGCCAAGGTCTATTCCGCCCTCGCGCCGATCCGGCTGGCCGCGGGAGAACGCGAGGCCGCCACCCGGCTCTGGGAGAAGGCCGCCGCCGCGATGCCGGACGACCTCGCCATTCGCGAGGCGATGCTCGAGACCGCGATCCTGACCCAAAACCCGGAGGCGGCCCGCGCGGCGACGACGGAGATCGCCAGGATCGTGGGGGCCGGTTCGGCCCGCAGCCGCGTCGCGGAGGCGAGCGTCAAGCTGCTCGAGGCGCGGCAGTTGCTCGCCAAACTCACCCCGCAGGATCCGCAGGAGTCGGCGCGGCCCCGCGAACTTCCGGACGACGTCGGCAACCTGCTCGATCAGGCCCGCAACCTGCTCGTCGAAGCCGAGAACGAACGCGCGGGGTGGGGCCAGATTCAGGTCCTGTTCGCCGACGTGGAGGGCCTGCGCGGGAATCAATCGGCCGCAATCGACCGCCTGCGGCGGGCCGTCACGATCGGCACCGACAACCCGGCGATCGTCCGCCGGCTCGTCGCGCTCCTCTATTCGGAAAATCGCCTCGAGGAGGCCCAGGAGGCGATGGCTTCGCTGGGCGCGGGAGGAACGCAGGGTCTGGAACGCATTTCCGCCGAGGTGGAACTGCGGGCCGGCAAGTTCGACGACGCGGTCGCGTTGGCCGAGCGGAGCGTCGCCGGCGACACCCAGAACCACGAAGACCTGCTCTGGCTCGGGCAGCTGCTCATCCGCTCGGGCAAGATCGAGCGGGCCGGGGAAATCCTCGAGCGGGCCACCGAGCTGGCCCCGCAGCGGCCCGAGACCTGGTTCGCCCTGTTCAGCCAGCGACTCGCGGCCAACGCGCCTGGCCAGGCGGTCACCGCGCTCGAACGGGGCGGCGCCCTCCTGCCGGAACCGCGCCGGCAGCTCTCGCAGGCCCAGGGCTACCAGATCCTGGGGCGGGGCGACGAGGCCGGCAACCTGCTCGAGGAGACGGAGCGACGCTGGCCCGACGACATGGACGTGCTGCGAAACCTGGCCGCGTTCCAGATCGGCAAGGGCCGGCATGCCGAAGCGCGGCGGCTGCTCGAGCGGATCCTGACGGCTGACGGTGCGGATGCGGAGACCGCGAAGCCGTGGGCTCGCCGCGCCTTGGCGGAGCTCCGGGCGGGCCAGGGCACCTACCGGGATCTGCTCCAGGCCCTGGAGCTCCTCCAGGCCAACCGCGTGATCGGCGAGCCGCTCTCGAGCGAGGACATCAACCTGGAGATCTCGCTCTTGTCCAACCGGCCGGAACCGGCCAGTTGGCGGAGGGCCGTCGATCTGCTCGACGATTTGGCCGGGCGTCAGCCCCTGACCCCTGCGGAACGGATGATGCGGGCCCAGTTGCGGGAAAAGCTGGGTGATTGGCCGGCCGCTCGCGACGACCTCGTGGGGCTGGTGGCCAATCCGAAGACGCCTCCGGCCTATGTCGCCTTGCTGATCGAGAAACTGATCGCGCACGGCGAGACCTCGACGGCGAACACGTGGATCCGCCGGCTGGAGAAGACCTCCCCGGACTCGGCGATCACCCTGGCGCTGCAGGCCAAACTGGCGATTGCGGAAAACAACCGCGAGCAGGCGGTCGATTACGCCAAGCGACTGATGCCGGGCGGCGCCGTGCCGGTCGACAAACCCGCCCAGTTGGCCGCCGTGGCCCGGCTGATGGAGGACCTGGGTTTCCCCAAGGCCGCCGACCGGGTGCTGGAGCGGTATGCCGGCATGGATATCGCGGGCATCCGGGCCCGGGTGGAGTTCCTCGGCCGTCAGGGCCGCGCCGCGGAGGCGCTGGATCTGCTGGAGGCCAACTGGGACGCCCTGTCGCTCGAGCGCGGCTTGTCGTTGGGAGTCCAGGTGCTCCGCTCCCAGGTAGACGACGCGGCGGCGACGGTCGTCGCCGGCCGGATCGCCCCCTGGATCGAGAAGGGCAAGCGACTCGACCCGGGCAGCATCATCGTCCGCTTGATCGAGGCGGAACTGCAGACGCTCCAAGGCCGCACGCCGGAGGCGGAGGCGATCTACCGGAAACTGCTCGCGGAGCCCGACCTGGGCGCGTCCGAGGCGGCCATCGTCGCCAACAATCTGGCCTTCCATCTGGCCAAGCCCGCCACGGCGGACGAAGCCGGCGCCCTGATCGACAAGGCGATCGCGGAACTGGGACCGCTGCCCGACCTGCTTGACACCCGCGGGCTCGTGCGGCTCGCCAAGGGAGAGCCTGAAGCCGCCGTCACGGACCTGCGGGAGGCGATCCTGGCGCCGTCGGCCGCGAAGTATCTGCACCTGGCCGCCGCCGAACTGGCCGCGGGCGACGAGGCCGCCGCCCGCAAGTCGCTCGAAGCGGCCCGCCGCGAAAGGCTCGCCATGCAGCGGCTCACGCGGGAGGACGTCGAGCGGCTCAAGCTCTTGGAGCAGAAACTCGGCAGCCAGGCCGTGTCGACGGCGGCGGCGGACGGCTGATGCCGGTCTTCAGCCCTGCAGCATCCGCGACTTGGCGAGTGCTTCCTCGGCCTCGGGGATCAAACCGGCCCGCATGCAGGCCACCGACAGCGCCGTGTAGCTGAACGGGTCGCGTGGCTCGAGTTCGCAGGCCCGGCGGGCGTGGCGCACGGCGTCCGCATGCCGCTCCAGCCGGGTGCACCAAGCGCCCAGCGCGGAGTGGGCCAGCGCGAAATCCGGCTCGTCGGCGACGAGCGCCTCCAGCGCGACCACCGCCCCGGCGAGATCTCCCTCGTCCTTGATCTTTTCCGCCGCCGCGTAACGTTCCTGCCGTGTCACGGTTGGTGATGCTCCTCGAAACCGCACCCGGGCGTTGCCACTGGCCCGCAGAGTCGCGGTCCGACAGATGATACGCGACCCGTCCGGCGAAGCGAGCCGAGCCGCCCATGTGGGCGATCCGGCAGGGTGGGAAAGCCGCGGGGCATGGCGGGCCCCGCGAGGCCGGGCAGGATCACACCGGCCCGCCAAACTGGCATTGAATCCGGGCCCTCACGGTGCCGATAACCCGGGACAGCGCGACGCAGCATCTTCCGCGGCCCATTTGAAAGGACTCCCGTGAGCATCCATCCGTTGGCCGTGGTGAGTCCCGGGGCACGGCTCGGGGTTGGAGTCACCGTCGGCCCGTTCGCGATCGTGGAGGATGGCGCGGAGGTGGGGGATTTCTGCACCCTGGCCAGCGGTGCCATCGTCAAGTCCGGGGTCGTCGCCGGCTGCCACAACGAGTTCGGCGAACACGCCGTGATCGGCGGCGTGCCGCAGCACGTCGCCCGGCCCAGCGCGATCGGCCGCGTCGTGATCGGTGACCACAACGTGTTTCGCGAGCACGTCACCATCCACCGGGCCATGAAGCCCGAGTCCACGACGACCGTCGGCCACCGCAACTACGTCATGGCGGGCACGCACTTCGGCCACGACGTGACGATCGGCAACAACTGCATCTTCGCCAACGCCGCCCTGCTCGGCGGGCACGTGTGCGTGGAGGACCGGGCCTTTCTCTCCGGTGCGGTGGCCGTCCACCAGTTCTGCCGGATCGGGCGGTTGGCGATGGTCGGAGGCCACGCCCGGGTCGTCCAGGATGTGCCGCCCTACATGCTGCTCGACGGGCAGAGCTCATGCGTGGTCGGCCTGAACGTCGTCGGGCTCCGGCGGAGCGGCCACTCCGCCGAGGACATCGCGGAACTCAAGGCCGCCTACCGCGCGATCTACCGGCGCGGCCTGCCGTGGCGCGAGGTGCTCGAGGCCCTGCGACTCGAGTTCGCCGGCGAATCGGTGGCGCACTTGCGGGCATTTCTCGGCACCGGCTCGCGGGGCTTTTCCCAGGAGCGGCGTCCGCCACCGGCCCCCACCCTGCGGCTGCGGGTGCACGAAGACGACGAGCCCGCCGTGCGGGCCAGGGCCGGCTGAAAGATCATCGTCGCATCGGACGACCGGCCGCCGCAGAGGAATCGAGCCTGCCGCACTCAGTCGGCGGTCTCGTCCTGGATCCCGTAGCGCTGCAGTTTGCGCCGCAGCACCGACCGGTCGATGCCGAGCAGCTTGGCGGCCAGCGATTTGTTGTGCAGCGCCGTCGCCAACGTGCGCTCCAGGTGGACCCGCTCGACGTCGGCCAGCGTCGGCCAAGGCTCGGTGCCCGTGTCGGAAGGCACGTCGGGACCCGCGGGGGCAGGCTGGATTCGCGGCTCCACCCGAAACACACCGGGCAGGGGCGTGGTCGACACCACACCGCTGCTCGCGGCGGCCGCCAACTGGCCGATGCCGCCGCGGCCCGCCGGCATGGGGCTGTCGACGCCCATCAGGCCACCCAGGGCATCGGGTTCGATCCGGTCGCCCGACGAGAACATCACCGCCCGCTCGAGCACGTTCTCCAGTTCACGGACGTTGCCGGGCCATGGGTACTGCTGGAGGACGGCGATCGCCTCCTGTGACAACGTGCACATCGGCATGCCGTGCCGGGCCGCGAGCTGAGACAGATAGCGGTGCGCGAGGACGGGCACGTCCTCGGGCCGCTCCCGCAGCGGCATCGTCCGGATCGCCACGACATTGAGACGGTAGAAGAGATCCTCGCGGAACCGGCCTTCGTTCACCTCGACGGCCAGGTCGCGATTGGTCGCCGCGAGCACGCGGACGTTGACCGGCAGTTCCTCATGACTGCCCACCGGCACCACGACCCGCTGCTGCAGCACGCGCAGCAACTTGGCCTGCAGTTCGAGTTCCATCTCCCCGATCTCGTCGAGGAAGATGGTGCCGCCGTCGGCCGCGCGGAAGCAGCCGAGCGTCGAAGACGTGGCCCCCGTGAACGAGCCCTTCACGTGGCCGAACATGTGGCTGGCGAACAGCGTGCCAGTCGTCACCGCGCAGTCGACCGGAATGAAAGCCTTCTTGGCGCGGCCGCTGCAGGCGTGGATCGCCCGGGCGATCAGTTCCTTGCCGGTGCCACTCGGCCCCATGATCAGCACGCTCGACTGATGGGCGGCGACCAGTTCGATCGACCGCCGCACCTGGTCGGCCCAGGGCGACACCCCGATGATCCGCTCGACGGCCGGGTTCGCTCCCCCCTCGAGCCCGCGGCGCTCAGCGATCGGATTCATCCGTGTCTGCTCCGGGAGGGACGCGATGGGCGTGGTGATCCGTTCGAGCGTGGCGGTACCCGAGGGCGTTCGCCGACCGGACTTGCGGTCGCGCCCCTCCACGCCATGAAAGCGTACCGGGTCGGACGCCGAAATGCCAGCAGCCGGCCGGGCCGAATCGACCCATCCGGTGGTGACGAACGTAACGCTCACGCGGGCTGGCGCGGCGTCGAATCGGCCGTTCCCCCCGGAGAGGCCGCTTTTTCGCCACTTGCAGCCCCGCCGTTCGCCCGGTCGGGAAAGATGGACAAAGATTGCAGCAGGAGCGGCCCGCGCGGGCTGCCCTGCCTATGCCGTCCGGTCGGACCGCCCATGCCCACGCCCGCCCCCAGCGCTCCGCTTCCGCGACCGGCGGCCGCGTCCGCCCCGCGGCGGTGGCCCGGCTGGCTCATGCTGCCGGCCCTGCTGGCCGTCGGCGGCGGCGCGTGGCTGCTCGTCGACCGGCTGCTCGTCGATCGGCGGCCGATCGTGGTCGGGATTCTCCACTCCCAGACCGGGCCGTTGGCCCCGAGCGAGCAGGCGATGATCGACGCCGAGGTGCTGGCGCTCGAGGAGATCAACCGATCCGGCGGCCTCCTCGGCCGGCCGGTCCGGTGGGTGATCGCCGACGGGGCTTCCGACGGGCCGACCTTCGCCCGCCAAGCCGAGCGGCTGATCCGCGAGGAGCGGGTGGACGCGATCTTCGGCTGCCTGACCAGCGCCAGCCGCAAGGCCGTGCTGCCCGTGGTGGAGGCGAACGACCATCTGCTCGTCTACCCCATGGCCTACGAGGGACTCGAGCAGTCGCCCAACGTCGTGTACACCGGGGCCGCCCCGAATCAGCAGATCATCCCGGCCGTGCAGTGGTGCCACGAGACCCTCGGCGCACGGCGATTCTTCCTCGTGGGCACTGACTCCGTCTGGTCGCACGGTGTCCACGAGATCGTCAAGGACCAGCTCGCCGGCCTGGGCGTGGAACTGGCCGGCGAGGCCTACATGCCCTTCGCCGCGACCACTTGCGACGACGTGGCCCGGCGAATCGTGGCCGCCAGGCCCGACGTGATCCTGAGCAGCATCACGGGCGTGAACGCCCTGCCCTGCGCGCGGGCCATCCGCGCCGCGGGCCTCGAGCCTGCCACGACGCCGTTGGTCACCTTCGCCGTCGGAGAAACGGAACTCCAGGATGGCGCGGCTGGCGATCTGGCGGGGCAGTACGCGGCCTGGAACTACTTCCAGAGCCTCGACCGGCCCGAAAACGATCGCTTCGTTCGCGCCTTCCAGCAGCGCTACGGCCCCCGGCGCGCGACCAGCGACCCGTTGGCGGCGGCCTACAACGGCGTGCATCTCTGGGCCCAGGCCGTCCGCGAAGCCGAGACGGCCGACGTGGCATTGGTGCGCGCGGCGATTCGCCACCAGAGCCTCGACGCGCCCGAGGGGATCATCGCCGTCGATCCGGAGACGCAGCACACCTGGCGGCCGGTGTTCATCGGCCGGATCCGGGCCGACGGCCAGGTGGACGTGGTCTGGACCAGTCGCACGCCCGTCCGCCCGATGCCTTTTCCGATCTTCCGTTCGCGTTCCGCGTGGGAGCAGTTCGTCGCCGACCTCGCCCGGGGCTGGGGCGGCGCCTGGACGAACCCCGGGCCGGCGCCCCGGCTCGGAGGCGGCCCATGAGCGACGCCGCGCCGGCGGGCATCCGCCGCTCGATCGCCGGACGCCTGCTGTTCTGGTTCCTGGTGATCGCGCTCATCCCCTGCGGGATCTTGACGGCGATCACCGCCCGGATCGCGACGTCCGCGCTCGAGCGGGCGGTCCGCGACACGCTCGTCCAGACCGCGGCCGGCAAGGCGGGTGAGCTCGAGGCCTACGCCGCGGAACGGGTGCGGGACGGCGCGGCCTTGGCCCATGGGCCGTCGATCGTGCGGGCCGTCCGCGCACTCGCCACGCAGCCGGCCGGCAGCCCCGCGACCGCAGGCGGCGACCAGGGCGACTACCTCGCCTCCGCCGCCAAGGCCTTCCATTACGAGCAACTGCTGCTGATCGACCCGTCCGGCCGGATCCTGTTCTCGCTCGACCCGGCGATTCCCGTGGGCGCGTCGCTGGCGACCGGGCCGCTCGCCGACTCGGAGCTGGCCGCCGGCTTCGAGCGGGCCAAGATGCTCCTCCAGTCGGATCTGGGGGCATTCGAACGCTCCGGCCCGACGGGCCCGCCGCTGGCCTTCGTGACCTGCCCGATCCTCGACGACGGGCGGCTCGCGGGCGTCCTCGCGCTCGGCCTCGAGCCCGACCGCGTCTGGCGGACGCTGTCGGACTTCAGCGGGCTCGGGGAGACGGGCGAGATCGTGGCGGCCCGGCTCGACGGCGGGGCGATTCTCGTGACCACGCCCCTGCGGCACGCCGACGATGCCGCCTTCCGGCTGCGGATCCCGCTGGGCAGCGGGCAGGGGACCGCGATCCAGCAGGCGGCCGAGGGCACCCGGGGCTACGGACCGCTCGTCGACTACCGCGGTGTCGAGGCCGTCGGTGCCTGGTGCTACCTGCCGAGCTTTCGCTGGGGGCTGCTCGTCAAGCAGGATGCGGCGGAGGCCTACGCCCTGATCCGCTTCCAACGGTTGGCGATCATCGGGCTGTCGCTGGCCACGATCCTGGGGGTGACGCTCGCGGCCCTCGTCGTCGCCCGCACGATCTCCAGCCCCATCCGCACCGCCATGGCCGTCGCCGGCCAGGTGGCCGGGGGCGACCTGCGGGCCACCGTCGACATCACCACCGACGACGAGACCGGAGCGCTGCTGGAGTCGATCGAGACCATGACCCACGACCTGCGCGGGCTGATCGGCCGGATCCAGCACTCCTCCGTCGCCCTGATGAGCACCGCCACGGCGATCCAGGCGACCGCCAGCGAGCAGCAGCAGGTGATCAACGACTACGGTGCCTCGACCAGCCAGGCGGTGGCGGCCGTGAAGCAGATTTCGGTCACGAGCCAGGAACTCGTCCGGACGATGACCGAGGTCAACGAGATGGCCGGCCGGACCGGCGCGATGGCCGCCGACAGCCGCTCCGACCTGGCCGGCATGGACACCACGATGCGGACGCTGGCCGAGAGCACCTCGTCGTTCGGCACCAAGCTCGCCGCGATCAGCGAGCGGGCCGCCAACATCAATCTCGCCGTCACGACGATCACCAAGGTCGCCGACCAGACCAACCTGCTCTCGATCAACGCCGCCATCGAGGCCGAGAAGGCCGGCGAGTACGGGCTCGGCTTTCTGGTGGTGGCCCGCGAGATCCGGCGGCTCGCCGACCAGACGGCCGTCGCCTCGCTCGACATCGAGCGCATGGTCAAGGAGATGCAATACGCCGTCTCCGCCGGCGTGATGGAGATGGACAAGTTCGCCGAGCAGGTCCGGGCGGGCGTGCGGGAGATCGGCGCGGTCTCGGGCAAGCTCGGCGAGATCATCGCCGCCGTCGAGGGGATCTCCGGGCGGTTCGGCCAGGTGACCGAGGGCATGCGGGCCCAGAGCCAGGGGGCCGACCAGATCCGCGAGGCGATGGTGCGGCTCGCCGAGGGGGCCACTCGCACCGCCGGCGCGCTCCACGACTTCAACGCCGCCACCACCCACCTCCGCGGGGCGGTCGGCGACCTGAAGGAGGAGGTGTCGCGGTTCACCATCTAGCGCCGCGGACGGCTCCGGCGGGATGGCATCCGGCAGCGACCATGCAGCTCCTCACCTTCAGCATCGCCGGCCAGCCCTATGCCATCGAGTCGCGGCAGGTGATCGAGGTGCTGCCGCTCGTGCCGGCCCGGCCGTTGCCGCGGGCGCCCGACTACCTGCTGGGCATCTTCACCTACCGCGGCCGGCTGCTGCCGCTCGTCGACCTCGCCCGCCGGCTGGGCGTGGCGCCGCCGGCCGCGAAGCTCAGCACCCGCGTGATCGTCGTGGAGGTCGAGCCCGCGGTCGCCGGCGCGGAGCCCGGCGGGCGGCCCGCGCCGATCCGGCTCGGGCTCGTCGCGGAAAACGTGGTGGCGGTCCGGTCGGCGGAGGAGGCGGAGGCGACGCTGCCGCCGCTACGGCTTCCGGGCGCCGACTATCTCGATCGGGCCCTCCGGATCGGCGGCCAGACCGTGCAGGTGATCGACGTCCGTAAACTGCTGCCGGCCGAACTGACCGCGGGCCTGGCGGCGGCGGCCGCCGAGGTGGGGCGATGAGCGGATTCGACGACATCGAGACGCTGCTGCGGGACTGGATCGGCCTCGACGCCTCCACGGTCGGACAAGCCGCCGTGCACCGTGCGGTCCGCGGCCGAATGACGGCCGTCGGCCTCGACGACCCGGCCGCGTTCGCCAGGCTCCTGCGGGCCGATGCGGCCGCGCGGGACCTGCTGGTGGAAGACGTGATCGTCGCCGAAAGCTGGTTCTTCCGCGACCGGCAGGTGTTCGGCTTCGTGGCCGACTTCATCGCCACCCGCGCGTTGCCCGGTCGGGCGCCCGTGCGGATTCTCTGCGCGCCGGCGGCGGGCGGCGAGGAGCCCTACTCCGTGGCCATGGCCCTGTTCGAGGCCGGACTCGCCGCCGAGCAGTTCACGATCCACGCGATCGACATCAGCCGCCGCGCGCTCGAGCGGGCCGCCACCGCCCGCTACTCGGCCAATGCCTTCCGCAACGCCGACCTCGCCTTTCGCGACCGCTGGTTCACGTGCGACGGCGGCCAAGCCGTGCTCGCCGAGCGGGTGCGGCGGGCGGTGCGGCTCGACTGGGCGAATCTGCTCGACCCCGGGTTCGCGGCGGGCCGTGATCCTTACGACGTCGTCTTCTGCCGCAACCTGCTGATCTATCTGACCACCGACGCCCGCCGCACCGTCGAGGCGCAGCTCGATCGCCTGGTGGCCGCCGACGGCCTGCTCGTGCTGGGCGCGGCGGAGCCGCCGATCATGCAGGGCGACTGGATTCCGGCCGGCACCGCCTCGGTCTTCGCGCTGCGACGGGGCGTGCATGCGGCCCCGAGGCCGGCGGGCCGCGGTGCGGGGCGGCCGAGTCCGGCCCCCCCGTCCACCTCCGCCACACCGCCGGCGGCAGCGCGGTCACCGGCTCCAGCGGGCTCGACCGGCGCCGATCTCGAGGCGGTGCTCGCCGAAGCCGGACGGCTGGCCAACGAGGGCCGCGTCGCTGACGCCATCGACCACTGTGAGCGGCGGCGGGCGGCGTTTCCCCCCTCCCCGGAACTGTTTTTCCTGATGGGGATGCTCCACCAGTCTGCCGGTGACCTCGACCGCGCCGAGGGCTGCCTCCACAAGACGCTGTATCTCGACGCCAACCACGAGGAGGCGCACCTGGCGCTCGCGTTGCTCGCGCGGCGACGGGGGGATGAGACCATGGCCGAGAAATACCGCCAGTCGGCCGCCCGTGCGGCCGCTCGCAGGGAGGCCACACCATGAGCGACCATGCGCGGGCCGACTCGGTCCAGCCGCCCATGCCGGAGTGCTGGCGGGTGATCGGCGTGACGGGCGACCGGAGCTGCCCGGAGCTCGAGCGGTTCATCCACTGCCGCAACTGCCCGGTGCTGGCCGAGGCTGCCCGGGGGTTTTTCGACCGGCCGCATCCGCCGGGCTACCTGGATGCCTGGCGGGCGATCCTCGAGGAGCCCGAACAGGCGATCGAGGCCGACAGCGCGAGCCTGCTCGTGTTCCGACTGGCGACGGAGTGGCTGGCGCTGCCGGCGACGATCCTCGTCGAGGTGACCCCCGTCCGGATGATCCACGCCGTGCCGCACCGGGCCGGCACGCCGCTGGCCGGGCTCGTCAACATCCGGGGCGAACTCCAGCTCTGCCTCTCGCTGCACGCCCTCCTCGGCCTGCCGGGCGGACCACGGCTTCCGTCCCCGGCCGGCGGCGCCGCTCCGGCCGGCCCCGACGCGGTCGCCGACGCCGTGCCGCGGCTGCTCGTGGTGGAGCGGCCGGCCGCGCGGCCGACGGACCGGTGGGTGATCGGTGTCGACGAGGTGGCCGGGGTTCAGCGAGTGCCGCGGTCGACGCTGCGGCCCGTGCCGGCCACGGTCGGCCAGGCCGCCGCCCGCTGTTCCGCCGCGCTGTTCGCCTGGCACGACCGTGACGTGGCCATGCTCGACGAGGAGCGGCTGTTCGCGGCGTTCCGGCAGGCGGTGGCGACATGAGCGGAGGCGACCATGGCCGATGACCTGAGCGGCTTCTCGCTGCTCGAGCTGTTTCGCCTCGAGGCCGAGAGCCAGACCGCCGCCCTCGCGGCGGGCGTGCTCGCCATCGAGCGCCGCGACGCGTCGCCGCAGACGCTCGAGTCGATGATGCGGGCGGCCCACTCGCTCAAGGGCGCCGCCCGGATCGTCGGCCTCGAGCCGGCCGTGCAGGTGGCCCACGCGCTGGAAGACGTGTTCGTGGCGGCCGGCAAGGGGCAGGTGCGAGTCCGCCCCGAGCACGCCGACATGCTCCTCGCGGCGATCGACTTCCTGGGCACGATCGCCGCCGCCGCCGACGCCTTGGCGGCCGACGGCCCCTGGCCCGACCGCGCGGCGGAGGTCGTGTCGCGGCTGGCAGCGCTCGCCGCCGCCGACGACGCCGCGCCGGCGGCGGCGAGCGAATCGCCTGCGCCCGCCGTGGCCGAGCCGGCGCCGGCGGCGGAGGCTCCCGCCAACACCGAGGTCGTGTCCGCCGCCGCCGCGGGCATCGATCCGAGCGACCGCGTGGTCCGGGTGTCGGCCGACAGCCTCAACCGGCTCGTGGGCCTCGCCGGCGAGGCGCTCGTCGAGACGCGGCAGATGAGGCCCTTCGTCGACGGCCTGCTCCAGTTCCGCTCGGCCCAGGTCGATCTCTGTGACGCGCTGGCGGCGCTCGATGAGAAACTGGAGGCGGGCGAACTGCCCGCGGCGGGCGCCGCCGCGACGGTGGCCGAGATCCGCCGCCGCGCCGACGCCGGGCTCGCAACGCTTGCCCGTCAGGTCGACGACTTCGAGAGCTTCGCCCGCCGCAACGAGGATCTTTCCAACCGGCTCCACCACGAGGTGATCGCCAGCCGGATGCGGCCGCTGGCCGACGGCATCCGGGGCTTTCCCCGGCTGGTTCGCGACCTGGCCCGGACGCTCGGCAAGGAGATCCGCTTCGAGGTGGTCGGCGAGCAGACGGGCGTCGACCGCGACATCCTCGACAAGCTCGAGGCGCCGCTCTCCCACCTGATTCGCAACGCGATCGACCACGGGCTCGAGACCCCGGCCGAGCGGGCGGCCGCCGGGAAGCCGACCGCGGGCACGATCCGCCTCGAGGCCCGGCATCGGGCCGGCATGCTTCACATCACGCTGACCGACGACGGCCGCGGCGTCGAGGTCGAGCGGCTCCGGGAGCGGGCCGTCGCCAGGGGGCTCGTCGCCCAGGCGGTGGCCGAGCGGCTCGGCGAGCTCGAACTGCTCGAGTTCCTGTTCCTGCCCGGCTTCACCACCAGCGAGCGGGTGACCGAGATCTCCGGCCGCGGCGTCGGTCTCGACGTGGTGCAGAGCATGGTCAAGGGCGTCGGCGGCACCGTGCGGGTGGCCAGCCAGCCGGGCCGGCGGACCGTGTTCACGCTCCAGTTGCCGATCACGATGTCGGTGATCAGGGCCCTGCTGGTGCGGATCGCCGGCGAGCCCTACGCCTTTCCGCTGACCCGGATCGACCACATCCTGCCCGTGCCGCAGGCCGCGATCCGGACCGTCGAGGGCCGGCAGTATTTCGACCGCGACGGGACCGCGACCGGCCTCGTGCTCGCGGCGCAGATCCTGGACCTCGTGGGGCCACCGCCCCCCGAACCGCTGCCCGTCGTGGTGGTCAGCGACCGCGGCCAGCAGTTCGGGATGATCGTCGACGCCTTCCTCGGCGAGCGGGACCTGGAGGTGCGGCCGCTCGACCCGCGGCTGGGCAAGGTGGCCGACATCAACAGCGCCTCGCTCCTCGAAAGCGGCAACCCGGTCCTGATCGTCGACGTCGAGGATCTGGTGCGGAGCATCGACAACGTCCTCTCGGGCCGGCGGCTGTCGCGGGTGGAGTTCGAAAAGCTTGCCGAGGAGGCCCGGCCGCGGAAGCGGATCCTCGTGGTCGACGACTCGATCACCGTGCGGGAACTGGAGCGGCAGCTGCTTCAGGCCCGCGGCTACGCCGTGGACGTGGCCGTGGACGGCATGGACGGCTGGAACGCCGCGCGGAGCACGCCCTACGACCTGATCGTGACCGACGTCGACATGCCCCGGATGGACGGCATCGGCCTCGTCTCGCTCGTCAAGGCCGATCCGGCCCGCCGCGAGACCCCCGTGGTGATCGTCTCCTACAAGGATCGCGAGGAGGACCGGCTCCGCGGCCTGGATGCCGGCGCCAACCGCTACCTCACGAAGAGCAGTTTCCATGACGAGACGTTCGTCGATACGATCGTCGACCTGATCGGCGAGGCGTGAGGTCGGGTGGGATGCGGATCGCGATCGTCAACGACGTACGGGCGGCGAGCGAGGCGCTCCGCCGCGTGGTGGAGCGGCTTCCGGGCCACGAGGTGGCCTGGGTCGCCGCCGATGGCGTGGAGGCGATCGCCCAGGCCCGCCGCGACCGCCCCGACCTGATCCTGATGGACCTCCTGATGCCGCATCTCGACGGTGCGGAGGCCACGCGGCAGATCATGGCGACGGCGCCCTGCGCGATCCTGGTGGTGACCGCCACGGTCAGCGGCAACATCTCGCTCGTCTACGACGCGATGGGCTCCGGGGCCCTCGACGCCGTCGACACGCCCGTGCTCGGCCCGGCCGGCGAACTTGCGGGCGTCGGCCCGCTCGCCGACAAGATCGGCCTGATCGCCAAGCTCGTGGCCGCCCCGGTCGCGCCCCCGCGGAGTCAGCCGGTCTCGGTGGCTTCCGGGCCCACGCGGCTGCTCGTGGTGGGCGCCTCGACCGGCGGACCCAAGGCGCTGTGCGACCTGCTCCTGCCCCTGCCCCGCGACTGGAACGCCGCCGTGGTGATCGTGCAGCACGTGGACGTGGCCTTCGCGCCGGGCCTGGCCTCGTGGCTGGCCGACCGCACGGGCCGGACCGTCCGGGTGGCGGAGCACGGCCAGCGGCCTCGGCCCGGCGAGGTGCTGCTCGCGGCCACCAACGACCACCTGGTGATGGCGGCCGGGGGCGGCCTCGAATACCGCCCCGAGCCACGGGAGGTGTTCTTTCGGCCGAGCGTCGACGTGTTCTTCGAGAGCGTCGCGGCGCATGGCCCGAAGTCGGGAGTGGCGGTGGTGCTCACCGGCATGGGCCGCGACGGCGCCCGCGGTCTCGCCGCACTGCGGCACAGGGGCTGGCACACCATCGCCCAGGACGAGGCGACCAGCGTGGTTTGGAGCATGCCACGGGCGGCGATCGACGCGGGCGCGGCCTGCGAGGTGCTGCCGGTCGCCCGCATGCCGGCCGCGATCACGGCGCGGATGTGATTTTTGACCGCCGGGCCATCCATGGCCCCGGCGGTCTTGGCGGCCCTCCGGCCGCCGGCCGCACCTCCGGGCGGCCGTGTTCGTGCGGTTTCTGGGTCGCCATGTTCGTTCAGACGAATCCGGTTGCTTGCTTTCTCGTCAACCGTTGGGCTGCGAGGGGTTGCCGGTTCCCCGGAGCCGGCGTTGCTGGCCGAGCGCAGGCAGGATGCTGAAGCGAGGCCAGCATCGAGCGAGCGGAGGCCTGGAGGGCCGAAGCGAGCGTCCGGGCGACGGGGACCGGCAGCCCCGAGCCTGCGTCACCCCGGAGGCGACGGTCCCTCGATCAGCCGCATCACCTCGAGCACGGTCGCCTCGTCGCCGCCCGGCGGGGCGATCACCTGCACGCCCACGGGAAGCCCCCGGCTGCCGCGATCGGTGGCCGCCGCGGCACGGAGCACGGGATCCCGCGACGCGGGCCGTCCCGCTTCCTCGTCGGGCCGCACCATGGTCACCGGCACCGCACCGGCGGCGAGGTCGAGCAGGTTGGCGAGGAAGCAGGGCGCCGCGGCGAGCACGAGCCTCGCGGCGGTGCCATGCCGCAAGGCCGGCAGCGCCGACACGGGGCACACGACCGCATCGCAGCCCCGCGCGGCCGCGGCCAGGCGACCGGCCAGCCCCGACCGTGACGCCAACAACTCGGCCAAACCGGCCGCGTCGCGGGGGCCGGTGGCCATCAGCCCTTCCGCCTCGATGCGCCGCCCGGCGAGCCTCGCCAGGCCCGCCACCGGCGGGCGCAGCCAGCGGGGCATGCCGGCGAGCCGCAGCAGCCGGCCGACATGCCGCATCGGCCGCTCGCCGGCCAACAGCCTCCGGATGTCGGTCGCACCGCCGGCCGAGAGGATCGCCAGGTGCAGCCACGCGGCCGTCTCCGCCAGGCCGCCATCGAGCGCGATCGTGTCGACCCCCGCGGCCCGAAGCCGACCGACCGCCTCCGCCACGCCCCGCCGGATCGCGGCCGAGGCGGTGATCGGTCCCGCGGAGTCCCACCAGCCGACGCGGCGCACGCCGCCCGCGTGAGCCGAAGCCGCGTTCACGGCAAGGCAGGCGAGGGCGAGATCTGCGACCGAGCCGGCCAGGAATCCGGCCCGCGGCCGGACCGCCCGCAGGCCGGGCAGCGTGTCGATCGCCCCGCCTTCACCGAGCACCTCCGAGCGGGGCACGAGCGCGGCGATCCCGCAGGCATGAGCCGGTTGGCGCAGGCTGCCCGCCAGATCGTTGCCGACGGCGAGCGGCACCACGCCCGCCGCGACCGCCGCCGCATCGCCGCCGCTCGATCCGCCCGGCCCGCGGTCGCCCGCGAGCGGGTGGCTGGTGCGGCCGAAGACCGGGTTGTCGGTCTCGTGGAGATACATCGCCTGCGGCACGTTGGCCTTGGCCACGATCACGGCTCCCGCCTCCCGCAACCGTGTCACGAGCACCGCGTCGGAGGCATCGACCAGCGCCGCGCGGGCCCGGATCCCCAGCGGTGTGCGCAGCCCGCGCACGGGGAAGCATTCCTTGACGCTCACGGGCACGCCGGCCAGCGGACCGCCGGGGCGATCGTCGACCGCCGCGGCCTCGCCCGCCGACTCGGCGAACCGCGGCTGCACCAGCGCGGTAAGGCTGGCATGCGTCGCCTCGTGCCGGCGCCAGGCGGCGGCGTGAACCTCGACCGCCCGGAGGCGACCGGAACCGACGGCCGCGGCGATCGCGGCGGCACCGAGTTGCTCGTCGGACCGGGCGGCCCCCGTCACAGGCCGGGGAAGCCCGTCCCCGCGGCCGCGGGCTTCAACTCGCTGGCCCAGACCACGTTGTCGTCCACCGCCAGGCCGGTGATCACGACCGCGTCGCCGGGCGCCACAGCCGGCTCGGTTCGCGTCAGCACCACCATCTCGACCGCGGGCTTGGTGTCCGTGGCGGCCAGGCTCACCTGCGACCGCCAGTACGGCCCCACGCGCCGGGCCCCGACGAACGTGGCGGGGGTCACGACGCCGTCGCTCGGCCGCTTCGCGTAGGCGATCCAATCCCGCGTCAGCCGAGACAACTCGGCCAGCAGTTGAGGATGGTCTGCGAGGCCGGCGCGGATGGCGTCACCCTGCTCGACCGCCGGCTCGAACGGACGGCCGGTTTCGGTCGCGAGCCGCTCGAGGGACGCCAGTTCCTCGGCGTAGCCCGCGAGCGACCGGTACCACTTCGCCAGCAGCCGCTTGCGAACCGGATCGGCCGGGTCGTCGACGGCGGCCACCGCCTCGAGCGCCGCGGTCGACTCGGCGACAGCGGCAGCGAGTTTCTCGAGATCGAGCGGCTCGGGCTCCGGCGGCGAGGGCGGCTCCACCGGAGCCGGGGGAGCCGGCGGCGGCGCGGTGCCCGTCTCGTCGAGCAGGTTCATCAATGGCTCGTCGGCGGCGGGAGCCGCCGCCGGGTCGATGGCCGTGACGTCCGTCGGCTCCGGTTCGACCGGACTCGTCGGTGGCTCGGCCGGCGTCAGATCGGCCGCGCTCGGCAGGGCGGCCTCACCGTCGTTCGCCGGGGCCGCGCCGACGATGTCGTCGAGACTCGGAACCTTCGAGAGGGTGTCCGAACCGGCCGGCCGGAACTTGGCCGGCAGGAGGAACGCGACCGAGTCGGGCAGCATCGGGGTCAGGTTGAAGGGATCCCGGCCGAAGCCCCAGATCAGGATCGCCATCGTGACCGGGATGGCCATCGCGCCCCCGAGCACGACACCGATCAACTGCCCGATGACACTCGGTTTCTTCTTGCGCGGCGGAGCGGGCCGCCTCTTCGGCGCCGGGCCCCGTTTCGCTTCGTCGCCGCCCGCGGCCGTCGCCACCGCGACTCCGGCCGCCGCCGCCCCCGCCCCCATGTCGAAGCCGGAGGCGAAGTCGTCGGCGGTCGCTTCGCCATCGTCGGGCAGCTCCGCTTCCGGTGCCGCCTCTTGGCCGTCGGCCGGTTCGGCCTGCCCCATGAACGAGAACATGTCGTCGTCGGTCGCCGCGGCAGCGGCCCCGGCATCCTCGGCGGCGTCACTCGACTCCATGGCGGCGGGCCAGTCGTCGCCCCCTTCCGCGGTCAGGCCCGCGAACGGATCGAGTTCCCCGTCCGCCGCGGCCTCATCGCCCGCCGCTGCCGGCTCCGCTTCGCCGAACATGTCGTCTTCACTCAGCGACGCGACGCCACTGGGCGAGCCGATGCCGGACGTGCCGGTGCCGATGTTCACGGTCGAGTCGCCAGCCGCAAAGTCAGGCATCTCGCCGCCGTCCTCGTGCGACTGATGAAAGACACCCGACCCGAGCACCGAACTCGCCGACGTCTCGGCATCCGCCGGCCCGTTGAGCCAGTCGTCGATGTCGGCGTCGGCCGGACCCTCGGCCGCCGCGCCGGCGAACGCGTCGGCGGACGGAATCACGTCGGGATGCCCCGCGTCATCGTCTTCCTGCGGCGCTTCGGCGTCCAGCAGTGAGTCGAGCGCAGGATCGGCTGCGGCCTCGAGGCCGTCTTCGAGAAGCGAATCGATCGCCGCGTCGGGCGCCGAGTCGGATGCCCCAAACCCGATCGCCTCGGCCACCAACTCCTCGGCCTGCGATTCCTCGGCGAGCGGGTCGGCGACCCGCGGCTCCGAGGCATCCGGCCGCTCGACCGCCGGCTCCTCGGCCATCAGGGCATCCAAGGCCGGGCCGTCCGCAGCGGCGTCATCGTCGAAGGAAAACGTGAAGTCCGGCTCCGAACCGGGCTGGCTGTCCGCCTCGAGACCGGCCCAGGGATCGTCGCCGGCCGGAGGATTGTCGTTGTCGCGTGCCATCGGGTTCTCCACGTTCTCCGGTCAGTCCGGGGGGGCCAGGTTGAGTGTACCACCGCGATTTTGAGGGCCGCCAGCCGCGCCGGGGGCCTCACAGGCCGTGGGCGGGCCCATACCGCCGCCGGAGGCTGTCTGCCAGCCAGTCGGCCGAAACCGGCACCCCGGTGGCACGCTCGACCAGCGGGTCGCTCGGGAGCATCCGCCCCGCGGCGTGGATCTCGGCTCGCAGCCAGCCCAGCAGCGCGGCGAAGTCGCCGGCGGCGAACTGCCGGTCGAGATCGCCGAGCCGCCGCTCCGCCGCCGCCATCAGCTGCGCGGCGTAGAGGTTGCCCAGGGTGTAGGTCGGAAAGTAGCCGACGAGTCCGGCGCTCCAGTGGATGTCCTGGAGCACGCCGGCGGCCGCGTTCGGGGGCCGGAGGCCGAAGTCCTGCTCGAACCGCTCGTCCCAGGCCGCGGGCAGGTCGGCGACCGGCAAGTCGCCCTGAAGCACCGCCCGCTCGAGGTCGAAGCGGAGCATGACGTGCAGGTTGTAGGTGACCTCGTCGGCCTCGACCCGGATGAACGACGGCCGGACGACGAGCAGCGCCTCGTGCAGGCGGTCGGCATCGGCGTCGGCGAGAGCCGTCGGGAAAGATTGCCGCGCCAGCGGAAACGCCCATTCCCAAAACGACCGCGACCGCCCGACCAGATTTTCCCACAGCCGCGACTGCGACTCGTGGATGCCGAGCGATGCCGCTTCGCCGGGCGGCAGTCCATACCACTCGGACCGCAGGCCCTGGTCATAGAGGCCGTGGCCCGCCTCGTGGAGGACGCCGAACAGCGCCGTCGGCAGGAACCGCTCGTCCCACCGGGTGGTGATCCGGCAGTCGTCGGGGCCGAGCGACGTGCAGAAGGGATGGTCGGTCGTGTCGAGCCGGCCCCTTTCGAAGTCGAATCCGATCCGGGCGGCGACCGCGCGGACGAACGCCTGCTGGGCCTCGACGGGATAGGGCCGTTCGGTGAGCACCCGGTCGTCAGGGCGGCGTGTGGCCGTCGCGCAGGCCCGCACCAAGGGCACGATCCGCTCCCGCAACTCGGCGAACCGCGGGGCGATCGCCCGCCATCGGCCGCCGGGCTCGTAGTCGTCGAGCAGCGCGTCATAGGCATCGAGGTCGGGCCGCTGGCAGGCAGCCTGCTCCCGCTTGAGGGCGAACACGCGATCGATCCACGGCTCGAGGTCCGCCCAACGCGACGCCGCGCGGGCCGCGACCCAGGCCTGCTGCGCCTCGACCGTGGTCCGGGCGAGTTCCTCGACGAGCCTCGCTGGCAGCCGCGCCTGCTTGTCGAAGTCGTGCTTGAGCAGCCGGATCGTGGCCTGCTCCTCGGCCGTGCCGCCGGAGGCGAGCGGCCCCGCCGCCAGTTCCGCGAGTCGCTCGCCTTGGCGGGGATCGGTGCGGTGGCGGTGCACGAGCGCGGCCAACTCGGCGGCCTGGTCGGCCCGCCAGCCCCCAGCCGCGGGCGGCATCTTGGTCCGCTCGTCCCAGCCGACGAGCGCGTCGATGGTGGCCAGGACCGCCGATCGACGGGCGTGGGCGCGGGCTGCAGCGAAGGTTTCGACGGCCGTGGGCATGGCGGCAGACTATGATCGCGTCCGCGGCCCTGGCAACCGCCCGGCCGCGGAGCGGTTCCCCATGCTCGACGTCCTGGCCATCGCGCCCCATCCCGACGATGTCGAACTCGGCATGGGGGGCACGATCGCCCTGCTGCTCGACCAGGGTCTCTCCGTGGGCATCCTCGACCTGACCGACGGGGAGCCGACGCCGCTGGGATCGCCCGAAATCCGGGCCCGGGAGACGGCGGCGGCCACCGCGGCCCTCGGCGTCGGCTGGCGGCGGAACCTCGGCCTGCCCAACCGGCGGCTGCGGGCCACGCTCGCCGCCCGCGGTGCCCTGGCGGGCTTGATCCGAGAGACCCGGCCACGGTGGCTGTTCGCCCCGCACTGGATCGACGCGCACCCCGACCACGTCGCCGCCACCAAGCTGGTGGAGGCGGCCCGGTTCTGGGCCAAGCTCACCAAGTGCGAACTGCCGGGTGAGCCCTGGCATCCCGAGCGGATCTGGTACTACGGCTGCGTCCACCTGCGGACGGTGCACCGGCCGGCCTTCGTGGTCGACATCGCCACCACCTGGCAGTCCAAGCGGGCCGCCATCGCCTGCTATGCCAGCCAGTTTCCCGAAACCGCCAAACGGCCCACCGTGCCGGAGCGGGTGGCGGCCGCCGACGCCTGGTGGGGCGGCCTGATCGGCAGTTCGCACGGCGAACCCTTCTGGTCGCGCCAACCCCTCGGGCTTCGCGGCTTCGACCAGTTGGTCTAGCGACCCGTCCCCACATCGGCACATCTTCCCCAGTTCGTCGCCGGACGCGTGGCTTGGCGGGGTGGGCGAGCCCGGGCAGTGGCAGGGTTGACCCGATCAAGGTGACCTTGGGGGCGGGTTGCAGGAAGGCTGCTCTCCGCGGCATGGGGCGGCCGATACGAAAACGGGCGGGCGTGGTGTGCGGCCGCCGGACTCCTCCCGGGCTCGTCATGGCCTCTCGCGACATCAATGTGATCGCGCTCGTGAAGGGGGGGGAACGCTACGTGTTCCTCTTCGACGACGACAGCCGGGCCGAGGCCCTCGCCGCCCTCGGTCGCCACGCCGCCAACCCCGATCTCAGCTTCTCGTGGTACGACGCCGCGGTGCTCGCCCAGAAGGTCCGTCAGGCGGCGCCGCGGCCCCGCCGGCTGCGGATCGTGCCCCGGGCCGATCGCCAGCGCTAGTTCAGGGGGCGTCGCCAATGGCCTCCCCCTCGGAAGCCGGCGACCGGTCCGCCTGCTCGCCGCAGGCTGAGCGGTTCCTCCGGCATCTCGCAGCGGAACGCGGCGCCTCGCCCCTGACCATCAAGAGCTACCGCGAGGATCTGCTGCAACTCGACGAGTTCCTCCAGTCGGCCGGTTGCCGCACCCCGGCCGACGCCACCAGCCCGGTGCTGCGGCGGTTCGCCGCCGGCCTGCACGCTGCGGGCTACGCCGCTTCCACGATCGCCCGCAAGCTCGCCAGCCTGCGGAGCTTCTACGCCTTCGGCCAGCGCGAGGGCTGGATCCGCGGCAACCCCGCCAAGCCGCTCCGCAGCCCCCGCAGGCCGCGGCCGTTGCCGAAGTTCCTCACCGGCGACGAAATCGCCCGGCTGCTCGCCGCGCCCCAGCCTGCCGTGGCCGGCGGCGTACGGGATCGCGCGATCCTGGAACTGATGTATTCCGCCGGCCTGCGCGTCCAGGAACTCGTCAACCTCGACGACTGCGACCTCGATCTTCGCAACGCCACGGTGCGGGTCCGCGGCAAGGGCCGCCGCGAGCGGTTCGGCATCGTGGGCTCGCATGCCCGCGCGGCCCTGCGGGCGTGGCTGTCGGCCCGGCCGCAGCCCTCCGCCGGCGTCGGTCCACCGGCAACCCTTGGGCGCGCGGCACCGCCCGCGCGGGGCCAGCGACCGTTGTTCACCAACAAGTTCGGCCGCCGGCTCTCGGTCCGCGGCGTGGCCCGGCTGCTCGACAAGCATCTGGCCGTGGCCGGTCTGGCCGGACGGGCCAGCCCCCACACGCTCAGGCACAGCTTCGCCACCCACCTGCTCGACGCCGGTGCCGACATTCGTAGCGTCCAGGAACTGCTCGGTCACAAGAGCCTCGTGACCACGCAGATCTACACGCACGTCACGACCCGCAAGTTGCTCGACGCCTTCGACAAGGCCCACCCCCGCGCCCGCTGACGCCTGCTGATCGCAGGTTCGGGATGGCCCGTGCCATCTCACCGGACGTCGCAGGTGACGCAGGCTCGGGGCTGCCCAAGCCCTCTCGCTGGACGTTCACTGCGGCCCTCCAGGCCTCCGTTCTCTGCGTGTCCGCTCGCTTCGGCATCCTGCCTGCGCTCGCTTCCACAGCTCGCTCGAGGGCATGGGCAACCCCTCGCAGTCCAACGGGCGACGGAGCCGACCGTCCCGGCATTGGCTCCGGCTTGCGGTCGCCGTGCGAAACGCTCCAGCCGCCGCTCCGCGGCGGCCCTGCGAGCCCGGAGGTGCGAGCAGCCAGCGAGGCGAGGGGCACCTCGGCTGCCCCTCCGCCGAGCCAAGGCTTCGCGGGCCATGGATGGCCGCGAAGCCGTGAAGTCAGACCAGCCCGCGGCGGACGGCCCAGACGGCGGCCTGCGTCCGGTCGCCGACCGCGATCTTTCGCAGGATGTTCTGGACGTGTTCCTTCACGGTCTCGACGCTGATCGTCAGCGACTGGGCGATTTCCTTGTTCGAAAGGCCGAGCGCCATGTGGCGGAGCACCTGCGTCTCACGCTGCGTCAGCGGGATGTCCGGATCGGGGGTGGCGAGCCGGTTGGCCATGGTCGTCGCGACGCGGCGGAGTTCCCCGGCCCGCATCGGCAACTGGCCGGACGCCGCGCCCGTGATCGAGTTGATGAGTTCCGCGCGGGTGCAGCCCTTGAGCATGTAATCGTGGGCGCCGGCGGCCACCGCCCGGGCGACGTACGTGGGATTGTCGAAGGTCGAGAGCATCACGCAGCGGACGTTGGGCATCTCGCCCCGGATCTTCTCGAGGGCGGCGAGCCCGTCCTTCCCCTGCATACGAATGTCGAGCAGGACGACGTCCGGCTTGAGTTTCTTGGTGATCTTCACCGCCTCGTCGCCGCTGGCGGCCTCGCCGACGATCTTGACCTCGGAACCGGCCAGCAGGCTCACGAGACCGCGGCGTACAACCTCATGATCGTCCGCGATCACGACTTTGATGGGCATGGGAATCTGGGCTTTCCGCGGCGATCAGCCGCCATCGAGGGGGGGAAGGACCGGATGCCTCGTCCCAGCGACCGACGCCTCACGGCCTTCGTCACTCGGGACCTGAACACACCCGTCATCCGAATCACATGATTATCAAATACTTTGACACAATCATCAAGAGGGGGTTCCGGGCCGCCGCGATTTTCCGGCGGTTCCCGCGAGGCGACCGCCGCGCGGGATCGTTCGCGGGGGTCAGGCGAAAGGCTGTCGCATCCGCTCCAGCATCGGTCCGGCACCGGCTTTGAGCAACGATGCTGCCACGCGGCGGCCAAGCGTGGCGGCGAGGTCGGCCCCGGCCGGCGGGCCGGATTGGCCCATGGACACCTCGCCTTCGGCCGTGACATGCCCGACGTCACCATCACGCTCCTCGAGCACCCGCGCGGCCAGCACGAGCCTGCCGTCGTCGTTCATGCGGCCCCAGGTCCCCACCGGCGCCAGGCAACCGGCCGACAAGTCGGCCAGGCAGGCCCGCTCGGCCTCCACGGCCGCCCGACTGGCGCCGTCGTCGAGCGGTGCGACCGCGGCCTTCACGACCGCGTCGGCGGCACGGATCTGGAGGGCCAACGCGCCCTGCCCCACCGCCGGCCAGAACCCGGGCGGCTCCAGCAGGCCGGTGATCCTCCGCCCGAGACCGAGCCGCTCCAGCCCCGCCGCCGCGAGCACGAGACACCGGTACTCTCCCGCGTCGAGCTTCCGCAACCGCGTGTCGACGTTGCCGCGAATCGGACGGACGTCGAGATCGGGGCGAATCGCCCGCACCTGCACCACCCGGCGGATGCTCGACGTGCCGACGATCGCGCCCGCCGGCAGGCTGGCGAGCGTTTCCCCGGCCCGGCCCACGAAAGCGTCGAACGGACACGCCCGGACGGGCACGCAGCCGATCTCGAGTCCCGGGCTCGCTGCCGTCGGCAGATCCTTGAGGCTGTGCACGGCGAGGTCGATCCGGCCGTCGCGGAGCGCTCGCTCGAGTTCCCGGATGAACACCCCGTCGCCACCGAGCGTGTGCAGCGGCGCATCGCCGCGCTCGTCACCCCGCGTGCTGATGGTCTCGATGCTCACAGCGTGGCCCAGCGCCCGGAGCCGCTCCGCCACCCAGCCGGTCTGAGCGAGCGCCAGCCCGCTGCCTCGCGTGCCGATCCGCAGTGATTCCGCCATGCTTGCCTGCTCGCTCCTGTCGGCGCCCGGGGCGACCCGCCGCCGCGCTCACCCTGGTCGGCGGTTGACACCGTCACCCGGAAGCCGGCTCGGCCGCATCGGCACGCGCCACCGCAGCAGCGTAAACGGCGGCGGCTCCGGCCGCGACCAGCGCCTGCCGGCAGGCTGAAAGCGTGCCGCCGGTCGTCGTCACGTCGTCGACCACGAGCACCCGCCGCCCCGCCGCGACCGCCGTCGCCCGAAAGGCGTCGCGCACGTTGGCCCGCCGCGCGGCGGGCTCGAGCTCGTTCTGCATCCGCGTGGCCCGACGCCGGACGAGCGCCGTCCGCCGGGGCAGATCGAGCGCGGCGGCCACGCCCCGGGCCAGGCCGTCGGCCGCACTCGTGCCGCGGAGGATGCGCCGCGTCCAATGCATCGGCACCGGCACGATCAGGTCGATTCCCCAGGCGGCGATCTGCCCGGCGTGCTTCCGCGCGAGCAGCGTCGCCAGGCCGGCGGCCGGCAGCTCTCCCCCGGGCCGCTTGGCGGCCAGCACGGCCGACCGCACGTCGTCGGCATAGGCCGCGAGCACCACCATGCCGTCCCAGTCCCGGCAGCGGCCGCGGCACCGCCGGCACTCGGCGGCCGACGAAGCCGGACTGCCGCAGGCCGAGCAGCGGGAGACGTCGCTGCCCAGTCGTGAGGCACACGCGTCGCAGACGACCGCGGGCCCGGGCGGAGGCTCCGGAACGTCGACCCTGCAGAACACGCACCGGGGCGGGCAGACGAGGTCGAGCCCCTGCCCCGCCAACCGGCCGGCGGCCCACCGCAGGTGTGAGAGCCAAGCCTTCACGAAACGCCCTCTTTCCCGGCGGCCGGCCCGGATTGACGCTCTGCCGACCGGCCCGGTACCGTCTCCGCCCCCACGGGGCGGCCTTCGATGCCGACCACCTTCCCCGGTGTCCCCGACCGCGTCAAGCAGCCATGCTCATCGATCGCTACATCGGCCGCGCCCAACTGCACGCCTTCGTGGTGGTGTTCGTCAGCCTGGCCGGCCTGTACTTCGTGTTCGACGCCTTCACGAACATGGAGGAGTTCATCACGCATGCGGCCGAGAGCGGCAGCCTGGCGAGCCTGCTGCTGTCGTATTACAGCTGCCGCCTCGTCTGGTTTTTCGACGCCACGAGCCCCGTGATCACGCTGGCCAGCGGGATGTTCGCCCTCTCCTGGCTGGAGCGGCACAACGAGCTCACGGCCCTCCTGGCGGCGGGCGTGACCCGCTGGCGGATCGCCCGACCGGTGCTCGTGTTCGCGGCCGTCGTCAGCCTGATCGCGGCGGCCAACCGCGAGCTCGTGCTGCCGCAGATCCGCGAGTCGTTCGCCCGCAACGCCCAGGACCTCGACGGCAAGGCGCTGCAGCCCTTCGAGTCTCGCTACGACCATCGCACCGACATCCTGTTCCGGGGCAAGGGCGCGCGGGCCGCCACGGCCGGCATCGACGCGCCGAGCCTGCTGATGCCGCCGCAGCTCGGCGACTACGGTCCGCAGATCACCGCCGCCAAAGCCAGCTGGCGGCCGGCCGACGCGGCCCGCCCGGCCGGCTACCTCCTCACCCAGGTGCAGGAACCAGCCGACATCGACCGGCTCCCCCCCCTGACCTGCGGAGGCCAGACGGTCGTGCTCACGCGGCAGGCTGCCGACTGGCTGGAGCCCGGCCAGTGCTTCGTCTGCAGCGACGTCACCTTCGAGCAACTGATCGGCTCCTCCAACTGGAGCCAATACTCCGCGACCGCGGACCTGGTGCGGGCCATCGCCAACCCGAGCCTGGGCGTGGCGGCCGACATCCCGCTCCGGGTGCATTCGCGGTTCACCGCCCCGGCGCTCGACCTCGCGCTGCTGCTGCTCGGCATGCCGCTGGTGCTGGGCCCGATCCGGCGGGGCATTTTCGCCGCGGTGGGGGGCTGCGTGGCGATGACCGTGGTCTTTTTCCTGGTCGTGCTCGGCTCCCACGCCTTCGCGGTGGGCGATCTGTTGAGCCCCTCGCTGGGAGCCTGGCTGCCGCTGCTCGTGCTCGGCCCCCTGGCGGCCTGGTCCGCTCAGCCGATGTGGCGGTGACACGCGTCGCCGACCCGGCAGATCAGGGCGCCGCGACGGGCTGCCCGGGCTGTGGCGCCGCGTCATCGGCGGGGGGTTCGGCCGGCACGATCGCAACCGTACGGGCCACCGTTTCCGCCAGTTGCGGCAACGGAACCGCGAGCGAGCCGGCCACCTTCTCCGGCACCCGCCACGCCAGCAGCGTGGTCAGTTCCTCCTGCTTGTCGGCCGACAGCCAGATCTCACAGGTGCCGTCCCACCGCTTGTACTCCTGATTGCCGGCAATGATGCTTTCGAAAACCTGTGGCCCGACCAGCGTGAGCACCCGCCAGTCACCGGGCCCGCCGTCGTGCGGCTCGACGCGGCGATCCGCCCAAGCCGCACGTCCATCCTTGAAGGCCTCGTCGCCGCGGGCCGACTCGAGAATCATCTTTTCGACGGTCGCTCGCGGCTCCGCCCCGGGCAGGACGCCGATCGCGACGGCGACCGGCAACTCGGCTCCCTCGGCCGCGAACCGCTGCTCGTGCGTGGCTTGGTATCCCGGCAACTCGGCCAGAAAGGGCGGCCGCAGCCGGCTGGGGTCGGGCTTCACGGGTGGACCTCCCTCGACGGCCGGCGGGCCTTCGACCACCTCGACGAATCCGAGCGGCAGGCGGAGTTTGACGCGGCCGTCGGCGATGGACGCCGGCTGCGGCCGGAGCACGGCGAAGGGCGCGGCATCGCGGTACGCGGTCAGTGCCTTGGCGTAGTCGGCGTCGTAGCGGCCGGTCGAGCAGCCGGCGACAAGCAAGGCGAACGAAGCGACGGACAGGCGCATCGGGTGACTCCGAGAGCGGGCAGGGCCGGGAACCCGGCCGCCGGCCCCGCTGAACCTGAACGGAAATCCCGTGGCGGTCAACCGGCCGGCTCAAACCCCGCGATCGGCCTGCGTTGCCGGTCCGGCAGCGGCCGCCCCACCCCTCCCGATTCGCCAGACCTTTTTTCTTCACCCCGCCCTCCCCGTCTGCCGATGGTAGAGGTGCGGGCGAGAGCCCGAACGACCGGCGGGAAGGCCGGGGCGGTTTCCTCCAGGCAATGGAGTGCCATCATCATGCGGATCAACACCAGCCGTTTCGGTCGCATCGACATCGATGCCGGCGACATCCTCCGGTTTCCCAGCGGCCTGCCGGGGCTCGAAGACTGCCGCGAGTGGGCCCTGCTGGCCGACTCCTCCAACGACGCGCTCGGCTGGCTCCAGTCGACCACCCGCCCCGACGTGGCCGTGGCCGTGGTGAGCCCCCGGCGGTTCGTCCCCGACTACCAGGTGCGGATCCCGCGCAGCGAGCTGACGCCGCTGGCGATCGCCGACATCAGCCAGGCCCAGGTGGTCGTGGTGGTCGGCAAAACCGACACCACCCTCACGCTCAATCTCAAGGCGCCAATCGTCATCAACCTCGAAGCCCGCACGGGCCGTCAGGTCGTTGCAAGCGGCGACCTTCCGCTCCAGTACGAACTCACTTGCGGACGCCCGCCACTCAGGAAGAGTGCATAATCCAAGGTGTCCGGCGGCGCGGAGCGCCTGCCGGCATCCCATGATCCGAAGGACCTTGCCATGCTCGTGCTCTCCAGACAACGCGACGAAAGCATCATGATCGGCGACAACATCGTCGTCACGATCGTGGACATCCGGGGAGACAAGGTCCGCCTGGGCATCAACGCGCCCGCGGAGATCCCGGTGCACCGTCAGGAGGTCTACGAGGCCATCCAGCGGGAGAATCTCCGGGCCGCCCGGCTCGAGCCGGGCGACACCGAGGCCATCGGCCGGTTTACCAACCGCGGAAACGCCCGCCCCGACGAGCCCGGCAAGCGTTGATCGGCGTCACGGGCTGAAATAGGCCGGGTGGTTGCCGGCCTTCCACTTGATGTTGCAGCCCAGGCTCGGCACCTGCTCGGGCACCGGGTCCTTGCCGGCCAGCAGCGACTCGATCGCCGCCCGCAGGTCGCGGCCGGTGACCGGAACGTCGCCCCCCGGTCGGCTCGGGTCGAGTTGGCCTCGGTAGACGAGCCTCCTGGCGGCGTCGAAGAGGTAGAAGTCGGGCGTGCAGGCGGCGTGGTAGGCCTTCGCCACCTCCTGCGTCTCGTCGTAGAGATACGGAAACGGATACCCCCGCTCGTCGGCCTCGGCCACCATCTGCTCGGGCGAGTCGGCCGGGTGCGTCGCGACGTCGTTGGAGCTGACCGCGGCGAAGCCGACGCCGCGCGGCAGATACTCGTGCCCCAGCCGGGCCAGTTCGTCGGCCACGTGCTTCACGAACGGGCAGTGGTTGCAGATGAACATCACGACCGTGCCGTTGGGGCCGGCGGCGGCGGCGTAATCGACCATCCGGCCGTCGACGTTGGGGAGGTCGAAGTCGGGGGCGACGGTGCCCAGCGGCAACATCGTCGAGGGGGTGCGAACCATGGCGGGAGACTCCGGGGGGCGTGAACCGGGAGGATCTTACGCGTCCGGGCGACAGCGGTACACGCGCCGGGCGTTGGCGGTGGTGGCCGCGGCGAAGGCGGCGAGCGGCTCCCCGCGGGCCAGCGCCAGGCAGGCGGCCGTGTGCACGACGTTCGCCGGTTCGTTCCGCTTGCCCCGCAGCGGCTCGGGCGAGAGAAACGGGCTGTCGGTCTCGACGACGATTCTCTCCAGCGGCACGGCCTTGGCCACCTCGCGGAGGTCGGCCGCCGAGCGGAAGGTGGCCATCCCGGCGAAGCCGAGGAAAAAGCCGAGGTCGATCGCCTCGGCCGCCTCGGCGGCGGTGCCGGTGAAGGAGTGAAGGATCGCGGCGAGCGGCCCGCGGCCGACCGCCTCGCGAAGCATGTCGAGGCAGTCCCGGGTGCTCTCGCGGGTGTGGATCACGAGCGGCAACCCCGCCTGCTGCGCGAGGCGGATGTGGCGGTCGAAGAAGTCCCGCTGCCCGTCGGGCGACGCGGTCGTGCGATACCAGTCGAGGCCCGTCTCGCCGACGGCGGCCACGCGGCCATCCTCGACGAGCCGCACGATCCGATCCCACTCGTCGGGCTCGGCCTCGGCCGTGTCGTTGGGGTGGATACCCGCGGCGGCCACGAGCCCCGGCTCGCTCGCCGCCAGTTCGGCCGCCGCCTCGCTGTCGAGGGCCCGGGTGCCGATCACCGCCATGCCGGTCACGCCCGCCGCACGGGCCCGCGCGAGCACGCCCGGCAGGT
>Ga0214921_10002138_pt1 | contig 32544 bp, 53 predicted proteins | sample LL1505_MetaG_FD_177992 | JGI IMG/M metagenome (GOLD analysis project Ga0214921, IMG submission 177992) | Freshwater microbial communities from Lake Lanier, Atlanta, Georgia, United States - LL-1505 | ecosystem: Environmental > Aquatic > Freshwater > Lake | place: USA: Georgia | collected... | reverse complement strand
AGGTCAACAGATACAGTAAACAGCATGTCTATACTCCAAAAAATAGGTGCAGCACCGCGCTGCAAGTCATCCTACCATGGCATCTGTGACAGTTTTTAGACGTAAAAAAGGCCCCCGAAGGGGCCTCTCTCAGCAGGGGATAACCCTAGCTTAGGACGAACCGGGAGAACCGAAGATTCCCAGTGGGTCAGACCAACCGAACGAATAACGCTCGCGGGCCTTGTAACGGACGTTACCGGTATCGAAGTCACCGTCCATGCTGTTAGCCAGAGGCGAACGCACGAAATGCTTCAAACCGTTAGGAACGTCAGTGGTCAAGTACCAGCCATTGCTATCAGTGAAGTAGTGGTTGATGGTGTAGCCTTCAGGGATAGAACCATTGTTCTTCAACGCGTTGATATCGTTGTCGGTAGTGCCAACACGGAGGCTGGTTTCCAACAGACGGGTAGCAACGAATTGCAGAGCAGGGGGAACAATCAACTTACGGGGCTTAGCGGCAATCAGCAGGCCACGCTCATCAGTCCAAGCAGCGATCTGGATAACGGCGGCTTCCAAGGAAGTCTCGTTCAAGTCGGCAGCGGTAGATGGGCGATTGCTGTTGGTGCCACCATTGACCAGCGGGTGAGCAGTGCTGAACAGAGCAACGCCGTCGCCACCAGCATAAGCTGCGGAGAAACCGTTGTTGATAACAGCAGCAGCTTTAACCTGCTTGGTGTACGCCATAGCGCGAGCCAAAGCCTTGGTATACCGAGCGGACAAGCTGTCATACAGGTTGTCTTCGATTGCCTCTTCAGTGATGGAGAAGCCCAGAGCGATGGTTTCGTGGTTGTAGCGAGTAGTCCATGCCTCTTGAGCATTGTCATAAGCGATGGCAGAACCCTCGTTTTTGACTGGTGCAGCAGAGAAGCCAGACAGTTTGGTTTCCTCTTCAAAAGAACGCTCGGAGGTCTCAGTTTCGTAGAGTTCCTTGTGCTCTTCGCCGTAGGTTGCATACTCCAAACCAAACAAAGCGTTCAGTCCGGGAAGCAGTTCTTTAAGTAGCTGTGCGCGTGAAATAGCCATGATTTACTCCTTATGCGCCAGTGGCAGAGTAGTAACCGTGCAGACCTTGGTTCAGCTTAACCAAGATTTCAGGATACTGAGTGAAAACAACGGTTGCTCCGTACACGCCTGAGTTCAATGTGAACGTAGCGGCTTGGTTCAACACAACGGATGTGTCGCCAGCGGCTGCTGCGGTAGCCACAAAAGAACCAGTCTGTGCGATTTGACCACTAGTGGTAATCACAGAAACGTCCGTACCAACTGGCAATGCATTAGGCAAAGCACTCACGGTCAGGGTAGTAGTACCCGAACTGAAAGTAGCAGTACCCAACGAAACTGCGGTGTCTGTAACCAGACCAACCATGCGCAAAGGCAGGGTGGTGGTAACAGGAGTAGCCGAAGGAGCCAGAACAGCGTTAGCCGAGTTACCGGTATTCACGCTACCGGTGTTGTTGATGGCTGACAGGTTAGTGCCAATCATCGCCATAGCGCCAGAAGCAACGGTAGTACCCGAACTGCAAACAACCGCCTTGAAGATAGCATCAGGGTCATCGTAGACATAGGCTTGGCAGTCACCGGCAGCGGTGCTTGCGGGCCAATATTGCGAGAACAACTTTTGCTTAGTCGTGGGGTTGGTGTAGGTGCATCCCAAGAAAATACCGACGGTCTGATTCAGACTAGAGCCAGTAGAAACTGAGGCGCGTGTGGCAAAGCCACGAGACAGAACAACAAAGTCACCATAGTAGATGCTAGTCGCGTAGCCGTACTGGATGTTGTACATGCGGGTAGAACCAGCAAATACTTGACCTCCAATAAGGTTCTGCGGTAGCAAACCGTACGGCGCTGATACGACAGGATATGCCATAAAAACTCCAATAAAAAATTAAGAACCTGAACCAAATGTGACCTTAGATTTGCGTTCTGCGAACATAGGCATTTTCGGGTCACTATTACGAAGATAGTTGTTGTCAACAGATTCCATTTGAGCCCGGTTCAACGTGGAATAATGCTTATCCCGTTGTGCCATGAACTCAGCCGGAATACGGCATAACACCAACCCACCAATTTCGATATTGCCTTTGAAGCGGCCATCGACAACGGCGTGCACCATTAGCTCGGGGTATTCATCCGCTTTCACGGGTTCATAACCTTCGCGGAACTTTCCAGAGATATTAGATGGGTCAGATTGACCCAAATAGCTGATGCGAATGTACCTATGACTCCAGCCGGGGCGGGGGTTAGGTTGTGGAAGCGTTTCTGGAGCACGCCACATATCGGGGCGGGCCCATTCAGAGCGGATATCCAATTCACGGTCTAAACGATTTTGTTTAACTTCAGCCATTTTTAACCTCTTTTAAGTAAAGCAACCTGACGAGCATATTCTTCCAAAGGCACCCCAAGTCGACGAGCAGTGTTGACTTCAGATGTCTTTAACCGAATACGGTTAGGCGACGTGCTACGCGCAGCGGGTGCCACAACAGTAGCTCTAGTTGCACGGCGGGGGGTTGATTCCTCGTCCGGTTCTTCGCTCTGAGCGTCTTCAAACTGCTCAGGGTATCTTTTGCGCATCGTTTTGTCGATGGTGCGGAAGTACTCTTCAGTACCCACATAGTCAGCACCATACTCCTTTTGCAACCTTCTGTCAACGCCCATAGCGGTCATTGTCATTTCTTCATTTTTACCCCACCATGTTTGGTTGTCGTCGGCCCATCTCTGAGCGCGGGGGGTAAGTTTCTGTTGCTGCGGTGCAGCATCTGGCGTGGGGGTATATTCCCGTTCCTCAACTTCGACAGGGCGCATATTGCGCGTCTTGTCAATCTTAAGGGTTGCTGAGGCAATCTCAGCTTGCGCTTCGGTTAGCGCGTCTACATCCCCAGCTTCGTACGCGTCCTTGTACTTCTTCTTAGCTGAAACAAGCTCATTTTCCGCGTTGGACTGGGACTGTTCGATATAGGCTTTACTGCCAGTAGATAGCTGTTGCTGGAGGCGCTTGTTTTCTGCAAACACCTGCTTGGCAAAAGTCTCAGCAGCTTCGCGTTCGCGCAGAGCTTCTTCCTTAGCGCGGCGTTCATCGTGATACCCACGGGTGAACTTCTTGATACGCGCTTGGACTTTCTCATCGTAGGAAGACAACTCATCATCGGTGGGGTCGTCAACCGGAGGCGCGGGCTTGCGACCACGGTCTTGGGCTGGAGTATCGTCTTCAATATCCACCTCAAACTTTTCCTCTGCTCTAGCAGCGGCTTTAGCTTCCTTCTCATCAGGAAACTCAAAATCATCGTATTCAGCCATACATTACTCCTTATGCAGCGCGGCTGATGCCACGCGGGTCTTCGACTGTTGCCTCAACTGAGGTATCGGAAATGAGTCGGAACTCACGCCCATGGATTTTCAAGCGGGTGCCTGAATTGGGTCGGCAAATGATGAAGTCACCTGTTTTGCACGACGGTCCGCTAGGGAACCGGGTTTTGTCTTGGAACGCATCGGGGCCCATCTTGACCACAAATAGCACTGGGGTCAGTACTTCTTCGTAGTGCATGGTCTTGCTGTCCTTAAGCAACCCAACTTCACTGTCCGCATATTCCTCCATGGCTTCTGGGACAACGCACAGTAGCTGGAAGGTTTTAGGGTCAGGCAACTGCTTGGCTTTGTCTTCTGTACTCGTATTAAGAATGCCAGACAAGTCCACAGCGGCAACATCAAATTCAGTCATCAATTTTCTCCAGTCTTTGCACGAGGTCTCTAACGATGGTTTCCGCATGAGTCAGACCCCGGATGACTCCACAGACATGCCGATACTCGGCAAAATCGTTTGCTCGACCCGTTGCTAAAAATGCAACTTGGTCGGTACGTAATTGTTCAATCTCTTTCGCAAGGTAGCTAAATACCCGGTCGTTATCCATGATTACCCTTTCTTAGGTGGTTGTTTCTGCTGCGACATGCGCTGTGCGTTCTGCACTGCCATCTGGGCCTTGTGCTTGGCAATCTCCACGCCCATACGAACGCCTTCAGTTTGTTGCTGCTTCTGAACTTTGTCCCGTGCAGCGGCTGCACTAGCGCCTACCTGCATAGCGGCGATCTCTTTCTGGGCTGCGATGCGAGACTTCTCAATCTCAATCTGGTCGGCCTTGGCCGCAGCGTCCGTTGCTTGTTTTTGCTTTTTAAGCTCCAAGTCCTGCTGACGTAGCTGGAGTTCTTGCATCTGCATCTGGACCACCGGGTCCTGCATCTTCTGCTGAGCCTGCTGTTGCTGGGCTGCTTGCTGGTCACGCTGAAGTAGCTGCTGGGACGCCTGTGCAGCCAACATTGCAATCTGGTCGGCCAACTCAGGCGACACCTGCTTGTTCTGCTCTTCGGACGGCAAGGCCATACCCATCGCCTGCTCAATCTGTCGGCGGTACTCAAACGCAACGTGCTCGTTGACGTGTGCCATAGCTGCGGCCATGATGGCTTGGGCTGCGGGGTTCATCTGGAGCATCTGCTGAATCTTGGGGTTCTGTATCGCAGACATATGCACTTGTATATGCGCTTGGTGGTTCTGCTCCATAAACGCCTTGATCGGCTTACCTATCAGCACGTTCTGGTTCTCCTGTATGGGGTCCATCGGCACTGCGTCGTCATCCACCGGCACGAGCTTCTCGGCGTTCTTGATGCCCAAGACCTCAATCATCTGGCGATGCAAAAGAGGCAAGTTGTAAAGCTGCGGGGCTGACTGGGCAAGCTGCAACACCGCTTGGTACTGCACGATCTTCTGCGCCATCGTTGCTGCGTTCGGGTCACTGACCGGGATGACATCCACTGCGTCATAGTCTTCCTTCTTCGCACGGCGGTTGGCATCAACTGGGTCGTACTCATACTCATCCGGGGTGTAGTCGGCGATGATGACTTTGAGGAGTTTGAACTCCTGCTTCATCGAGTAGTGGATGCGGGCCTGAACAGCCGTCATCACCTTGAGCGTGCGCTCCAACAGAGCCAGAGTAGTACCAACCGGAGCGTTAGTGCTCATGTCGGACACGTTCATATCACCGCTGGATGCAAACGCCCGCCCCTCTTGGACGATGTTCTGGAACAGCGCAAACAGAACCTGACTTGGCTCCTTGTACGGCAGGGGCAAGATGTTGTCACGGATAGAGCCGCTCGGCACATCGACATCGCGGAACTCGCCCGGCTGGATGGGAGTGTCGTCACCCTTGATACGCAGACCACGGGACTTCAAGCCACCGGGCAGGTTAGAAAGCGTACCTGCATCCACCAACTGACGGATGAGCATCGTCGCACTGCGGGCGTAGCCACCAATCAAGTGGATAAGACCGTATCCATAGAAGCCGAAGCCGGGGATGTACTGATAGTGCACGAAGTGCTGGCGCTTGGTGTGGAGCTCATCGTCCTCGTACCAATTACGGCGGACGGCCAGAACCTTGCGGGTGGCTTTCTCCAGCGTCACCACGTACGGCAACGCGATGCCCGTGGCCTCACCCTTTTTGTTCTTGTGCTCAAACCCAGCCAAGTCCAAGTCAACGTGCATCTCAAGGAAGCGGAACCTGTCGTCTTGCAAGGCGGTCATGCCCTGCTCCTCGGCCTTCTGCTTCTCAATGTCGTCCAACTCCATGGATGGCTCACCGAGGTCCACATCTCTATAGAACCCAGCCTCTTGCAACTTCAACACTTCATTCTTGGTCTTACGCATGACGTGCGTAACCCGCTCGGCAGTCTCCAAGCTACTGGCCCCGTACGGCACGACGATGTCCTCGGCGGTGACAAACATCGCCATCTGACGACCTTTGCTTGGGTCGTAGTAGACCTTCTTGAACGCAGAGCCTGCCAACGGCAGTGACCACAGCATCTTCTCGTGCTCCGGGCGGTACTCGGTCATCACCTCGGTAAGCTGGTAGTTCATGTCCTCACGGACGCGTGCAGCAGACTCTTCTTTCAGCAGGTCGGTCTCACCCACAATCTGCGTCTTCACAGGCCCCATCGCGGGGAAGGTCTCCATCATTGCCTCGGACTGGAAACGCACAACTGCCTCGGTCAACATCGGGTGGAACACACCACATGCACCTTGCCATGGTTCTGTGCGCTCTTCGTAGTTCAAACCCAGTAGCTTCAGCCCGTCGATGTAGGTCTTAATCCAGTCCTTACGGTCCATGCCGTCCTTGACAAAATCGTCAACCAAGTCATTACCCAGAGCATCAAGCTCCGAGTCGTTCATGAAGTCGGCCAAGTTCGCATCAAAGTCCTCGGCAGTTTCTTTCTGGGGTTTGAGGTCAATCTCCATGTCCCCCATACTGATACTCAAAGACTCCGGGTCTTCAATCTCAATCTCAACCTCTGGTACGTCCATCATGTCGGCCAACCCCACAGGGGCTTGGTACAGGGCTTTATCCATTGAACTCGTAGCCATACTTTTCCTTCGCGTTAGACTGAATAGAACCGCTCATTGCGGCGTCTGAAATATTGAATCTCTTCCGGCTCGTCACTGGGCAGTCGGAGAAATCCACCTTGCCTGAACCTCATAAGTGCCAGCGTTGTTGCGTCAACCAAGTCATCGTGCTGACCGGACGGAAACTCCGCAATTTCATCCACGAGTTCTTCCGCCCACCGTGTTTGTGGCACCCATACTTTTCCCGAGGCGATTATGTCTGATACTGCGTTGAGACGAGCAATCTTGTCTTGGCCCTTGCCCGGTGTGTATCCCTGCACAGGTATGCCCATTGCCCGGAGCTCCATAATCAGCGGCGCACCGGTAGCCTTCTTCTCAATTAGCACCCCGTCCGGCTCCCACTCGTTGTACTCCCGCAGCACGTCGCGCTTGAGGTCGGTCCACTCAACCCGCTTTCTATATGTATTCAATAGAATGATGTGCTTGTCTTGCTTGTCCTCGTCGAGGTTAAAAATCCCCCACGTCGTCCCAGCAGAGTAGTCGGCCCGGTTGTTCTTCTCGAACGCTGTGTCCCAAGTCTGGAGGATGTACTCACACTGGGGCGGGGTCTCTTTCTCCCACCACTTCCACCAGTCTCGCTTCACAATAGCTGACTCATTGCCCACCGGGTTCTGCTGGTACTGCGCCTGCCACTTGGCGTTGGGCAACTCGTTGTGCAGCGCCTCCAACTCCTCAATAGACCAGAACTGTGGCCACAGCGGATTGCCCGAGGGCAGGATGGCCGGGAACTCGATGACCTCCCACTCCTCGCCGCTACGCGCAGCGGATGCACGCAAGACCTGCCCGGTCAAGTCCCGTTGAGACCACCGGGTCATCACCACAACAATAGAGCCTCCGGGCTGTAGACGCTGACGCGGACCTGACGTGTACCATTCGTACACTTTGTCATACACTTCTGGGTTGCTAGCAGCCATCGCCGCCTCTTGTTCTGAGTGCGGGTCGTCAATGATGAGGATGTCGGCACCCTTACCGGTCACCGCGCCGCCCACACCGATAGCGAAGTAGTCTCCGCCCTTGCTGGTATTCCACCGGCCAGCCGCTTTCGAGTCCGCTTGGAGGTGCAATTCAGGAAAAATCTCGTGGTACACGTCCGAATCAACCAAGTTACGCACTTTCCGTCCAAATCCGACGGCGAGCTCGGCTGTATGGGACGTTTGGATGACTTTTTTGTGCGGGAACTGCCCCAAAAACCACGCTGGTAGCAGGTAGGACGCAAATTCTGACTTGGTATGCCGTGGCGGCATGTTGATGATGAGCCTTTTACACTCTCCACGGGCTACACGCTCGAACGCATTGGCCATTCTCTTGTGATGTGCACCGGAAATGAACGTCGGCCAGACCTTTTCAACGAATTTGATGAATCTTGTAGCGCAAAGTTCTTTTTCTTTGAGCTTTTCCAGCTTGTTTAGCTGTGCCTCAAGCACGCGCAGGTCGCTTTCGCTCAGTTTCCCCGAGTCAATCAGGGCTTCGATGTCCTTGAGGGAGATGTCACTCATCGTTCTGGGCCTCTTCCTGCTCTTCTTGTTCTGGCTCTACTGGCTGGAACGGTTCCGCTGGCCCAAGCTGGAGGTCAAGGTCGTCTAGGGGAGTGATGTCCGTGGCTTCGGCATTGAGCAGGCGCTTGACCCGCTCCTTGATGCTGTTCTCTAATGTTACGGATGTGGTGTGGTGCACATGAATCTCGCTGCGCTCCGAGAAGAGGCCGATGTCGCTGTGCTTGCCTAGTAGTTCTAACGCCTTGAGTTCGTGTTTCGTGTCTCCGCACGCTGCTATCTCTATCAGGCGGTTGGTGATGAAATTCCGCGCTTGTAGCTGGTCGGCAAAGGCATTGAAGTCGAACTGCTTGATTAGTGCCGAAGCTGCTTGTGCTTGCGAGGATATAGCTAGTGTTTTAGGCTTCTCGGGTTTTCCCTCACCTAGTATGAGCTTCTTCGCAGCTTCGAGATCGTTGTCGTCGTAGTCAATGCTTCCACCTAGCTGAGCAATGAGGTCTGCGGTATTTATGGCAATGGCTACGCTATCCGCATGAGTCTTAGGCTGCTCATCGGACATGTCAAACGGAACAGGGTGTTCCGCAGTAGGCGTTACGTTAATCATAGGCACCGAGTAAACGGGAAGATGTGCCACTGTAGCACAAAACGCAAGGGGAGGTTGGGACTCCTACCGGGGGGTGTTTGCCGAGCGGGTCGGAACCAAATTTATTTTGAAAAATATATAGGGGTGGGGGGTCGAGCTTAAAAATTAATACCGGGGGTGCAACACACTGTGTAGAGGCTCTGGGACTCCTTTATGGGTAAAAAGGGGGGGAGGGGTATCGGATAGTGATAACAACGTAAACGCTTGACCTAGGTAGCATTTTGTGGTACAATTCATCTCATGGAAACGAAACATTGTCTCCATACCGGCCAAGCGGGTTTACTTGGTAGTTAGATGTTATATAAGAGGTTTATCATGTCAGTAAATGTTATTTCCCCCGTAGCCAAGGCTACAAAAGAGCTCACGCTCAATTCTCCCGAAGTTGTTAAGGCTCTTACAGTAGCCGTATCTTCTGAGGACGTCGCCAATGCTAAATGGGTTTCCGCCGCGTCTAATCTGTATATGGCCGGTGTGCGTTTCGGTCACATTGTGGACAATGGCGCGGACTATGTGAAAGCCACATATGAGCGTATCCGTGAAATCGTGATTCAAGCTCAAAAGCCGAATGTGGCTACTTTGCTAACTGCAAGCTCGACAATCGGTTTTACCGATCAAGAACGCGCAGATCGCCGCTACTACAAAAACCGCGTGGACAATGTGCATATGAAACGGGTAGCAGAGCACTTGAAGAAATTCGAGGAAACCGAGCGCGGCGCTCAAGCTAAGAAAACCATGGGAGAGGTTTACGCGAAAAAGTGCCAAGATATGATCGACGCTATCCGCAAAGCAAAAGAGGATAAGATTGATTTTGACGCAAGTGAAGCAATCGCTGCACTCAAGGCATGTAAGGAAATTTTCTTAGCCTAAACTTAGCCTAAACCCTAGGGGGAGGGGAAACCCTCCCCCGATAATCGGAGCACCTACCATGATACACACAAAAAAAGATGTCCCTGCTAAGTGTATGACTAAAACAATTTATCTTGATTCTCATTCTTGGGTCGAACTGGAAAGAAAAAATGCCCGCTTGTATTACATTGTGGGTAGCACGCTAAGCAAAACCTATGACGGCAAAATCGAAGGTTTGCCCGAATCGGTTCTTTTTGAACTGGAGGACATGGGGGCAATCAAAGCCCACTAGGTTTTTCCCTCCCCCCTAAGCCCGCATGATGCGGGCTTTTTTGCGTCTGTTATGTTTACGCTGGAAACACTATGTTATGAATTCTAGGGTTTTTGGTTTTGAACCAGTTCTCTGTGCGGGGGTAGCCCTGAGTGATAGACTGCACGCAGTCTATCATATTTTTTTGCGCTTGTCAAGCGATTTTTACCAGTTCTCTGTGCGGGGGTAGCCCTAATGTTTACGCTGTAAACCCTATGTTATGGAAAAATAGCGTTATGTTACAGAAAAAGGGTAATGTTACGGCGTACCACACGCAAGTTGTTGATTTATAAGGGGCGATATAAAATCATAATGTTCCCAGCATATGAGACGGTCAAAAAATCTCCAAGGGTCGAGCAAGACAGCAAGAGCAATTTGTACCACACACGTTTTGGCGTCATATACCCTTTTTTAGTAGAAACATTATAATTTATATATATATATCTACTCTAACCCTTTGATTTCATTGAAGATTCTGCGTTACGTTTCCTCGTTATTTTCCCCTATTTGTTACGTTATTTTTGTCACATGCAGCCCACTTTTGCTCGTTCTTAATGTTATAACCGGTTTTGGTTTTTCCCTCCATTATGTTATAATCGGCTTGTTACGCTTCCATCCACAAACCGGAGAATCACCATGCGCCTCACCAACCACATCGCCACCATCACCTCCAAGCAAATGCGCGAGGCCATCCACGACCTAGACCAACCCAAAGGCGTATCAGGCGCAATTCGTAACGCCATGCTGGAATATGCACACAAGGCCACCAACCTAACCGTGCCCCTAGAGTTCAAACCACCTGCTGACTACGCTGACCGAGCGTTCATCTCCGCAGTTGTGCCACCCGAGCTATTCCTAGAGTACGAAGCCCATGCGCGTAGGTATCGAATCACAATGGCTGAGTTAGTACTACGCTGCTTGAGTGCGTACGTGAGTAGGTAAAGCAGGGGGCAACCAAGCCCCCAAAGCTTGACACAGACATCACTTTGTGGTATACTATAGGCTGGTTAGGGGAAATACCGCTCCTAGCCAAACAAGCAATCAGATGTTAACAGTGTAATTCAATTTATCAGAAAGGTTAGGTTATCCATATGCAAGTACGCCAAGCAGACGACATCAACTGGGACGGGTTCAAGACTGCCCATTACTTGAACACCAACACAATCGACCCCGACATGGACTTGGACGGGTCTGAGGAGTTCTCCGACTGCGACGACCCCTACTTGGGTCTGACCATCATCTCCCCGACAACCCCCCTCGAAACCCTGCGCTACCTCAAAGGTTACGCAATCTAAAACCACGGGCGGGGCAAACAAACCCCGCCCAATAGGAGCAAACAATGGGCAATGTTAAAAAACAACTCTACGCTTGCCGCGAGTGCGGCGACGACATCGAACCACGCAGGGTTCAACTCGGCTACCGGCTGTGCTTATGGTGCGGCGAGGATGCAGCGCAAGCCGACCGCAAAAGCTGGACTGTTGTGCAGGAGTACAACAAAGGCGGGTATATGTTCGTCACCCCTACCGCAGCAGCCACAACCCTCAAGCAAACCAACCCGAAGGAGCAACGCACATGAAAGCCAAGATTGAAATCTATAACGTGTGGGGCACAGCAAACACCGTTTGTGTGTGCTTGTTGTATCGCGGCAAGCTTTTTGTGCACTTTACGGGGCACAACGCAGAGAAAGAAACCCTCATAACCAAAGCCCGCACATGGGCGACCAACCAAGGATTCACAGTATGAACAACAACAAAGCCGCAATGCAGGTAACCCTGCACGAACTGAAACACCTAGAACAAAAATGGCGGGAGCAGATGCGCAGCATGGTGAAAGCCAAACTCGACGCCGAAACCACCGTGGACATCATCCAGCAAATGACCGTGGTGCAGGGGCAGCTATGCAAACTCATGCTTGAACTCGAAGGACAACTGAAATGACCACAACCGAGACGATTCTCTACGCCATCGGCAACGCAGTCCTTGCGTGTGCTGTGTTATTTGCATGCTGGAACCGCGAAGGCTGGGTATTCCAAGCCGGTGTTCTGTATGCCGGTGCTGTGTTCGGTAGCTTGGTTACCGAAGCCCTTAACTACAAAGGAGAGTGAGTATGAAATGGAATTACCGCATTGTGAACGCCACGACCGAGAACGGCGGGGACGACTGGTACTGCTTGCGCGAGGTCTATTACGACGACCTTGGGAAACTCATAGGGCATGCCGCCCCGTGCCTTGGCTCTGAGGACATGGACGGGTTCAAGGACGTGTGGCATATGGTGATGGAAGCCCTAACCCTGCCGCCCCTGCAAGAAGACGACTTCACAACCAAGGAGACCGAAGCATGAAAACAGAACTCATCGTCGAACCCCGCAAACAGTACGGGGAGACACGCATCTATCCGAAGTGTGAAACAGCACAGGGCTTTGCCCGACTGCTGAACCAAACCACACTCACGCCCGCCAACATTCAGAACATTATCCGCATGGGGTTCACCATTCGTGCCGAGTACACCGAGCCGAGAGACGAACTAACAATGTTAGGAATCCAACCATGAGCGAAACAACCGAAGACCTGATACCAGCCGAAGAAAAGCTGAAGCTGCTGTTCGAGCATAGGCCGTGGGAGACCGAGCCAAGCTATGCCGACTGGGTTGATGAGCCCACTAAATACAAGTGCAGGATTGTGCGCAACGACCACACCGGCACATTGTGCGGGTACGTGGGAGTACCGGAAGGGCACAGGCTGTACGGCATGACCTACCAAGAGTTGGAGAAGCAATACAGCATACCCGTGCACGGCGGGCTGACGTTCAGCGGGCATATGGGCGAAGGGAGTGTCTACCACTTCTTTGGTTTTGATACCGCACATGGGGGCGACTTCAGTCCTACGTTAGCGATGCAGATGTTGAGGTGGGCAAATGCAGAGGGGGCGTTTCACCACTACAAGTACGAGGAGTACCGCACATGGGACTACGTGAAGACCGAGGTAAACGTGCTGGCGTTATGTTTGCAAGGGATTGAGGAGACAGGGGGCAATCATGTTAGCTAGGTACTACGTGACAGGGTGGAGCAAGCGGTTCGGCTGCTGGATGCCCGAGGTAATTGAGGCCGCGAACAAGTCTGCTGCAAAGGAGAGGTTCGCTACCAAGTTCCCAAGCCTGACAAGGCTGAAGGTGTATAGATTGTTAAATTTAGGAGAATGAGATGGGATATTCAACAGTTAAGAACGTAAAGCGGTGCTTTACATACGCGGACGCTAAGTACGTGCACGATAAGACCAAGCCGATACGGGGCCGGTCACCGGAGGTGCGGCCATTGGGGGCGCGGCGAGATGTGGGTGTGTACTCGGTGCGTATGCATGGGGAGAACGTGGAGTTCGTGCTGTACAAAACGCCGGTGATTACCTACCTGCCGAACGGGGATGTGATGGTCAAGACCGATGGGTGGAGCAGCGTGAGTACGCACCAATTCATCGAGCAAGTGCTAGGCGTTTCCTGCTACGGGTCTAGGCGCAACACCGTGATGGAGGCGCGAAGTGCCGAGGGCGATGTGCACAAGTACATCATCCCCAAGGACAAGGGCATCACCATGATTCATGCGGGTGGAAACTGGCGCATCACGCAGTTCAACACGTTGTACGAGTACCGGCTCAACCGCAAAGCGGCCAACGCTGTGCGCAAACAGTACGGGGATTTCCTGCACTACATCAAAGGCATGGTAAAGCTGCGCACCGAGATGGTCGAGCCGGGTCGGTGGGCCCGCCGACAGAAACCGTATGCAGCGGTGGTGATAGGGCATGACGAGTTACCCCAATGGGGACGACCGGGGAGTATCCACGGGCTGAAGATAGAGTTTGCGGAGCTACTCCGAGCAGACCAGCCCGAGGAAACAAGGCACGAGAACTACAACACGGCGTTCGCCCTAGCGGTGCAGTGGGCCCTGAGCCTGAGTCGGAGCAACAGCGTGAACGTGGGCACGATAAAACTTCCAGCGAATGAAGTGTTGGGGCTCATTGATGAGTTACTCCTACGAGCGCATGCACAGGATGTTTTGGTCTGGTCAGAGTTGAAGGTCGGTCAAGTGCCATCGGGCAAGTACAAGGGTTGGATGCCTGAGAGAACGTGAACGCTTGACACAAGCGTCACTTTGTGGTACAATGAGGGTTGAAGTCAGGGAGTTGAGAAAGAGATAGTTCATTAGATGTTATTTTGTGTGTTAGTGTTATTTTTATTTACAGGAGTTAGAAATGGCTGAAGTTACATTTGGTAAGACCGTCACCCTTAAGCAAGCGGTGAATCTCATTTGCACGAATCCCGAGATTCGGTTCATGCTACGGGGTGAGCCCGGCATCGGCAAGAGCTCAATGCTCAAGGCAATCGCCAACCGACTAGGTTATGACCATGCGTATATTGACGTACCCAATATGGATTTGGGCGACATTGCGATGCCTGTGGTTGACCACGAGACACGTACTACAAAGTACTACCCCAACGCACGGTTCAAGCTCCACGAGGGCAAGCCGCTGGTCATTATGCTCGACGAGTTCAGTAAAGGCGCAGACCCCGTGAAGAACATGCTGCACCCCATGCTAGAGAAGGACAACCCGCGCCTCGGTGACATACCAATACCCAAGGACGGAGACCAACAGACCGTTGTGTTCCTGACGGGCAACCAAGGCAGCGATGGCGTGGGCGACAACCTGAAAGCTCACACTAAGAACCGTATCGTTGAGTTGACGGTGGCCAAGCCGACAGCGGACGAGTGGATTGAGTGGGCGATGAACAAGGGTATCGAGCCCGAGGTGATTGCGTGGGTCAACCGATTCCCGCAAGTATTGGCAAGCTACACCGATGGTGGGCAGAGCGACAACCCGTACATCTTCAATCCCCGCAAGGCTATGGGAGCGTTCGTATCCCCTCGCTCATTGGAGACAGCAAGCAACATCGTCCGCACACGCAAGCAGAACGACCACGAGTCAATCATTGCAGCGTTGACCGGTGCTATCGGCGAGTCAGGTGCGCGAGATATGCAAGCGTACATCGAGTTCTCCGACCAACTGCCAACGTGGGAAGCAACGATTGCCGACCCTAAGAATACGCGCATACCTACAAGCTCCGGTGCATGTGCCATCGTTGTGTTCGGTGCAATCTCCCGTATCACCAAAGAATCCATCACGCCATTTATGACGTACTTGGAACGGTTTGAACCCGAGTGGCAGTCGGTGTTCGCCATCAACATCGCCAAGACCCCGACGAAGCAGAACATTGCGTTCAGTTGCAAGGCGTTCGCCGACTGGGTTGCGAAGAATCAGGACTTGTTGTGAGTTGGGACTTAACTAACTACGAAAGGATGGATGACATGGGATACCGAAGTGATGTGCATGCGTTGTTCTACACAACAAACAAGGACGACTTGCCTTTGCTCAAGCTGTTCATGGACGAGAACTACCCCAAGGACTTGCACGACTTGGAGGAGATAAGTAGCAACCGTATCTACGGGTACGAGATGAAGTACGAGAACGTGAAGTGGTACTCGGACTACGACGATGTGAAAGCGTTCACTGCGTTTAGAACAAAGTATTTAGCCCTGCTAGATGAGCAGGAAGAGAACGGCAAGGAGTGGGCCTTTGAGTTTGTCCGCATAGGCGAGGACACCGAGGATGTTGAGTGTGAGCAATCAATGGCCTCATTGGGTGTGCTGAGTGTGAGTAGAAGTATTGAGTGTGATTATTAACAGTAACCAAGAAGGAGCTAACAATGTTAGAAGAACGGAAACTACAGAAGGCAAAGATTGCGCTGATGCGTAGTCCTAAGTTTGCCCTGCTATCGGGCATCCTGATGGTGGGCACGACACGGGTGGATGACAACATCTCGACTGCGTGTACCAACGGGCGCGACGAGCGATACGGGCGGGCGTTCATCAAAGAGTTGCGTGACGTGGAGTTGAACTTCCTTGTAGCACACGAGGGGTATCACAAGATGTACCGGCATCTGACTACGTGGCGCAAGCTGCATGATGAAGACCACGACACAGCCAACCGAGCGTGTGACTACGTTATCAATCTGCAACTGCAAGACATGGACCCGAACGAGACGCTGGTAGCCATGCCGAGGTACAAGGATGGCCCGCACAAGGGTGAGCGCATGGGCTTAGTTGACGAGCGGTTCCGAGGTATGAATACCAAGCAAGTGTTCGACATTCTCAAGCAGGAGAAGAAGGAGAACGGTGGCCAAGGTGGTGACGGTGAAGGCGGGTTCGATGTGCACGATTGGGCCGATGCCAAAGGCATGTCCGATGCAGACAAGAAGGAGTTGCTCAAGGAGATTGACCAAGCCATACGTCAAGGCATCATGGCGCACCAAAAGATTGCGGGTACTGGAGCAGGTGGGCTCGACCGCGAACTCGAAGGATTGCTTGAGCCCAAGGTGGATTGGCGCGAGGTGCTACGTGAGTTTGTGAAAGCCACATGCAATGCAAAGGATGCAAGTAGCTGGCGTAGGCCCAACCGTAGATTCTTATCCACAGGCGTGTATATGCCTAGCATGATTGGTGAGAAGGTCGGGCATCTTGTGGTTGCTATCGACACATCCGGTTCTATTGGTAGCAGCGAATTGGCTGAGTTCTTGTCCGAGGTCAAGGGTATCGCCGAGGAGGTCAACCCCGAGGTGGTGGACTTGCTGTATTGGGACTGCGATGTGGCATCGCATGAGGTGTACGAGGGCGGGGCGGTATCCAACATCATCCAAAGCACCAAGCCCCGAGGCGGTGGCGGCACGAGCCCAAGCTGCGTATCTGCGTACCTGAAGGAGAAAAACATCAGGCCCGAGTGCATCATCATGTTGACCGACGGGTATGTAGGCAACGATTGGGGTTCCGAGTGGACAGCCGAGGTACTGTGGTGCATCGTAGGTGGCAACACCGAGGTCGCACCGAATGGGAAGACCGTCCATGTCAAGGATTAAATATGACCACAGGTGGTCTGACCCGAGGATGCCGAGGTTTGATTTTTGGTATCACGAGGTTAGGTATGGGTTTGTCCCCGATGGGTATCAGGTGATAAAGCGGCACGTTGTTCATGAAGACGTAGTGGAGGTGCTAGCAAGTGGCCTGACGAGAGAAGCGGCAGTTGGATTTATCAAACTTTTGAAGGAGAACTGAAATGAGTATTAGTAGTAGCGCATTGTTAGTGGAGTTGAACATCAGCGTGTGGCCTGCATCGAAGATTGACCGCGAGATTACCGACAAGGTGAACAGCGATGCGGGGGCGGTACGTGGTGCGTCACAGACGAAGAAGAATCTGTTTGCGGGTACTAGCCTACGCAAAGACATCTCAGACTTTGCTGCACGGGTTCGGCTGTATCACAACAAGCACACGTTGCCGTGGGCTGATAAGGGTGAGCGGATGTTACCGACGGCGTTGTTCATGGAATACAAGCAGACCATGAATGGGTTCGAGCAGACGTTCGACATGATGTGCAACAACTTCTACGTCGAGTACCCGAGGCTGGTGGCTGAAGCGCCGACTGCGTTGCAAGGGCTGTACAAGGCCGAGGACTATCCAGCTATCGAAGCAGTACGAGAGAAGTTTGGGTTCCGGCGAACAGTGAAGCCCGTGCCCGAGGCTGGTGACTTCCGACTGGACATACCCGCGTATGACTTGGAGGAGATGCGAGCCGAGTTCATCACGCAACAGGAGACCAAGCTCGCCGAGGCGATGCGCGAGCCGTGGGACAGACTGCACAAGATGCTGGTCGGCATGTCTGAGAAGCTGACAGACCTTGAGGGCGACGATGCGAAGAAGCGGTATCACGACACGCTGATTACCAACCCCATCGAGTTGTGTTCTCTGCTGACCAAGCTGAACGTGACGAACGACCCTGCGTTGGAAGAAGCACGTAGGCAGGTAGAACTAACCATGATGGGTGCGGACATCGAGAGCATCAAAGAGGATGCGGGTTCGCGTAGTGAATTGAAGTCCAAGGTGGACGACATCCTCAAGCGGTTCGAGTGGTAAGAGTTAAGCGTAACTACATAGGAGTAAACATGAACATATTTGAATTCAACAACGTGGTGCTGAGCCCCGAGGTGGTTAAGAACGGCTACGCCAAGGGTAGGTTGAACGCCCATACCCTGCTCAAGCAGACGATTGTGAAGCTGGCCCCGATGTATCCGCTGTGGCAGTTCGTAGTGCCGCGTGTGCATATGGGCGATGAGGTGAGTACGTTTGATGTAATGATGAATGGGCAAAAGCTTGGCAGCATCGGTCGCATGTACCACGGGCGGGACTACGTTGTTGCGGTCAGCAATCACCGCATAAGCGAGAACAGAACACGGGGTAGTGAGTACAAGACCAAGGATGTGGACAAGGCCGTGCTCAAAGTCAAAAAGACATTCTTTCCGCGCAACCCGAGTGAGCGTCTATCCGAGGCGCACAAGGAAGCCGATAGGTTCCTGAGCGGTCAGGAGCACGGCAAGCAACGAGCCTTGAACAAGCATGAGTACAGCATTGGCACAACGATGATGGAGTACGTCAAAGGCGTGGGGTATGCAGCGTTTCTAACCTATGTGGACAACATGGAGCCGCGCCTTAGAGACGGAGTACTAGCGCACATACAAGGCGAGAAGGAACTACAGATGGAGGTGAAGTCCATCGAGGAGATTCGCCGCCAATTCGACCGACAAATCGCAGCTTTAATTGTGCGAGATTCGGGTAAGTACCTAGTTAGAATAGATGACAATGTACAAATCTATGATGACAATACATTGCCTGAGAGCATGAGAGGGAAGCTAGGCATGCTCAAGTTAGTGGACGCTGGATTCTTCCTCAGTGACGTAGGTTGCCGAGTGAACGACGAGGTGTTTGTTGTGAAAGTAGACGAGGAGCAAGCATGAAAATTTATGGCGAAGATTTACCCAAGCACCAAATGAAAAGCTATGAAGAAATAGCGAAGGAGGTAGGCATGACCCTAACCCCTGAGATGCGTGTATTCGCATGGTTTGTCCACCACCACGCCCTAATCAGTTTTTGGGAAAGCGCAAAACGGCAGATGGAATTTCAGTTGAAAGTGTTGCAAGGGTTTACGGAGAAGGAGCAAGAATGAAATACATAGCTGACTTTTTTGCGCTGGTGGGGCTGTGCTCCACCATCATCGTGGTGGGGTTCTACATAGGCTACACCACCTATCAACCCAAGTGCCATACCGTGGCATCTGTACTTACCAAGGAGTGCAAATGAAAACCTGTGACCAATGCGCGTACTACGAGCCACCGCCTGAATTTATGCCGCCGAATGAGGGTTCTTGCAAGTTGATGGGCGACAGCAATGAACGAGCTAACGATGTTGACAGATGCTCAGGATGGGACTACGAAGGCTACAGCGCGGGCGTGTATGTTGGCCCGAAGTTTGGCTGTATTCACTGGATTAAAGAGGAGCAAGCATGAAAGACCAAACACACTTGATGTCACAACCAAAAGGCGATGACACATGGATGCAGAGAACTGGTGGATTCGCCAAGGACATGACCTTGCGTGACTACTACGCTGGGCTGGCATTACAAGGGCAATTATCTATGCACGAATTATGTGTAGCCATAAACAGCGGAAGTGCAACGGTTACCGGGCTTTGTGCTAGTTGTTTTGAGTGGGCAGACGCAATGCTGAAAGCGAGGGAGGTGAAATGAAAAAGCGAGACATGAAGAGAGATGCGGAGTTGGCAGAACAATGCTACGTCAACCCCTCTGAATTTAATTACAAAAAATATGCCGACCTTATCCGTGCCGATGAGCGTGAAGAGTGCGCCAAACTGTGTGACCGATTTCAAGCGCGTGATGTAGGTATGCAGCCAGCAGAATGTGCTGGCGCAATCAGAGCGAGGGAGGCAAAATGAAACACGACCATGACGAAGACCTATTCGGTGACCTGATATTGACTGCGGTTGCCATATTCTTATTTGTTTCGCTGGTTGCCAGTATCGGCAGTTTTGTGTGGTGGTTGATAGCATGAATAGACACCCAACAAATGGCAAGCCCATACTCAACGAACCCGATGCAGATGGGTTCTATACCTGTCAGTACACGGGAGCGAAGGTGCGGCTTGAAAATAGCATCTACCTAGGCCCGTGCGTTCCACAGGTAAACGGAACCTATGTGTGTCACCCTGATGCACGGGATGCCTATAGACAATCTAAACGGTTGTTTGATGAGAGCGAAGCAAACTGCAACACCTGCCGACACTTGGTGCGGACAAAACATGCGCCGCGTAAAGACGGGCGTTTGAGGGGCAGTTGCCATGTAAATCCGTCTATTGCTTTTCACCCCGAGGATTGGATGGGGATGCCCTGCTATGAACAAAGGCCAAAGACATGACATACCACCCACTAAACCAGTCAACCTATGTCAATGGTCAGCCCATTGGGAGCATTGAACTGAAGCTGCTTGTAGCGAAAGCAGAGGGACACACCATCACCGAGAACCGGCACGAGCCCGTTTACAAGGCGCACTATGTCGATGGGAAAGTTGTCAATCTACCCGAAGGGGAAGCGAAGGTTTATTACTACTACAACGGCGGCTTTATGTTGCCCATGTTTGACGCATACCGCACTGCGATGCAGTACTACTTGGAGAAGAAAGCATGAAAACTGAAGAAGACGAAGCGTTCGATGACCTTGCCAAGCGGCAGGGTATGTGGGGCGGCGGCTTTCCAGCTAAGCAAGCAATGGCAAAAGCCCGCATTGAAGAAGACGACGACATACAGGTCTACAAGAAGCCGTGGGTTGGTCTGACGGATGAGGAGATTGATAAAAAATATTGGGCGATGCCCCGCATCAATAAACCCCAACCAACGCAACTTGAATTTGCCCGCGCCATTGAACAGATGTTGAAGGAGAAAAACGGATGAAGCTCTACAACGTGCCAAGAAATAGCATGATTGTGCTAAGCAATGGGCTGGAGTTGAAGTTCCACCACATTGATGGGATGTACAGCGTTTGTACAGACGAAGAAGGGAACGTGTACCACATCGGCGCTTCGGAAGAAGTGAAAGTTAAACCAAAGGAAGCAAAAAATGATACCTAAAAAAGAACTCGCGCTAGATAGCCTTACACGCGTATGCACAGAGGCTATGAACCTAATCAACGACTTGATTAAGTGCGACGAAGAGTCGTACCAAAGGGGCTATGAAGATGGCATGCGGGCTGCGTTGAGCGTACAAAAAACGATTGACGCACTAAACAAAACTGAGGAACAAAAATGCTAAGCATTGAACACCAACAACGACTCATATGGGCAGCGCGTCCAAAGCGCGAAGACTTCAACGTGGAAAACAAGGAGTTGAGCGAAGTAATTGCGGCTATACGTACCGCAATACCGGATAGGTTCCACACCAGCGTATCAGCGCGTGACCGTGTTTTCTACGACGAGCCAAGGAACACATTGGAAACCCCCTGCGCCGGGTTTGTGCGTTCGCGTCGGCACAACATCTACTAGGAAAAACATGACCACCGGAATCGAACACCTGAAACCAATACCAAAGCGCAAAGGACGAGGCCCGAGTAAGAAGCCCGCGTTGTTTGCCACGAGCTTGCGTTTACCAAGGCATGTGCTGGATTACTTCAGTACACACCACCCGTACACAAAGCAAGCCAAAATCCGTGAAATTCTTACCGAGTACGTAACCAACCACCAAGGAGCTAGTAATGGCAATATTTAAGAACAGCATGGCACACAAAGTCCGTGGCTACATGAAACTTCATCCCCAAGCAACCGTTAAAGAGGTAGCTGAAGGGCTAGGCATAAAGCCGCATCATGTGCACAGCACAATGTGGCGGGACAAGAAGTTTGGGCCCCCCAAGCGTAAATACAAAACACGCGATAAAGATGCGTGGAAGACAGTAGCCGTAGCTACAAGCAACACCCCCATCAACCCGCCACCGCCACCACCACCTATGCCCACCCCTACACCGGAAAAGGATATGGTCAACAGCCCGCCACACTACAAGGTAGGTGGTATCGAGGTCATCGACTTCATCAAGGCCAAGCTAACGACTGAAGAGTTCCGTGGCTACTTGCAAGGCAACGTGTTGAAGTACTCTAGCCGAGTGGGTTACAAGGGCGATGCCTCTGAGGACTTGGCTAAGCTGGTGTGGTACGCCAACAAGCTACAGGAGACCTTAACAACCTAACATCGTTAGGGAAAACCCCAACCGCCTTCGGGCGGTTTTTTTGTGTCTGACGTTGACAAAGTCCAATACTGTGCTACAGTGGGGGCCTGAAAACTACTGGAGTGTTAGATGGCATCAACGCCTGAATCAAAGGTCAAGGCCAAAATCAAGGCCATCCTCAAAGAGCATGGGGTCTACTATGCGATGCCGATTGGCACGGGGTATGGCAATGCAGGAGTACCCGACTTCCTGTGCTGCGTCAACGGTAGGTTCTTGGCTATCGAAGCCAAGGCCAACGGCGGCAAGACCACCGCACTGCAAGACAAAAATCTACGTGACCTTGAAACCTCTGGGGGCATAACATTCGTCATCAATGAAGACAACGTATCCGTTCTTGGGAACTACATTAAATTTATTAAGGAATCAAAATGAGCGAACTATCAGCAGGTGTACGTGCACTACTAGGCCGTATGGAATCCAACCCCGAAGAGTTCTATGGGGATGCTAGCAAATGGGGTTTCATGTTTGCCCCCAACTTCCGCGATGTGATGACCGAGCCCGAGAAAGGCGCATTGCACGAGGCATTGAAAGAAGTGCGGCGCAAGGAGTTTGACGAGCTTGTCATGCGCAGGATACTGCGGGACACTGAAGAAGAAACGGTGAAACAGGCGCGGTCTAGTACGCCTATGACTAGGAAACAAGTGACCACGGCAATAGGCAGTAGTCTCAACGACGCGTTCGGTGCGGCGCAGCTAGGAAATTACCAACAGGAAGCCATACGGCAAAACAACACCGGACAAGGCTTGCTTGGCAGCGGGAGCAGCAACTACAACCCCGCGCTCAACGACCCTAATCGCAACCCGTACAAATGAACATCATTACGATTGATTTTGAGTCGTACTACTCCTCGGACTATGGGCTGAAGAAGTTCACCACTGAGGAGTACATACGTGATACGCAATTCGAGGTTATTGGTGTTGCAGTACAGGTAAACGATGGTGAGCCCGAGTGGTTCACTGGAAGCATGCGGGACACGCACCAGTTCTTGCGTGGCTACGACTGGGAGAATTCTCTTGCACTAGCCCATAACGCTGTGTTTGACGGGTTCATCATGTCGGAACACTTTGGCATCAAACCCAAGGGGTGGCTGGACACGTTGAGCATGGGCCGTGCGTTGCATGGGACGGAGGTAGGCGGTAGCTTAGCTGTGCTTTCAGCCCACTATGGTCTCGGCGTTAAGGGTACGGAGGTAGTCAATGCCTTGGGGCTACGCCGTGAGGCGTTCCCTGCCGACCAGCTTGCACGGTACGGTGACTATTGCAAGAACGATGTGACCCTGACGTGGAAGCTGTTCAATGCGATGAGCAGGGAGTTCCCGCCGACTGAGTTGCGACTCATTGACCTGACCATCAAGATGTTCACTGAGCCGGTGTTGCAGTTGGATACGGTTTCGTTGGGTAGCTACTTGAAGGAGGTGAAGGAGAGGAAATCCTATTGGCTGGGTGCGTACAACAAAGACGACTTGATGAGCAACCAAAAGTTTGCTGCGTTGCTGCGGGAAAATGGTGCAGTCCCGCCGATGAAGAAGAGCCCCACCACGGGCAAGCAGACGTATGCTTTTTCCAAGACCGACGAGGAGTTCAAGGCGTTGCTTGAGCACCCAAACAATTACGTACAAACACTTGTGGCTGCGCGGTTAGGTACAAAGTCCACTATCGAGGAGACCCGCACCGAGCGGTTCATTGGGATTGCCCATCGGGGGGCGTTGCCTGTACCCCTGCGCTACTACGCAGCGCACACGGGGCGTTGGGGCGGCGATGACAAGGTGAACCTACAGAACCTACCGCGCAAGTCGCCATTGAAGTACGCCATCATTCCCCCTGAAGGCTACGTGATACTGGACTCAGACTCTTCACAGATTGAGGCGCGGACGTTGGCATGGCTGGCTGGGCAGAACGACCTAGTGCAAGCGTTTGAGAACGGCGACGATGTCTACAAAATAATGGCCTCGGCCATCTACGGAAAGCCCGAGAGCGAAATCACAAAAGACGAGCGGTTCGTGGGTAAGACCACCATCCTTGGTGCAGGGTACGGCATGGGCGCAGCCAAGTTCCAAGCCCAACTTAAGACCTTCGGCGTTGAAGTAACCTTAGATGAAGCCAAGCGCATCATCGACACGTACCGCCTGACGTACCCGAAGATTGTAGAGCTATGGAAAGACGCAGGGGTTGCGCTCAAGGCCATACTACAGAAGCAGCAAACGTCTTTAGGACGCGGTGGTCTTCTATCCGTTCAGGGTGAGGATGGCATCATCCTGCCGAATGGCTTGCGCTTGAAATACCCCAACCTGCGCCTGTACGAGAACGAGGAAGGCAAAACCGAAATCGTCTACGACACCAAGAAAGGCAAGGCCACTATCCCCAACCGAATCTACGGCGGCAAGGTGATTGAGAACGTGTGCCAAGCCCTAGCCCGTATCATCGTCGGGGAACAGATGCTGATGATTGCCAAGAAGTACCGTGTGGTGATGACCGTCCATGACGCCATTGCCATCATCGTGCCCGAAGCCGAGGCTGAAGTTGCTAAAGAGTACGTTGAACTATGTATGCGCCTACGCCCCCAGTGGGCGTTTGAATTACCTTTGAACTGTGAGGCTGGATATGGAGCAAGCTATGGAGATTGTTGATTACGCGAAACCCTGCATGGATGCAGAGAAGGCATTGAAGGACGCGCACAACGCTGTGCTGGAGAACAACTTTGATGCGGCTTTGGCGAAGACTATGGATGCACTAGTAAGTGTGCGATTGATGCAGGGCGCACTGCGCCACATGAAGGAACAGAATGGCTAATCAACAGCAGTTACGCAATCTTTTACGGGCGCATCCCGAAGGGTTAACTGCAAGGCAAATAGCCGAAACAACTAACGACGACGTTAACAACACCACTGCCCGGCTAAAGAAAATGATTGATACATACATCATGGGGTGGACTAAAGGAAGGCCACGCGCTTTATGGGCTGTGGTTGTTACGCCCGAAGATTGCCCCCGCCCGCCGAAACAAGAAGCTACTTTACAACTGTACAAAAAATGAAACCCATAGTCTGGTCATTCAGCAGCCTAAAGACGTTCCAGCAATGTCCGAGGAAGTACTACCACACCAAGATAGCCAAGGACGTTGTTGAGCCCGACACGCAAGCTACGCTGTATGGCAAGACCGCCCACACGGTGGCCGAGGAATACATCCGCGATGATGTGCCAGTTCCCCCTGCTTTTGATTACATGAAACCCACGTTAGACGTGCTGAAAAGCATTGAGGGAGAAAAGTTATGCGAGGTGAAGTTGGGGCTGACCAAAGACCTAGAAGCATGCGATTTCAGTGCACCGAATGTATGGTGGCATGGGATAGCCGACTTGGTCATCATCAATCGGGAGAAGGGGATAGCCTATTCTTTGGACTACAAGACAAGCAAGAGTGCGAGGTATGCGGATGTGAAGCAACTGGACATCGTAGCCTGTGGCCTGTTTGCCAAGTTCCCGGAGGTGCAGAAGGTGAAGTCCGGCCTTGTCTTCGTGGTGAGCAAGGAGTTTGTACGGGCTGTGCACCATAGAGAAATGCGGGACAAGTATCTAGAGAAGCCAGCACAAGACGTTGCCCGTATCGAGGCAGCGGTAAAGAACGGGGTGTGGAACCCCATCAGCGGCCCGCTGTGCAAGTTCTGCGCAGTGAAGTCATGTGAGTACAACAGGAGTTAATCATGCCCTACGTAAACAAACCCCGACCCTATAAAAAGGAATACCAGCAGCAGCTTGACCGAGGCGAAGAGAAGCCCCGCCTTGAACGCCAACGTGCCCGCACCGAGATGGACAAGAAGGGTGTTGACCGAGCCGGTAAGGACATCGACCACGCAATCCCACTATCCAAGGGGGGCACAAACGCTGCGGGTAACCTGAAGCTAAAAAGCCCAAGTGCCAACCGCTCTTTCTCCCGCAACTCAGACCACACGGTCAAAGTCAATAAGCCCAAAAAATGAACGGGAAAGCTTGTACTAAATGTGGGCTCCATAAACCACTTGTAGAGTTTGGGCGCAGCACTCAACGAAAAGATGGTCTACGCCCTTGGTGCAAAATTTGCCATAACGCAGCAAATGCAGAATGGAGAAAGAAAACTCCTGAGTATTATAGAGTTAGGCAAGAAGAAAACCCTGAGCGGCGAAAAAAGTACGACGCTACGTATAAGAAAAAGAATCCGACATTTTCTAAAGACTACTACGAAGAAAACAAACATGAGTTTGTCGAACGGGTGAACCGACGTAGAGGGCGTATGAAAGCGGCTTCGCTGTGGGCTGATGAACAAAAGATACGGCTGTTATATCGTGTGAGTTCCAACTTGAACAGGCTACACGGGTATGTTAAGTACCACGTAGACCACATAGTACCGCTTCAAGGGAAGTTGGTCTCTGGACTCCACGTACACACCAACTTAAGAATCATTAGGGCTGAAGAGAATAAAGCAAAATTTAACAAATGGAATATATGAGTGTATTAGAAAATTACAAATGGCCTCGCCCTCATGGGTTTATTCCGTTTACTCATCAGAAAGTAACGGCAGAATTTTTGGTGACCCACCGCAAGGCGTTCTGTTTTAGTGAGATGGGTACAGGTAAGACAGCATCAGTGATTTGGGCCGTGGACTATCTCATGCAGATAGGGCTGGTGAAACGAGTGTTAGTGGTGTGCCCCCTGTCCATCATGAAGTCAGCGTGGCAGGGTGACCTATTTAAGTTTGCGTTGCATCGCACCGTTGCGATAGCTTATGGCAGCGCAGATAAGCGCAAAGAAATCATCAGGGGCAATGCGGAGTTCGTCATCATCAACTTCGATGGGGTCGGCATCGTCAAGAAGGAAATCCTTGAAGGCGGCTTTGACCTTATTGTGGTGGACGAGGCATCCGCATACAAGAACGCACAGACGACACGCTGGAAAATCATGCGTGACCTGAACAAAGCCATTAAGGGCCTGTGGATGCTGACGGGTACACCCGCTGCGCAATCTCCTGTGGATGCTTACGGACTAGCTAAGTTGGTCAACCCCAAGGCTGTGTCGCCGTTCTTCGGGCAGTTTAAGGACACGGTGATGACCAAGGTGAGCATGTACCGCTGGGTTCCCAAGCCCAACGCCAAAGACATCGTGCACAAGATTCTTCAGCCAGCTATCCGGTTCGAGAAGAAGCAGTGCCTTGACCTACCTCCGGTTGTTTTTGCCGAGCGGGATGTGCGGATGTCGCCGCAACAGCTTAAGTACTACAACACCCTGAAGAAGCAGATGCTTATCGAAGCCGACGGGGAAGAAGTGAGCGCGGTCAACGCTGCGGTACAGATAAGCAAGCTACTGCAAATTGCCGGTGGTGCGGTGTATACCGACAAGGGCGAAGTCATCGAGTTTGATGTAAGCAGTCGGCTGAACGTGGTGCAGGAAGTCATCGAAGAGTCGAGCCACAAGGTGCTGGTGTTCGTGCCCTTTACTCACACCATAGAACTGCTGGAGAAGCACCTAACCAAGAACGGCATAACGTGTGAAGTCATCAACGGAAGCGTCAGTGTCAACAACCGCTCCGACATCGTTAAGCGGTTCCAAGAACAACCCGCAACCAAGGTGTTGCTCATTCAACCACAAGCCGCATCTCACGGGTTAACCCTGACTGCGGCGAACACAATCGTCTGGTACGCTCCCTGTACAAGCGTGGAAACCTACCTACAAGCTAACGCACGTATTGACCGTCCCGGTCAGGTCAACAACATGACCGTAGTGCACGTCACGGGCAGTCCGATTGAGGCCAAGATGTACCGCATGCTGCAAGGCAACATCGAAAACCACAGCAAAATCATAGACTTATACCGCCAAGAAATTTCTACAGAAACACGTTGACAATGTCAAAAGTTATGGTATAGTTCTTTTCGTGGGGGTTGGTTTCGGCTTGTTGCTGTGATAGACGGAGCCGCTAGAAAAAGCCAGCCCCCACACTTAACCAACCATAGGAGTAAATAATGGACGAAGCAGTTCAGGGGGAATCAGCCCCCGTTGATATGGACAAGCTAGCTGCCGTGTACATCAAAATACGCGACAAGCGGGCTACGGCCAAGAGAGAGTTTGACGAGAAAGACAAAGGGCTCGAAGAGCAGATGCAGTTGATCGCAGATGAGATGCTTGAAGCATGCAAGCGCATCGGAGCCGACAGCATCAAAACCCCACACGGCACAATCATGCGTTCAGTTAAGTCACGGTACTGGACAAACGATTGGGATTCTATGTACACGTTCATCGAAGAACAGGGTGCATTTGGCCTACTGGAGAAACGACTTCATCAGACAAACATGAAGGACTTCCTTGCAGAGAATCCCGACTTGTATCCCGTTGGTCTCAACGTGGAGAATTCTTACACCGTGGTAGTTAGACGTTCAAAGGAAAACTGAAAATGAGTAATATCGCCTTGTTGAATCAAGACCTCCCCGACTTCCTGCAAACCGCTGGGGTCAGTGAGCTTACAAAGCAACTTGCTGGTCGTACCGGCGTCAAGCGCATCGTGCCTAAAAATGGCATCTTCCGCAAAGTAGTCGGCGGCGAAGAGATGGGTAAAGTCAAGGGTGACCTCAACATCATCGTGGTCAACGCATCACCCAAAGTCGGACGTATCTTCTACGTCAAGCAATGGAGTCCTGATGCCGAGCCGACCGCACCTGACTGCTTCTCCAATGATGGCACTGCGCCTGATGCTGGTTCGGCGAATCCCCAAGCTGACCGCTGCGATAGCTGCCAGCAGAACATCAAGGGTTCGGGCATGGGCAACTCCAAGGCATGCCGCTACTCGCGCCGCATTGCTGTGACGCTGGAAGAAGACTTTGGTACTTCGCTTGAGGGCGAGGTCTATCAGATGAACTTGGCTTCCAAGTCGCTGTTCGGTGATAGCGTCGGTGATAACACCCATCCGTTTGAGAGCTATACCAAATACCTTGCTAACAACGGCAAAAGCTTGGACTACGTGGTTACACAGATGAGCTTCAACGAGGACAACGACAACCAGTCGGTGTTGTTTACTCCTGTGCGGTTCATCAACAAGCATGAGCATGGTGTTACGAGCAAATTGGCAGCGGACCCTGTGGTGCAGAAGATGGTCACCATGACCCCGTATCAAGCCGACGCATCAGCCCGTGCACCCCGACTGGAAGCGCCAGTACGTGTAGCTGAGCCACCGAAAGCCCAAGCCCCGGCTAAGGATGAACCGCCCTTTGAGGAACCAAAAAAGCGCGAGTCCAAGAAAGCAGCCGAGCCGGTTGCCGCAGTCAAGAAGTCCTTGGATTCTGTAGTGGCAGCTTGGACTGACGAGGAATAAAGCATGAGTTATGGTTACAGCCAAAGATTAGTGGACGCCAACAAAGGGGCCGACGCTAAATCTTTGGGCGTAACCTTGGGTCGCCTATGTATCAAGCATGGGGTGCCTGTTAGTGAGGTAGCGAGATACCTGAACGTAAGTCGGATGACGGTTTACAACTGGTTTTGGGGAGTAACTACCCCCACCGCTTCCATGAACAACAGCCTCTTTAGTTACATAGAAAAGCTCAAGAAGCGCAAATAGTACATGTCCAACTTCGACTTGCTGGATGCGGTTCTTCCCGTAGGGGGAAGGTACTGCGTGTTAGGGATTGGTAGGTACGTAGACCAGCAATTTGCAGACACACGAGAAGAGGTTGACAAGCTAGTTGAGAAGTTTGTAGAGCGCAAAGTTGATGTGTATTTTGGGTGCGCCAAGTACGGCCCCCTGAACAACCGCACACACGAGAACGCCACTTACTTCCGCGCACTGTGGATGGATATTGACTGCGGCCCCACGAAGGCCGAGCCCGATGAAAAGGGCAGGGTCAAGGGTTACATCGACCAGCAAACTGGGCTTGTTGAGTTTCAGAAGTTCTGCAAGGTTGTCGGCCTACCAAGGCCAATCCTAGTGAGTTCCGGTTACGGGATTCATGCCTACTGGCTGCTTGAAGAAACGGTATCCCGCGCAGAGTGGGAGCCGCTATCGGGTCGGCTACGTGAGTTGTGTGTAGAGAAGGGTCTCATCGTTGATTCGTCGGTGTTTGAAGCATCACGAGTCCTACGTATCCCCGGCACATACAATTTCAAGAACGAAGAGCCAATGCCTGTAGAGGTGTTGAACTCCGATACTGTGCGCATCCCGTATGCGCAGATGAAAGAGTTGCTGGGCGCACCTGACCCCAAGCCTGAGAAGCCTGACTTCATCCCGAGCTCCATGAGCCCGATGATGGAAGCGTTGATGGCAAACAAGGTCAAGCGGTTCAAAACCATCATGATGAAGTCGGCCAAGGGCGAAGGCTGTAATCAACTGATTCATTGCTTTGAGAACCAAGCAACCCTTGAGGAACCACTGTGGCGTTCAGCCTTGTCGATTGCTGCGTTCTGCGTAGACAAAGACAGTGCTACCAAGAAGATGTCAGACCAGTATCCCGGCTACGACCCTGACGAGGTTGAAGTCAAGGTACACAATCTGCTGACCAAGGGTGGGCCGCACCACTGCACTACGTTTGAGAAACAGAACCCCGGCGGGTGCGATGGCTGTGCGCACAAGGGCAAAATTAAATCCCCGATTGTGCTGGGGACAGAGATAGAGGAAGCCGACGATGAAGACAATGAAGTGGTTGTTGAGGTTGAAGAGGGTAAGCAGGTAACCGTAAACATACCTGAGTATCCATTCCCATTTTTTCGTGGGAAAAACGGCGGGGTTTATAGACGCGCCGACGATGAAGAAACAGACCCTTTGCTGGTCTATGAACATGATTTTTACGTGGTTAAACGTATGCGTGACCCTCAAGCGGGCGAAGTCATATTGTTTAGGCTGCACCTGCCACACGATGGCATCAGAGAATTTTCCATATCCACCGCAGCTATATCGTCCAAAGACGAGTTGCGCAAAGCACTGGCCCAGCAAGGAGTCATGGCCCACCACAAGCAGTACGAGAACCTTGCTGTCTACGTGGTGACTTTTGTTAAGAACATGCAATACGAAAAGAAAGCAGACATTATGAGAACACAATTTGGTTGGGTAGAGAACGATAGCAAGTTCATCATGGGCGACAAAGAGATTACCAAGGACGGTACGTTCTACAGCCCACCGTCAGAGGCAACGGAGTTCTTCGCCGAGAAGATTCACGCCAAGGGCACTATGGAGAAGTGGAAGGAAGTGTTCAACCTGTACGCCCTGCCGGGGATGGAGCCGCATGCATTTGCTGCCCTGACTGCGTTCGGTTCACCGCTGATGAAATTTACAGGCTTGGACGGAGCAATCATCAACGTCATCTATGAGATGGCAGGGTCGGGGAAGTCCACCATTCTGCGTATGTGCAACAGTGTGTATGGCCAGCCCAAAGAACTGATGGCGATTGAGAAGGACACACTGAACGCCAAGATGCAGCAGCTTGGGGTGATGAACAACCTGCCCAACACCATCGACGAGATTACCAACATGACGAGCGCGGAGTTCTCCGACTTGGCCTACGGCATCAGCCACGGGCGGGGCAAGAACCGGATGCGGGGCAACGTCAATGGTCTACGCCTCAACAACACCTCATGGAACAACATGACCTTGGCCTCGGCGAATTGCAGCTTCTACGAGAAGCTGGGTGAGTTGAAGAACACACCGGACGGTGAGTCTGTGCGTCTGCTGGAGTACAAGATTGAGCCCAACGACGTAATCGGCGTAGCTGTTGGCAAGCAGATGTTTGACCACCAACTGAACGAGAACTACGGCCACGCTGGAGAAATTTACCTCAGCTTCTTGGTCAACAACCTTGAGTACTGCCAAGACCTAGTGCGCAAAGTACAGGCCCGCATCGACAAGGAAGTCCAGTTCACCTCACGGGAACGCTTTTGGTCTGCGCAGTCGGCATGCAACATTGCCGGTGGCTTGATTGCCAAGGAGTTAGGACTGCACGACTACCACATGGGCAACGTGTACGGCTGGTTGAAGGGCATGCTGGGCGAGATGCGCGTCGATGTGAAGCCCCCTAGCCTGTCCCCCATCTCTACGCTGGGTGAGTTCATTAACGGGCACATCTACAACACGCTGGTGGTCAACGGGGAAGTCGACTCCCGAAGTAACCTGTCGGCGCTGCCGACGCTGGAGCCACGAGGGGAGTTGCTCATACGCTACGAACCGGACACCAAGCACCTCTACATCTCGGCCAAGCAGTTCAAGGGTTTCTGCGTCAAGCAGCAGACGGGCTACAAGGAGCTATTGAGGAAGCTGACCGACCTAGGGATTTTTCTAGAGGCTACCAACAAGCGCATGTCCAAGGGCATGAAGATTGTGTCCCCTGCTGTGCGCGTCTTGAAGTTCGACACTTCTGCCGACGAAACCCTACGGGTAGAAGCCATATTGGGCACAGATGAAAATCGAGACAGTAGCGTACAGAGTTGACTGGTCCAAGTTCCGCAAGGGCTATTCATTTTTCATCCCCTGCATCGACCACAAGGCGGCGCGGGCTACGTTGGCTGTAGTCACAAAGCGGCTGAAGATAACCACCATCACCAAGGTGGTCATCATGGATGGAGT
>Ga0214921_10002135_pt1 | contig 32557 bp, 32 predicted proteins | sample LL1505_MetaG_FD_177992 | JGI IMG/M metagenome (GOLD analysis project Ga0214921, IMG submission 177992) | Freshwater microbial communities from Lake Lanier, Atlanta, Georgia, United States - LL-1505 | ecosystem: Environmental > Aquatic > Freshwater > Lake | place: USA: Georgia | collected... | reverse complement strand
AGAGGTGCAAAAGGCCACTTTATCTACTCTTCAAGGCATTGCTGAGACGATGAAAAATGCTACAGAACCAGCTGAAAATCAAGCTAATTCTCCAAATTCAACAAAACCGACAGACCTATCAGGCGCAGGTGGCAAATTGGCGCAAGACCTCATGGATCAAATGTCTAAATCGATGACCAGTATGATGGCTGCTTTCCCAACAGGTGCAGGACCAAAATCTAAAGTTGTTAAGAAACCTGTGGCGAAAAAAGCTGCAACAAAATCTACTTCTGCGAAAACCACAAAACCCCGTGCTCGTCGAGCTGGCGTTTGATGGTCCCTCTGCGCCATAAATAATTTAAATGGGCAATAGCTTCACCCATCGCAAAAGTCATCTGATGAGTATCTAACTTTCGGTGGAATAAAACTGGGAGTAGTTTTCTGGCAGTGGTAGGTTCTTGACATGCATCAAACGTTTCTTTGAGCCTTGCCTCATGATGCTCTCTTAATTGACCGATTCGATAATGTAAGCCTTGAAATGGCTTGCCATGCGATGGGAGAACGAGAGTGTTTTTATCTAAAAACTCATACTTTGCAATAGAGTCTAAAAATAAACCTAAAGGATCTGCATCGGGTTCAGCATCATAAACGCTAATATTAGTTGAGATCCTTGGTAACATCATATCTCCAGAAATCATAATTTGATCTTGAATACAGGCAAAAGATAGATGCTCAGGTGCATGCCCATAACCGCTAATTGCAAGCCATTGACGGTTGCCAATAAGAACCTCTTCACCATCCATGACTCTTCTAAAGCGCTGTGGAACTTTTGGTACCAAACTACTGTAATGGTCAGCTCTTGCCCGAACTTTTTGTAAATCTTCCTCTTCAGTTAAACCGTGTTTATAAAAATGATCTGCTGAGCCACCACCTCCGGCAACTGAGCCAATATTTAAGCCACCCTCTTTTGAACTTAACCATTTGGCCATCAAAAAATCTGTCATCGACATCCACAAAGGTACTTGCCACTTTTCACATAACCAATGCGCAAGTCCAATATGGTCAGGATGCATATGTGTGACTAACACCCGCACAATGGGTAGCCCCTCTAAACAATTAGCGAAAATTGTTTCCCAGGCCTGTTTCGTAATATCACTGGTGATACCACAATCAACAATTGTCCAGCCTTCTTTACCTTCAAAACAATCCCGTAATAACCACAAATTAATATGATCAAGGGCAAAGGGCAGTGGCATTCTTAACCAAAAAATACCATCGGCTACTTCTTGTAAGTGACCTAATTCAGGTAAAGTATCTTCTAAGGGGTAATTTATTTTTTCCATAAGGTAATTTTATTACGCAAGTTGTTTCATTTAATAAATTTATATGTCCAATTTTCCAAAGCTACTTTCCTCTCAATATGCATATGATATGGCTCAAGTTATTCTTGAGGGGTTCGATAAACATTATCGTATATTTCGAGAAGCCAGCTTTAATGCCAAAAAGAACTTTGAATCACAAAATTGGCAAGGTATTCGGGATTTAATTAAAGGCCGAATTGATTATTACGCTGAACGTGTCAGTGAATGTATCATCGTTTTGGACGAAGAATTCGATGCGTCTAATTTAGATATCGAGATTTGGCAACAAGTTAAGTTGCACTATATCGGTTTATTGACTCATCATCATCAACCTGAATTGGCTGAAACATTTTTTAATTCAATCATTACCAGAGTGCTAAATCACACTTACTTTGATAATGACTTTATCTTTTTGCGACCGACCATTTCGACAGAATATATTGAAAATGATGAAATTAGATCTAAACCCACCTACAAAGCGCATTATCCTAAGGCAAGAGAAGATTTAAAATCCACCTTTAACGCCATTGTTACAAGTTATGATCTTGAGGTCCCCTTTGATAATTTAGATCGTAATCTAGATGCAATGCTCCTAGCAGTTGATGAAAAACTAGGTGGCCATGAAATGAGAATTAATTTTCAGATTCATGTATTAACGTCTTTATTCTTTCGTAACAAAATGGCTTATATCGTCGGAAGAATTATTAATGGTGAATTTACAATACCAATGGTGATTGCACTTCATATCAACCCTAAAGGTCTATTAGAGATTGATGCGATACTACTGAACAAAGAAGAAGTTTCTATTTTGTTTAGTTTTACTTATAGTTATTTTTTAGTTGAGATGGAAGTACCATCTGCTTACGTCACGTTTTTAAGAACGTTAATGACGCGTAAGCCGCGTCAAGAAATTTATACTTCTTTAGGTTTGCAAAAACATGGCAAGAATCTTTTCTATAGAGATTTTTTACATCATTTAAATCACTCTACGGATCAATTCAGGATTGCACCTGGTATTAAAGGTTTAGTGATGCTGGTGTTTGATTTACCCAGTTATCCATATGTTTTTAAACTTATTAAAGATTATTTCCCTCCCCCAAAAGAAACAACTAGGGAACTGATTATGTCTAAATATCAATTAGTAAAACAGCACGACCGTGTTGGAAGAATGGCAGATACCTTAGAGTTTTCTAATATCGCACTTCCCCTCGACCGCTTTCAGCCAGAGCTACTAGCTGAATTAGAAAAGCATTGCAAATCCTTACTCACGTATATTGAGAATGATGCCGGAGAGAAAGAATTAATGATTTCTCATTTGTATATTGAAAGACGTATGACCCCTTTAAATATTATGCTGCAAACAGGTACAGATGAGCAGGTTGAAAAAGGACTAATTGAATACGGGAATGCTATCAAAGAATTAATCGCTGCCAATATTTTTCCGGGCGATATGCTATTTAAAAACTTTGGCTTAACGCGGCATGGTCGTGTCGTTTTTTATGACTATGACGAAATTGAGTACTTTACAGATTGCAATATCAGAAATATCCCTCAAGCACGAACAGAAGAGGAAGAAATGTCTGGAGAGACTTGGTATCACGTAGGCCCTAAAGATATTTTTCCTGAATCGTATGGTACATTTCTACTAGGGGATGTCAGAGTTAATAAATACTTGATGAAACATCACGCCGATTTTTTTGACCCTCAAACTTGGCGAAACTTTCAAAATATTCTAAAAGATGGTCGCACTCCTGATCATTTTGGCTATCCTGAACACATACGTTTTAAGAATCGCTATTCCTCTAATTAAATACTATGACCAAATCTAATAATCCACATATTCTTTCAAAACTTTTTGATAATAATCAGACTTGGGCCAATCACGTTACTAAAGATGATCCAGATTACTTTCAGCGTTTAGCCTCTCAACAATCACCTGAATATCTCTGGATTGGATGCTCAGACTCTAGAGTCCCAGCCAATCAAATTATTGGTCTTGCTCCTGGTGAAATTTTTGTGCATCGTAATATTGCTAATGTCGTTGTTCATACGGATTTAAATGCTTTATCAGTGATTCAGTTCGCTGTGGATCAGTTAAAAGTGAAGCATATTATTGTTGTTGGTCACTATGGCTGTTCAGGTGTTAAAGCCGCTTTAGATAATATTCGGGTTGGTCTTGCCGATAACTGGATCCGGCACATTAAAGATGTGGATGATAAACATGGTGCTTATTTAGGTAAAGTTTTAGATTATAAAGAGCGTTTTAATCACCTGTGTGAGCTTAATGTTATTGAACAAGTTGTTAATGTTTGTGAAACGACCATTGTGCAAGATGCTTGGCTAAGCGGCCAAGAATTGACTGTTCACGGTTGGATTTATGGTCTTAAAAATGGTTTAGCTAGAGATTTAGGAATGAGTATTCAAAATATGGCTGAGCTCAAAGAGCGCTATTCCATCATGATTGATTCTTACACATCTTGATTGATCTTCCCAATAATATCCATGTGATTGAGCGAGGCTGGCTGTCTGCCAATCAAATTTATATTCATGATCACGCTTATATTGATGTGATTGATAGTGGCTTTTGTTTTCATTCAGAACAAACGATTCAATTAATGCAATCATTTTTAGATTTGCATCCATCTTTAAAGCCTCGTAAACTTTTCAATACGCATCTGCATTCGGATCATTGTGGTGGTAATCGCGCATTACAAGATACGTTTCAATTTACTTGCCTAGTTCCTGAATCTGAATTTTACTCAGTGAATAACTGGTCTTTAGCTAAACAGTCATTTGACTATTTAGGTCAACCTTGTCCAAAATTTACTGCAGTTGATTCTTTAAAAAATGGCTCAACTGTTCAGATCGGATCAATTGATTTTGAAATTCATGGCACTCCGGGTCATCACCCTCACTCGATTCTTTTTTTTGCCCCATCTTTAGGATTACTGATTTCTGCGGATGCTTTATGGGAAAAAGGTTTTGGCGCACTCTTTTCTGAAGTTTCACATCAAACTGGTTTTCAAGAACAGCGTGCAACTCTTCAAATAATCGAATCTCTTCCCGTTAATGTGGTTGTTCCAGGCCATGGTAGCCCTTTTACTGATATTCAATCGGCTCTTGATGATGCGTATTCTCGTCTAGATTATTTAGAGTCTTCACCACAGAGAAACACGCACCACGTAGCTCAAGTTCTTTTCCAGTTTATGGTGATGTTTACTGAAACACTCGCCTTAAAAGATGGTCTTACTTGGTGCTTAAACACACCTTTATTTAGATTATCCGCAAATCAACTAGGCCTCAGTGTTGAAGATTTATTTTCACAAACACTTGAGTATCTTCAAAATAAACAAAGCTTATCTTTTACAAATGGACAAATTCAATACTGTTGGTAAATAAATGTATGTTTCCAATGAAAAATCTATGCGCATTTTACATGCGCATAGATTATATGTATAATTATCTAATGGATGACATTATTAGTTTTAATTTAAAAAATCAACCGCCAAAAAAGGCTGTTAATCTTTCTTTGGACTCACTAGTTTTGGAAGAAGCTAAAGTCCTTGGTATTAATATTTCACAAGTTTGTAATTCTTTTTTAGAGTCTTATATTAAATCTGAAAAAGAAAGGTTATGGAAGCTTGAGCATTCTGATTTTTTCTCTTCCTACAATGAACTCATAGAGTTAGAGGGACTTCCACTTGAACAGTGGAGAAGTTTTTAATGTCTCGTTTTACAGTCTACGATAATTCTTCCGACAAGAATAAATCCACCCCTTATCTGGTTGATGTTCAAACTGATTTATTAGATGGTCTTTCCACTAGAGTTGTAATTCCTTTAAGAGATGCTAAACAATATAAACAAGTCAAGCTTCCCCAAGATTTGCTTCCCCAATTTACGATTAAGGGTAGTAAATTTGTCTTAGAGACTCCAAGTATGGCGGCAGTTCCTTGCTCTATTTTAAAAAAACAAGTTTGTTCCTTAAAAGATCATCAAAATCTAATCATTACTGCCATAGACCGTCTGTTCCACGGTTTTTAATTTGATTGTTACTATTCCAAAAATAATTTGTGCAGAGGTAGTGAATGTTCATGCTTTTACAAGTTTTTGAAGGTTAAATTTAAGTCGCCCTTGACTAATATAATTCTCATCTTCTACTTAAACGCATATCTACTACCCCCGTTGGGATCACTCGACGGTTACACTTTTAGCGAGATTTCTTGGTTTATCCACATCTGTTCCAAGGGCTAAGGCTGTATGGTATGCAAGTAATTGCAGTGGCACCACATGTAATATGGGTGATAAGTTTCCATAATTCTCAGGCATTCTGATCACATGAATTCCCTCAGATGATTGTATGTGTGCATCAACATCAGCAAATACATAAAGTTGGCCACTTCGAGCCTGAACTTCTTGCATATTTGATTTGAGTTTTTCAAGTAACTCATCGTTAGGGGCAACTGTAACCACTGGCATTGTTTCATCGATTAATGCGAGTGGTCCATGCTTTAATTCTCCAGCAGGATATGCCTCAGCATGAATATAGGAAATTTCTTTTAATTTTAAGGCGCCCTCTAGGGCAATTGGGTAATGCATGCCCCTGCCCAAAAATATCGCATTTTTAAATTTTGCAAATTTTGTACTCCAGGCAATAATTTGCGGCTCAAGAGCCAAAACAGCATTCAGTGCGGCCGGCAAATGTCTGAGCGTTTGAATTTCTTTTTGTTCAGCTTGTGAATCTAATTTGTTTTCTTTTTTAGCAAGTGCAAGAGCTAAAAAATATAACCCGACAAGTTGCGTCGTAAATGCTTTTGTTGAAGCAACACCAATTTCTGTACCTGCTTTTGTCTGAAACTTCCAAAGCGTTTCTCGCATCATCGCGCTTGTTGCTACATTACAAATAGCAAGAGTGAGGTGATGTCCTAATGATTTTGCATGGCGAAGTGCGGCTAAAGTATCTGCGGTCTCTCCGGACTGAGATACAACGACGACCAAGGCTTGTGGATTTGCCACAGAGGTTCTGTAACGATACTCACTAGCTATTTCTACTTGTGCATTAATACCTGCAAGTGACTCGATCCAATATTTAGCTACACATGCGGAGTAATAACTCGTTCCACAAGCCAATATCAAAACATTTTTAATACCTTGCCAATCCTTGTTTGTTGCGCCAAAAATATCTGGGTCAATCGTTTCTATATCTCCAACAGTGTTTGCTAAAGCAAAAGGCTGTTCAAAGATTTCCTTTTGCATAAAATGTTGGTAAGGTCCAAGCTCGACTGAGGCTGCTAATTCGGGGACATCCTTAATTGCTCTAGTGGATAATTTTCCCTGTGTGTCATAAATTTCTACTTGTTGTGAAGTGATTTTTACTACATCACCTTCTTCTAGATATGTCATTTGTTTCGCATGTCTAGCAACTGCTAATGCATCTGAGGCCAGAAAGTTTTGACTCTCCCCATAGGCGATCACTAACGGTGATCCGACTCTGGCACCTACCAATGTATCTGGCGCATCGGTCGCAATCACGGCAATGGCATAGGCGCCATGCAGCTTAGGCAAAATAGCTTGTACAGCGTCAACTAAAGAGTGTTGATCCATTTTAGAGTAATGGTCATAAATTAAGTGAGCAATTACTTCAGTATCAGTTTGTGACTCAAAAATATACCCTTTAGCGCGTAAATCTTGTCTTAAAATCTCAAAGTTTTCAATAATACCGTTATGTACAACGCCGATTAAATCACCTGAAAAATGGGGGTGTGCATTCGTAGTATTAGGCTTACCGTGGGTAGCCCAACGGGTATGTGCAATCCCAAAAGTTCCCGAAAAATTTGCTGTACTTTGGCGAAGATCTTCAACCCTTGAAGTGGTTCTACTTCTTTGCAGTCCCAGCTTGGAATCAACCACTGCTAAACCACAAGAGTCATAACCCCGATATTCAAGGCGTTCGAGTCCTTCAACCAAGATGTCTACAACATTAATTTTTGAGACTGCCCCAACTATTCCGCACATAAGAGTTTCTTTCGATTCATCAATTAATTGATTATTTTTTTTGGGGGTCGCTTCCACTCTACGCTGAGTTGCTTAGCACGACTAATTGTCAACTTGTCTTCAGGCGCATTTTTCGTTAAGGTGGTTCCTGCCCCAATGGTTGCCCCCTTGCCCACCGTCACTGGTGCAACAAGCTGAGTATCTGAACCGATAAATGCGCCATCTTCAATAATCGTTTGATGTTTATTAACACCATCATAGTTACAGGTAATCGTACCTGCGCCGATATTGACTCGACTTCCTACCTGAGCATCACCAATATAGGATAAATGGTTGGCTTTACTTCCTTTACCAATACGACTATTTTTAACTTCAACAAAATTACCTATATGCGCTTGCTCATCAATTTCTGTTCCGGGTCGAAGTCTGGCATAAGGTCCGATGACAGCAGACTCTCCAACCATAGCGCCGTCCAAATGAGAAAACGCTTTAATCTGCGAGTTTGCGCCAATTTTGCTATCTTTGATCACACAGTAAGGGCCAATATGCACATTACCGGCAATCTCAACCTGACCTTCAAAGATACATCCAATATCAATCGTAACATCATTACTACAGTTAAAATCCCCACGAATATCTATACGCTGTGGGTCTATTAAAGTAACTCCCTTGAGGAGTAATTCTTCTGCTTGATGGCTCTGCCAAGTTCGCTCCAATGCAGCCAACTGAACACGACTGTTGACCCCTTCAACTTCAAGTCCATACTTTGGCATCATGGTACGAATGGGCACGCCCTGCCCTGCCGCTAGTCCCACAATATCGGTTAAGTAATACTCACCTTGAGCATTATTCGGCTGTATTTGAGATAACCATTGACGCAATTCTTTTGTGGGACATACCATCATGCCTGTATTGATTTCTCGAACTTGTTTTACCTCAGCAGAAGCATCTTTTTCTTCGACGATGCCAGTAACCTCTCCATCAAGGGATCTGACAATGCGTCCATAACCAGTTGGGTTTTCTAATTTTTGAGTCAAAATTACCAAGGTTTCATCTTGCGCTAAACGTAACAAGTCTTTAATCGTATTCGCTTGGATTAATGGCACATCCCCATACAGAATCAGGGTACTTAAATCCTCATTTAAATGAGGGAGTGCTTGCATCACTGCATGCCCCGTCCCTTTTTGTTCTGCTTGTATTGCAATCGTAAAATTGGAGTGATTTTTGTTAAGGTATGCCTTTACCGCTTCTTGGCCATGACCAAGAACAATACAAGGCTTAACCTTAGAGTCTATCTTTTGGACAGTGTCTAATACATGCCCAAGCATCGGTTTTCCAGCAATAGGATGCAGTACTTTTGGCAAGGCAGAGTACATTCTCTTCCCTTGTCCTGCGGCTAAAATCACAATATTCATAGAGTCATTATATGTCTTTAGATTGACAGGCTTTAAGGCGTCTAATAGAACTTCACTGATTGAATTATTTCTTCTGAAGAACAGGCTTCGTCAAGCCCTTCATCTATGGCCAGATCACCAATTCCATCAAACGGGGCATCGCCAACAACAAGTTCTCTAAAATTAAATAATTGTGCATCCAAAAGATGAGATGGAACCACATGAGTAAGGGCTCGAAACATACTTTCCACCCTTCCAGGGTGAGACTTACCCCATTGTTTTAGTAACTCTTTCATGGCATTTCTTTGTAAATTTGGCTGACTACCGCATAGGTTGCAAGGAATAATCGGAAATTCTTGATCGGTTGCATATTTCTCTAAATATTTTTCAGGCACATAAGCCAAAGGGCGAATCACAATATGTTTGCTATCGTCAGACTGCAGTTTTGGCGGCATAGATTTTAATTGCCCACCATAAAACATATTTAATAAAAATGTTTCTAAGATATCTTCTCTATGGTGGCCTAGAGCAATTTTGGTAGCTCCAAGTTCGTCAGCAACACGGTACAAAATTCCTCTACGCAACCGGGAACATAAGCCACAGGTCGTTTTTCCATCTGGAATAACGCGCTTGACGATACTATAAGTATCTTGTTCTTCAATATGAAAAGGTACTTGAAGATGTCTTAGATAATTGGGTAAAACCTCTTCTGGAAACCCTGGTTGTTTTTGATCAAGATTGACAGCAATTAAATCAAAATGAATAGGAGCACGATCTCTGAGTTTTAACAAGATATCCAACATGGCATAACTATCTTTACCCCCAGAAACACAGACCATCACTTTATCACCCTCTTCAATCATCTTGAAGTCAGTAATGGCTTGTCCCATTAGTCGGCAAAGCTTTTTAACAAGCTTATTTTCTTCAAAAGCGACTTTTCTGGAATCTATGTGGGCCATCATACAAAATTATTATTTGATTTGAAAAACTTCTACCCCTACGCCATCACAATCTGGATATACGTCAGGCTTCTCTGTCGACACCCTTGCAGCAAGGACTAATGGATGAGCAAGCATTTTTTTCACAATCTCATCACATAACGTTTCTTGTAGTTGAATATGTCCATGGCTCACAATCTCTTTGATTGTCTCTCGCATGAAATCATAATCAACCACTTCATGGAGCTCGTCCTCTTGAGGGGTATTGTGCAATAAGGGGACGTATAAATCAATATTGACAATCACATGCTGTTCAGCTTTTTTTTCAAAATCATGTACGCCAATATTAATTAATATGTCGTAATTACGAAGAAAAAGACGTCGGCAGTTATGGAGATCTTGATTGCTTGGGGCTAAGTTCATAAATTCCTGTTGGCTTGAGTGAGAAACATAACATCTCGAGGTGATGATTGTAAATGTTGCCCACCATCTACATATAAAACACTACCGGTCATCGCTTGAGCTTGTGTAATGTATAAAATTGCTTGGGCTATATCTTCCGGGGTAGATGATTGTCCCAACAAGACAGCTTGATGTGCTTCTTCAAATCCTGCCTGACTTTGATCTCCAGAGGTTAGAGAAATCCCAGGAGCTACTCCCATAACTCTCAGCTGCGGAGCAAAAAACATGGCCTGCATGGTTACCGCAGCGTCTAAAGCACTTTTGGATAAGGTATAAGAAAAGAAATCAGGATTTAAGTTATCTAACTTTTGATCTAGCAAATGAACCACAACTCCCTTTTTTTGAGGTTCACCTTTTAAGCATTGCGCATATATTTTGGTAATTAGTACAGGGGCGGCTAGATTAACTGCCATATGTTGTGTCAATTTCTGATAATTAAAACAACCAGGGTCATCATATTCAAAGATTGACGCATTATTAACAATACAGTCAGGCAAACCCAGTTGCTCTATACAAGTTGGTAAAATTTGCTCAACCTCAGCTTCTTGAGCAAGATCTGCTTCAATACAAATAGCTTCTTGTCCCATGGCTTTGACTAATTTGGCAGTTTCATCAGCTTCTTGCTTAGATTTGCCATAATGAATAGCAATATCCCAACCAGCCTTGGCCATTTCAAGAGCGATAATATGACCAATGCGTTTTGCGGCACCGGTAATTAATACAATTTTACGAGTTTCATTCATGGGGATTACTCAGTAGCATGGAAATATTAACAAATAGCGAAGCTTTACAGCATTGCAGTCTATTATCCAACCTTATTGATAAAGACATCAAAAATAATAATGGCTGGCTCTCATTTTCGCAGTGGATGAATCATGCTCTTTACACACCGCAACTTGGTTACTATACCTCGGGGAGTTTTAAATTTGGTTCTAAGGGTGACTTTATTACCGCCCCAGAAATCAGCTCTTTATTTGGCGCCTCCCTAGCGAACACGATTGCACCGGCATTGGAATACTTTTCTGAAGAAAAAGAAGTAGGGGTAATTTTAGAGTTTGGGGCTGGTTCTGGAAAGCTTTGTCAGGATCTTCTTGAGCGTCTTTTAGAGCTCAATCAATTACCAGATCTGTACTTGATCCTCGAAGTCTCTCCTGATTTAATCGATCGTCAACAAAGTCGTCTCAGAAACTTCCTGCAAGAGCGAAATATCAGCACCAAAATTGAATGGTTGTCTGAGATGCCGAAAGACTTTAAGGGGGTCATTCTCGCCAATGAGGTTTTAGATGCAATTCCATTTGATCTCATCATCCGAAAGAGTGATCAATGGCTCTATCAAGGAGTTGTGATCAATCCAACGCCTAGTTCACCATCATTTTCGGATCATTGGCTTTGGCAAACCGGCAATGAAGTTCCTGCAGATTTACTTCCTGATTACCTGATTCAATCAACGCAGTCATATCCGGAGAATTATCTAACAGAAATACATCCACGCTCCCATGCTTGGATGGATATGATTGCTCATAACATGTCTCAAGGGCTCATTATTACTATTGACTATGGTTTTCCTGAACACGAGTACTATCATCCCCAAAGAACCCAAGGTACGCATATTGCACATCATCGGCATCAATCGATACCAGATATGTTTTACTTGCCAGGTCTTTGCGATATCACTTCACATGTGGAATGGTCTTCTCTCAATCGTGTCGCTGCTCGTGCTGGATGTAGTCTGGTTCATTATCAAAGTCAAGGAGCTTATCTTCTGGAGGCAGGTATTGGAGATTTGTTCATGAGTAAAGTCAGTCCTTCAGATTCTGTAAGGTATACATCTGAGGCGCATGCTTTTCAAAAACTTATTTCTGAAGCAGAAATGGGTGAACTTTTTAAAATCATTGCTTGGAGTAAAAACTTATCTGGAAGTATTGAGTTTGAAAATCTCTGCGCTAATTTACCTGGCTTTACCAACAGGCAACGATTGCTTGTAGTCTAGAGGATGCAACTGCTGATTGGATCTCGGAGCCGTCCTTAGTTTGCAGATTTCTTGCAATCAGGCCTGCATCTACAGACAATGCTGCTTGAAGAGTTAATTGCCACTGCGCCATTTGAAACCCTAACAAATGAGCGGCCGCAAATATTTTTTCCAGTCGATCCGGTTTTCGCCAAGCATCTACCGTATTAAAGAACTGAAAAACTTCTTCCGCATTCAAGCTTGATTTTTGTAAAACTGTATAAAAATGATGAAAGGCGTTTGCAAAGTTTTTTAATTCCGTTGGAATCTTCCACTGTGTGGTCCACTCTTCCAATCCTTGCAAGTCGACTTGAGACAGAAAGTAAGCAAGCTGTATTTGTAAGTCTGGGTTGAGTTTTATACCTTTATCAAGATACCCTTTTGTGAGGTTTAAGTTGTGGGTTTGATCAAGCCCCCTTGGAAAAACAACGCTACTTGCGTGCGTCTGCATCAACACATCGAGCATTCTAGAAGGCTTTATTTCTAATAAGCCTCGGCTTAACTCTTGCCAAACTCTTTCAGGAACAAGGTATTTTAGTTCACCGTCATGCACCATCTGCTTTACTAAATCTAATGTACTTGGGTGAATATGAAAGTCATCTAACCTTGCCATAAACCTAGCTAAACGAAGAATGCGCAGTGGGTCTTCATTAAAGGCGTTACTCACATGCCGAATCACGCGCTGATCAAGATCTTTCTGACCACCGCAGGGATCAATGAGTGGTCCAATCATCTCTCCGTCAAGATTAATTTCTTGTGCGATTGCATTGATCGTAAAGTCTCGTCTTAACAAGTCTTGCTCTAGAGTAACTTCTGCTGAAGTGTAAAAAGTAAAGCCCTTATAGCCCTGTCCAGTTTTTCGCTCCGTCCTAGCTAACGCATATTCTTCTTTTGTCTTTGGATGTAAGAAAACAGGAAAATCTTGGCCAATTGGGATAAAGCCATTAGCTTGCATTTCTACTGGGGTAGAGCCTACCACCACATAATCTTTATCTTTGGGAGTTACGCCGAGTAATTGGTCTCTGAGAAAGCCCCCAACAATATACACCCTCACTTCATCAAACTCTCAAGTGGTGTTGGCGTAATCCCAAAAACTTCCGTTAAGGCATTGGGTTCGTTTGGTGCCAATACACTGGGTAATTTCATAGAGTCCACATTATCGCGCGACATAATCTTAGGGCCTGGTAGGTTTTCAAGAACAAGTGCTTGAATGTATCCCATCCATGCAGGTAAAGGAATAATGGGGCGTTTTAAACCCTCTCTTTTCGCTGCAAATTGAATAATTTGTGCCAAAGTGAAAACCTCAGGTCCAGCCAAATCATATGACTGACGAATGGTCTGCGGCATAGCAATTGCGGTAATAAATGCTTCAGAAACATCTTTTACTGATACTGGCTGAAATAGATTCTTCGAACCAGCAAGTGGCATTACTGGGAAATATTTTTGTAATTTACCAAACATATTAATGAAATTATCATTGTTGCCAAAGATAACTGATGGTCTAAAAATGGTCCAATCTAGTTCGGATTTTTTCACCAACTCTTCCGCAACCCCTTTACTTCTAAGATACATAGATGGACCATTGACATCAGCTCCTAATGCACTCATGTGGATATATCTTTTTAGTCCATGGTGTTTCATGGTAGCCATGATCATCTGCGGAATTTCGACATGGGCATGGGCAAACTCTGGACCATAGGGTGTTCCTTTACTTGAATGAAGAATACCAATTAAATTAATGACTACATCTTCAGGAGTTAAGGTTTTAAAAAGCTCATGCAATGATGCTTGGCTGAAATCAGATAAATGAACTCCTTGTACCAATAAGTTTTTATTTTCAATTTCAGCAATTAGATGTTGATGGCGCGTTGGAATAATCGATGAATACTCACTAAAAGTAAGCCTTTTGGACATATTATTCCCGACAAAACCAGAACCGCCAATTAGAACTACACGTTCTTTCATTGATACTCTCCAAAAATTATGGCAAGTTACTATTGACGACTTGGCTTGGATTAACTGTTCCGAGTTTAGCCTTTAATGACTGAGGTTTGCCTGTACTTAATATCTCATAATATACAGCATTTGAAAGTACGTTTTTGACGTAGGTTCTGGTTTCTGTAAAGGGAATTGTTTCTGCAAAAATCTCCATACTGACAGGTTTTGTAAGAGTTTGACGCCACTGCTTTGGTCTTCCTGGTCCAGCATTATATGCCGCTGAAGCTAATCCCCAGGAGCCGTCAAGATCATTTAAAACCATATTAAGGTAATTACTTCCAAGAACGAGATTGGTTTGTAATTCGGATAACTTATCAGGCGTGTAATCACTCATGCCAATTTTTTTAGCAACAAATTGTCCTGTAGCAGGCATGACTTGCATCAGTCCTGACGCACCAACATGGGAGCGAGCTGCGGTTACAAATCTAGACTCTTGTCGGATTAACCCATAAACCCAATTGATATCTAAATGGATTTGCTTAGTAATAGGGTTTAATTTCTCGACATAAGGGGTAGGGTACCTTAAGGAAAAATTGTGTTCTTGTTTTGTTCTATCCGAGGTATTGACGGTACGATCGAGCATATTAATTTTTTTGCCATATTCAGCGCTAGCAAGTAATTCTTTATCAGACATGCCACGTAATTCCCAATTCCACTCACGATTTCCTTCAGTACGAAGATTCATGTCGTACAACTTAGCCGCTTTGTTAAATGCAGGAATACTTTTATTAATCGACCTCATATCTGCATCTGTAATACCTGTTTTGGGTGGGGTTTGTATAGGCCTTCCCAGCTCTTCTAATGAGAGCTGTCCGTAAAAATTAAATTGGTTGGCCAGTTTCTCAAATTGATCATTTGCGCGCTCATCCCCTAATTCTTTTAGGGCTTTTCCATACCAATACGTCCAAGCCGGATCACGCACTCGAACTGCATCTGACATAGTTTCTATAGACTCTTTAACTAAGCGCCAATCTTTTTCTCGAAGCGCTGCTCTAACTTTCCACTCACTTGATTCAGGTGAAAGTAATTCACTATGTCCGAGTGCATGTTGTTTACGGTACGCATCAATTGCGGTTGGATCTAATTTTTTTGCTAAAAATTGACCAATGACTCCCCAAGCCATTCCTTTATATTCAAGATTATTTTTCCAATCATTTTCGTCAAATGTCTTCATAGCCAAGTTAGGATTTGTGCGCGCTTTTTTGACGATTCCTGCAATAGGATCTTCTACACCCATTCTTTGTCCTAGACTATCAAAATTCATCTCGGTTGCACTTCTGCTAATACTTTGTGCCTCTTGTTTTGATAAACCACCTCGAGCATAAAGTTGCGAAACCAGTTCAGGGCATGCATCCCCAAAGTATCTAGGATCTAATAAGGTCGCCTTCGCTTGAGCCCCAACACTTTTAGGTTGCTCGCCCTTTGCAAGCTTGGACATCATGGCATAACATTTGACTTGGGTATCGTCGTCTAACGCAAATTGTGGATACTCTACATCAAAGTTATTCCAATCTTTTCTTTTACCTAATACGAGTAACCAATCATTGCGCATCCGATCGGCAAGACCACTTCCTTTATATTTTTTCAGAAAGTTATTTACTTCAGCATCTGCATCTGTCGCAGCATTAGATTTTGCAGAACTATCGTACAAACGAGGTTTTATCTTGAAATACTCAACATAATCTAAAATTTCATAATCAGTCAATTGATTGGCTAATTGAGATGCTTTTAATAAATCATTTTTTCTTGCTGCTTCTCTTAACTCAATAAACTTTTTATCTTGTTCTGAGAGATTTTCCACTTTATTACTGGCCTGAGATGCCTGATTACTATTTAAGGACTTAGACGAATTCTTCGTTGCAGCACAAAGACTTATACTGAACAGAAGAGATAAGATGATGGTGGATATTCGGAGAAGATTCATGGTTTGTTTATTAACTTGCTATGCAAAAGATTTTGTATGATGTATCAATCATACAAAACCTTTGAGAAATTTTACTATTCATGAAAAACCCTTCGATAGAATTGATTCGAAAAGACTTCATTGAAAAAAGGCTTGATTTGCAAAAGAATCAAGTTCATTATCTCTTATCTATAGATTCCTTGAATAAAAACATGTTGTTTTTGTTACAAGAGATTGAAAAAATCACTTCGAAACAATTACTCCATATTGGATTTTATTGGCCAATTCGCGGTGAACCATCAATCACTAACACACTTCTAGAATGGAGCAAGCAAAACTCCTCTAGAAAATTAGCATTACCGGTTTGTAAAAGAGGCCAAATACTGACATTTCATGAATGGGCCCCTACTTCTGACATGACAAAAGGTTTTGGAAATATTGCTGAACCCGATGGAACAGCCACTTTAAATGTAGACTTGATATTTATTCCCTGCGTGGGCTGGCAAAAGAATGCTAATCAAGTTTGGCGTCTTGGTTATGGTGGTGGCTTTTATGATCAAACGATTCAATCATGGGAACAGAAAGGTCGTCGCCCTATTTGTATTGGTATTGGTTTTGAATTCTCCCAAGTACCATCGTCAGACTGGGCCCCTCAAGCACATGACTATCCTTTAGATGGCATCATTACCGAATCCAATTATTTCTTAGCTCCGTTAACAAATTCATAAACATGGATATATTTAAACGGCAGTTGTTCAAAAAATCAGCTGGTATGGTTGGTGCTTGTTTGCTACTGACGCCTAGGATTAGTCTTGCGCAATCTACTTACTATCTCCCCGGTCGAATGATCAATCTTTACCTCATTCATCATTCCCCGTTTACGAAGAATTTTTTATTCTTTACCATTCAATGCTCTAATCCGGTATTAGATTTTTTTAAAAAAGGGCAACGACTCTGTTTAAATTGCAATATTGACATTTCAGTACCGAATCAAAAACCAGTAAAGGGAGAGTTAGCTCTCGACTCTTCATTTCAATATGATCCAAAAACCTATCAAATTGCTTTGTTAGATCCCAAGTTATCTTCAATCAATCTTGATGTTTTAAATGAAAAAGATAATCTTCTTTTAAAACAATTAAGTCCTTTTTTAGGTCCCATATTTAATCAACAAGTAGTGTATGAGCTATCAAGCTCTGATCTCAAGATATTAAAAAAACCACCATCCTCAATACTTATTGAGGATGGTGGTTTGCGTTTTAACTTTGATTAATCTTCTAGGTTGTGCAGAATAGAAATCGTTGGTTCAGCCATATTTAATGTATAAAAATGAAGGCCTGGAGCACCACCAGCAATCAGCTGATGACACAGGTCCGTTATCACCTCTAGTCCATAAGCTTTGATGGATTGGGTATCATCACCGAAACTTTCAAGGCGCTTACGTAACCAACGAGGAATCTCGGCTCCACAAGCATCAGAAAAACGAATCAATTGTGTACTACTAACAATGGGCATAATGCCTGGAATAATGGGCACATGAATATCATAACTAGCAACATCTTCTAAAAACTGAAAATACGCGTCTGAATTAAAAAAGTACTGTGTGATGGCAGAGTTGGCACCCGCTTGTACTTTTTGAACAAACTTTTCAATATCGTCAACCGCTGATGTTGCTTGCGGATGAAACTCTGGATAAGCTGCAACTTCAATATGAAACCAATCGCCAGTCGCTTCTCTAATAAAGGCAACAAGTTCATTAGCATGATTAAACTCACCATAGTTACCCATACCCGATGGTAAATCTCCACGCAGTGCTACGATTCTATTAATCCCAATGGCCTTATATTGATGCAACAACTCCAACACCTTTGCCTTGGTACTGCCAACACAAGATAAATGCGGAGCGGCTGAAATACCGCCTTCATGAATCTCCCGAACGATACTCATCGTGCCATCTTGAGTAGAGCCACCAGCACCAAATGTTACTGAGAAAAAGCTAGGGGCTAACTCCTGAATCAAGCGTCCTCTTACAGCGCGAAGTTTTTCCGCCCCCTCTTCTGATTTGGGTGGGAAAAACTCAGCACTGAGTTCAATATTATCGAGTAGGCTCATTGGATTAATAACGGTAATGATTCGGTTTAAATGGGCCAGATTTGTTCACACCGATATAATTCGCTTGTTGATCGGTAAGAACGGTTAATTCTGCATTTAAATTTTTTAATTGCAAAATTGCCACTTTTTCATCCAAATGTTTTGGAAGTGTATACACACCAATCGGGTACTCATTGGTATTTGCTTTTGTCCATAACTCGATTTGCGCAATCGTTTGATTGGCAAATGATGAGCTCATCACAAACGATGGGTGGCCTGTTCCACAACCTAAATTGACTAAACGACCTTTTGCTAAAAGAATAATTCTTTTTTCAGGCTGACCGTTTTGCGCTGGGAAAATAATGTGATCAACTTGTGGCTTGATTTCATCCCATTGATATTTTTCAACACTAGCAACATCAATTTCATTATCGAAGTGACCAATATTACAAACAATTGCTTGGTTTTTCATTTTGAGCATGATGTCATGTGTAATTACATGATAGTTTCCAGTTGCTGTTACAAAAATATCGGCTTTATCTGCAGCATATTCCATAGTTACAACACGGTATCCTTCCATCGCTGCTTGTAATGCACAAATCGGATCAACTTCTGTCACCCATACTTGCGCAGATAACGCTCTTAATGCTTGAGCAGAGCCTTTACCAACGTCACCATAACCAGCAACTACAGCCACCTTACCAGCAATCATCACATCGGTTGCGCGCTTAATAGCATCTACTAAAGATTCGCGGCAACCATATAAGTTATCAAACTTGCTCTTTGTAACAGAGTCATTGACGTTAATTGCAGGGAACTTCAGTTCACCTTTGGCAAACATTTGATACAAACGATGCACGCCAGTAGTAGTTTCTTCAGTAACTCCCTTGATTTCTGCAAGTCGCACGGAATACCAAGTTGGATCAATTGCTAGTTTCGCTTTGATCGATGCGTAAAGAATCGTTTCTTCTTCGCTCGTTGGATTATTCAAAACAGAGATATCTTTTTCTGCTTTTGCACCAAGATGCAATAACAAAGTTGCATCACCACCATCATCCAAAATCATGTTGGAGTAGGAGCCATCAGCCCACTCGAAAATGCGATGTGTAAAGTCCCAATATTGTTCTAAAGTTTCGCCTTTGATGGCGAACACTGGTGTTCCATTTGCAGCGATTGCAGCAGCAGCATGATCTTGAGTTGAGTAGATATTGCATGATGCCCAACGAACTTTGGCACCCAAAGCTTCTAATGTTTCGATTAATACGGCAGTTTGAATCGTCATATGTAACGAACCAGTAATACGAGCACCTTTTAATGGTTGTGCTGTCTCATATTCTTTACGAATTGCCATGAGTCCTGGCATTTCTGTTTCAGCAATGGCGATTTCTTTACGTCCAAAGTCAGCTAATGTGATGTCAGCAATGACATAGTCGTTTTTGATATTTGATACGGAATTCATGCAGCTCTCCAAAATTTACTGAAATCTTGAGGAGGCTATTTTGAAAGCCCACCAACCAAGAGTTCAAAAGGTTAGTGAGCGCCGTTGCATAGACTCTGTCCAGAGTCCCTCCAAGCCTGGGGTAACTTAGATGCGAAACATCTAAGTTAACCTCGCAACGCTCCTTGGAGAATTAAAACTATTATAAACCTGCAGCAGATTTCAATGCGATGACACGATCGCGAGCTTCCCAAGTAAACTCTGGCTCTTCACGACCAAAGTGACCATATGCAGCAGTTTTACGATAAATTGGACGAAGAAGATCAAGCATTTTTACAATACCTTTTGGTCTTAAATCAAAGTGTTCGCTTACTAACCTTGAAATTTCCTCATCAGATATTTTCCCAGTGCCGTAGGTGCTCACCATCACTGAAGTTGGTTTTGCAACACCAATTGCATAAGAAACTTGAACCAAACACCTAGACGCCAAGCCAGCTGCAACAACATTTTTAGCAACATAACGAGCTGCGTAAGCAGCTGATCTGTCTACTTTAGATGGATCTTTTCCAGAAAATGCTCCACCGCCGTGAGGTGCAGCACCACCGTAAGTGTCAACAATAATCTTACGGCCCGTTAAACCACAATCTCCTTGTGGTCCACCAATCACAAATCGACCTGTAGGATTAACCAAATACTTGATTTCACCCTTGATGAGTTCTTTTGGTAATACTGGTTTAATAATTTCCTCAATTACGGCTTCACGTAATTTTTCTAATTCCATATCAGGGGAGTGTTGAGTAGACAAAACAACCGTATCGATTGAGTCAGGACGACCATTCACATAGCGCAAAGTAACTTGGGATTTAGCGTCAGGTCTTAACCAATTGAGTCTTCCATCCCGACGCAGTTGTGATTGACGCTCTACTAAACGATGCGAAAGATAAATTGGCATTGGCATAAGTTCTGGTGTTTCATCAACCGCATAGCCAAACATCAAACCTTGGTCACCAGCCCCTTGATCTAAAGGATCATCCTCTGCTTTGTTAACGCCTTGAGCAATATCAGGACTTTGCTTGTCATACGCAACTAGAACTGCACAACCACGATGATCAATACCAAAATCCGTATTGTCATAGCCTATTTCACGTAGGGTTTCTCGAGCTACTTTGATGTAGTCCACATTAGCTGTAGTAGTGATCTCACCAGCGAGTACAACTAAGCCCGTATTACAAAGTGTCTCTGCTGCAACTCTTGCTGTTGAATCTTGCGCAAGAATTGCATCGAGAATAGAGTCTGAGATTTGATCTGCAACCTTATCAGGGTGTCCTTCAGATACAGATTCAGATGTGAAAAAATAATCATTTGCCATATAGGTTCCTTAATTAAAAATTCGACAACACGTGCCGAACAACCTATACGGCGACGCTTTAGCAGAATTTATAGTCGCCCTGCAAGTTGTCTTAACTCAGCGATGCTTGCAATTATAACGATTCTTTTGATTTTTTTCAAACTTCATGGTTTTTTGCATATCATAGAGGGAATGCATTGGTTAATTCACCTTATCGGCCGCCTTCCACTGAAGTATCTACAGTCTGTAGGTGCTTTTCTCGGTCTTTTAACTTATTGGTTCTCACCCAAAGATAAGGCCTTGATCATTGAAAACTTGTCATATGCCCACAAGCTCTACAACTTTCAAGCCAGCCCCAAAGAGGTTGCTAAGTCTGCTGGAAAAATGTTAACTGACAGTCTTTGGATTTGGCAACACCCTGTAGAGGCCCTTAAAAAAACAGAATTGATCCACTGGGATGTTGTCGAACAAGCCATGGCAGAGGGCAAGGGGCTTTTGATGCTAACCCCTCATTTAGGCGCATTTGAAATGATTCCACGTGTACTAGCGGAGCATTTTCCGGCAACGATTATTTACAAACCCGCTAAACAAACATGGCTAAATGAACTGATTGAAGAGGGTAGATCTCACCCCCGCATGAACTTTGTTCCTGCAAATATGCAAGGAGTTCGACAAATTGCTCGCGCCCTAGTACGTGGTGAAGCTGTCGGAATCCTACCTGATCAAGTACCAGGAAATGGTGAAGGCGTTTGGGCACCTTTTTTTGGTAAGCTTGCTTATACCGCTGTACTTCCTGCCAAAATTGCACTGAAAAATAATATTCCCACGATTGTTTTTTCTGCGATTCGTAAACCTCATGGAGATGGATGGTCCATGTTTGCCGTGAGGTTAACAGAGCCATTTCATAGTGATCCAGTTACTGCTGCAACACAACTCAATCACTTTTTAGAGCAGGTGATTATTAAAAATCCGGAACAATATCTTTGGATGTACAAAAGATATAAACACCCAGCTGGTGCGCCACTACCTCCCACTGCATGAAGATCTTGAATAAAATCTTAAATTATTTAGGCTTAGGATTTTTATATTTCCTCAATGCCTTACCTATTACAGTGAACCATGCCATTGGTGATGCTCTGGGTTGGATTGCCGATCACTTACCCATTGAGCGGAAAAAAGTGGTGGATATCAACTTAAGACTTTGCTTCCCTCATTTATCTGAGCAAGAGTTAAAGAAATTAGCCCTTAAGCATTGGCAATTGTTTGGACGATCGATCACCGAGCGCGGATATTTATGGTTAGGTTCTGAGGCGCAAATTGAACATATGGTACAAATTAAATCTGACATCGATATGACTGATGGTAAATCGCGTCTATTTTTTAGTATGCATCTCTTGGGTATCGAAGCTGGATTAATCGGAATTTCTCTTTATTTAAATAAGCGAGGTCTGCAAAGTCCAATCACTCTTTACATCAAAATGAAAAATGATTTTTTTGATCAAAAAATTAAACATTGGCGTGAGCGTTTTGGTGGAAGAATGATCCTTCGGCAACAAAATTCCCGAGAAATGATTCGTGCGATTCGGTCTAATCAAGCCGTTGCCATTTCTCCGGATATGGATCTTGGCAAACAAGATTCCGTATTTGTGCCATTCTTCGGCGTTCCTACCTGCACAGTTACGTCCATTTCTCGCATGGCCAAAATTGTTCAAACGGAAGTATGTCCTGTCATTACGACGTTAAATCCTGACGGAAAATCCTACACGGTACATATCGGTAAGCCATTAGAGAACTTCCCAACAAATGATGAGGTGGCAGACACTCTGCGATTAAATCAATTCTTTGAGGAACAAATCATTCCTCGTCCAGAAGAGTATTATTGGGTTCATAAGCGATTTAAAAATCGGCCTGAGGGTCAAGCTAGGTTTTATTGATGAAACTTCACTTTACAAAAATGCATGGGGCAGGTAATGACTTTATTGTCATAGATGCGATTGCTCAAGATATTAGCCAATTGACTAAAGACGATTGGATTTTTTTAGCCCATCGTCAATTAGGTATTGGCGCGGATCAAATTTTACTGGTCCAATCTCCAACTACTACCGATGCAGATTTTCGTTATCGCATCATTAATCACGATGGCTCTGAAGTAGAACAATGCGGTAATGGGTCAAGATGTTTTGTACGTTTTGTTCGTGAAAAAGGTCTAACTTCCAAAAAAGAAATTAGGGTCGAAGTGGCACACACCACGATTACACTGACTGAGCAGGAAGACCAGCGCGTTCGCGTTAATATGGGTTCGCCGATTTTTGAGCATGACTTGATTCCTTTCATTCCAGGCAATTTTGACACTCAATTGATTGGGCCCATTACTGAATTTAAATTACCCTTAATGCAATCCGATGTTTGGATTACCCCTCTTTCTATGGGTAATCCTCATGCAGTCCAATTGGTGGAATCGGTACAAACTGCTTTAGTCAGCCAAATTGGTCCAGAAATTGAGGGCCATCTAAGCTTCCCTAAGCGAGTCAATGTTGGCTTTGTCGAAGTGGTGGATCGGGGCCATATCAACATCAGAGTCTTCGAGCGAGGCTCTGGTGAAACTCTTTCCTGTGGCACTGGAGCTTGTGCAGCAGCGGTTACAGTCATCTTAAAAAATCTCGTTGACTCACCAGTTACTGTGCAAACCCGTGGGGGATTGCTAGAGATTGATTGGCAATATGCCCAACTTGGTCTACATGCAGATGTCATCATGACCGGTCCAGCGACGACTGTTTTTGATGGCATTATTGAGGTTTAATCTACTGACTTTATTGATTTTTTGTTTTTTATATACTTTTAACGAATTATTCACACTGATAGACTAAATTAACCTATCTGTTCTTCATCTTAGTTGAACTTACTTCATTCAGATAAGGTTTTTATGTCTAAATACAACATTTTATTTATTTGCACCCATAATTCAGCGCGTTCTATTATTGGCGAAGCAGTTGCTTCAACACACCTTAGCGGTAAATTTGTAGGCTACTCTGCTGGCTTACACCCACAAGATTCTGTTAGTCCTTTCGCCTTAGAAGTCGCAGATGAACTTCAGTATTCAAGAGATAATCTTCGAAGCAAGAGTTGGGAAGAATTTAATGCTCCAGATGCTCCAACCATGAACTTTATTATTTCTTTATATGACCCTTCCAATGGAGAAGCGATTCCTCATCTTCCTGGCAATCCAGCAAGTGCTTATTGGATATTCCCGGACCCATCCAATCTTACGGGTAGTGACGATATCAAACGTCGTGCAATGCGTGCTGTTATGGTTGGCCTGAAAAAGCGTATGGAAATTCTAGCTTCATTACCATTTGAACAACTCGATGCGATTGCAATTCAGAAGAAACTCGCAGAGATTAATCAAACAGCATAATTAGGTTTGATCTCCATTGAAAGGCGCTTATCTAAGCGCCTTTTTAATTAATGCCGTATTGGTGACGATAACTTTGCACTTTAGGCAGGTGTTCTTTCAGAACATTGTCATTTGTTTTTTCTAAGAACTGTAAAAGATCTGCGAGATTAGCAATCGCAATGACTGGAATACCAAAATCTTTTTGAACAGCTTGAACTGCAGAGAATTCACCGATATCAACCGCATTTCCAGATTTTTCCATTCGGTCTAAAGCAATCAATACTGCACAAGGAGTTGCTCCAGCTTTCTGAATTAACTCAACTGATTCACGTACTGATGTTCCTGCGGAAATTACATCATCGACAATGACTACGCGCCCTTGCAGAGGTGCTCCAACTAAGACCCCACCCTCGCCATGATCCTTTGCCTCTTTACGGTTATAGGCAAATGACACATTTTTTTCTAAATTGGCAAGGGCTATGGCAGTACTCGCGGATAAAGTTATACCTTTATATGCAGGCCCAAACAACATGTCGAATTCGATTTGTGCAGACAGTAAAGTGCGAGCGTAAAATTCACCTAAAGCACCTAATTTAACGCCGTCATTAAAATCACCGGCATTAAAAAAATAGGGTGAGAGACGACCGGCTTTAGTTTTAAATTCGCCAAAAGAAAGTACTTTGGCTTCGAGTGCAAATTCAATAAATTCAGAGGAATGAGGTTTCATGTTAAGAATAATAACTGCAAATGTAAATGGTATAAGGTCTGCGGCAAAAAAAGGCTTTTTTGAGTGGATGAAAACTACTCAAGCTGACTTTATTTGCTTACAAGAAATTAAAGCACAGTTCGATGATTTATCAACAGATTTAACTTCGCAGTTAAATTACGTATCGTATTTTCATTATGCACAAAAAAAGGGTTATAGCGGTACAGGCATTTATTCCAAACATGTCCCCGATGAGGTGATTACTGGTTTTGGTGTTCCTGAATTTGATGATGAAGGTCGCTATACGGCTCTTCGCTTTGGCAAGTTATGGATTATCTCAGTCTACTTTCCTTCAGGTTCGAGCTCTGAAGATCGGCAAGCTGCTAAATTTCGGTTTTTAGCGGTCTTTTTGCCTCATCTCTTGGACTTAAAAAAGCAAGGGTTTGAAATTGCCTTATGTGGTGATATTAACATCGCTCACCAAGAAATAGACTTAAAAAACTGGAAAGGTAATATCAAAAATTCTGGCTTTCTCCCAGTGGAAAGGGCTTGGATGACCCATTTATTTGATGTTGAGGGATTTGTAGATGTCTATCGAAAAATTGAGCCAAACACCACGGACAGTTGCTACACCTGGTGGAGTCAGCGTGGTCAAGCTTATAACAATAATGTGGGTTGGCGAATTGATTACCACATCACAACTAGTGGTTTAGGATCATTTGCCAAACAACAACAGATTTATAAACAAGAACGCTTCTCTGATCATGCCCCTTTGATCATTGATTACGATTGTAATTTAACTGAGTTCTCTGCTTGATCACTACTCTGAATGAGATTAAATTTACCTACGAGCCAAACCAAAATGAGTACTGGTAAGCCAATGATTGCCGTTGAAATAAAGAATGTTGAATAGCCAAAATGGTCTACATAAACCCCAGAAAATCCCGCCATCCATTTTGGAATCAACAACATCATTGAACTAAACAAAGCATATTGTGTGGCACTATACGAAATATTTGTAAGCGATGACAAATATGCGATAAAAGCTGCAGAAGCAATACCAGAGCTTAAATTATCTGCCGATATCACAAAAATTAAACCCGTTAAATCATGCCCCTGTGTTGCTAGCCAAGCAAAGAGCAAATTACTTGTTGCAGATAAAATGGCGCCCAACATCAAAATACGGTAAATACCAAACCTGACAGTTAAGCCACCACCAATGAATGCCCCAAGCAAGGTCATGATGACACCAAAAACTTTGGTCACACTTGCCACTTCATCTTTGGTATAGCCCATATCCACATAAAAAGGATTCGCCATAATTCCCATCACCACATCACTAATCCGATATGTAGCAATTAATGCAAGAATTAAAACGGCATGCCATTGATATCTTTTCAAAAAATCTGCAAAGGGCTCTAAAAATGCTACTTGGACCCATTGCTTGATTGAGTGCACTTCTATCTGAGGCACATATTGCTTCTCACGAGAAAAGAGTACTGTGATGACGCCAATCAACATGGAAGCAGCCATACATAAATAAGCGACTTGCCATCCGAAATGATCATAGACATTGTCTGGGGTTTGTTGGGCTCGCGCAGCAATCCACAGAACGCCTGCACCCGCCCAAATCATGGCAAATCGGTAACCAGTCTGATACGCTGCCGCCAATACGCCTTGCATTTTGGTATCTGCTGACTCAATACGAAATGCATCTAAGGCGATATCTTGCGTTGCTGAACCAAAGGCCACTAAAACAGCAAAACATACTACTGCATTGACTTGCTTTGAAGGATCTGACAACGACATGCCGACTAGACCCACCATGACTAATATCTGCGCTATTAATAACCAAGCTTTTCTGCGACCAAGCCAATTAGATAGGAAAGGAAGTGTTAAACGATCAACTAGTGGCGCCCATATCCATTTCAGGCCATAGATAAGACCTATCCAAGATAAGTATCCAATCGTACTTCGATCAATACCTGCTTCTCTTAACCAAAATCCTAGTGTTCCTAAAACCAGCAGCAACGGCAAACCTGCAGAGAAGCCCAAAAAGAACATCCGCAATGTAATTTTTTGGGTATAAGCACTAAAAATTTCCGCTAAAGGCTGTTTTGTTTCAGGTGTTGAACTAGACATTCTTTAGGCGCTTTGAACTCGATAGATGGCAAGACTTCCAAACAGGTTTACGCCCCAACTAATTTCTTTACCTTCATGCAAAATAACGCGGTCTATGATTTTGAGACCAATCTTACTGGCTAATGCTTCAAAATCTGCAATAGTTAAAACACGCACGTTAGGGGTGTTATACCAATCAAATGGTAATGATTTTGAGACTGGCATTCTGCCTAAAAGAATATCAATACGGTGCGACCAATGTGCGAAATTAGGAAATGAAATAACGCATTCTTTGCCCACGCGCACGATCTCATTTAAGATAGATTCTGTTTCATGAATCGTTTGCAGTGTCTGCGAAAGCACTACCATATCAAAGCTTTGATTTTCGAATAAAGCTAATCCAGACTCTAAATCTTGCTGGATCACATCAAGTCCTTTTTCTACACAAGCTAAAACACTTATATCAGAAATCTCTACTCCATAAGTTTGCACATTTTTTTGTGCTCTGATGAATTCTAAAAAATCACCGTCTCCACAGCCAAGATCTAATAAGCTCGAATTGGGTTTTACCCAATTTGCAATGGCAGAAAAATCGGCACGAACTTTTGTAATCATGCTAAATCCTTTTGCATTTTAGAAAAATACGCGCGAACAATACCATGATATCTTTCATCATCGAGCAAGAATGCATCATGCCCGTGAGGGGCATCAATCTCAGCATAGGTTACTGAATGTTTGTTATCTAACAAGGCCTTTACAATTTCTCGACTACGGTCTGGGGCAAAACGCCAATCCGTTGTAAAACTAATGACAAGAGATTTTGACTGCATGACAGCTAGGGCATTAGATAAATTTCCGCCATGATTTTTGGCTGGATCAAAATAATCAAGGGCTCTAGTAATGAGGAGATAAGTATTGGCATCAAAGTAATCCGCAAATTTCTCGCCTTGATAGCGCAAATAACTTTCTACCTCAAACTCCGTATCAAAACTAAATCGATAATCTTGAGGATCACCTTTGATACGCTTTAAATCTCGGCCAAACTTTTCTGCCATATCATCATTGGATAAATACGTAATATGACCGATCATTCTTGCAACGCGTAGACCTCTCCTAGGCGTGACTTGATGGGCATAATAATTACCTTCATGAAAATCCGGATCACTCATGATTGCGCTTCGCGCAATTTCATTAAAAGCGATATTTTGAGCAGATAAACTTGCGGCAGAGGCGATAATTAGACAGTGTTCAACGCGCTCAGGAAATTGAATCCCCCATGCAAGTGCCTGCATCCCCCCTAAACTTCCGCCAATAACCGCAGCAAATTTTTGAATACCAAAATAATCAGCAAGTCGTGCTTGGGAAAGTACCCAGTCTTCAACAGTTACCAAGGGGAACGTGCTACCGTAGGGCACATTAGTTTCAGGATTGATACTCATCGGACCAGTTGAACCAAAACAAGATCCTAAATTATTAACGCCAATCACAAAATAGTGATCCGTGTCTAATGGCTTTCCAGGACCAATCATGTTGTCCCACCACCCAACTTTTCCGGATACTGGATCTAATCCTGCAACATGGTGAGAAGCATTTAGAGCATGGCAAATTAAAACTGCATTTGTTTTATTAGCGTTCAATTGCCCATAGGTTTGAACTTCTAAAGAATACGATGCTAGCTGAGCGCCACTTTTTAGTGCTAGGGGCTCATTAAATTGAATTGAATATGACTGAGTATTTAGACCAGTCATACAAATAGAAGTACGCCCATGGATGCTGTTGCATTGTCTAATGGGGACTTTGTAAAACCGCTTCTTGCAAAACGATGCCAACGACCAACAACATAAGACATGACTAATCCAGATCGATGGCTAATATCTTCAGCTGACCAATTAATATTTTGTTGTGTTTGCATAATCCGAAAGGATTGCTTCATAGATGCCTCTACACGCTCTAAAACTTGATTAATACGCTCTTGTAATCGAGCATCCTCTTGAAACAATGAATCTCCAAGTAGCACTCGTGTCATGCCAGGATTTTTTTCAGAGAAAGCAAGCAACATCATCGCAATTTCTTGAATTTGAACTTGGCCATTTTCTTCTTTAGCAATGATTTGATTGATGAGTCCAAAAATGGTCTGTTCAATAAACGCAATTAAACCATCAAACATTTGTGCTTTACTTGCAAAATGTCGATACAGTGCTGCCTCTGATACTTGTATTTTAGCCGCTAGAGCTGCAGTTGTCACTCTTTCACCTTGTGGGTTTTCTAGCATTTCAGCTAACGCTTGCAAAATCTGAATACGACGCTCCCCCGGCTTGGGACGTTTGCGACCCTTCGTGTCTTCTAAGATTGGAGTTCCGTTTGTCTCCAGATTTACTACATCTAGGCTACTCATTTAATGTGATCGAATCATTGTTCCAAAAGCTTGTTCTGTCAAAATTTCTAATAGCAGGGAATGCTCAATCCTGCCATCAATGATATGTACTGAATTTACGCCACTTCTTGCCGCATCAAGCGCTGATGATATTTTTGGCAACATCCCACCTGATATCGTACCATCTGCAAACAAGGCATCGATTTCTTTTGCACTTAAATCGGTCAATAACTCGCCTTTGCTATTCATTACGCCTGGAATATTGGTCATCATTACTAATTTCTCTGCATGCAAAATCTCAGCCATTTTTCCAGCAACCAAGTCTGCATTAATATTGTAAGCCCTTCCATCCTCTCCAAATCCAATCGGTGAAATGACCGGAATAAAGGCATCATCTTGTAAGGCTTTCACTACCGCAGGATTGATCGAGCTAATTTCACCGACGAAACCAATATCGATTTCCTTTGTGGGATCATCTTTATCTGGCATCATTAATTTTCTAGCCTTAATCAAACCACCATCCTTGCCAGTAAGCCCGACGGCTTGACCACCGAATTGGTTGATCATCATAACGATATCCTGTTGTACTTCACCACCAAGTACCCACTCAACAACTTCCATAGTTTCTTCATCGGTAACGCGCATACCTTGAATAAAGGTTCCTGCTTTACCTATTTTCTTCAAGGCCTCATCAATTTGCGGGCCGCCACCATGGACCACGACTGGATTCATACCAACCAACTTGAGTAAAATCACATCTCGAGCAAAGCCCTCTTTGAGACGCTCCTCTGTCATCGCATTGCCACCGTATTTAATCACAATCGTTTTGCCATGATATTGACGAATGTAAGGCAAGGCCTCAGCAAGTATTTCTGCTTTCAGGGTGGGTGCAATATCGCTTAGGCTGAGGTCTTTATGTTCCATATTTTTTATTTTAAATAATCTAAATGATAAGTGATGGTCAAGAAAATATTAATTTTTCGCAATACCTTAAATATACTCTTCTAATTCAACACTTTTATTTCTTATTTGAAACATCTTTCTAGATAGCAAGTTTTTATCTTATTTTCTTAAAAAAATGGTAAATTGTCTTCATGTTTAACCTTCATAACCAAAAATCAAAATTTGCTTCTAATTGGTGCAAATTCGTTTTGGTTTGCATTTTACTCTTGCAATTTTGGGGTTATCAACATCGTGTAGTACATGCAATAACTGGTAACTCACCAGATTTATCTGTTAGTCTATTCAATATATCTCCTGATGCTTTTGAGGAGTCTAACCCTTTTACCTATCACGACATTAAACATCACTGTGTTTCTTGGGATCATGCTGTATTGGGTTATGGGTTTTCAAGTTTTATATTCCAAATAAAGCTTTTATCAGTTAGTTTTGACCTAAATCAAGCAAGTTATCAATCTACCTGGTTATTTCATAGTTTTTCTTATCTTTCAAGAGCTCCACCTCTCTCAAATTAATACGTTTTTTTAATTAATTTTTTTGGGGGCCTCATGAGTAAACATCTGATTTGTTTTTCACATCTATTTGTATTAAATTCATTCTTTTTATGTAGTCAATTAGCTTTTTCTCAAGAGCAATCGATTCGAGTTTCGGATATACCGACGTTAATCGTGGAGGGATCCTCTCCATTGTCCAATATATCCGAACTCCATATTGGTCAACGAGAAATCCATGGAAAATTTTCAAAAAATATTGCTGAATCTTTACAAGATGAGCTCGGTTTTAGTAGTTCATCATTTGGTCAAAGTGCCAATCGGCCAATCATTCGAGGAATGTCTGGTTCGAGAGTACCGATTCTTCAAAATGGTATGAATTCTGGAGATGTGTCAAGTGTCTCTACGGATCATGCTGTTGCTTCAGATGTGCTCTTTAGTCAAAATATTGAATTATTACGCGGGGGTGAATCCTTACGTTATAGCTCAAGTGCGAATCAAGGTCTTCTCAATCTGGTTGATCTGCGAATACCCTCCAGTATTTTAGCTGAGCCTAGTGCCAGCCTTATCGGACAATATAACTTCAATCAACAAGGTTTAACTACAGGCATTTTTGCAGAAGACTCTATCGGCAATTGGACGTTACATGTTGATAATACTTCTCGTCAATCAAATAACTATCAACGGCCTGACGGCCAACTTCAGCCATACTCATTTTCTCGTCAAAATGACTTTGGTATTGGCGCCAGTTACTTTAGATCCTCAGGATATACAGGATTTTCTTTCAGTCAATTCCAAAATTTTTATGGCATACCCTCAGTAGAGGGCTCTCAAATTGACTTATTTCAAAAACGTTTTTCCCTTCTAAATGAAGAATCAAATCCATTTACTGGTATTTCCAATCTTAAAACACAATTTACCTATTCGAATTACAGACATCAAGAGATTTCAACTGCTCAATTTCCAGAGTCAGAATTTAAAAATAAATCTTATGAGATGCGTATTGAATTATTTCATGAACCAATTCAAGGTTGGAAGGGTTCGTTTGGTCTTCAAGCAGGTAGTGGAACCATCTCCGCCACGGATTTAACAAACTCCAACCTGAACGCAGCTATCATTCCTTCAACCAAGTCAGATAATATGGCAATTTTTGCAGTTGAAAATAGATCTTTTGGCAAAGTTGATATTCAAAATGGCTTGCGCTATGAATGGTTGAGACGGAATCCTGACACCTCGATTCCTTATTCAGATAGCCCTAATTTTGATATACCAACTGGAGGAAGTACTCCATTAAGTTTTACCCCTAAATCAAATCAATTTTCTTTAGTGTCTCTATCTACACAAGCTACTTGGAATATGATTTCAGATCAAGCTCTATTAATTCGCTACAGCTTTACACAACGTGCGCCTAGCGTTGATGAACTGTACTCGTTTGGCAATCATGATGCGACTGCGACTTTTGATGTAGGTAATCCAAACTTAAATAAAGAAAGTTCTAATCATTTTGAAATCGGTTGGAGAAAAAATAAAGGTTTAACTCAAGCAAAGGTGAATCTCTACCAAGATTTTGTCTCTAATTTTGTTTATACCCAATATACAGGTG
>Ga0214921_10002134_pt1 | contig 32598 bp, 30 predicted proteins | sample LL1505_MetaG_FD_177992 | JGI IMG/M metagenome (GOLD analysis project Ga0214921, IMG submission 177992) | Freshwater microbial communities from Lake Lanier, Atlanta, Georgia, United States - LL-1505 | ecosystem: Environmental > Aquatic > Freshwater > Lake | place: USA: Georgia | collected... | reverse complement strand
ACAAGGAAAGCAATCATATTGAAAATAAAGCTCATCATTTTGGTGATATACACAATAATTTGAGTTAATTATTTAATCATTTTTTATTATTTTGTTTAAAAATTAATACAAATTTATTTTTATTTTTAAAAAGAACAAAAATTTCTTTTTGCTCTTTTTGCTGATACAACCACCAAGACCGCCTTCAAGAGTTAATAGCATCAACGATCTTCTCATTGATTGTTGCACATTTTCCTAAAATTTCGAATTTTGCGTCGCGTATTTTAGCAGTTATTGCAGCAATCTGAACTTCGGCAATAACCTCTTCAAATCGCTTGTTTTGTTCTGTCATCTTAGCTTTCATTGCTTCGATTTCCTCATTGACTTTTGCATAGTCAAACTTTTCTTTAGTAAAAATAACCTCTTCTTCGTCGTCATTAACAACAACTTCTTCAGCCTTATTATCACAATCTGGCTTTTTACTAAGAACAATGAGAAAACAGGAACTAATGATAATAGCACCGATATACATCAAGAAAACTAACGAATTAATGATAAAATCCCACATTTTGATATGTGTAACAATTACTTCAAATGACTATTATCATTTTTTTTGTTTTATTATAAATTTAAATACAAATTTATTCTTTTTCAACAGGCATAAAACCTATATCTATATTATCATTTATTTTTCTAAGTATTTTTGGATCTATTTCATCATTGTCGTTAATTAAAGGTGGTGCTTCTGCTGGAGGTTTGAATAAATTTAAAATGAAAATAGGTATAATCGAAGAAAATCCTGCTAAAGACAATGAGGAAGTAAAAATATAATAACTCACGATTGTTGCAACAATATAAATAATTACAAATAATAAAATATTATTAGAAGTGAATAATTGTTTCTTATTATATTCATCGTTATTGTTATTATTACCCTTATCCAATGAATAGATTATAGCAAATATAATAACACTAATTATCAAAGATACAATATAATATTCCATTCTTTTCTATAATAAAAAATTAATTTAAATACACATTATATAACATAATTTATTCATTGTGAGTTAAATATATAAATATAAAAAATATTTATTAATAAATATGAAATTGGAATTAAAAAAATTTGACCCATCCACAATAAAAAGTGATTCGGTCATTGTTTTTATTGGTAAACGAAATACGGGAAAATCGTATTGTATGAAAGATATATTAAGCTATCATAAAGACTTGCCTGTTGGTGTTGTTATCAGTCCAACTGAGACAGCCAACAATTTTTTTGAAAAATTTATTCCAAATATGCTTATTTACGATGAATATGAACCTCCAATTATAAAAAGATTTCTAGAAAGACAAATAACCATTAATAAACAAAAAGCACAACAAGAAAAACAATTTCATAGTTCTGATATTGACAACAGGGCTTTTTTAATTTTAGATGATTGTCTTTACGATAAAACCTGGCCAACTGATAAAAATATCAGAAGTATTTTTATGAATGGTAGACATTATAAAATATTTTTCTTGATTACTATGCAATATTGTATGGGATTGCCTCCGGTTCTTCGTGCAAATATTGATTATGTTTTTATATTCAAAAATAATATTATCAAAGAAAGAGAGAAAATTTATAATCATTATGCTGGTATTTTTAATGATTTTTCGACATTTTGTGCTGTTATGGATAATTGCACCGAAAATTATGAATGTGTAGTAATCGACAATAAAATTCAAAGTAATAGATTAGAAGACCAAGTTAAATGGTATAAAGCAAAAGATGCCGATTTTAAAATGTGCACACCTGAATTGTGGAATTTGTGTGCATTAGAAAAAGAAAGAAAATCTAATATGTTGGCATATGAAGATGAAGAAGAGGATGAACCATACGACCCAAGTGTATTTTTAAAGAATAAAAACAAAAATAAACCAGTAATTAATGTTAAAAAGAAAATTTAAATTGAATCACAATCAGTTCTAATAGGATTTATTTTTATTATATTATCATTGTCTACTAAAGTTGATAATATACTACTATCTAAACGATTCATATAAGCATTTGGTTTATAAGGTTCCTTTGTTATATTATCCAAAGTTAATGGGATTGGCGTATTTTCTTTTATTAATCCTAAATGTCCTAATCTCTCGGCTTCTTCTAAATCTATTTGTTTCTTATTAACAACCATATTAACATTTTCTTTTGGTAATCCAACATATTTACCTCCGGCGTTTGGTGTATGTCCTGCTTTCATCATTATTAATTCTCTAGTTCCATCGATTTCAGCGTTATAATCTGCTTCACGATCTGTTTGCAAAAATTGGCTTTGACTTCCTGCGACTATTCCATAATTTTCAGTTAAAGAAAATTGTCTCTGTGTGTTTTTAGCTTTTTCGTCTTTAATTAAATAACCACCGAATAAACCATTTAATACACCTCCTAAAAATCCATATTTAGATCCACCTAAACCAACTGTTGTTTCTCTTACTGTCGTTTTGGCTACTATTGACGGATCATAAACATAAGTACTATGGTAATTAACATTATTTATATTTCTTATTGTATCTTGTTTTGGCAATGTTTCTTTTAATGTTGTTCTGAATTTATTTCCCTCATTTACATATCCTTTCTGTTTTACTTCTATAAATCCACCATTTCCTTCGTGTATTGTTGTTTCTTTTGTTGTTGTTTTTGCTGTGTCATATAAAGCAGAATAAGTTTCATCAATTCCTGTTAAAACTCCTCCATTTCCTTCGTGTATTGTTGTTTCTTTGGTTGTTGTTTTTGCTGTATCATATAAAGCAGCATAAGTTTCATCAACTCCTGTCAAAACTCCTCCATTTCCTTCGTGTATGGTTGTTTCTTTTGTTGTTGTTCTTGCTGTATCATATAAAGCAGCATAAGTTTCATCAATTCCTGTCAAAACGCCTCCATTTCCTTCGTGTATTGTTGTTTCTTTGGTTGTTGTTCTTGCTGTATCATTAAGAGCTGAATAGGTTTCCGGTGTTCCTGTTAAGTTTCCACTAAAATTTTCGTGAATCGTTGTTTCTTTAATTGTAGTTTTCATAATATGATTATCAGGATCATATAAAGTTGGTTTTTCAGGTAATTGTGGAACGGCATTACCATTGATTCTAGGATTATCAATTAAATATTCTTTTAGAGTTATCTTAATAGCATCTGTAATAGGTGCAACCATTGCTTTAATTACACTCGAAAAATTGGCAACAGGCGTTTCTTTTTGTGTTAAGTTTCTTTCATTATCATAAATAACTATTGTGCTTTTTCCGTAATCATCTTTATTTGATATAAATTCATTTTGATATTTTAATGAACCATAATAATCAATGTGACTGTCTTGTTTTTTTGATTCTTCTTTCAAGTTTTCAATTGGTCTTTCCGTCTCTTTCTTTACAGCAGATTGACCTTTAAACCAATTGTTTTCATCTTGATAAAAAGAACGATCTGATCTATTTTTAGCTAAAGGTGTTACTACACCTCGTTGTTCAACATTGTTTTTAGGCTTTAGGGGTAATGTATAAATAGAAGTTCTTTGATCTGATTTCGGTCTAAGTTCTTCTTTAGATTTTGGTGTTACATATGAAATAGTATCTGATTGCTGAAATCCACCAGTTCCTTCACTTGTATAACCTCGATTTAATCCGGGGCCAACACGAACACTTTGAATAGGCGATATATTATTTTGAAGTTGTCCTAAATTTGTGCGAGCTATTAAAAATTTAGTTTTATCAACTACGGTATCATTATAATTCGTAACAGTATTGAAAAAACTTGATTGAGGCACTTCCCTTTTTTTGAAATTTACATCAGTACTATAACCCATATTTTTATTTAATCCAAATTGTTCAAGATTTTGTGTTATACCTTTTGTTAAAAATGGCTGCATATTTCCGTGTTTAAAATCATTAATATTTATATCATTTCCCGATAAACTTTTAATAACACTAGCATTCATATCATCGCCATCAAAATAATGAGGTATTACACCGGTTTTAAACGGCATTTGAGCTTTTTTATAATATTCATCACTTAAATTTTGTTCATATTCTCTTGTTTGTGTATAATATTTAGAATTATAAATATTATCCATAGATGGCACTTCATTTGTTTGCATTTTCTCTACATCAATAATGGATAATTATTTATTTTGTTAATCTGCATATATAAAGCCATAATTGCTATATTCCATTCGTTCATCTTCGTCAATAATATCTTCTTCATCAAGTTCATATTCATTTTCACCTTCTATTTCTGGATCTACTGGATTTTCATTAACTTCGTTATTAAAATCTTCTTCGTCGTTATATTGTAATCCATATTTTTTTAATTCTTTTTCAATGTCTTTTTCTTCTCTTGTTTTCTTATTCATTCTTGCCAAAATATCAAATTTATTCTGTTCTCGAATTTTATTTATAAAATCAATTTGTTCCTCTAAATTTAACATATGAGAATTATTTATAATATTTATAACACTTGCTATAATTTCTTTCATAATTTCTTGATAATTAGAAATTTCTATTGTAGGAACAAGTTTTTTATTTTTAGCTGTTTCAGGTACTGCAGGAAGTGATAATATTCTTATTATTGCTATTCTTCGTATGTTTATAATATCAGTGCTATTATCTGTTATAGAATTTAATTTATCTAATTCTGTAATAGTATTGTTAATTATTTTAACATAATCCATATCTTTAAGATGTTTATACAAAATTTTAGAAACTGCTATTGCAATTTGTTTATAATTATTGAAATTATAGTTGTGCAATAATTGCTTAAGTTCTTTATTATTAAAATAAGATACATACAGATCTTTATAATTTTCAGATGTAGTAATAACCGACATCAATAAACTATTCAATAATTCTTTTGTGAATACCGTTTTATATTTCTTTAAATCCTTTAAATTGGTTAACCAATCATTTAAGGGAACTGATTTTAATTCATATTTAATAGGATTTGATAATTTCTGAAATTTTTTAGTTTTTTCTTTTGCAGATGCTTTTTTAATATAAAATCTTTTATAACGAGGCATATTAAATACTCTTTCGCCCTTTAATTTTTCTTTAGCTTTTTGTAAATCATTTCTATCTGTTTGTAAATATAAATCTGCAGTGAAATTTTCATCTATTTTCTCTAAACAACATCCTTGCAAATATTTATGAATTTTTTTAAATTTAATTGAAGGCATATAAATCAAGGCATTTATATAAGCCCTTAAAAATCCATCATTCTTATAATCCTTTTTAGCTAGCAAATCATATAATTTCTCATAATATTTAATGCCTTGATTAACCTTTGGTTTGCTATTTTTAATTTTTCTTATTGTTTCTATTTCACTTGTGTTATTTATTTTATCTATAATTAGTTTTTTATAATCTACCGTTAATTCTACTTTGTCGGCAGTTTCGTTTTTATATAAATCATTATATACCTCTTCGAACACACACAATAAATATGGTAATACACCATTCTTAGCTGTCATATCATACGGAGCTCCATATTCTTCCCATAAATGATCACAACTCGAATACATCTTTGAATAATCTAAAAATAATGTATTGTCAACAATAGCACGCTGTATTTTTATACACCAATAACCAATTATATCGTAAATTACATTCATATAATTATCAAAATATTCGTTAATAGCATCTAAAACTTTTGGGGCTATTTTAGCTTCTAATAATAAATATTTGATTTGTTGTTTTGTGTATAATTGTAATTCTTCATCGTCTATATCAGGTATATGATTTTTTATTATTGTAGTTTTTGGTTCAAAAGTTCTAAATTTATTAAATAAATATGATGTTAATAGATCATAATTAAGAGGTAAACCACTTAAAACACACATTCTATATACAAACGGTAGCACAATTTTTAATAATTCAGCAAATCCTGCTTCAGTGTTGTATAAACTATTGTTATAATATTTATTTAACTTTAATTCATCAGTTATTATATCTATTTCTTCTGGTTCTTCTTCAATTTCTTCAGGTTCTTTATCTGCTTTTGTTGTTAACTGATTTGTCATTTTTATAGGATTGCCTTCGTATTTACTTTCATCCATACCAACAGAAAATTCGTGTTCATCATCATTACAATTAAAATTTAATTTATAGATATCAGTAAAAGAATATTTTAATAATTCAAATCTTATTTCCAATTCTTCTAATTGTTGTGTTATTTTTTTCTTGGTGTTATTGTCTTTGAACGCTATCAATGTTTTGTTTATATTATCTATATTAATATTTATCCGTAAATCTCTAAGATTTTTAATAATATCATTATAATTTTTATCATTGATATTATTTATAATTGAAAATAAAGATAATTCAATAGTTGGTGTAGCAGTCTTACTGTTGGTTTTTAATATCTGGGTTATTGTATCAACTGATTTAATTGTCAAATCAATTAAAGAACCTATTTCTTTTATGATATTGAAAAAAGTAAAACGAGGATTATTTATAACTATTTTTTCTATTTTTGCTTTTTTATATATAATTTTTTCTGGTTTTTCAGATTGGTTCAAATTGGTTAAATATAATCTTATTTCATTTAAATCAGTCTGTGAAATGTTATCTAAATTATAATTATATTTCTGTAATAATAAATTGAGACTTGTGTAATCATAATTATTATTATCTATTTTATCTAAAGGTAGTTTTATTTTATAGTCTTTTAATAATTTATCGAAATCATCATAATCAATTGATGACAAAGATTCGTGTTTTATTGGTTTATGTAAATGAGCCATTATTTTATCATTTAAATAATCCTCTAAAATTGTGATAGGACTACATAAATACACTGCTAAAACAGGAATATTGCGCTCATCATCTTTGAATATTATATATTTATTATCTTCTGACATTTCTATAATAGTTTTTTGAGTAGCTTCAAAAGTTAATTTACCTTCAATATTATAATTCAATGGAAACCATAATTTATTTTTTGATTTTAATGCAAGATTTATATCTGCGATTTTATCATTTTTCTTTAAATTTGATATAAATGCCGCTATATCATCTTCTTCGAAATTACCTCTGTCTGCATCACTTATAACAATGAAATTATTAACATTTGGCTTGTTTCTGTTGATTATCTCATAAAACAATTTAACAAAGTTTTCTGTTTTAAATTTATTTTTAACAAAATTAAAAATTTCATTATAAATCTCTTCTTTAGAAAATGCTATAAAATTTGGATTTACTTTTACTAATTCTTCCATACTCACCAATTCATAATATTCAATTTCAGGAATATCTTCATCTAGATATATAATTTTATCATCTGATGTCTGTAATTCATCTAATGAAGATGTTTCAGTTTCAGTTTCAGACGATGAATAAGATGTAGAAGTAGATTTCGATGACATAATCTATTATTATTTAAAGATATTTTATAATAAATCAATTATTCTTATTATCAACTTATGATTATGAATATTAATAAGTCATTATTAATATTTTTAATGATTTCTTTTATTGTATATTCAGATACCTTAGATCTTAGAACTGTAAAACAATTAAATTCTACGAATTCTACTAATACTACACCAAAACTTGTTTATAATCATATTTATAATGCTGTGGCTTTTCATTTTTATCAATATTATGCTAGATGTGTTTATAAAACTATTATAGCATTAATTAATAGCACATTAATGAGTATATTAATAAGTTTATATAAATGAAGCTTTATTTAAAGATTTTTGTTATAATAATAATTAATGAATTATTTATTTATTTTAGTTTCGTCTTTGACTTGGTTTATTGCTAATCCATTTACATTTCATATTCAAAATCATTATTCAAATATAGCGGCTAATATTTTTAATGTTAATAATTATTTGAACACTAATCCAAATGCATTTAATAGTATTAATTATTATAATAAAAATAATAGTATCTGTTTTAATCTTAATCATAAAAATAATTTAACTTATCTTATGAAAGATAAGCATAATTATATGGTTTCATTTACTATTTTTAAATATAAATGTTTATTGTTTTTAAAAGCTACGCCTATTGCTTACAATTATACAATTATTGATGTAGATTTGAGAAAAAAAAGAATTGATAAAAATCATAAACTTAATTTTAATCATCATAATAGAATAAATAACATTATTTATAAATACATATACAATAATATTATTACAAAAGATCAAGAACCATTATCAATTGAATTATTTAAATATTTTAATAAGTACTGATAGATTGTTTGCAAGAAAGTAAATAATTAGGTTCTCCGTAAGGATAACCAGGAGAATAGTTTTTATTTTTTTGATTTAAATCTTGCCATTGATTTAAATTGCTTTCGGTTACAACTCCTTCAGATTTTTGAGGATTAAATACAGCAACATCTTGTGGAGTTTCAATTAAAGGAATATGATTATCTTTCGCAACCATTCTATAATTAATTCCGATTCTATCAAATTTTTCGATTGCTCGGTCTTGTGGATTCCAAAATAAAGGATCATATCGATTTATTCCGGTTTCTTTGAGGGTGCAAGGTGGATTAGATAACCGACAAGATTCAGTAGGAATACCACACTTTCGATAATCTTTATTTATATTTGCTCTGCAACCTGTTGCAACATAAGTATTTGGTGCATATGCATTCTTATTACATTTAGAATTTTTATAATTTAAACCTGCTAATTCGCTCGAATCATCAACTGCTTTTTTCATAGTGCAAGTATTTTGACCATAGGCCTGAAATCTAATATAAGGATCGTCAGGAATAGTAATACCGCAATCGGTGCAATCATTATAAGGAGAAGTTAATTGATATACTCCTGGATATATAGAGCGGGTTAATTCTTCCTGATAACCTCCGAAATCATATTTCATTCTTGTATCATTGGGGGTATTCATATTTCTATTATTAACAATTATTTATTTTTAATGGTGGCGGCAGTGGTGTTGAACGGTACATTATTGATTGGCAACTTGGTAAATGTTTCATTGATTGATCAATTGGATCTGTTTTATCATTTGTTATTATTCCATTCTCACTTGGAGTATATTTATTTGTAGGGCAACGGGTTAATATACGTGTTTGACCTCGTAATTCGCTATCTAAATCAACTAAATTGCCTTTTATGTGTGAAACAGATGTGCCACCGACTAAGCCTAATTGATGCATACATTTATTGCTATTTTCATATCTGTAAGGAGATAAAATATAACTTAATGTATCTACACTTGATTTTAAATCAACTTTATAAGAGCAATTATCATATTTTGTTCGATTAAAACTCATTTATATTCTATATTATTATATTATTTTTTAATTATTTCTATTAAAATTTAATCTATTTATATAAGATCTTGTATCTTCACCTCCATTCGTCCAAATAGGAACAATATGATCAGGATTTTGAATATCTTTCATACAATCAACTAAAGGGATTGGTTGTTTTATTTGTCTTTCCATTATAGCCTTTTTATTGCATTCATTCATCATTCCTGAATCTGAACCAGCTAATATGTCTAGTTCTGCATTTATATCACCTGATTGCGCCTTAAATAACGGACAAGCATTGAATAAACGACGAAATAACTGTAATCGACATCTATCACGGGTAACACCATCAGTATTATTAACTAATTTGCTATAATCATCTATTAAACAAGCATCTGCTAATCCATATCCCGGACGACCTCGCAAATTAACGTGATCATAGATAAAATCAGGCATTCGAACTTCAGGAGCCTTACAATCAACCAGTTGTGTTGAAAAAGTCATATAATTATTAATTTTATTATTACCATAATTTTTAGATTCTTCCCAGCAACTATCCGAACACATATTATTTTGTTTATCAAAGAAACTTGTCATTTTGTTACTTTATCTAATTATTAAATTATATATTTAAATTATATTCTTGTAACATTGAAAACCATTATTTTCTTTACAACTTTTATCACGATAAAATAACCAATTTTCATAAGATTTTCTATCATTTGGTATAGTAGTCGCCGGAACTGTATAAAATTGGCGTTCCGAAAAATTTCGTTCATATATATCATTTATATCTTTGTAGATATTCTGTTTGAAATAGGCATTAACATTATTTTCAATATCACGCTCATTATAAGGACAGGCTTTTATATCATTATTATTATTATTATAATCTACAATTGTCGGATTCATAAACGGATTATCAATAGACGGTTTGACACATATTTTATTATCTATTATCGCCAAATTTCTATTACTCAAAGTTTCATTTGTTTCAATTTTATTTTTTTCATCAAATAAATAAACATAAAATAAAAATATTATTAATACTATTCCAATTAATATATATACCAATTGTTTGAATATTAGCGTAAATACTATACTTAAAAATATTATTAAATATACGATTGCTATTATTTTTTCCTTAAAACTCATATTAATTAAAGGAATTATATTCATCATTCTATTTACAAAAGATGAAAAGAAAAAAAATTTATTTTTTAAGTTTGTTTTGTAATTTTTCTTTTTGCATTAGCTTCTTTAAAGCATTCATATTTACTGCCGTTTTTTGTTTTCTACCACCTCCACCGCCACCCATTCCGCCTTTCATCATCATATTCATCATATTCATCGCCATATTCATTCCTCCATCTCCTCCTCCGTCGTTATTATCACCGGCGCCTCCAAATAATCCTGGCAACATCGACGCAAATTTCATCGCATCTTTCATTATCGCTTCTTGAGATAATTCACCGCTTGAAATTTTATTTGACATCTTTTGACTTACATTCGTAAATAATTCACCAAAACCACTGTCCGGTTTTGCTATAGCCTTGAAAATATCACCCTCTTCGGTTATTGACTGTCTAAGTTTTGTTAGATCTACATCTTCAATGATTTCTTTTGCAATTTTACCAATTGTAGTATCTTTTAAACTATCCATATTAGGCATACCAGTATTTTCATCACCAGTTTTAATATTATCCTTCTTTAGTTCATTTAATCTTTGTAATACCTTCTTTACATTCTCGTTTTCAACATCAATCTCAGTTTCCTCTTCTACTTCTTCTGTTACCTTTTGCAAAATCTTAAGAATTTTAGTTATTTCTTCTTCTGTTAGGTCATTCGTATAAATATATAACACACATAAATAATGATGTGTTATAAAATCATTTCTTAGCAATTTTACAACATCCTTTATTGTTATATCCTTGTAAATTTCTATTTTATTGTTATTATCATCTTTTAACCAATCATTACACTTATCCTTTTCAACATTAATATAATCATCCCAACAATTTGCTGTTTTTTCCTTAAATAGCTCGATATATTCACTTGATGTTTTATCATAAGTCTGATAATTATCTTTGATTGTCTTTAAAACTCGTTTAGCAGTCTCACTGTGTGTACGGTGTTTTTTTGCCACATTCTTAAGCTTCTTTAGCAAATCAATGTAATATTGATTGAATATATATGTCGTTGTTAAAGTAGATGAAGCCATATTTATTATGTTTTAATTTTAATTAAATATCCTTAAATATATTTTCTCTTTGTTTTTGTAATTCGTCAATAGATGGTAATGACCTCTGAGTTTTTTCTGTGTCTATTTTAGCCATCTTAGGAATTTCGTTAGAATTTGGATTATCTAAAGTTTCCCATTTATATAATCTATCTTTGTTTATATTCATCGAATTTATATTATCATCTGTAATATCACTATAATTATCAGCTGTTATCGATCCTAAAGAAAATGATAATGGCTCATCATTTTCTTTTGTTTGAGCTATTGGTATTGGTGATATCATTGAACTAGCTTCAGATAAATCTATTTTTTCTCTTGTGTTTTTTGTGCTCGTAAATAAATAACCTCTGTTAGGCAATAATAAATAATCAAATACTGCTTTACCGTATATTATTTCCTTTGTTGGTATAAACATCAAAGCAGGCACAGCTGTTATTTTATGTTTTATTTTATTTATAATACTATCAATAACAACCAATTTGATTGTCTTCTTTTTATCGTGCAATTTTATGGTATCTAATAACACAGAACAATGTTGACAGGATTCACTATAAAATAATATCATTTTATTAAAAATAAATGATATAATAATATAATAAAAATTGACATAAAATTAATATTATTTAATTTAAATAAAGAATAATGTTCAAAAATTATAATTATGATGCAAAATCAAATAAAAACTCGTTTGATATTCAAAATATGGATTTATCAATTGTTAATGGTATTAGACGGGTTATTTTAACTGAAATTGAAACAGTCGGATTTTATGGAGAAGACGAACCTTCTGTTGAAATTCATAAAAATACCGGACCTCTTCATAACGAATTTATGAAACATAGAATCGGATTGATTCCAATTTATGTAACTGAAAAAATTACTGATACTTATACAGATAATGATTATTCATTTGAATTAAATGTTCTTAATGATGGTGCTACAACTGTTAATATTACTACCGCCAATTTTACAGGAACTTATAAAGACAAACAATTAACAGCTAAAGAATTAAACGAATTATTTCCCGCTAATCCTATCACTAAACAACATATTCTTATTACTCGTCTAAGAGCCGGCGAACATCTTCATTTGACTGCTACAGCCATCAAAAAAACAGCTAAAACAAATGCTTCTTTCTCTCCTGTTTCGCTCGCTAATTTCTATTATATCGAAGATCCAAAAGAAGCAGCGAAAGCTTCTAATATCCTAGATAAACAACGATCTTATTATAAAAATGAATATGGCGATCCTACATTAATCAAATTTGAAATTGAACCAATAAATAAATTGTCCTATGTTTATCTTTTCTCTAAAGCTATTCAAATCATTATTTCTAAATTAAATAAAATTATTACTGATATAGATAATATTACTATTGAACCGGTTCCTAATAATCCATTTTCAGTTAATTTCCACATCGATAACGAAGATGATACTTTAGGCAATCTTATTCAATCCATTGTTCATAATAAATATATTCGAGCCAATGAAAAATTTAATAAAATTATCTGTTCATATATCGGTTATATCTGTCCACATCCACTAAAACAACTTATGATTATTCGTATTACCCTAGAAGACCAAACAAATCCTAATATATTTAAACAATTCTTAACAGAAAATTGCGAACAAATCATTAAAGAATTAAATTTAATCGACGAATCTTGGATTAAATTTAATTCTCAAAAAAATAAAAAAAGTACCTAAAAAGCAACTGGTGTCTTAAAATAACATTGAACCTTCATCTCATATTTATAAAACATTGGATGAATAATATGATGAATATTTACAGGTGATGTAATAATATATGTACGCTTCTTTTTGTCACCTTCACCCTCATCGCTTACTTTACATAAATTAAAAGGGCATCGACCTTCCTTAATTGAATTATAAATATCATTTGTTACTGTTTCGACAATTTCTGTTACAGGAACTTCAACAATATATTCAAAATGATTCATTATTTTTTATAATTATAATAATTATTATAATTCCTTAAGTAATTTATTATATAAATTATATTCAATTTCTGAATGAACTAATTTATCATTAGTATCATATATGAAACTATTCATATCATACTTATATTTAAATTGTGGATTAAATTCCTGATATTCTTTTTGATTATAGGTATCATAATCTCCCTTTAAATTACATTCATTAATTACTCCAATAACCTTAGCCATAATAATAGTATGTTTAATTCCATTTGATATTATTAAAAATTTCATATGTCTCGCTAAAGGTTTGTTTTCTCTATAAATCAATATATCAATTTCTAATAATAATATTCCTTTATCGTCTATTTTCTGTTTATATCTAATTAATGAATGTTTGATAATGTTGAATTTATTTTTATCGTTTGGCAAATCAAATGTATTATGCTGAACTAATTGTTTTAAGTAAATAATTATTTGTTTGTAATATGGATATTTATTGTCATTAATCCAATTACTCCAATTATTTCCCTCAATTATGGTAATTATCTTATTATAATCTATTTTCAATAATTCGGCAAATTTTGATTCTAACTCGTCATTGCCATAATCATAATAATTATTTTTATCGTTTTTTAATACTATATCATAAGGTAGATTCGATTTTATTTCAAATGATGGATATTCATTCGTATTTGTATAATTTTTATTACCTACAAAACATTCGATATTTATATTTATGATATAATAAAAGATTATTAAAAGCAAAATAATTATTAAAAATTTATATATCAGCAACATCTATATTTAATATGATATTTATTTTATAGAGAATGATATTTATAACTATTTTAGTGTATATACTAATAATCTTATTGTTATTTCTTTTGAAACCTTCTATAATGTTCGATATGCACGGCAATATTAAAACATATAATTCTAAATCATTAATGACCTTAGATTTGATGTATCCATTAATAGCACTTTTATGTTATTTTTTTGTATTAGTTATAAAAATAAGTTTAGTTTCTTAAAATTAATGGATTTTATTAAAAATTGGATTTTAACACCTAGAACTAAATTAACTACAGATTCTTGTCTGTTTGTTACTGGTAATTCTGGAATAGGTAAAACTTTCAATATTAATAAATTGTGCAATGATATGAATCTGTTTATCGTTAATATCAATAGTTGTAATTGCTGTTCTTCTAAACAACTATTGGATTTATTAAACAAATCATTTACATCTTCTCTAATTCAACAATTGACAAATAACACACAAAAAAAGATTATTATTATCGATGAATTCGAAACCTTATTATCATTTGATAGTACTATGAATATACATCTATTAAATTTTCTTAATACTACTCATAAACATATTCCTATTATTTGTATCGGATCTAATAATATCAAACTTGGAGAAATTAAAAAAATATGTTCTTTTTATGAATTTTCAAATCTTTCAATCGATGAAATATATAACATTCTAATTAAATACAAATCTTCAATTACATATGATGAAACCTTAGAAATTGCCAAAAATACTAATTATAACATTAAGAATTGTATTCAAATTATTACAAATACTTATTATAATAATAGTGATGACTTTTTAGATATTGGCGAATTATACGCTAATAATTTTAATCGCGATATTTTCAAAAGAATTATTTACAAAGACCAATGGTTAATTCCTTTGAAATTTCACGAAAATTTGATTACTGAATTGAATACAAGAAATGTATCAAAAATACACAAAAATAATCATTACAAAAAATTTATAAATAATTTTTGTTATTTTGATATATTTATGAACAAAAATAATGATATTGCCATTGATTATTTTATTAGTAGCATACACTTCCTGTTTTTATTAGCTCATAAAAATAATAAAAACAACTCGTTAACTAATTTCACAAAATTATTAAGTTATTTATCATTACAAAAAAAAAATAATAAAAAAATTTATAAATTAAATATTCCAACCAGTCAATTTTGTGGAAATTATCATTTGAGTATTATTAATAGAAAATTTATTTATTAATAATAGATAGTCATAAATTTAAAATGGGTGATACTACTAGCGATTCAGAACGTATTTTTGATGCTTTTTCAAATGCTACCAACAATGTAATAACAAGTGCCACTTCTAAAATCAATGAAGTATATTATACAATGTCTAATAATAGTACTCTTTTTATTGGTCTTTTTGCTGTTGTTGTTATAACTGTTATAATCGCTGCATTATTGTATACTTATCTCGGTTGGACGCTATTTGCTAAAGTTGAAAATAGCGTTGATGGCACTAAAGTACCTATATTAGGGAATCAATTAAATAAATTTGTCGCAAATGTTAATAATACTGCTAATGGCACGCGCAGAAGTTTTTCATTTTGGATTTATATAAATGATATGACCAAATTTAAAGGTCAATATAAGAATGTTCTAGGTTTAATCAACGACAATACAGAATTTGCTTCAAACAAATGCTCTCCTCATATCTTTTTAGATAAAGATAATAATTCAATGTATATCCGTTTTACAAATAAATATGATAAAGAAATTAGTCGAAAATGTGCCGATTTATCAACTGATAGTACCTTATTGAATTACTTAAAAAGTGGTATCGAAATTAAATATGTACCATTACAACGATGGGTTCATATTGCAATAGTATGTAATACTGATTCATTTAAAACTACTGTATATGCATATGTAGATGGCGATTTAGTTAATACAAGATATGATAAAGAATTGTTTGTTTTAAGTAAATATGCAAATGACCCTACTAAAACATCAGTTCCAGCAGAATTAAATGATATAAATTTAAATACATCTGGCTTTTTATTTGTGGGTTCAAACCCTGATGGTATTTGCGGACCTGGATTTTCCGGACTAATATCAAATTTTAGCACTTTTAATTATGAACTTAATAATAAAGATATTTATGCTATATATAACAGAGGTCCTATAAATGGATTTTTAGCAGCGTTAGGATTAGGCGCATATGGGGTTAGAAGTCCTATTTATAAATTATAATATCTATAATAAAATTAGATATGATAAATTCGGTAGTACAAATAATATTATCTATATTTTTAATTGCCATAATGGCATTTATTAGTTATTCTATCTATAATAATGAAGTTATCAAAAATATTACTATAAATACAAGTACAAAAAAACAAGTCAAAATATTTACAGGTATATTAGATTATACTAAAGACAATAATATAGATATTGAAACTTATGATCCTACAAATAAATCCTATCTTGATATTAATCCATCCATTAATCAAAATGGAGGTGCAGAATATTCTTATAATTTTTGGCTATTTTTTGATGTAACTGGTGGTGATAAAACTATAGTAACAGTCACTGATTCTGTAACATCATATTCAAGTGGTAGTGTTGCGGATTATAACCCAGACTTTAAATATAGATATATTAATTTATTTTATAAAGGAGAACAAACTTATATACCTATCAATACTAATGCTTTAGAATGTGAACAGAATTCTAATCTTAAGGACAATGTTAAAGAAAACATTTTTATTAAAAATCCTTTGGTAAAAATTAGAAATGATGCTAAAGATATTATTGTAGAATATAATAATATTAATTTTCCAGAAACTTATAATACAAATGCTATACCTTTATCTTGTAGTCCTTCAGGTAATGCAAATAATGATCTTAATAATAGAAATAAAAATAAATTAGGCATCAAAGATATTGATGTTGAAAAATATAAACAAAAATTTAATATGATAACTATTGTATTTCAAGAACAACCCAAAAATGAAGATATTTTTAATAAAAATAGTGCTAATTGTAAAGTTTATTTTAATGGTGTTTTAATAGAAGATAGATTAGCTAATACTGCAGCTATTGAATCAACCTCAGAATATAATAAAGCATTGAAATCTAGAGTTATGAAAAGTAATTTAAGCAAATTACATATAAATCCAAATCCAAATAGTAAAGCATTTTTAAATAGAGACTTAAAAACTCGTAACACATCATCAGTAGAAGATTCAAATAAAAAAATTAAAATATCACCCTTACAAATGGCTGATTTAACATATTATAATTATGCTTTAACAGTCAAAGAAATAAAAGCTATATATAACAAAGGCTTTAATACAAACAGTGTTACCTATACAACGAATGTATACGATAATGTACTTTTCCAAAAAGGTAAATATATAGAAGGAGAACCTATAGCAAATAAAACAGTTAAGGGTATTTAAATACCTTTTATTATATTAAATGGGTGCCGGATTACTTCAATTAGTAGCTAAAGGAGGTTTGAACGATTATATTGTAGTTAATCCTAGTATTAGTTTTTTTAATTATGTATATAGAAAACATACTAATTTTGCTATCGAAAATTTAACTCTAACATTCGAATCTATACCATCATTATTGACAAATATGCATATAAGCAATAATTATACGGTAAATTTGACTTCTCGTGCTGATGTTGATCTATTGAGTAATCTATATTTGGTTTTTACTTTACCAGCAGTTTATTCAGATGCTATATATAAATTTAAATGGATTGAAAATATTGGATCATTATTAATAAAAACAGCGACTTTTCAAATAGGTTCGGTTATTATAGATACTATAACAGGCGAATGGTTAGTTATTTGGAATGAATTAACATTACCTGTAAAAGATAATTTTAATAATATGACAGGTAATATACCAGCTCTCAATAACCCTAGAAAACCTGAAACAACAATAAGAATTAGAAATAATATTATAAGTGATTTTGATTATTTAGCAGGCGATGCAAATAATAATATTCCTTCAATTAATAGTAGGGATTTGTGCATTCCGCTAAATTTCTGGTTTACTAAAAACCCTAGTTTAGCATTACCTATAATTAAATTAGTAGGTAATTATAATAATAATATTAAATTACAAATTGAATTTGAAAATATAGAAAACTTATATACTGTTTATTCTGATATTTATAATATGCATATTAGTCCGAATTTTTATAATTATATGCATAACAAAAAAATAGATATCACAAAATTTATTAAACAAAATGCTTTTGTCGCACACATTGAAGCAACTTATATTATTTTAGATACAGCAGAAAGAGGTGTCTTATTAAAAACTTGCAGTCAAAGTTATTTGATTGAAAAACTTTCAATAAAATCAGATCAATTTTCTGCATCTGTCGCAAATACTGTTAACACTATACCGATACAATCACAATTAGGAATTAAAGAAATAATTTGGACATTAAAACGAGGTGATGCAATGGATAATTTCAATGACTATTTTAATTATACATATAGTATACCAAAAAATAATGAAAAAAGCATTATGAAAAATGCTAAATTAATTTGGGATGGTGGTAGCGGCAATCCATTTTTCCGAGTAGAAGAGAAAGAAGCATATTTTTATAATAAAATACAACCTTATCAGCATCATACAGCAATACCTATGCAAGGTATCTATTTATATTCATTTTCATTATATCCAGAGAAATGGTTTCCTTCTGGTTTTTATAATGGTGCATTCGTTAAAACAATTTTGAGTATGACTTTTAATTTATATGAAAATAATTATATTGATACTATATATGCTAAAAAATCGTATACAGGATCTAATAAAAAAATTTATTGCAATGTTTATGTAGTAGAATATAACATTCTAGAAATTACAAACGGATCAATTGGCTTAAAATTTGCAAATTAAAAATATTTAAAAATAATAAATGGATATTATAGTTTTCATTTTAATTGTCGTTGTTATATTATTTATTTACTATTTGATTAATGTTATAAAAGATTTACAATTAGAAATAAAATCTATGTCTTCTAGCTGTAATTTAGCTAATGCTACCAATACTACTAATAAACCTTTTGAAACTTTTGATGTAAAAATTAAAAATGATATCGTTAGTTTTCTAGATTTTCTTAAAAATTCTTTTATATAAGAATAATTTTTAATTATAATTAATATGCCTCGTAAAAAAACAGCTCAAGATAATACAGTTGCTAAAAAAGCACCTAAAAAAAATATAATTGATTCAATGATTAAAAATAATGAAAATGACGATAATAATGATGTTATTATTCAATTATCTATTCCACAGGCAAAGATTAATAATATTATTAATAATAATGAAAGTCAGGATGCTAAGATTTTAATTCCTACTCCTTATGAATCTCAATCATATTTTTCAAATGATGCAGAAAATATATCTTATGATAATGAATACCAGGCAACTAATACTATTAATCAAAATGTTAAAAATTCGAGCTGTTTCTGGTGTTGTCATTCAATCGAAGGGTCTACTGTTTATAGTATGCCTTATAATTATGATGCTTTAAATGACAATTATTTTGTTTTTGGGTCATTTTGTTCTTTACAATGTGCTAATGCGTATAATTTTGCAACTCACGGTAGTAGTGATAAAGTATGGGAAATTAATAGTTGGATACAGATGCTTGCAAAGAGATATGGATTTTCGAATATAATTCGCCCAGCTCCTTCTAGATATCTATTAAAAATGTTTGGAGGAAATTTAAGTATCGAAGAATTCAGAGAAGCACATCTAAAAACCGATAAAACATATATCTTAAATATTCCACCGATGATTTCTATTAATACAAGTTCAGAAATATTAAATACTTCATATTTAGCTAAATTATCAGAAAATAAAAAAAATAAAAAATGTATATAAAAAAATGATTAATTATTCTTAAATGAATATCTCATTATCAATTCGATGGAACCTTCATCTGATATTTATTTTACTGAATATAAAGTTAGCACAATTACTTGTAATGCCGATTTAGGAATAAATTTAAATCTTGATATTTTATATGAAAATTTCGAATTAAATGAACAATTTATATGGATTTATTATCCAAAAATAACAGATAAACCAAATTCAAGGGGTGTCTATCCTAAGAAAAAAAGGACACCTAAAAAAGAAGGTGTTAAAAAAAACCTGTTTGATAATCAAGTTACAACTATTTTCAAAATTAGTGATGTCTATTTACCAAATCTTAAAATCTTTAAAAATGGTAATATTCAAATTACTGGTATTAAAGATAAAATGATTGTTGAAAATATTATCAATCTTATTATTAGTCAAATTAAAACAATTTATGAAAAAAATACAAATTTAACAACTTCTGATATCGAAACTATTAAATTTAATAATTTTATTATACGGATGATTAATACAGATTTCAAATCTTTTACAGATGATTCTATGCAAAACAAATTCCTTATTAGAAGAAAAATTTTACATAAAATTCTTATTAATGATGTTTATAATAATAAATGTAGTTTTGAACCAGGTCGTTATCACGGTGTAAAATTGGAATATTTCTGGAATTCCAACAAAGAAAAATTAGATGGTATTTGCAACTGTAGCAAACATTGTTTCGGCAAAGGTTCTGGAAAAGGTGAAAATAATTGCAAAAAAATTACAATTGCTATATTTGAAAGTGGTAGTGTTCTTATTACAGGTGGTATTTCATTTGAACAAATCGACGAAGCATATAAATACATCACTACTATTCTTAATACTCATAAAACAGAAATACAAAAATCTGATTTGAATTTATTGTTATTATAGGATTAAATTAAGTTTAGCTATAATTTCTTCAAATCCATATATTTCTTCCATATTATAATACATTGTATATTCGTCATTTTGACAAATTATTTTTATTTTTAATTGTTTATTATTTTTTTTAAATGAACGATTGCATATTAATTTGTTTTCTATATTATCATAATAATCATCATACATATCTAATATTTCAAATTTTGTTTCATTTCTTTTTTTGATTATATAGCAATCTATATATTCAATATTCTTATAATTTAACATTTCGAATAATTCTAATTGTATATCATTATCATCGTCTATAATTGTATCATTATATTTCATAGCTATTTTTTCACCATCAGTCATTAATTTAAACTCATAAATATTTCCCTGAAAATTAATTTTATAATTATAAACATCTCCGTCGTCATTATAATCTATTTTTAAAGAAACTATTTTTGAATTTTTTTTAATGAAAAGTTGCAAATCTTGAAATTCCATTTATATATAAAATAATTCAAAATTTAAATTGTCATTTTTTATTAAATTATATAAAGTTATTTTTATTTCTTTTTATATAATTTAACAAAAGATTTATGTATAGATCTATATTCTATATAATTCTATCGTTTGGCCAAAATATTGTATTCAATTATTATCTGCTTTTATTTGCAATATTTCCAACCTATTTTAAAGACTCTGTTGTAAATGCTAAAAAAACTTCCGATAACTATTATAATAAAATGATGTTATTATCGTTTACAGATGATATTTATAATAAATATCACATTGATCTTATTAATGTTCACGCCAATATTATTAAATATATTACTGAAGACAAAAATAAAACAACTGAAGATAATATAAGTGTAATGAGTGATTTAAGTGATATGAGTGATTTAAGTGCTACTTGTGATTGTCACGATGAACAATAGTATGACATAAACCTAAAGTTATAGCTTCTTCTGAAGTTATCATTCTAAATTTACTTTTTATATTTTTAATCATTGTCTCACTCATTTTTGTTTTTTCTTTTAGTATTTGATTGATTATATCAAATACTAATTGTGTGTTTTTAATGTTATCATCTATTAATAAACTAGATTTATTATGAAAATATAAAATATTACATATGATCGATGCATAATCAAACATAAATATTCGATCACAATATAACATAGGTAATAAATCATCAATACTTATAGGACCATCTATTATAGCATAAGTAGGCTGTTTTATATTTAGAATTCTCGGAATTATATTTAATGTCTCAAATATTGTTTGATTTGTTTTTCGTTCATTCGTATCATCAAAATCTTCTGTTTTTTTTTCTGTACAATAACTGTGTCTAGGATGTATTATAACAGGTGATAAATTATCTTCAAATAATATTTTGTCTATATCAGATATCAAATTATTACAAGAGATTCTTATATTATTGTTAGGACTTGCTAAGATTTCAGATAAATTATCTTTTATTTCTATTGTTTTTGTTGTTTTGTGCAATTTAATTATTCTGTCTACTATACCTTTTTTTAAACAAAATTTAGCATCTAATAATAAATCGTGTTGTAATAATTCTATTAATTCTTCGTGTTCAAATTTTGTGCGTTCTTTGTAAATATTAACAACTGTTTCAAAATATGAATCATATATTTCAAGCATATTGTGAAGTTGTTGTTGTTTTTTATTAAATTTTCCAACTACTGAATACCCGTGTACCATGCAATAACCATAATTATTGATTAATCTATATGGACTATTTATAGAAAGGAATGTTGCAGCAGAAGCACTATAATTATCAACTATCGTTGCTATCGGATTTTTACTCAATGCAAATATACTAAATAATCGCATACCTGCTGTTAAACTTCCGCCTTTTGATGAAATATGAATTAATATAGGTTTTGGTTGTATTATAGCACCAGCTTCTGTTTTTGTTGTTTTATTTGCTTCATTTATATCATCAATTAATTTAGATACGCTTTCATTAGTTACAAAATCGTTAAAATATATATGTGTTAGTTTATTAGTAAAAAAATCATTATCAGACATTTTTTTAAATACGCTTATATCCATTATTATCTATTATTAATAGATATATATAATCATAAATAATACTTATAAACGATTTATATTTATTGTCATCATATAAATAAGTGTTTATAATTGTTGTATAAAATTTAAATGGATCTGTTTTTATTATCACCATCGTTATTAAATATGCCAAAAGCATATAAAGCCCAACAATCAAATCTTTATATGTCGTTTTAGTATTATAAATCAATAATATTGGTATTAATTTGATAATAGTATTTATAATTATGAATTTAATAATATTATATCTATTTGCACCCATAAATATTAAATACAACAACTCACCAAATGTTATTACATATCCTATTATTAATAATAGGAGTGGGTTGTACTTAGTTAATTTAAAATAGAATAATACAAACCATATGAATATCCAATATGAAAATATCTCAAACATTTAAGATTTTGATGCTCTATATATATATATAAATGTTAAATATTACTGATATCAATAATGATATTGATTTATCTGATGAAAAAATAATTAAAGGCATTTCAATGGATTGTAATATTATTTTTGATATTATTGACAGTTTAATGATTGGTGGTGAATGTTGTATTGTTTTACCTTATAATAATGTTTTTTATAATAAAACTGATAATGATTATATTTCTTTGCGTAAATATATATTAAAAACTTGTGATTTAAAAGAAGTAACTTATTTACCGATTGGAATGTTTAATAAGAATGTCAAAATGTTTTTCATTTATTTCATTAAAACAACTGAGAAAAATAATAAATATCAAACAGAAAATATTAGGTTTTATGATTATAATTTTTTTGATAATTCTAAGGAATTTTTGACAGAAGCTAATATTAACGATATCATTATTAACAATTGTTCTTTCAATTATACTGATTATCTTAAAGAAACATTGTTAGCTCCAGATTGTTATATTATTAAGTCACTATCAGAAATTGCTATTATCGATTCTGGCGATTTTGATAATGGTGCTAATAGTAGTAATGATAAATTTAAAATCTATGGATGTAAAGATGAAAATAAAACTACAAATAAATATAATAGAGAAGGTTTTAATATTATTGTAACTAAATACAAAGTATTTTTAACTGAAGAAAAATTATTTCTTAATAATTATGCTGTTTCAGTAAAACCTAAAACAAATATTATTTTATATAAATATCTGGCTTATTATTTATTTTACAAATATAAAAATATCAATCTAAAAACTTTGAAGAATTTAAAAATTTTTATTCCTTCAATTGAAGTCCAAGAAGAAATTATTAATTTTATTGATAATAATGATAAAACAATTGTTGATTTGAATAATCAAATCGATGACCTTAAATTAAAATCTTCTATTTTGTTTTATAATATAAATTGATTTAAAGACTTATATTATTAATATTATTATAAAATATTAGCATTTTCACTATGTCAAAAGAAGATAATGTAGGCATCGGAATTGACCTCGGCACAACTACGAGTTGTGTAGCTGTTTGGATTGGCGATCGTGTAGAAGTTCTACCAGATCATCAAACTGGATCTCGTATAATTCCTTCTTATGTTACTTTTACAGACGATGAAAAATTAGTTGGTGATGCTTCTAAAAATGTATCAACAATGTATCCCAAAACAACATTTCACGATATTAAGCGTCTTATTGGTCGTAAATACGATGATAGTTATGTTCAAGCCGATAAGAAATTATGGGCATTCGATGTTGAATCAGATGCTAACAATAAACCTGTTTTGAATTTTGAATATAAAGGTGAAAATAAAAAATTATATCCTGAAGAAATTTCTGCAATGGTTCTTGCTCGTCTAAAAGAAACTGCAGAAGCTTATCTTGGTCATCCTGTCAAAAAAGCAGTTGTAACAGTTCCTGCTTATTTTAATGATAGTCAACGTCAAGCAACTAAAGACGCCTGTACTATTAGTGGAATGGAATGTTTACGAATTATTAACGAACCTACTGCCGCTGCTATTGCTTATGGTCTTGATAAAATTGCCGACAATCAGAAAGAAAAGACTATTCTTATTTTTGATGAAGGCGGTGGTACTCACGATCTTTCAATTTTAAGCATTGATGGTGGTATTTTTGAAGTCAAAGCAACAGCTGGTGATACTCATTTAGGCGGTTCTGATATTGACAATCTTATTGTTGATTATCTTTGTGCTGATATTAAAAAGAAATTTAATAAAGATATTAAACAATTTCCAAAAGCTCTAAAAAGACTTAATATTGCTGCTGAAAAAGCTAAGAAGAATTTGTCAACTACTACTTCTGTACCTATTGAAATCGATTCCTTGTTTGATGGTGTTGATTATATGACTACAATTAGTCGTGCCAAATTTGAACAATTAGCTGAATCTTTTTTTAACAAATCGATTGAACCAATTTCTAGAGTTCTTCAAGATGCTAAAATATCTAAATCAGATGTTGATGAAATTGTTCTTGTTGGTGGCACTACTCGTATTCCGAAAATTCAAGAACTATTGAGCAATTATTTTAATGGTAAACAACTAAATAAGTCTCTTAATCCTGATGAAGCTGTAGCAATTGGTGCAGCAATTCAATGTGCTATTCTAACAGGTCAAGGAAGTTCTAAAACAAATGATTTGCTTCTTCTTGATGTTGCTCCACTTTCTTTAGGTATTGAAACTAGTGGAGGTGTTATGACTAAAATTATTGAAAGAAATACAACAATACCAACTAAGAAATCACAAACTTTTTCAACATATTCTGACAATCAACCGGGAGTTGATATTAAGATTTATGAAGGTGAAAGAGGTTTTGTGAAAGATAACAATCTTCTTGGTTCGTTTAATCTAAGTGGAATTCCACCAATGCCAAGAGGACAGCCGAAAATTGTAATTGATCTTTCTATTGATGTCAACGGCATTCTTGAAGTAACTGCCAAAGAAGAAAGCACTGGTAAAACTAATAATATTAAAATTACTAATGATAAGGGCAGATTATCTAAAGAGCAAATTGAAGAAATGGTAAAAGCTGCTGAAAAATACAAAGAAGAAGATGAAAAAAACAGGCAATTAATTGAATCAAAGAACGAACTTGAGAATTATCTTTATAATACTAAAAATAGTTTATCGACTAAGGCAGAAGGTGCACCTGAAAATTTTGATGAAATTAAAGCTGAAATTGATCCAGTTGTTGAAGAGGCTCTAAAATGGCTTGAAGAAAACCCTAAACTAACAACAGAAGAATATAAAAATAAACAGAAGGAATGTGAAGATAAAATTAAACCTCTAATTACTAAACTGTATGGTGCTGTTCCACCAATGCCACCTTTTCAAACCTCAACAAGTGGAGGAACTGAAGGAGGTCCGAATGTAAATGTTAATGTAAATAACGAAGATGAACTTGATTAAAAATTATTTTGATTCTAAAATACTAATTCTATTTAATAAATCATTTATTTGTTGTTGTTGTGCTTGAATTAATTTATACAATTCTTGTGTTGCACATACATTCAATGTGTATATATATTCTTTTTTGATTGCGTGGAAATCATCAACTTTTGTGCCATAAATAAAACAATTATCTGTTTCTAATTCTTTATCTATGATTATTTGGTTTGTGTCTGGTAGTATATCTATTATTTTTGTTTCTTTTAAATTATTAGATTCAGTTCTAATATTTATTATATCATTTACATTCAAATTATATAAATTGTCTTCTAAAGTTATTATATTACTACTGCAAGGAAATGATTTATAAATATTTGGTATAACTTCAGATTGTATATTTACTGCTTCTGGTATAACTTCTTGAATCTGTTGTGCTATAAATCCATAAACAGTATCACTACCTCTCGATTCTTTATCTATATATTCATATGTTTTAGGTTGAATTGCTAAAATTTTTTGTAATGCAGTATCATCGTTTATATCATTTATATTGGTTTTAATTCTACTGTCACTACTATAAGTCCAAGCAGTACTGTTTAAATATCCAGTGCCATTAACATATAATTTATAATTACCTGGATCACTTCCACCTACTATTGTATTACCACTAGGTCTGACTGTAAATAATATAGTATCAATACTAGTTGCAGTAGTACTACTACGCATATTGATTGTAAATGCTGCCGTACCATATATTTTTGAATGTGCTGCACTAACACCTCCCCAACCATTAGCGGAACCACCATAATTTAAATTGATTGAAACTCCCCAATATGAACTAAGCATTGTATCGCCACCAAAAACATTTGTTAAAGTTGCTCCATTGTTAATAATTCTGGTTTCAGCTACTGATAAACCGTTTGCAATATTCGATGCTGACATAGTTAAATCACTCATCACGTTTAATGTTGAATTCAATGATGTTGTTATTCCTATGCCAATTTTATTATTACTGTTAATGTATATAGCAGATGCACCAGAGCCTGATAAAAACATTAAATTCGTATTTACCAATGTTCTTAATATCATATCACCTGCTGCTGCACTTGATGAATAATTACCTGCAGTACCTGCTATGCCTAAATTATAATCAGTTGATCTAAAAAGTAAACTTTGTGCTGAATTTGTTGCACCTGTTATATTAATACTATCTGCGATCCATGCATTTCCATTAACTGTTAATTTAGCACTTATACCCGATGCTGTACCGATTCCTACATTTCCACCTGCACCTTCTTGTAATATTAAATTTTGACTAAAACCAACACTTTGTTGAATTGTTTGAATTTTAGCAGGTGTTGTAGCTGTTGGAGCTGATATCAATAATTGATAATTATTTAAAACTTGTACATTATTACCAGAAATAGTATTTGAATCAAATACAGTTAAATTTGTAGTATATAATGCGCCTCTACAATCTAATTTGACATTAGCAACATTATCGGTTGTGCCTATTCCTACATTTCCTGCAGGTGATATGAAAAATGATGTAAATTGAGTATTTGTATTAGCTCCTGATGTTTTTTGATTAATTTGGAATGATGCTCCGAAACTACCGTTGTCAGTTGCTATTAATGAACAATTTGCAGAATTAGTTGTATTATCATATGTAGTTAAATTTAATATTGATTTTGCTCCACTACCACCTTGTGCCATAACTGTTAATTCTGGGTTTGTTCCTTTGATATGACATATTGTATATGGATTACTTATGCCGATTCCCGCTCTGCCTGCTTGAGTTAGCTCTAATACTGGTGTAGTAGAAGTAGAAAATGATAAATTATTTGATGTTGTTGAATATCCAGTTCCTTTATGTTGTATATACCATTGTGTTCCTGTTTTTTCAAGTAATATTCCTGCTTCTCGTGCTGTATTTGCTCTAACTCTAACGAAATTATTAAAAGTTGAATTGTCGGTATAAACATCTAACATATATGAAGATGGGACTGTTCCTATTCCGACATTACCACTGTTATAAATATTTGAACCATTTATAGTTGTTAATGCTGAGCTATTACCAATATTTAATGGTAATGCAGAAGTTCCGTTTGTTGCTATACAATCGATAGTACCACTTGGCATTAAACGCAATACTGGATTTGTTGCATTTTTAGTTAAATTTGTGCTTTCTGTTAACCACAATTGTCTGTTAGTTGGACTATTTGTCCCGAGTAAAAATGCTATACCATCTGAATTATTTACAGTACCATAAAACTCTGTGCCTGATAATATAATTCTAGGCAATGTTTGTGTAGTTGAATACAATTCAATAGCTGATTTAGGCAAAGATGTTCCTATACCAACATTGCTATAAATATTAGTGTATACGGTTGACCCATATTTATTCCAAACATTCGAATAAGAATTTGCTATATCTTCTTTGCCATATATTTGCAATTCTGCAAAATTAAGAATATAAGCATTAGCGTCTCCACCTACTAAACTGCTTATGACCCATCCTATATATAAATATGGTATATCAAATACTGTTGGTAATTGTCTTTCAAAATAACCAGATGAATAATTAGCAGCTGCTAATTTAGTTGTTATATTACCTGCATCAGTAATTTCAACCCATGTAATACCATCATTTGAACCATAACATTTCCATAATCCAGGTGCTCTTGAAGTTATTGCAGATCTATTATAAAATCTAAATCTAGTTAAAACAATTGGATATGGGAATTTGACTATTATCCAATCTCCATAAAATGTTTGTGTACCAATTCTAGATGTTGTTGCAGTAAATGCCCCTCCATTTGGAGTATAGCCACTGTTAGACGCCCAATGTGCACCACCTGCTGTATTAGCTAAATCGTAGTCAAATAATAAACTTTTAGGTACTCCACCACTAATAGTAGAAGACACAAATATTGTGTATACACCATGATTATTCAAAGTTAATGTTTGTTTATAATAAGTTGTTGGTAAAATATTGAATATTTCATTTGAAGATGTTGTTGTATCATCTGTTGGCGATATTGTGTCAGGAGCTCTTGGTGGAAATTGTTTTTCATTTGTGTTATAAAGCAATATATTGAATTTATCATTATTTGCAAATGTTGTATTTAAACTACCTGTAAAAGACAACTCTGCTATACTTAAATTTATATCTCCTATTGTTTTTGTTACTATCAAACGATAGTAATTGTAAGATGTAAAATTATATAAAGAAAAGGTTTTTGTGGGGGTAGTAGTATAATCTGTTATACCAACTTGCGATGATAATAAATTCCAATTTGAATTATCAATAGAAGAAGCAAGAATAAAATTATTGGGACATTTTAAATTACTTGCAGCAATTCCTGTAATTGAAAAAGCAGTAGCACAAAACCCTTTATCATATTGTAATTGAATCCATTCCCCAGGATAAACAAGGCCTGAAACATTACTTGTTCTAGTTATGTAAGTTCCTAAATTACTGTAATTATAGCTAGTAGATGCATTATAAGCAGAAGCAATGGTAAATTCATTAGTTAAATTATTATCAAAAACTAAATATGAATTTGCATTAGAAGAAGAAGACGATGTATAAGTTCCATTTTGCAGAGCATTGGTAGTTAAAGTAACAGAATTAGTAGTAGTAAAAGCAGCAGTAGGTGGAAAAATCAGAGAAGTAGTTTGATTTTCTAATTTAAAATTATTTAATTGAGATGCATCAGCAGAAATAGTACCAGTAATTAAAGCATTACCTGCAACCGTCAAATTAGAAGAAGGATTAGTTATACCAATACCAATATAACCACCACTATGAATAGTCATTCTTGAGTTTGTTCCAGTTCCTGCAGTTGTATAAAATTGTAAATCTGCTAGATTTCCAGAATAAGTAGTTGATAATATTTTAGCACTATTTGCTGAATTAAATGCTGGAATTCCAAATTCAATACCAGAAGACTCTAATGGTGCATTATTATTAGTTTCTACCCTTATCATAGCAGGTGTAGCACTTTGAACATGAAATCTTTGTGTAATAGTATTTGTGCCAATTCCAATATTTCCTGAATTATTAATAGTCATTCTTCTGGTACTGGCAGTTGATAGATATATATTACCAGCTGTAGCAGATGAAGAACCATAAGCAGCGATTGTAAGGTTTCCACCAGTAGTATTGCTGGGATGTAATGAAATTGTCATATCAGTGTTTAAGGTATTTTGAATAAATGTGTTTATAGTATCAGCACCATTGATTCTTATTCCTCCAAAATCACTATAACCGCTTACTTGTAAAGAAAAATTTGAATTATCCCAAGTACCTGATTGAGCAAATCTTACTAAAGGTTGTGATGTACTTGAACTTGTAACAGTCAATTTTGTACCTGACGAAAAACTGGCATTAGTTCCTATACTAACATTACCGTTATTATAAATATTTGAACCATTTATAGTAGTTAAAGTTGAAGTAGAGCCAAACATTATAGGTAAAACTGTTAAACCATCTGTTGCAATACAATCGATAGTACCACTTGGGATTAAACGCAATACAGGATTTGTAGTATTAGAAGTTAAATTTGCACTATCTCCTATCCATAATTGTCTATTAACAGTTCTATTTACACCACATAATAATGCTATACCCGAACTTGATGTAGTTTGACCAGTATAAAATTCTTTTCCAGATAATATAATTCTAGGTAAATTTTGAGTAGTTGAATATAATTCTAAAGATGCATTTGGCAATGTTGTTCCCATTCCAACATTTCCGTTTGATGTAAAAGTTACTCTTGAAGTTAAACTTAAAGGGCTAATTGTGCCATTATTAAATGTTAAATTATAATTTCCTGTTGTTACTTGCCAAGCTGCGTTAGCTATATCCCATAAATTCAATGATGATTGTTGACTACCATTACCAATATAAAAATTTGTAGCTGATGCACCATTGTAAACTCTAGCATCTCCGCTTACATCTAATCTATATGTTGGTATTACACCTATACCAACATTTCCAGAGGAATTTATAATCATCCGAGGCGTCGATGATGACATATTATTACCTGTATTAAAAACTATAGATGCTCCGCCATATGATGCTTCCAAAAACAAACTGCTTTGATAATTACCACTAAGAGTAGACCCGCCGTAACCAATATAAGCACTATTGTTTAAATTATTTTTCAATTGAATAGAATTGCCTGCAGTTGTTGAAGGAGATGATATAACCAATTGATAATTCCCATCAGAAGTTGTTATTGTCAATGGTCCACTCATAGTCCCTCCAGTTAATGCCAAAAAAGTTGATGAAAGATTAGCAGAAGTTAGATATGAACTAAAATTAATCAATGTACCATTGCTATATAATGATGTAAGATTTACAGACCCATTTACGTTAAGTTTATATGTTGCTGTATCGGATGTTCCTATTCCAACGTTATTACCCATATTTATATATATCGCAGCAGTACCTGGCCCTGATAAAAACATTAAATTAGAATAGCTTCTAATAACCATATCATTGGCAAGAGCAGAAGTTGAAAAATATGTTGCTGCACCTGGAATTGCAATATTATTACCATTTACAGATGTTAATTGAATATTAAGATTACAAGAATTGAAATACAAATCTCCTGTAATAGGTTTTGTAAGTCCTGCAGATAATGGTAAATATTTATTTATTAAACTAGTACCTGATTCAAAAATTGTTGTTGCATTTGTATTGCCTGAAACATTAAGCCTATAGGTAGTTGTATCTGTTGTTCCTATTCCTACATTTCCTAAAATGGCTGCATTACAATTGCCTGCAACATATAAATTAGAAGTAAAATTAGTTCCTCCTATTCCTACAGGTCCTAGGAAAATATTAGATTGTGCTGAGTTGTTTTGATTAATCAAACCTCCTACTAAAACATTAGTGCTTAAATTTGTGTTTCCTGAAACATTAAGCCTATAGGTAGTTGTATCTGTTGTTCCTATTCCTACATTTCCTAAAATGGCTGCATTACAATTGCCAGCAACATATAAATTAGATGTAAAATTAGTTCCTCCTATTCCTACAGGTCCTAGGAAAATATTAGATTGTGCTGAGTTGTTTTGATTAATCAAACCTCCTACTAAAACATTAGTGCTTAAATTTGTGTTTCCTGAAACATTAAGCC